>ENA-UPXC01001247-UPXC01001247.1-human-gut-metagenome-genome-assembly--contig:-NODE-1247-length-38268-cov-4.803200_pt1 | contig 38268 bp, 27 predicted proteins | sample MGYA00250047_ERZ773371 | MGnify/ENA primary metagenome ERZ773371 (study PRJEB29103, sample SAMN06111975) | human gut metagenome | biome: human gut; feature: ankylosing spondylitis patient; material... | reverse complement strand
TACTCTTTCTGAACATGAAAATACCCCCATATAGGACTTTTATATTTCATTGTCCTATATGAGGGTAGCATATCACACACACATCGTTGAGAGGTGCGGGGAGTCCTTTCATTCAAACTCTCAGACTGTTTGCAATGGAGCTTTATCCATCAGTTCTTTTAGCTGTTTTACTGTCATTCCAGCTTTCTCAGCTGCCTTTTCAATACTAAGAGATCCATCTTCAACCAAATCAATAAGAGTAAGAATTTTAGCTTTCTCTGTCTCTCTTCCAATAATCGTATTTAATGCATCGCTCATAGTGTGGATACCTCCTTCCGCGCTCTTTTCTTTATTTTCATTATACGCATCAATAAATCTGTGGTCATCACCCATTACACTTAGAAGTTCCAATGTTTCCTTAACATGATCGATTGTCTGCGGATTTGGCACGTAATCATTCGTCAATCTCTGTTGAACAAAATAATCTGCAACAATACGGAAGTCACTCGTAAACTGCTCTACCTTCTCTTTCGGAAGATACGCAACCGAAAATATCTTCACCTTATAATCGTTTACATATTCTTTCAGCTCTTCTGGAATCTCCAGACAATCTCTCAGCGAAATTTCATCATTCCACTTGGGATTCGTTCCAAAATACAGAACAAACGTGACAACCGGATACTTCGGTTCCTTTGAATCATACTGTGAACGATACTCTGCGCCATCATATCCGATAATTCTCAAAGGCATCAGTTTATCCACTCTTGTCTGGTTTTCTGTTCCAATGCATGCCAGACGGATTGTTCCGTTTCTCCACGCCTTTGCAACATCTCGTTCCTGACCATGAATTTTCCCATCCACTTTATAAGAAGAATTCGGTGTCCGATCTTCCAAGTCATCTGGATTTATCAGTCTTCTTCCGTTGAAAAGCAGCACGTTTGCTATGTCAGCAAACACATCATTATAGCCTTCCAGCGTTTTTTCTGCTATATCTTTTTCAGCCACCTCGTCACCGCCTTTCATTACAGAAGCCTCTAACATATTATATTTTCATGTTACCACAAAGCCCACTGCATAGCAAGAAGCCTTCCTATATTTTTTACTCAAAATTCAAAAACAAACCAAACTGCATGAATTTCACTGGGATAGGCACCGGCTCTTTCTCTAATCTTCTCGTTTTGTGGACACAAATGCCTATTGAGCCACCGGGACACTAATTAAGCCACCGTATCCAATTAAATGGCCACCGTTCCTGTCACCGTGGTTGTTCCCGAAAATGCGTGGAGGAGATTGGGGATAGTAGACAATAGGGGAAATATTGGGATAAAAGAAAAGCCATGGTTTGTGCCATGACTTTTCAAAAGAACATATTTATTTTACAGCAACTCCAACAAGACTAACCGTCACATCGAATGTCGGATTTTTCATTCCTTCTTCTAACCCTGTCATATTTACACAGTCAGAATCAGTTCCCTCCATCCAGATGTAAATTTTCATAGATACCCCATTATAATTTACCTTTTCTGCAATCTTAGCCGCAGTTCCTGATGGTTCTATATAGCTTTCGCCTACTTTAGTTGCTCCCCAGTTTTTTCCATCCTGATCTATCAGGCTCGTACCATCTATATGTTTATATGTCGGTGTTGTTGTTTTTGTCAGTGATGCGTCTACACAACTCCAGCCAATCGTTTTATTTACATCATTTCCGGCTTCTGTTTTCGATGGAGTTACCGGTGCATAAACAACCTTTAACTCATCACCAATCACAATTCCTATACGAAGACTTCCTTTGATTTTATCAAACCATTCCTGTGTTGCACCATCGGAAGGAGTTATCGTAACCGGACCGTTTTCAGTACTGTTATCCAGATAAACATCAGCTAAGCCAGTATTATTTACCGTATAAAGAGTATATTTAGAAACGGTATATGCATAAAAGTCATCCTTCTGATTTTTAAGAGTATACTTTCCGGTTACATCTAACGTTGGTTTTAAATAGGTGTTTACATCTGTTCCTTTCCAATTTTCAGGGACATACCAGTTTTTAATGTCATTGGTAGATGAAGGACTGATTTCATGTCCAATTCCCGATGCAATTGTTGAAGTATCTGATCCATGATCTGGTGTATCACCCTCAACAATCTGTAAAACCATACCATTTGCCAGAGCACTTATCGTGCTTGTGGTTCCGTCCACAGTGTTATTTGTAACATACCACGCATATGTTGAAGAACCCAATGCGACCGCTGCAACCCCAACACTTAAAACAGCTGCAAATAATTCTTTCTTTAGTTTTTTTATCTTAAGATTTAATGTGTCCATTCATACACTCCCTCCTCAAAGCATATCAAAAAGCAGAAAACGTTCTGCTCTTTGATATGCCCTCCACGCCACAACCGTGGAGAACAACATGATTAATTATTTATTCTGCATTTCTGCTGTAAAGTAAACTGTAACAGCATTTGTTGCAACCAATTGACCATTCTGCAGATTTTCTGTATTAACAGATGTATTTGCTTCTGCTGTTGTGTCTCCACCTTCGTAATACAGATATACATGAAGAGGTGTATCTGTTCCTGCTGTAACGTTTCCAAAATCAACAGCTGCATTCCCATCTGCTGAAGTCAATTTACGTTCATAAGCAGTACCTGCGGCATCTTTTCCATATACTTCCCAAACAGTACCAGCATCATTTGTTACAAGAACACGAAGAGGCATTTTAAGTCCTGAAGTCTGAGCTGATTTATCTTCAATTTTATCAATAGAAAGTTTAGCCAAATTCTGGCCTTTAGAGCTGATATTGAAATCCTGCTGTAATGCATAATCAGCTCCTGTAGCATCTGAATAACTTCCTTCAGTTCCTACTAATTTTAAGTTACCTTTCAGAGAACCATCATTAAGATCAGTACCATAACCCGTCATAAATTTACCCTTTGTTGCTCCCTGCTCTTCACCAAAAGTAGCTGGATACAGTGGTTTTGTCGCAACAGTTGTGGTAACTGATGTAGTATCAACACTACTTGCACCTGATGTACCATTTGCAATGGTCATATATGCAGCATTAGACTGTGCACTAATTGTACTGGTTGTTGCATCAACCTTATTATTTGTTACAAACCACGCATATGTACTTGATCCCAGCGCTACAGCGGCAACGCATACCATGGCAACCGCTGCGCCAAGCTGTTTTTTAAGAGCTTTTACGCTTCCTAAATTTTCTTTCTTCATTATAATTTCCTCCAATCCTTTACGGCTGAATTGTATATTTCTTTTTATCGGACAAGGCTTTTGTATTCAGATCAGGCTCTCACCGGGCCCGGTTAATTGAGTTATCTCCTCTGCCGTTTTCGGTGAGGATATGATCTCAATACAAATCTATCTTTTATTCGATCTTTTTTATTATTCAGCCGTTGGAAAATTCCCTTGTGGAATCTCCCCCTTATATATAATCGGTGGTTGTGGCACCGCTTATATCTTACTGATTTCTTCTATTTTCCCAGGTGATTACCCTGTCACTGTAATAACTGTCGTTTGGTGCTTCGTTTCCGGCGGCATCAATTGGCTTGTCGTCAAACAGTGTATCTTTAATATCGGTAACAAATTTCCATAACAGACTTGACTGATCGTCGTAGTCTGAGTCTATATTCATGCTAAGCTCGACGCTTCCTCCGATAATGCGGTCTACGCATTCTGGATCATCGCCTTCCATCCATATTACAATTGTGTATTTATCTACGTTTCCGACAAGGAAATTTGATTCTTCATAGCTGCACACAATCGTGTCGGACTCAAAATTTACGCATCCTTCTTCTGGCTCTCCATTTGCAGACGGTTCTGCATAAACAGTGCGTTCTCCATTTCTCCAGACTGCTACTCGGACTGCTTCTTCTGCACCTTTTGAGCATGAGTCAAGCGTAATGGATGCAACATAGCCTAAATCTTCCTTTCCTGCATTTCTAAGATAATAGGTGTACGCCATATAGTTTTTTCCATTATGACCGCCCTCTATGTCATCCACATCTTCAGGAATATCGTCAATTGAGATGTTTGTCGCATCTTTTACTGTGCTTGCAGTAAGTCGTGCTGTCGCACCCTTGAAGTCTCCAGTATCTGCTATACTGACACCCTTTCTGTACAGCTCCAGTCGGTTCAGGTTAATAGTGAAGTTTCCCATCTTCTCCTGCATGAATGCAGTAATAAAGAGGATGCAGACAACTAGCATTAACGTTAATAGAAGTAACTGCAGCTTGTCAAGACGAAGCAAGGCAGCTCCAAGTTTTCGGCGCTTTCTATGAGGCATATACATGCTAACGATATCTTCCATATCTTCTGGCTTTAAATCGTCACCATATTTTTGCATCAAAGCTTCAAGCTCTTCGATACGTATAATTTGATCCGTCTTTTGTTTTTTATTTTTTCTTAGTTTCATGACATTTACAGCTTATACCTTTTCTTTACATAAGCCACATATTCCTGCATCTGTTTGCGCTCTTCAAGGTCTGCAAAGCGCAACTGAATACCTGCTACAAAACGAAAAGCACCGCCTTTTGGCAGTTCACGCATCCAGCAGACAACTCCGACTACATCATGTGATTTCTGTCCGGATGATACCGTTCCTATTCGTGGCAGCGTGAAGATACAGCTTTCTCCAACATCAAACCAATGGTTCATGTAAACAGCAAGACCATTGTTGGAGATATCCATTGTCTGTCCCTGCTCCTTATCTATTTCACCGTCTGAGTTGAGTGCCCATGTATCCTGCATGAATTGAACTGGAAGTTCAATCTTCATACGGACATCAATACGTTTGATTAACTGTCGCTGCTCTGTGACACGGCGAACCTTCCAATAACGGCGTATACCCTCTTTTACCGTATCATCTACATAGCCTGCAATGATCTGTGCATTATCGCCATCTCCATATTGGAACAGCATCTTCTGAGTATCTTCTGGAATCAGCGCCTTTCCTCCAACCATTGGAACTGATACAAGAAACGCTGACTCGTCAATCGCCTTATTAAATGTGCATACCATATTAAATTTTGGTTCCTGACCGACTGGTGCGTCATATGCCACACGCATCTTTGCCCCGTGTTTGATTTGTAATGTTCCTGCCATTTATTCTTTAGCTCCTTGTCTGATCTGAGAATTTCCTGTCTGACTTTCCAAAGCTGTTTTACCCAGAACTTAATTTTATAAAAGTGTCATTTTCCGCTGTTTTAGGCGGTTTGTGGCACTTTTCACGGCTTCATTTTAACACATAAACATTAGAAAGTCCACTATATTTTTCGTCTCAAAAAAGAACAGACAGGGGATGCCCTGCCTGCTCTTTTTATTTATAAATATTACTGTAACTTTGACTCTCTGTGGATGATCTCTTCTCTTCCCGGTCCGTTTGATACGAGTGTGATCGGAACCTGAATCTCCTGCTCGATGGTGTCGATATAGTTGCGGCAAGCCTCTGGCAGATCCTCGTAATTGCGGATTCCGCGGATATCACAGTTCCAGCCTGGCAGTACCTTGTATACCGGCTTTGCCTTCTCAAGCTTCTGAGTGGTTGGGAAATCCTTTGTTACAACGCCGTCAATCTCATAGCCTACGCACATCGGAATCTCCTTTAAGTAGCCTAACGGGTCAAGTACGGTCAGTGCAACATTTGTTGCTCCCTGCATACGGCAGCCATATCTTGTTGCAACTGCATCAAACCAGCCAACACGTCTCGGACGGCCTGTTGTAGCACCAAACTCACCCTTATCACCACCGCGCTTACGAAGCTCATCAGCCTCCTCACCGAAGATCTCGCTGACAAATGCACCTGCGCCTACTGCACTAGAATATGCCTTTGCAACTGTTGTGATCTCATTGATCTCATATGGCGGGATACCTGCGCCGATTGCACCGTATGCTGCTAATGGAGAGGAAGAAGTTACCATCGGGTAGATACCATGATCTGGATCCTTTAAGGTACCAAGCTGTCCCTCTAACAGAATCTTCTTTCCTTCCTTGATTGCCTGATGCAGGTAAAGTCCTGTATCTGCTACGTAAGGAGCGATCATCTCCTTGTATTCCATAAGTGTATTGAAAATCTCATCTGCATTTAATGGATCCTTGTGGTACAGATGAACAAGCATAACATTCTTTAAGGTGCAGATGCGCTCGCACTTTTCCTTTAACTCGTCCATATCTCCGAACAGCTCGCTTACCTGGAAGCCAATCTTTGCATACTTATCAGAGTAGAACGGAGCGATACCTGAACGTGTGGAACCAAAGGACTTTCCTGCCAGACGCTCTTCCTCGTAAGTATCCAGTGCTACATGATATGGCATCAGGATCTGTGCACGATCAGAAACCATAATGTTTGGCTTCGGAACGCCCTGCTCAGTTAAGCTGTTTAACTCCTTTATAAAATACGGAATGTTCAGTGCAACACCATTTCCAATGATATTTACAGTGTGCTGTGAGAACACGCCGGATGGAAGAAGGTGCATTGCAAATCTTCCATAATTGTTGATAATTGTATGTCCAGCGTTGCTTCCGCCCTGGAAACGGATTACAATGTCAGACTCCTGTGCTAACATATCAGTAATTTTACCTTTGCCCTCGTCGCCCCAATTGGCGCCTACAATTGCTCTTGCCATATCAGTTACCTTACCTTTCTTATACGTTAATCTCTGCTGTCATACCAAGGTCTTCCTTGTTCTGCGCAAGGATTGGATTTATTACTTCTGCGAGGAAATCCTCTACCTGCTCCTTAGAACGTCCTGTGTAACGCTCTGGATTCATGCACTGCTGCAGCTGCTCTTTTGTCAGGTGGAATGTATCATCTGCTGCAATCAAATCAAGCAGGTTGTTGTCAAGACCGTTTACCTTGACATTACGTCCAGCCTCCATGGACAGCTGGCGTATCTTCTCATGCAGCTCCTGACGGTCTCCGCCTTCCTTTACTGCATCCATCATGATATTCTCTGTTGCCATAAATGGAAGCTCTGCCATCAGATGCTTGTGAATTACCTTCTCATAAACAACCATTCCGTCTACGATATTCAGATAAAGATCCAGAATACCGTCAACTGCCAAAAAGCCCTCTGGAATACTGATTCTCTTGTTTGCAGAATCGTCAAGTGTACGCTCAAACCACTGAGTTGAAGCGACAAGCATCGGATTCATAGCATCTGAGATCACATAGTCTGCCAAAGAAGCAATACGCTCACTTCTCATTGGATTTCTCTTATATGCCATTGCAGAAGAACCGATCTGATGCTTCTCAAATGGTTCCTCTACCTCCTTTAAGTGCTGCAGAAGACGCACATCGTTTGTAAACTTATGTGCACTCATTGCAATACCAGCCAGTACATTTAATACACGGCTGTCTACCTTACGGGAGTAGGTCTGTCCAGAAACAGGATATACACCAGCAAAGCCCATCTTATCTGCAATCATCTGATCCAGTTTTCTGATTTTTGCATGATCACCGTCAAACAGCTCCATGAAGGATGCCTGTGTACCTGTTGTTCCCTTAGAGCCAAGAAGCTTTAAGGAATCGATTACATAGCAGATATCCTCATAATCCTGCACAAGCTCCATCATCCAAAGCGTTGCACGCTTTCCGACTGTGGTTGGCTGTGCCGGCTGGAAATGAGTAAATGCCAATGTCGGCAGCGCCTTGTAGCGGTCTGCAAACTTTGCCAGCTCAGCAATGACATTGACTAACTTCTTCTTTACAAGCTGCAGTCCCTCACGCATGATGATCATATCAGTGTTGTCACCTACATAGCAGCTGGTTGCACCCAGATGGATGATACCCTTTGCCTTTGGACATTGTACACCATATGCATAAACGTGAGACATAACATCGTGACGAACTTCCTTCTCTCTCGCCTTTGCAACATCATAATTGATATCATTCTGATGCTCTTTAAGCTCAGCGATCTGCTCGTCTGTAATATTTAATCCCAGCTCCTTCTCGCTCTCTGCAAGTGCGATCCACAGCTTTCTCCATGTGGTAAACTTCTTATCCTGTGAAAAAATATATTGCATTTCCTTGCTGGCATAGCGCTCGGAAAGTGGGCTTGTATAACGATCTGTTGCCATAGTAAACCAACCTTTCTTCTATATCTTTTTACTTTTGATAGTCACCGCGGATGTCCTCTGTTGGCGGATCCAGCGGATATTTGCCATTGAAGCATCCAGTACAAATGCCAAGTCCCTTTGACATTTCATACAGACATTCCTCGTCTAAATATGCGAGGGAATCAGCTCCGATAATCTTACAGATTTCATCTACACTTCTGTTGTGAGCAATCAGCTGATCCTCAGATGGAATATCAGTTCCAAAGTAACACGGATGCAAGAACGGCGGTGAGGAGATTCTTACATGAACTTCCTTTGCACCTGCCTCACGAAGCATACCTACAATACGGTCACTTGTGGTTCCGCGCACGATTGAGTCATCAATCATGATGACACGCTTTCCCTTTACAGCCTCTGTAAGTACGTTCAGCTTAATGCGAACACTTGACTCGCGGCTGCTTTGCTTTGGCTTGATAAAGGTTCTGCCGACATAGCTGTTCTTTACAAATGCCATGCCATACGGAATGCCGCTCTCCATCGCATAACCCATAGCTGCGACATTACCAGACTCCGGAACACCGACAACAAGATCAGCATCAACTGGGTGATGCTTTGCAAGAGAACGTCCTGCAATCAGACGGCTCTCATATACACTTACGCCATCAATATAGGCATCTGGTCTGGCAAAATAAATATATTCAAAAATACATCTTGCATGCTGCTCCTTTGGGATACACATGCTTCGGTTTGATTCAATTCCTTTTTGTGTGATGGTGACGATCTCGCCCGGATCTACGTCACGGACAAATTCAGCACCGATAGTGTCAAGTGCACAGCTTTCTGATGCCAGTATATAGGCATTGCCACGCTTTCCGATACACAGCGGTCTAAAGCCATATGGATCTCTTGCTCCAATGAGCTTTCTCGGACTCATGACAACAAGTGAATACGCTCCCTTGATTTTTTTCATCGCCTCTGCGACAGCTGCCTGTACGGTCGGCTGTTCAACTCTGGCTCTTGCAATCATGTACGCGATAATCTCAGAATCGATTGTCGTCTGAAAGATTGCACCTGTTCTTGCAAGCTCCTGGCGCAGCTGCGGCGTATTGATCAGGTTGCCATTATGTGCCAGGCCTAGTGTTCCTTTGATGTAGTTTAATACAAGCGGCTGTGCATTCTCTCTCGTAGAACTACCTGCCGTCGAGTATCTGGTGTGGCCTACACCGATGTTTCCTTTCATTGACTCTAAGTCTTCCGGGGTAAACACCTCGTTGCACAGACCCATTCCTTTATGACTCAGTACTAGTCCTTTGGGACCGCTAGTGTCGCTTACCGCGATACCGCAGCTCTCCTGACCTCTGTGCTGCAGAGCAAAAAGACCATAATAAATAGTCGACGCTACGTCATTGCCATCCATGTCGTAAATGCCGAACACGCCGCATTCTTCATGAAGATGGTCATCTACTTCGTATTGCTGATGTATCATTTGTCTTTTCCTTCCTGTTGTTGTGACATTCTCACACAGACGAAGCCCTTTTACCATTTGCTTCGCCAGCCTAGGTTTCATGGTGCCTTTACGCTTCTTGCAGTCTTTTCTGCCAAACGCACACGAACAAATCTGCCGCATGGACACCACCCCTAATTATATATGACCGCCTGTCGAAAATCAAGATGAAATTAGCCAAATTTCATGTTTTGCTTAGTACCCGAATGTGCCCTCTAGTGATTCATCCTTTTCAATCCAGTCTGCTACCTTTACGACTCGGTAATTATCTTTATCATCACGCACATATACGGTCTCGATACCTGCATTTATGATCATTCGCTTACACATGGAGCAGCTGTTGGAATTTTTTACATATTCACCTGTATCTGCTTCTACTCCTGTCAAATATAAAGAGCTTCCGATCATCTGATCTCTTGATGCACTGATTATGGCATTTGCCTCAGCGTGAACGCTTCTGCACAATTCATAGCGCTCACCCCTTGGAATCTGAAGTTTCTGTCGGATACAAAACCCCAAATCAGTACAGTTTTTGCGTCCTCGCGGGGAACCGACATAGCCAGTAGATACCACCTCATCATTTTTTACGATAACAGCACCGTAGCGGCGTCTAAGGCAGGTCCCTCGTTGGGATACGATCTCTGCCAGATCCAGATAGTAATTGACTTTATCACGTCTCATGCAATATTACCTTCTTTCCCAGTTAACGTTAACTGTTAATGTCTTCGTTTCTTACGGTTATAATACACGAAAATAAGACCGCCTGTCAACTCTGACAGACGGCCTTGAATTTTAACTATTTATACAAGACGACGATATCCGATCGGCTGCTTGTTATAGAATACATTATCTACTACGATACCTCTCTCTGCACTTGCTGCATGAACCATCATGCCTCCGCCGATATAGATTGCTACATGGCCTGAGAAGCAGATAAGATCACCTGGCTGCAGCTGCTCGTATGATACAGCCTGTCCATAGTTGATCTGTTCGCCGGAGTAGTGCGGAAGGCTGATACCGAATGCTGCGTATACGTTCATGGTAAATCCAGAACAGTCAACACCGCCTCCTGGTGTCAGGTTTGTACCGCCCCATACATAATTACACTGTCCTACCCACTGCATTGCATAGTCTACGATAGACTGTCCATTACCGCTTGGAGCTGGTGCCGGTGCTGGTGCTGGTGCTGGAGCTGCCGGCTGGGTCTCTGGTGCTGCTGGCTGGGTCTCCGGTGCTGCTGGCTGGGTCTCCGGTGCTGCTGGCTGTGTTTCTGGAGCTGGTGCCGGTGCTGCTGGCTGGGTTTCTGGTGCCGGTGCTGGTGCTGCTGGCTGGGTCTCTGGTGCTGCCGGCTGTGTTGCCTGAGTCGGTGCCGGGTTTGCATATACTTCAAGGTTGGAGCTAAAGTCACCATAATACATGGTTACAACATTGTAGCCCTCCTGCTTTAAGGTCATACCTACCTGTGGTGAATACCATCCGTCGTAAATATCCTTTACAGTTCCATCGCTGTAACTTACTCTTACAAACAATTCTGCGGTGTAGACAACATCACCCACATACTTTGTACCGCCCTGATAGCAAGCCTCAATACCTGTTACAGATGCTACAGTCGGAACTTCTACACTTATGGTTTCATCAGATGCTGAGCTGCTTGGTGCTGCAGTCTCGCCTGTACCATTTGTTACATTTCCTTCTGAAGATGCATCTGTGGATGGCTGTGTCTGAGTTTCCTGTACAGATTCTGCTGCTGAGGATTCTGCCGCTGCCTCGCTTGATGCTACTGATTCTGCAACCTGGGTAAAGTAGCCGGAATCTGATGCTAACTTATATGCTGCATCTGCAAGTGCAAGTGCGCTTTCCTGCTCCTGCTTAGATGTTGCTGCCAGATCTTCTAATCCAGAATCTGCTGCAAACTCACTGTAGTATCCAAGAAGCTCTGCTGCGTAAACGATAGCTGCATATGCACGATAGTAGCCTTCGCCTGTTCCCTCTGCCATTGCCTGCTCGTATACGTTTCTGGAGTAGTTGATATCGATCATGAAGTTCTCCAGCTCCTGAGATACAAATTCATTGTCTACCTTCTGAGCCTGAGCGAACTGAGTCTTAATGGTGATGCCGGACTTTGAAACATATCCAACCTCATCATTTGCAATATGTATCTTTACGAAATCACCCTGATCCTCGATGATTGCGTACTCTTCATCCTTATATACAGTTCCAACAACATTTGCGCTGTCAGATGCACTGTCGCGAACATTTAACTGATCTGCTGTAACAACTGCATAGCGGTTCTGGATATTGTCCTCAGCAGTCTTGGCTGCTGTGCCAACTAATACGTAGGCTGCGCTTACATAACCTTCTACATCGCCGCAAGTGATACGATACCAGCTGCCTTCGCTGTTGTTTACGGAACTTTTGATGTTAACCTGGCAGTTACTGAAAAGTCTTCCGACTGTTACACTGCCTGTGGATGGCTGTTCACGCACGTTTAAATAACCTGCTGCGCTTACCAGTCCTACATTAGAAGCATCTGAAGTGACAGCAACAGTAGCGGCCATAACGGTTTTTGGCTCTTCGGTTTCTGTCTCACTCTCAGCCTCAGATGTTGCCTGAGCCTTAGGAACAAGATAATCTAAGATTGCCTCATCCGGAGTTTCCTCTCCTGCGTAGTAGTTATTCAATGTAACAGCCATGCCTGCGATTGCGCTCTCACCCTCAAGCTCACCTGCGGATGCCGGAACAAAAAATGTACCAGACAGCATAGACGCTGCTAATATTGATGTAACAAATCTGTTTCCTTTGATCTTCATATATACCAAGCCTTTCTTTATAAAACCTCTTTACATTCTTATCTGCGAGCGAGTAAGCTTGCACTCCCTCGCTAGTTTCACAGTAACAATTCACGAGTGAACTATTACTAAATATTACAAAATTATTACACTTCGAGGGGCATTATAACAAAATTATTACGAGATGTCAAGTGAAATCGGGATAACGATTAAGAAAGAGAGCGCGTTTTTCGCCAAAAAAGCCACCTGCAATCGGGAAAATGACACTTTATTGTGCCTTTCCCGATATTAGGTGGCTCTTAATTATTTACTCGCTTCCTCTGAAGAAGCTTCACTTACCGCTTCCTCTGACTCATCAGACTCACTTGATTTTTCTTCTTTTGTTGATTCTTCCTCGCCAGTTTCACTTTCTGAGGTTTCCTCACCACTAGTTTCACTTTCTGATGTTTCTTCCTCGCTTGGTGCTACGTAAACCGGAGTTGTAAAGCGGATTGTGTCAATCACATCCTCATCTACCTTAAACTTGGAAGAATCGTCCTGAATCTCGGCATATTTCTCTGAGAACAATGCTGTCTTTCTGCTTTCGATCTCTGAATCGATGGCACTCTGACGTGCTTCCTCATCGTTATCATCAAGACAGCGGATGATGTAGATGCTGCCGTCATCGCTTCTATATACAGTGCATTCGTCTGTTGCCAGTGCCCATGCAGCTGCATTATATACAGCAGTTCCATCCTCACTAATGGAAATCTCAGAATTTGTTGCAGTAAAGTGACTGTCTTTTTGATAATCACTGATAAAGTCTGCTGCATCATTTCCTTCCTCAAATTCCTTAAGGATCTTGTCTGCTGCATCGTTCATCGCATCCTGACGTTCCTGCTCTTCTTCTGAAAGTGTTTCTACCTCAGTTGAATCTTCAGTGGATGCCTCAGAGGAAAGTTCCGAAACATTCTCGCTTGATGCTTCCTCAGTTGATGCTTTTTCACTGCTTGCTTCTTCTGTGGAAGTCGTTACATCCTTGGATACACTTTCTGATTCTACTTCTGTATTCTCTATAGAAGATGCCTCTTCGCTGCTGTCTTCATCACTTGACACTTCTGTAGTTGCCTCATTGGCTGCTGTCGTCTCTGTCAGTTCACTTGGCGTCAGCTTTACATATGCAATCTTTTTGCGAAGGAACTCATCATCACCAACTGTCGTATCAACATCAGCAACAAGATCCATATAAACAAGATTGGCAATTGCATTCTCTGTATATGTCTTTTCAATCAGCTCATCTGTTGCGCCGACTGCATCCAGATAATCCTCTGATTCTGTCTGAAGCTTTTCAATTGCCTCATCTACCTTTGCTTTTTGATCATCACTTAACTCAATGCCATTTTTCTTTGCATACTCATTTAATACAAGTGTCTGGCGAAGCTGTGACAGAGACATCTGCTTGATATAATCACCGACTGTCATGCCTGAACCATCGCCCATATCGTTGCCGCAGATGTTTGATCCAAAATAGGATTCATAGGTATACTCCATGGAACGTATCATATAAGTAACCTCATCCAGCATGATATTTGTATCGCCAAATGAAACAGCAACTGTATCCTCTGGTGCCTTTTTCTCTAACTGTTCGCATCCGCCTAATGTACTAACGGCAGTAGCTGCTGCGAGGGCTGCTGCTGCATACTTCATAATTCGGTTCATAAATTTACCTCACTCTATTTCTATATTCTCTATCAACGCTCCGAAGTGCATCTTCTTTATCGGGCGCCTCGTGAACTTTGCTTTTCATTTTAGCATGATTTTATGAAACAATCAACGTTTTTATATCGCTTAACAGTTTTTTCAATGTTTTCAATGTCAGCGTTTTTTCTTTGACTGCGCCATCTCCTGCCCTCAATAAGAAATAAGGATTGTCTTTGTCAAGCAGACGAAGTGCACCTCGGTAAGACTGTATAAGATCCGGCACACGCATCGTGTCAAATTTTGCTCTTGGATGCATGAACAGGCGAATCTCTGTTGACGAGGACTTGATTTCTTTAATATAGAGAGAATGCGCATCCGCACGAAGGATTGACACCTCAAGCAAGTTGGTGACTGGTTTTGGAACACTTCCAAAACGGTCGATAAGCTCGTCGATCATATCCATTGACTCTTCCTCTGTCTCGACTGCTGCAATACGCTTGTAAATTTCCATCCTGTCTTCTTCGTTTCGTATATAGCTGTCTGGAATGTAAGCGCTGATTGGAATGTCCACCGTTGTTTCAAAGGTTTCCTCCATCTCAAGCTCACCCTTTTCTTTTTTGACAGCCATATTTAACATCTTGCAGTACAGATCATAGCCAACTGCTTCCATATGACCGTGCTGCTCACTGCCAAGCAGATTTCCAGCGCCTCGAATTTCCAGATCACGCATGGCTATCTTAATACCTGAACCAAGATCAGTATACTCACGAATTGCCTGAAGACGCTTTTCAGCCTCTTCTTTTAAAATCTTGTTTCGCTGATACATGATAAAAGCATAGGCAGTGCGGTTTGAACGGCCTACACGTCCTCTTAGCTGATACAGCTGTGCAAGTCCGTAGCGATCAGAATCGTGGATGATAATAGTATTTACGTTTGGAATGTTTAAGCCTGTCTCTATAATAGTTGTGGAAACAAGCACGTCTATATCACCGTTAACAAAGTCCATCATGATTTGTTCTAGCTGACGCTCTGACATTTGACCATGTGCAAAGGCAACATTTGCATCTGGCACAAGCTTTGCTATCTGTGCCGTAATCTGATCAATATCCTTGACACGATTATACACATAATAAACTTGTCCGTCTCTGGCAAGCTCTCTGTTTATTGCTTCGCGAACCATCTCCCAATTCATTTCCATTACATATGTCTGAATCGGTCTTCTCTCATACGGTGCTTCCTCCAACACACTCATATCGCGCACGCCTATCATACTCATATGAAGTGTTCTCGGAATCGGTGTTGCCGTTAGTGTCAGCACGTCAACGTCTTTTTTAAGCTGCTTAATCTTTTCCTTGTGTGTGACACCAAAGCGCTGTTCCTCATCAATAATCAAAAGGCCTAGATCTTTAAATACAACATCCTTTGACAGCACACGATGCGTTCCTATTACAATATCGGCAAGACCCTTTTTTAAGCGCTCAAGTGATGCCTTGATCTGCGCTGACGTGCGAAAGCGTGATAAAAGTTCAATTCGAATTGGATAGTCCTTCATTCGCTCAACAAATGTATTGTAATGCTGTTGAGCAAGAATAGTTGTCGGCACAAGAAATACGACCTGCTTACTGTCCTGCACAGCCTTAAAGGCAGCTCTGATGGCAATCTCTGTTTTTCCGTAGCCTACATCACCGCACACTAAGCGGTCCATGATTTTCGTGCTTTCCATATCAGCTTTTGTCGCATCAATTGCTGCAAGCTGATCTGCTGTCTCATCAAATGGTACAAGCTCTTCAAATTCTTTCTGCCATACAGTGTCTGCTCCATACTGATAGCCGTGACCACTCTGGCGCACTGCATAAAGCTCCACAAGCTCCTTTGCAATGTTGTTGACTGCTTTTTGAACACGGCTTTTTGTTTTTGTCCACTCCTGGCCGTTCAATTTGTTAAGCTTTGGCTGCTTAGACTCTGAATCAGCATACTTTTGGATCATATGAAGCTGTGTGACGGGAAAATACAGTTTTCCTCCATCACCATATTCTATCTTAATATAATCTTTTGTTACCTTATCCACAATCTGTCGCTCTGTTCCGCGATAAATCCCCAGTCCATAATTTTCATGCACCACATAATCACCAGGCTTTAGCTGCGCAAAATCACTTATTCGCTGACCCTGATAGTGGCTCTTTTTTTCTTTTTTCTTTTTCTTAACACCAAATATATCGCTCTCTGTGATAACAGCAAATTTTAGCATCGGATATAAAAAGCCACGGTGAAGATTTCCGTAAGTAACCATGATCTCACCTGGATTTATCTTTTTATCCTCGTCCTCGCTGTAATATGCCAAAAGATCATACTCTATAAGCTGATTGACAATTCGGTTTGCGCGAGTTCTTGACGGACACAAAAGGACAATGCGGTACTTTTCCTTCTTCCAATGTGTCAGATCCTTGATCAAAAGTTCAAAACCTTCACGGTATGTGTTCATGTTCTGAACATTTACTGCGTAGCTGTTTACCACCGTAAAGTCAGCCAGGCGGCTGTCAAGTGAAGATAGTGCTGCAACCTGACCGCGCTCAAAAGCAGCAAGCACATGTTTTGCCGGTGTTAAAAGCGCTGTCTGACCTGGCAAAAGAAAGCCCTGCTCCAGACGATTTTTCATGCTTTCCTCAAACTCAGCCTGCACACCATCACCGCGCTCTTTAAGACGCATCGGCTCATCAAGGAAAACTAACGTGTTCTTCTCATCAAAATATTCAGAAAGTTGAACAGTGCGTGGATAAAAATAGCTTATATAGCTATCTGGTGCCTCTAAGGCAACCTCTTCGCCAAGTGCCTCTAATATGCGGTTTGTCTCCTCACGAAGACGCTTCGCCTTGTCTGGCTCCTTTGCTTTTTTAAAGACAGCTAACTGACTCTCAAGCTCATTTTTAATCATTCCAACAGCACGCCGTCTTGCCGTATCATCTGCGATCACCTCTGCCGCTGGAAAAACAGATACGGACTCGATCTGATCCATTGAGCGCTGGCTCTGCGGTTCAAAGCAGCGAATCGTATCTATTTCATCTCCCCAAAGCTCGATTCTAACCGGAACCTCCATTGTCAACGGATATACATCAGCAATACCTCCGTGAACAGTAAACTGTCCTGGCTCCTCCACACGTCCTACACGCTCATATCCCATCACAGTCAGGTCATGCTTTAGCTTTTCAAGATCAAGCTCATCACCTTCTTTTAGCTTTATCACATGACTCATCAGCTGTTCAAACGGCACTGCCTCGCTCATGAGCGCATCCATTGTCGTGATGATAACCTTCGCCTCGTTTTGATAAAGTGCTGCAAATGCCTTCATGCGCTCTGCAATGATGGCATTTCCCTGCAGATCTGCGCTAAAAAAGATCAGGTCACGCGGTGGAATCACATAGACCTGACTGCAAAATAATTTATAATCTTCTTCAATTTCCCTTGCCCGCTGTTCATTGTACGTCACAACAAGCTGCACTTTTTTCTCTCCAAGAAAGGTGCTCATAAAATGCACCTTCTCGGAGTCAATACAGCCTGTCATGCCCACTGGATCTGTTCCCTTCAAAAAATCTCTTGAAAAGTCTTCATATTCCAGCAGATCCGTCAGCGGATTTGCAAAAATACCCACAATTGACCCTCCTTATCATTATTTTGTTTTCTTCTGGTTATAATGATTCATGGTTGCCTCTAGTCCGTTGTTCATTAAGGAGCAAACTGCATCGGCAGCTTCTTTATAGCCGTCTTCCATTGCCTTTTTTTCTTCGCCCTGGAAATGGCTGAGTACAAAGTCTGCTAAATCCATCTTTGGCGGCTTTGCTCCGATTCCGACACGCACTCTTGGAAAATCCTGTGAATTGCAATGCAGAATGATATTTTTCATACCATTATGACCGCCTGCACTTCCTTTACCACGCACGCGAAGCTGTCCTGGCTCTAGGTTAATATCATCATATACTACAATTAAATCAGAGATATCTGTTTTGTAGTAATTCATGACCTCCTGAATACACTCTCCGCTTAAATTCATGAAAGTCTGAGGCTTTACTAGAACAACCTTTTGTCCCTCAATCGCGCCTGTTCCAATTAAGCCCTTAAATTTTTTTGTTGTTACATCAATATTGTATTTGTCAGCAAGGTAATCAATAACCTCAAAGCCAACGTTATGTCTTGTTCCTCTATACTGTGCGGTTGGGTTGCCCAGACCTGCTATAATATACATGTTTTTCTCTCCTCTGTTAGTTCAATTTATTATACGGTCACTCATTCCAAGCGAATCGGCAAGTGCCTGCAGATCAAAATCTTCTGGCACTGTTATTCCATTTACAGGAAGCGGTCTGCGTCTGTCAAAGACATCATATACGTCAAACAGATCACTTGTGAGTACCTTCTCTGGATAAACCATCTGCTTAAACATCATCTGGCCATCCATGTTGCGGCGGCCCTGACGCATGTAATTTGAGCCATACTGCAGCCAGTACTGAGTACTGTCTACGTTGCAGAAATATCTAAAGCCTACATCCCAGAGCTTTTTGAATTTTTCATTTTCAAATGTATACTGTGATGGTCTCCAGTCTCCTACATCTGCTCCTAACGGATATAAAATAATATCTGTATCTCCGATTATAGATTCTACTTCGCGCTCCCACATATCTGTGTCCCATACAAGATGTTCATAGCTTGTACTTGTCATATTCAGATGACCCCAGCTGTGGCTGGCAAGCTCCCAGCCCAGATCGCGAATTGCCTGTGCAACTTCTCGTGCTGTCTGCTTGTCCTGCTCAATATTTTCATTTGGTGACGTATGATCTTCGCGCTTTTCTTTATCGTTTGCAGGTGTAGAAACGTAATAGTCACAATTTTCATTGTACCAGAAATCACTTGTGCGATAGCCTAAAATACCATCATATCCTGTAAATGCCAGAATACCCTTTGAACCCTGATAAGAAAAATCAGGATGTGTTTCAATAAAATCCTCTAAAACAGTCAAAACGTCATAAGAACCATATGATACACTTCCATCACGCTCAACATACTCATTTACAACCTTACCGTTTTCATCAAGACAGAGCTTTGTCGCAAATCCAGTTCCTGTCATATACTCATAATAGCATACATCGTCTTCGGAAAGTACAAATGGCTTTTTTCCTCTCGGAAGATAAATTGGCTGCTGCACCATCTGCACGGTGCCGTCTGGCTGCGTTTCCATCTTTGCAATCTTATGAAGGCTTATCAAAACATAACCCTTGTCATACATAGACTGCATTATATCCTTAAATTCTTCGATAGTTGTCATTACCTGATCATAATCACTGCTCTTATAGCTTGCAAATGCAAGCTCGCTGTCAACAATAAGACTATGGAAAAAGATATGTGTAATCTTATCATAATCTGTCCACTGTACAGCCTGTGATTTCAAACTCTCATAGCTTTGAATGCAGCTAACATATGTTTCATTATCTGCATAGCCAGGTATTGACTGAATCTGTGCAATTGCACCGTCATAATCGTACTGCATTGCCTTTAAATTAGCAGCCTGTACGACTGGATCACTGCTTTGTACAAGAGCACCATCCGCAGCCGCCTCTGTTGCCTTCCATGTTTCATATTCCACAGGTGCTTTCGTCGATGATGCCTGATCTGGCTGCACATGTGGAAGCGTCACTGGGCGCAGGCATACCCATGCCACTACACCAAGACCTGCACATGCAATTACAAGCAGCACCAAAAGTATGACAATAGGCGCACCTGATTGGCCTCTTTTTATTTTCTTTTTCTGATAGTCTTCCCAGCTGCGTCTTTTCTTTGCCATTTGTTCCTCCATTTTCTTTGTTTACGGCACTGGAACGGTCATTCCCTGAAGTACATATTTTGTATCAGTCTCAAATACATACGCATTCACAATGTATGAACCGTGCTCGTTTTTATGCTCACTTACTGGAACATAGCATGTCGCTGTGTTTCCAGATACGGTCATGTTATGCCATACCAGATCATCCTGTCCATTTGCTGCTGTCCACACTGCAGTTGAAACCTTTTTATAGCCTGCAGGTGCATTAAATTGAATTGTCACACGGAAACCATTTGATGATAATTCTGTTACATATGGAATCGCCATCGACAGCACACCTGTACCGCTGCCATTATTATTTCCTGAATTGCCTCCAGGATTTGCACCTGATGGAACAGTTACATTGACACCCTTTAATGGTGCTAATTTTCCTGCTTTATCATATAGGTAAATATGAGTCGTGTATGCTCCGCTCTCTCCCTTATGGGCGCTTGATGGCACATAAAATGTAGCTGTATCGCCACTTACGCTTGCCTGATGCCACACTAGATCATCCTGTCCATTTGCGTTTGTCCATGTTGGCATCAGCACTTTGCTTACTCCTGACGGTGCATTTATTTTTGCCGTAACGCGGTAGCCTGATGCACTAAGTTCTGTAATAGAAACATCACCGATTGAAAGGCCTGCTGACGCCGATGTCGGTGCTGGAACTGTTACATTTTCGCCCTTAAGCGCAAATTGTCCCTGTCTGTCATATACATAAATATGAGTAATATATGCACCGCTTTCTCCTTTATGGGCACTGACTGGAACATAAAAGGACGCAGTATTACCGCTTACACTTGCCTGATGCCACACTAGATCATCCTGTCCATTTGCATCTGTCCATGTCGGCATCATAACACGGCTCACTCCTGCATCTGCCGAAAATGTTACATTTACACGATAGCCTGACGAAGACTGTTCTGTTATGCTTGTTGATACAATTCTCACTGGCGCCGCATTTGTCACCACCGGCGCTACTCCTACTAGCAGTGATGCCGCCAATAGTCCCGCTGCTGTTTTTCTCCTTTTCATACTTTAAAACCTCGCCTTTCCAAAAATAATTACGTTACATTTTCCCTCAGCCACATTATACCGAATGAAGACGACAATTGCAAGAGAAAGAAAGACTGCCCGAGGGCAGTCTTTCTTTTATAAGTATTCATATATCTTTGTCGAATTGTTATGAAATCAAAGTTTATGCTTCCTGCAAAGCCTCCTCGTATTTCTCGAGAATAATCTTCTGCACATAATCTCTTGTCTCTGAGTTAATGGGATGTGCGATATCTCGGTATTCTCCTGTCGCCGATTTACGGCTTGGCATCGCAACAAATACTCCCTTTTCTCCTTCGATCACCTTGATATCATGAACCACAAATTCATTGTCTAGCGTAATAGAGACGATTGCTCTCATCTTACCATCCAGTGCAACTTTGCGCACTCTCACATCTGTAATTTCCATCCCAGTATTGCCTTTCCGTCCTCTGCACGCCTTTGTGCAGCTAATTTTTTATTCTTCTTTTATATAAATTCTAAAAACATTCGGATTTGCTTCGCTTCATCCTCATGTTTTTGTCGGGGATCAAGGTCACAAGCTTTCTCATGCAAGCATGATTCGCTTGTGACTTTGATCCCCTGGTATTATCAAATGATGAAGCGGTCTTTCTTTTCTACAACGATGCGAATATCACCTGGCTCTGACTTATAGCATGCATTTGCTTCGATGGTTCCTCTGCTCTCTACGATGCAGTTTTCAATGACTGCATTGTCTCCGATATAAACATCGTTCATGATAATAGAATTTTTGATAACACAATTGTTTCCAATATATGCCTTCTTGAATACAACAGAGTTTTCAACTGTACCGTTTACAATACTTCCACATGCGATCAGGCTGTTTGAAATATTAGCACCCGGATTATATTTTGCCGGCGGCAGATCATCTACCTTTGTGAATACACTGTTGCCTTCCTTGAAGAAATAACTGCGGACATCTCTCTTTAAGAAATCCATATTTGTTCTGTAGTAAGCCTCAACTGAGGAGATGTTGTTCCAATATGTTTCAAGCTGGTATGCATAAATTCTCTTGATATCCTTATAACGGATCAGAATATCCTTGACCAGATCATATCTATCTTCCTCTGCTGCACGCTCAATTAACTCAATCAAAAGACGTCTTCTGATTACATAGATACCACATGAAACATTTCTGGAAGTCTCAATCATTGGCTTTTCCTCGTAGCCTCGGATTCTTCCGTCATCATCTGCCTTCACTTGTCCAAAGCGGCTTAAATCCTCTCCCTCTGGCATTTCCTTGCAGACAACAGTGATATCAGCACGCTTCTGAATGTGGTACTCCAGAATCTTATTATAATCCAGCTTATAAATTCCATCGCCAGAAGCCAGAACCACGTATGGTTCATGGCTTCTTTTGAGGAAATGCAGGTTCTGATACAGGGCATCGGCTGTACCCCGATACCAGTTACTATTTTCAGCGGTTATAGTAGGGGTGAATACATATAAACCGCCCTGCTTTCTTCCAAAATCCCACCACTTTGAAGAGTTTAAATGCTCATTCAAGGATACGGTGTTATACTGTGTTAAAACTGCTACTTTCTGAATACGGGAGTTTGACATGTTGCTCAGCGCGAAATCAATGCTGCGATAGGTTCCTACCATTGGCATAGCAGCGATCGCACGGTTATATGACAGCTCCTTCATTCTCTTGTTGTTTCCACCGGCTAAAATTATACCAATCGCTTTCATTCTTCCTCGCCTCCCTTGATAATGTATCCGCCGCTTACAAGATTTCCATCCGGATAATCTTCAATAGCGGTCTTTCCGGCAATTGCTACGTTCTTTCCAATTGTAACGCCATCCGGAATTTCGGAGCCTTCTGCAACGGTTACAAGATCACAGCAGTAAACCTTCTTATTATACTGGCTGTCTGCATACTCACCGACACCAATCGTACAATTTTCTCCAACAACTGCATCCTGTGCGATGATTGACTTGTAAATCTTTGTTCCCTTCTTGATTACAGCACCCTGCATCAAAATGGAATCATAAACTTCTGCACCTTCTTCAACAATAACTTCTGGTCCAATAACGCAATTTCGTACTCTTCCATAGATTTCAGAGCCATCACCTATGATACATCGCTCAATCTGTGCCGTATCTGCAATATACTGCGGCGGCTGGTTATCAGATTTAGTATATATCTTCCAGAACTCTTCATACAGATTAAATACAGGAACGATATCAATCAGCTCCATATTTGCTTCCCAGTAGGAATGAAGTGTTCCAACATCCTTCCAATATCCATTAAATTCATAGCAGAATACTCTGTCACCACGCTTATGGCAATATGGAATGACATGCATACCAAAGTCGCAATTTGGAATATCTTTATTTGTGATCAATGCCTCACGAAGCACAGACCATGTAAATATGTAAATACCCATGGAAGCTAAATTGCTTCTTGGATGTGCAGGCTTCTCTTCGAAATCAGTAATACGGCCTGTATCATCTGTGATCAGCACGCCAAAACGGCTTGCCTCCTCAATCGGAACAGGCATAGCAGCCATCGTAACGTCTGCATTGTTTGCCTTATGATAATCAAGCATCACTTGATAATCCATTTTATAAATGTGATCACCGCCTAAAATCAATACATACTCTGGATTAAAGCTGTCAATATAGCGAATGTTCTGATAAATTGCATTTGCAGTACCAGTATACCAATCACTGTTCTCGTTTGCTTCATATGGAGATAGTACTGTCACTCCGCCATAATTACGGTCGAGATCCCACGGAATACCGATGCCGATATGGGTATTCAAACGAAGTGGCTGATACTGTGTTAACACACCTACTGTATCCACCCCTGAATTAATGCAGTTACTTAATGGGAAGTCAATAATGCTGTATTTCCCGCCGAAGGATACAGCTGGCTTCGCTACTTCTGAAGTCAAAACTCCAAGACGGCTTCCCTGTCCGCCCGCCAATAACATGGCGATCATTTCCTTTCTAACCACAAAATCACCCCTTTGTTCTTTAATTGTTGTGTTATCAGTTCACCAAGCGCCTGTCATCAAGTGAAATAGAACTGTCTAACAGTGAAGGCACATAAGTGCAGTCTTGTGAATAGGCGTTTGGGGAACTGTAATCTTTTAGTACTTGTCGTTATTATAGCACATCTCTTTCAAAAAGTGAACAATTTACAGAAAAATTTTTTATGCATTTTTATTTATTTGTTACAGTTCACGCGTCGGGTTACGAATGCCCTTCGGTGCAATGGTTTCGTCGCCGGACCAAACTCCGCAGGCTCCTGTTAGGTTCTTTCTTATTATACATTACTTTGAAAGACCTGCTTCAAGTGTCCGGCTCGTGAAATCCATTCACCTTCGGGCATGCTGTAAATATTGCGGTTTTGTGAATAGGCATTCATTCGCACAGCATAATAACATTTACGCTTTACATTCCTCCAAAATCGAGTATACTTAAATCAAGCAGAATTTGTGTTAAGAAACATCTGTTTTTCAGTATTGACTTTGCTTATTTAACTTGATTATTCGGAGGAAGTACCATGTACCATATTAATTTTAAAAATCCATGCCACATCTATTTTATTGGAATCGGCGGCATCAGCATGAGCGGACTTGCTGAGGTTTTAATGAAGGAGGGCTTTACCGTCAGCGGCTCTGATTCTAAGGAATCACCTCTGACTGACCATCTGTCCTCACTTGGCGCTGTTATCTTTTATGATCAGTCCATCTCTCACATTCCGCAGGGAACAGATGTCGTTGTCTACACAGCAGCGATCCATCCTGAACATCCAGAGATTGTTGACGCAACAAAGCGCAATATCCCGCTGTTAACAAGAGCTGAGCTTCTTGGACAGCTGATGAGAAACTATAAAACGGCAATCAACATTGCTGGAACTCATGGAAAGACAACTACGACCTCTATGGTTACTGAAATTCTTTTGGCTGCTGATACTGATCCGACAATCTCTGTCGGAGGCATTCTTCCAACAATCGGAGGAAATATTCGCGTAGGTGGCTCAAATCTTTTTGTCACTGAGGCCTGCGAATACACAAACAGCTTTTTATCCTTCTATCCTACTATGGAAGTTATCCTGAATATTGAAGCAGACCATCTTGACTTCTTTAAGGACATTGACGATATCCGTCATTCTTTCCGCTTATTTATGGAAAAGCTTCCAAAGGATGGAATACTTGTAATTAACGGTGATATTCATAATCTTTCTGAGTTGATCAATGGACTTGACTGCGAGATTATCACTGTTGGACACGGAGAATCCTGCGATTATCGTGCTTCTAATATCTCCTATAATGAATTTGCTCAAGCTTCCTTTGACGTCACAGATGCAAGCAACACTACACTTGGTCACATTCAGTTAAGTGTTCCTGGAGAGCATAATGTTTACAATGCACTTGCTGCCGTTGCCCTTTGCAAAAAGCTGAATATTTCAATAGATGCCATTGTTTCCGGTCTTTTGAATTTCCATGGCACACAGAGACGCTTTGAAAAGAAGGGTGTCGTAAATGGAATTACTATTATTGACGATTACGCACATCATCCGCAGGAAATCACAGCGACACTTACTGCTGCAAAGAAGTATCCTCACAAAAAGATCTGGTGCATCTTCCAGCCGCACACCTATACAAGAACAAAAGCCTTGCTTACTGATTTTGCAAAAGCTCTGTCCTTAGCAGATGAGGTCGTTCTTGCAAAAATTTATCCGGCAAGAGAAACTGATGATCTTGGCATAAGCTCCGACAATATCCGCGTTTTGTTAGAGCAGGCCGGTACAAGTGCTCATTATTTTGAAACCTTTGAAGAAATTGAAAAATTTATTTTGCAGCATGCAGCCTCTGGTGATCTGGTGATCACTATGGGCGCCGGTGATGTTGTAAAAATCGGAGAAGACTTAATTTCTAAATAAGGTATTCGCAAAATCCCCAATTGCTTGCCCTGATCCTAAGGGAAATAATTGGGGATTTTTTATCGCTTTTCAAAAGAAATAACTTGTGCTATACTTTACAAAGATGATACTTGGATTTTGGAGGTTTTTTATGTCCTTTCTTTTACTGGAGAACCGGCTCAGCATAGATACCCTTGTTGTTCCCGGCTATTTTATAGACCGTTTTCTTCCTGCCGCCTCCGGTACGGATGTAAAGGTTTACCTATATTTGCTTCGCGCTGTCTCGACATCAGCCACTGGTTTAAGCAGTGCTTCAATTAGTGACAGGCTTGATATTTCAGAGCGCGAGGTACTTCGTTCTCTTAGTTATTGGGAATCTGTTGGTTTGATGCGCCTTAGCTTTACATCGGGTCACGAATTGTCAGGAGTTGCATTTACAGATCCATCTATTCAGGCAGAGACAGATGCTTCTGCACAGACTGCACCTACACAGACAGCTGCACCTGCTCCAAGCGTACAATCTGTAATTCCTACGCCCACTCCTGCTTTAGTTTCTCCTGCAAATACAACCATTGCAAATGCTTCTGGCTCAATGGCTTCCACACAAACTACTACACATTCTGCTGCAAATGCGACCCCTTCTATACAGTCACTTCATCTTTCCCAAGAGGAGCTGATTCTTCTTGAGAACGATCCAGAGTTTAACATGTATATGTCGGCATGGCAGCAGTATTTTTCGCGTCCGCTTAATTATGCAGACACAGAATCATTTGGCTATTGGTATCTTCAGTTTAACCGCTCACCAGATGTCATTGATTATCTTGTTGATTACTGCGCTAATCACTGCAAGGGCAAGCTTAATATGAAATTTATTGATTCTGTTGCCCAGTCCTGGCATCAAAAGGGTCTTCATACACTTGATGCTATTCGTCATTACAATCTGCTTCATAATGATACTGTCTATGCTATCATGAAGGCATATGGATTATACAATCAGACTCCTGCTCCGGCTCAGCTTGAATATATCAATAAATGGATTAAGGATTACAGTTTCCCTACAGATGTCTATGTTTATGCCTGCAATATCACGATGAAAAAATGTCAGCGTCCAAATGTTAATTTTACAGAAAGCATCTTAAAACGCTGGAAAGAAAAAAATGTGAAGTCACTTGCTGACGCAGAGGCTGCTGAAAATCAGCGTGATCAAAAGGTAAAAAGTGATGCTGCAAAGCGCACCAGTTCAAGCCGTGCTTCTTCTGTTGCAAAGGGTACACAGCAGTTTCGTAATTTTACTGAGCGCAAAAATAATAATTACATGGAAAAGATTTTAAAGCAGTATAGTCAGGATTCAAATGAATGATTATCGCAGAAAGGATTGACTTTTTATGGCTCTGACCAATTCACAATATAATGAACTGATGCGCCGCTACAGCCGCATCCGTTTCCAACACCAGCATGAGATGGAAGAACGTCTGCGCCATATCTATGCGCAATGCCCAAGACTTCTTGAGATTTCAAAGCTTCTTCCAACATCTAGCGCTGCTCTTGCAAAGGCTAAAATCACCGGCAATAAAGTGCAGGCGCTAAACGCGCAAATGCAGATTGATGCACTTAGACGCGAGCGCGGTGCGCTTCTTTCTTCTCTTCACTATACACTTGATGATCTTCAGCCAAAGTATAGCTGCCCAGACTGTAAGGATACTGGCTATCTTGACGGGAACCGCAAATGCCATTGTTTTGAGCAGGCTGGCATCAGCTTACTATATGAACAGTCTGGCATTAGAGACCGTTTGGAACGTGAGAATTTCGATACATTTGATATAAATCGCTATTCAGATGCACCAAATCCTCTTCTTGGCGGAATGAGTAATCGCGCCCATATGCAGCGTCTCAAACTTATTTATGAAAAATATGCTTATCAGTTCAAGGATGGAAACCCTAGTCTTTTAATCTTTGGAAATCCAGGCGTTGGCAAGACATTTCTTTGTAACTGTATTGCAAAGGTTGTTCTTGACAAAGGCTTTTCTGTCTTATATATGACTGCTCCTGAATTTTTTGAATCAGCTATGCAGCGTTTTCATTCTAACAACGATGATTCATCAGAAAATGATTCATATGCACTCACATGCAGCCTGTTGATTATTGATGATCTTGGAACTGAAAATCTGACTCCTTTTGTAATCAGTCAGCTGTTTCATGTGATCAATTCGCGTGATCTGTCAAGGAAAACAACTATTATCTCAACAAATCTAAGCCCAGAAGAGCTTCAAAGTACCTACACTGAGCGAATCTCCTCACGACTTATGGGGCAATATACGCCTATCCCTGTTTTTGGAGAAGATTTAAGAAATTCGTAGATATATTTTTTTTCTAAAAAATAACATGACCCCTGCTAATTCGCTTATGACTTTGATTCTCTGGGGTCATGTTGCACAAATTTTTCTTTCTTTTTACGTAAATTTCTTTTTTATCCATTTCGACGTAAGGCTTGAATCTTCGACATCTTCATGTTATGATTAGTTAAGGTTCGTACTTTTGGACGCAGGTAAGCTGCATATTATAATCATGGAGGTCATCATGCCAAACGAAAAGAATCTGAACACGATACCAGTGGGCACACTGGGTCTTATCCCACTTGAAAGCTGCGCAAGCCTTGGACAGAAGGTTAATCAATACCTGACTGAGTGGCGCGCTGAGAGAAGTCATGCACAATCTACTGCGCTTCACTTCTCTGAATACAGCAAGGACAGCTATATTGTCAAAGCAAAGAATCCTCGCTTCGGTTCCGGTGAAGCAAAGGGCGTTATCGAGGAATCAGTCCGCGGCTGCGATCTGTATCTTATGGTGGATGTTTGTAACTATAGCCAAACGTATTCTCTGTGCGGATATGTGAATCACATGTCTCCAGACGATCATTACCAGGATTTAAAGCGTATCATTGCTGCTGTTGAAGGCAAGGCACGCCGTATCAATGTAATCATGCCATTCCTGTATGAAAGCCGCCAGCACAAGCGTACTTCCCGCGAGTCTCTTGACTGCGCTATGGCTCTTCAGGAACTTACAAAAATGGGTGTATCCAACATCATTACTTTTGATGCTCATGATGCACGTGTTCAGAACGCAATTCCACGTGATGGATTTGAGAGCGTTCCGTGTGTATACCAATTTATCAAAGCACTGCTTCGTGCAGAGCCAGATCTGCAGGTTGACAATGAGCATCTTATGGTCATCAGCCCAGATGAGGGCGGCATGGGCCGTGCAATCCAGCTGACTAACTATCTTGGTGTTGATATGGGTATGTTCTACAAGCGCCGCGATTACACCCGCATTGTAGACGGAAAGAACCCTATCGTTGCTCACGAGTTTTTAGGTACCAACGTAGAAGGAAAGGATGTCATCATTATCGACGACATGATTTCTTCTGGTGACAGCATTCTTGATGTTGCACGCGAATTAAAACGCCGTAAGGCACGCAAGGTTTACGCTGCTGCTACTTTTGGTCTGTTTACAAATGGCCTGGCAAAGTTTGATGCTGCTTATGAGCAGGGTATCATTGATCATATCCTGACAACTAACCTTGTTTACCAGAGACCAGAGCTGCTATCTCGTCCGTACTATGTAAATGTTGATCTGAGCAAGTATATTGCACTTTTGATTGATAACTTAAATCACAATGTATCAATTCATGGTCTATTAAATCCGACTGACAGAATCAACCGTATTCTTGAAAAGCATCGTGCTGCGCAGGCACAAAAAGCTGCCGAGAATAATATATCTGAGGAAGCATAATACAAACAAAAAACCTTCAAATACATTTTTTATCGAATGTATTTGAAGGTTTTATTTTTATACTGCTTTACAAACAAGTCCGCATACTGTTCCGTCGGCTGCTGCTGTTGTCAGCTGTCGCACCGTCTTAGTACGGCAGTCTCCTGCAGCGTAAACTCCCGGTGTCCTTGTTTTACAATTTTCACCGGCAATTACATATCCAGCCTCGTCAAGATCTACGAGATCTCTAAATACTTCATTGTGAGGCTCCATTCCTATTGCAACAAATAAGCCATCTGCCACAAGTGTCTTCTTTTCACCTGAAAAATTTGTAACTTCAAGTTCTGTCAGCTTCTTTTCACCAATAAGTGCAGTCACACGACTTTTCATCACACACTCAATATTCTCTGCAGCCATTACCTGATCAATAAGACTCTTCTCAGCGCGGAATGTATCTCTTCTGTGAATCAAATACACCTTGCTGCAAATGCCTGCCAGATACAGCGCATCCTGAAGAGCTGCGCTTCCTCCTCCTACAACAGCCGCTGTTTTCTCCTTAAAAAACGGTCCGTCACATACAGCACAGTAAGAAACTCCTCTTCCAATCAGCTCCTGCTCTCGCTCGATTCCTAGATGACGATGTGCCGCACCTGACGCAATAATAAGATTTTTGCCCTCATATGTCTCACCATCCTCAGTGCAAACTTCAAAGCCATTATCTATTTTTCGTGTCGAAATTACCTTGCCAAAAGTAACCTCACCGCCAAGATTTGTCAACTGTGCCATCAGTCCATCTGCAAACTCCATTCCGCTGATCTTTGCAATACCTGGATAATTTTCCACACACGGAGACAATGTAATCTGTCCGCCCATAGCCTCACACTCCAGAATAAGCGGCTTAACGCCAGATCTGAGTGCATAAATTCCTGCTGTCAGACCCGCTGTTCCAGCCCCTACTATAATCATATCGTACATATTCTCTTATTTCCTCTTTTCTTAGTTAATAAATGGTATATATCCTCTAGCTTAATGAATAAATTTCGAGATAAAATCTCTTACCAGACGGCGCGTCTCATCAATTCCATCCGCATGGCCAAATTTTCGCTCTGGATGCCACTGAACACCTAAAATCTTCATCTGTTCAGACTGATATGCCTCGATGGTGTGATTATCTTCATCTATTGCCAGCGGCTCAAAGCAGTCTGCAAGTGCATCCTCAAAAATGACATCCTTATGATAATTGTTAACGTAAATGCTTCGATTTTCTTTTAGCAAACGTACCTTATGATTCTCACCGCGCTCTCTAGGACACGGCAGATCAGGATGATATGCCAGTTTTCCACCAAATAGAACATTCACATACTGCATGCCTCGGCATGTACCTATAATCGGTATTCCATGATTAACACAGTAGTGAATAAGCTTTTCTTCCATCTTATCACGATATGGCTGTACCGTTTCCTCATGTTTACGGTCATACCACTGCGGTCCAAGTGCACCTCCACCAACTACAATCAAAAGATCTATTTTTTCATCAAACAGACGCTCAAAGTTTTTAGTATGGTTTGCAACAGGACGCGGAATAAAACCAATAGACTCATAAAATTCAACATATCCAGCCTCTAGTATATCGGTTGGGTCTCCATAATCGTTAACACCCTCTCGCTGCGTGATAAGTGCATGAAGATTTGTATATTGAATACCTTCCTTGATCAGACCATTTCTGCAGTCCATCTCCAAATAGTCAAGCTGTGATACTGTATCGTAAATTTTCTCGCCGCAGCCGATTGCTGCCGGAATATTAAATTCTGCGCATCGAATTGCCATATGAGAAGCTGCACCACCGTATTTTGTGATAAATCCTTTGATATTTTTTGTAAAAATCCATTCGTAGCCTGGGTCAGCCTTTGGCACTACAACAATTTTTCCAGTGATATCAGCATCCGGCTCCTCATCAAGCAACACTACCTCGCCCTCGACTGTCTTTGCCGTGATGAAATTAGGGCGTGCCTCATACACAGGAATCACATCTACGCTCGCACCTGACAAAATAACTTCTGGAAGAAGAATTAATCGGCTGTCATGATTTAAACGGCGCCGCTTTGTGATTAGCTTCATCCAAAGCTTTTTTAAATTTTCTGGATCACAGCCTGACTCATATAGCTTAAAGTCATCTACACACAGCCAAGACAAATCCATAGTACGAATCTCCAAAATTGAGCCAAGCTTACGAATCAGTTCTAATACCATACTAAGCGATTTTGTAAATTCAAATTTAAAATACTCTCGCTGTTCAATTGCGCTGATCCAAAATTTTGCCATACGCTCTGCAGGCACATCAAGCTGTGTATCTTCCAGAGCCTGCGTCAAAATACTGATATCAAGATCTTTTTGAATCTTTACCTTATCTTTTTTAATACGCGATGGCGCAGGGCGAAAATTCATCGCATCGTAGCGGTCTGAACGAATATCATATGTGCCGCTTCGAAGATGTCCATACTTAAAGTTAAACTCCTCGCGGCTTATAAGCCCCTCAGAAAAGCGCTCAAAATCATCGTTAAATTCTGATGATACTGTAGAAATTCCCTGCATGAAAGTATCCACATTTTCACTTGTATAGTAGCCAGCATCTACAAGCGTGCGAAGAAATGCTCTTGCGATAAAGGCAAGTCTTGCCTGGCGGGCAAATTGCGGAGTACCATTTGTGCGAATTTCTTTTAACAAAGTCAAAATACTGTCGATGATTCTGTCAATTGACACATCTTGGTACAACAGCTTTTCAATTTCCTCACGGCAATTTTCAAGACGCTTTAGTGCTTCAAGGTCTTCTTTTAAAATCTTTTCCTGATTCATTACAGCATCAATCGTAAGCTTTTTTACTTCGCGCACAAGAAGTTTACGTTCTTCCTCGGTAAAACCATAACGAAGCAATCTCTTTGAATTTTCCTCCGTCATAAAATCATAGCTGCTGAAAATAATCTCAAACTCAATTTTATCGTGTGCAGAAAGGTCTTCCTCAAGCCTTGTCTGATAATACTGAATAAGACGAAGTGCGAGCGGTTCCGGAATACTTGCTGGAATCAGTGAATAATAGGAATATGTCAAGTTAATATATGGCTTATTTCCAACCTGATACATAAGATCCTCATTAAATGCACGATAGCCTAATGTACGAATTCCTTCATTCCATGCATGATGCGTTATGATCTCGCGGTACAGTGAATAATCTAACACCCTTGGATTGCTTCCAATGATCTCAGATGGATTCCAAAAAGCCATATCAGAAAGCTTCATCGGCTTTCCTGTAATTGCATCAAGGTGCTCCTCATACTCCCGTCGAATCTGGCCCTTTCTTGCAAAGAAAGAATAATCATCAATATAACGTCCTTCACGATAGCCTGCTGCAAGCGGACGAACCTGAAATAGAATCACCTGATTGTGGCTGTCTATGGCAAATTCAATATCAAGCGGAATATCCTCTATGATGCTCTCTACTTCTGTTACTGCTGTAATCAAATTGCGCCAGCGCTCCTCAAGCTGATAAAGTGAAACATTTCTCGCAATCCAAAGCGTTTTGCCGCCACGACCGCTTGTTACACTGTCTGTTGACCCCAAGTCATCGTAATTAACAAGATAATATGGTCGCTTTCCTTTTAAGTCACGTGAAAAGACAACACCGCTGACACACACGTCTATTGCCTGGCGCTGGATCAGTACCTGCTCATTTGAAATACCCTTTATATCTTTTTCATATGACTGAATTACAGCCTCGATTGATTCTACGATCTGCGCACGACTCGCTGAATCTACATCAAGAATACTTTTATAATGTCCTGCATTTGAGGACTTCATACAGTCTTCCTGCGTAGAGGAGCTTCGCACAACGATTCTGCAGCCACCAAATTTTTCCATAATCTCTGTGCAGACTTGATTTTTATTGCGCCAGAAGTCTTCAACTCTAAGGATATACATTTCCTCAATGCTTGCCTTTTTGATCAGGTTTTTCATCGCATACAATGTATTTGCCTTTGTCGAAATAATCTTATTGATACGATTCGCCATATTGCATGTCCTCCCTTTCCTGTACTGCTTTGTCTATTTTTTATCCAGATCTATATCACGAGTGTATCTGGTTTTTTTCTACCATACCAGTTTACCACACTTTTGACAATCCCGCCACATAAAAAGGAACCACCTTGCGGTGATTCCCTTTCTTATTGCTTATTACTCATTTTGTATTTTACTTTACTTCCTGCTGCTTCTTCTCAACCAGTTCACGAATAGCCTTAAGATCTTCGGCTGTCAGTTCCTGACTGTCAAGATAAGCACGGATGAACTCTACCGCAGAACCACTAAAGCTAGTCTTCTGATAGCGCTTCATCAACTCTTTCTGATAATCTTGTTCTGAGATTAATGGTTTATAAACATATGCATGACTTCTCTTTTCATATGTTACATAGCCTTTGTCACGCAGGTAGGACATAAATACGCTAATTGTTGTTCTAGCATACTCTTTACCATACTCTGTCTTCAGACGCTCTAACAAGTCTGCTACAGCTACATTGTCACCAATTTCCCAGATACATTTCATGATCACTTGTTCTGTGTTTGTTAATTCTAACATCACGATATCCCTTTCTGTACCTTAATTTAGACAACAGTATCTTCTGTTTTTACAGCTGTTTTTTTGCTCCCAGAATAAATCCTGCCATGTGGGCAATACTTTTTTTCTAAGGCAACGAGATTATATTACCGCATTTTCTTAATAATTACAATGAATAAAATTAGCATTTTATTAACTTTTTGTATTTTTTTGATCAAAAATATGACGGTAAATTTAATCTCTTTTGCAATCATCGTCAAATTCATTTATTTTGTGACAAAATCTGTGCTTAATCCTGTGCAACAATCTGTGGACGATTTAAGATTTCCATAAATTCCTCACCCGTAATTGTCTCGTGCTCATAAAGGAACTTTGAAATCTCATGAAGCTTGTCCATATGACTATTTAAAAGATTCTTTGCCTTTTCATACTGCTTCTGCACAAGAGCTACCACAAGATCATCGATCTTTGCAGCTGTCTCCTGTGAACAGCTCATACTGGTATCTCCACCTAAGTAAACATTATTTAAGCTTTCCATTGCTACCATACCGAACTCACTCATGCCATATCTTGTGATAATTGCACGTGCAAGCTTCGTTGCTTGCTCAATATCGTTTGATGCACCTGTTGTCACATCACCGAACACAAGCTCCTCTGCCACGCGTCCTCCGGTAAAGGTTGCAATCTTGTTTTCAAGTTCTTCCTTTGTCATCAAATACTTTTCGCCTTCATCAACCTGCATTGTGAAGCCAAGCGCACCTGATGTACGCGGGATAATCGTAATCTTCTGCACTGGTGCGGAATTTGTCTGCAGCGCTGCTACAAGCGCATGTCCGACCTCGTGATACGAAACGACCAGTTTTTCTTTCGTTGAAAGAATACGGTTCTTTTTCTGATAACCAGCAATAACTACTTCAACACTTTCCATTAAATCAGTCTGTGTTGCAAATTTTCTTCCATCACGAACGGCACGAAGTGCTGCCTCATTAACAATGTTGGCAAGCTCAGCACCAGATGCACCTGCTGCTGTTCGCGCAATTGCGTTAAAGTCAACATTATCTGCAATCTTGATCTTTGCCGCATGTACCTTCAAAATATCCTCACGACCCTTAAGATCAGGCAGTTCAACCGGAATACGGCGGTCAAAACGGCCTGGACGAAGAAGTGCAGGGTCTAGAGACTCCGGACGGTTTGTCGCTGCCAAAATGACAACGCCCTTAGAACCATCAAAACCATCCATCTCTGACAGCAGCTGATTTAACGTCTGCTCACGCTCATCATTGCCGCCGATTTGACCACTCTCTCTTTTCTTTCCAACTGCATCAATCTCGTCGATAAAAACAATACATGGAGCCTTTTCATTGGCCTGTTTAAACAGATCTCTTACTTTTGCGGCACCCATACCAACGAACATCTCAACAAATTCGGAACCTGAAATGGAGAAGAACGGAACATCTGCTTCACCAGCTACTGCTTTGGCAAGCATTGTCTTACCAGTTCCAGGAGGGCCTACAAGAAGCGCACCTTTTGGCATTTTCGCACCGATCTCACGATACTTTTCCGGATTATGAAGGAAATCAACGATCTCCTGAAGAAGTTCTTTGGCTTCCTCCTCTCCGGCAACATCTTTAAATTTAATACCATCAACAGACTTTACATAAACTTTGGCATTGCTCTTGGAGCCGCCGCCCATGCCAAAGGTCATCATGCTCTCTCCATCGCCCATCTTGCTCATCATTTTTCTGGAAAGAAACCATCCCAAAAGAGCAAAAAGAGCAATTGGAAGAATATAGCTTATCAACATATATTCAAGCATACCCATCTGCTGAACAATTGGCTTACTAAATACAGCACCAGCTTCCTCAAGACGATTTACAAGATCAGGATCGTTCATTGTTCCTGTCTTGTAAATATGCTCACCACTCTTGTCTGAGAAGGTAATCTGCGTATCTTCTACGCTGACTTCTCCAATGTTCTTTTCCTCGATCATTTGGAGAAATGTGCTGTAATCCGTCTGCTCTACCTGTCGTCTAAACAGATTCGGAAATACAAATGTATTTAAAAGCAAAAACACAATGATGGCAATGACCCAATAGGTCAGCATCGGTTTTTTTGGCCTGTTCGGCCTGTCATCTACTTCCATAAGCACCTCACATTCTGCCTTGGATTTCCAAAGCTTTCGGCATATTTTAGCCTACTCGTATCATACCCCTTTTCATTAGCACTGTCAAGGTGAGAGTGCTAAATTTTGTGTGAAATAAATATGAATTCTTCTATTTTTCCGACTGTTTACGTGCTTTTTTTGAATGATCTGTGGCCATTTTTCTTTCGTAATAAAACATATATTGCTGCATGACACCGGCAAATCCTTCGTATTTTTCTACTGGGAAGCTTCCGTTATAATAGGTTTTCTGGATTCGATCAATCCATACATCTACTGGAAATGCACCTATACGATGATATCCAAACAACGCCACACAATTTGCAACCTTTTCACCAACGCCATAACATGAAAGAAGTGCTTTATGCAAGTCGTCATCACCAAGCATAGCCCATTTTTTTATGTCTAATTCCCCGGATGATACCTTTTGGGCAGCTTCATACACATATTTTGCCCGATATCCCAAAGAAAGATCCTGCAGATCAGACAAGCTTAATCCTGCTAGCTGCGTTGGCGTTGGAAATGCAAAAAACTCATTTTCCTTATCTATACATGTTCCGCATGTCGTCGACAAGCTTTCCACTGCCTGACGTATTGCTGGAATATTTTTTCTTTGTGAAATTATAAAGGTGATGAGCATTTCCCATGGATCCTGGTTCAAAATACGGATACCTCTTCCATATGCAAATGCAGACTTTAGATAATTGTCATCCGCATCAATTGCCTTTTCATAACTGCGGTAATCAAAATCCAAATCAAAGTAATGACACCAGAACTGCTTGTATTCCTCTTTGCTGCAAAAGAATATCAGATGGACACCATTCTGGCAAACAAAAACTTTTTTATCTGCAGCCATGACGCGATACCATGACGCGCTTTCACAATTCTCTAAACCCATGCTTTTGCAAAGTTTTTCCTGTTCCTGCAAAGAAAGTTTATAAATTCTGAAGCATTGTCCACTCTCCATGATCTGTTCAAGGTCAAAGCAATCTGCCTCAACATGAACGCAATTTGATTCTATATACTCACATACATTTACATACTCACTCATTGATACATTTCCTTTCTGCATGCGACTTTTCACATGCAATACCATGATAAATCAAATGCAAACATATGTCAATTGTGTGACAAACGAAGGGCACCGCCCCTGTATTTTTCATTACTGAGGCGGTGTCCTGCTTATTAGCAAACTTTCTTTACTGCGTGATTTGTTATGCCTTTTTACTGCGCAGATACAGCCAGATCAGTGCTGTAAGCATAATTGCTCCGAATCCAGCTAGTGCCATACCAATGGTTCTGCTCATGTCTTCAATACCAAGAATTACTCTTTCAGATGAAGGCGTTGTTGTCGGTGTTTCACTAACGGTTGTTTCTGCAGCAGTTGTTGTTGTATTTGCCGCTGGAGTGGTAACTTCCGGTGTAGATTCTTCATCATCTGGTGAAGGCAATGTTGTTGTCTCTTCCTCAGAAACAGTCATTTCTTCTGGAGTTGTCTCTTCCTCAGAAGTCGTTGTTTCCTCTGGTGTTGTTTCTTCCTCAGAAGTCGTTGTTTCCTCTGGTGTTGTTTCTTCCTCAGAAGTAGTTGTCTCCTCTGGTGTTGTTGTCTCAGACTGATGAGGATCTGTCGGTCCATCAGGTTCTGTTTCTTCTTCCTCTTCAGGATTTCTGACATCGCGAATAAGATAAATCACATTGCCTGCGTCGTCCACTACTTCTTCAATTACATTCTTGCCATTCTCATATTTCCAATCCTGGCCTTCTGTAATTTGAATCTTTCCATCGGCAGTCACATTAAACAGAATATCTCCCGGAATCTTATGCTGACTTAACCCAGCGGCAAGCCACTGGGGTTCCATTGACGAAGTTCTAGTGCCTGCGTACATCGCAAGGACTTTGGCAGACACATCTGTTCC
>ENA-UPXC01001245-UPXC01001245.1-human-gut-metagenome-genome-assembly--contig:-NODE-1245-length-38401-cov-11.796629_pt1 | contig 38401 bp, 30 predicted proteins | sample MGYA00250047_ERZ773371 | MGnify/ENA primary metagenome ERZ773371 (study PRJEB29103, sample SAMN06111975) | human gut metagenome | biome: human gut; feature: ankylosing spondylitis patient; material... | reverse complement strand
CACATCCGGGTGTAAAAAGCCTGTAAACGGGAATCTTCGGCACTTTTTCTGCCTGTTTGAAGCAAAATAAGTCACGTGTTTCAACAAAAAAGACGGCATCTCCTACAGAAAAACATCCTCAATACAACTCTCACAACCAACAAATGCAAAATTTAAACAGGCTCATATTGTAGGGTAATTTTTTATGGTTAAATAATATTAAGCAATATAACCAATAAAAATATTTGTATTCCATATTTAAGTTAAAACATAAGTGGTGATCATTGTCTGCTTTTTAAAACTGATATAATGGAAAGTATCTTTGATTTTCAAGGATTTTCGTTTTTAAAATGACTAAAAAAAACGTACCTTTTTTTTTAGTCATTGCAAAGATACAATAAAAGTTATGATAAATCAAATCACATTTTCTGTATAGCATATATATCAAGCTGTTATACGAAGCCCATTTTTTCTTCCTGAAGCACAAAGAATGACTAAAAAAAACGTACGTTTTTTTTAGTCATTTATAAAAATGGATTTTTTGTAAGAGAATAGACATTATAGAAATTCATCAAACTCTATTTTTCAATAGCTATATATTTTTCATACAAATAGCTATTTACAGTAAGTCGGTCTGGGACTGACGAACATTGCTGTGTTCAATAGTAAAGTTTCTTGATTCTTATATGTCTGAATATTAATCCTTTAACTTGCATCTAAAAATGACTTCTATGACCTCTATTTCACTATTCCGTTACTTTTCCAAAGTGAAATATTTTAATCAATGGTTAATATACCTGATTGATTTAATGTTTTCTTGCAGTTCAACACTGCTTTCATTGGGACTTGTTTCTTTTGTATTGGCTCAGAACTATACATTATATATATATGGTACAGCTTTGTTTGCGTCCATATTATGTAGTGCGGTCAGTTTTGTTTGCTTTAAAAGCTATAAAGGAGTAATCCGCCATTCTGCGTTTACTGAGGTTGGGCGTATTCTATTGGTTACTCTTTTAAAAATAGCGTTGTTGATACCGGTTATCGTTTATCTGCCTACCAATTTGATTTTTCGAGAGATTTTGTTGGTCAACTTAATCGATTTATTCCTGACTTTTTTCCTGTTGACTTTTTTTAGATTGACGCTGATCACTTTATATCATTTGGTCTTGAATGTATCCAATCGTGACAGACTGTTGATCTTCGGTAGTGAAAACCGAACGACAGCTCTGTTTGGAGCCTCCTTGAATGATAAGTTGATGTATCAGGTAGAAGGTTATTTGCGTTTTGGAAAGAAAAGATCGTTGCGTATAGGCGGATATAAAGTATATTCTGTCAAAGATCAGCTTGAATTCAACCGGTTAATCAATTCGAGGAATATAAAAGCTATTCTTTTCACAGACTATCAGGCAATCAGAGAAGAAAGCGAACGCCTGATCCGTTATTGTGAAAAGAAGAAAGTCCGTATGTTGATGCTTCCGACTATTGATGAACTTAGAGAAGGAACTAAAACACTACGTAATCTTCCGGACATACGTATCGAAGATCTGTTGGGGCGTGATGAAATCCATATTAATACGGGAGAGATTGCTAACTTTCTCAAAGGAAAAGTCGTTATGGTTACCGGAGCTGCCGGGTCGATCGGCAGTGAGCTTTGCCGTCAGCTTTGTCATTTTGGTTTGAAGCAATTGGTTTTGTTTGACAGTGCAGAGACGCCTATGCACAATATACGTCTGGAGTTGGAAGAGAAATTCCCTCAGGTAGAGTTTACGCCCGTAATGGGGGATGTCCGTATGATTGATCGTGTGGAAAGTGTATTCCGTCGTTTTCATCCTCAGATAGTCTTCCATGCGGCTGCTTACAAACATGTTCCTCTGATGGAAGAAAATCCTTGTGAAGCGGTTCATACGAATGTCTACGGCACTCACAATGTCGCTGATATGGCAGTGAAATACGATGTGGATAAATTCATAATGATATCTACAGATAAGGCTGTTAATCCAACGAATGTAATGGGAGCGTCCAAACGTCTGGCTGAGATCTATGTTCAGAGTCTGAGCATCGCGATCAGTAAAGGACTACATCCTGGAAAGACTCGTTTTATTACGACTCGTTTCGGGAATGTTTTGGGTAGTAACGGTTCTGTTATTCCGCGTTTTCGTGAACAACTGGCTAAAGGTGGCCCGTTGACAGTCACCCATCCTGATATTATCCGTTATTTTATGACTATTCCCGAAGCCTGCCGTTTGGTGTTGGAGGCAGCCTTTATGGGCAAAGGAAATGAAATCTTTGTCTTCGATATGGGGACTCCGGTGAAAATTGCCGACCTGGCACGTCGTATGATTGAGCTGGCTGGTCTTGTTCCTGATAAGGATATAGAAATTCAATACACGGGGCTTCGTCCGGGTGAAAAACTTTACGAAGAGCTTCTGGCAATAAAAGAGAACACGCTTCCTACATTAAATGAGAAAATCTATCGTGCCCAGGTTCGTGAATATGATTTCAAAGAAATTAATGAACTGATGGATCCTTTAGTGCACTTGGCTGTTTGTGTGGATAAGGTTCGGACGGTGAAGCTGATGAAAGAGATTGTGCCTGAGTTCAAGAGTAAGAATTCGGAATACGAGGCGCTGGACAAATAATAAAATCCCGAAGAACCTGCCGTATAAGGCGCAAGACCTCTTGCCGGCACATTCTTCGGAACCATCTGCTGTTTAATGGAGCAAGCTGCGATATGCGTGTCTGCCTTGAACTCAGCTGCACTCTCTGCTCCGGATAGCCGCAATGTCCGCACGGCTGTAGACGCATCCATAAGTAGCGATGTGTTCTGTAAACTGGTTGATGTTCATAGTCTTGCTGCTTTGTGCGCAGGCATACGTCTTTTTAGGCTCTTCTTTCTTTAGAGGATTTATCCTCATGGCGATACACCGGCTTCTTATACATATCGTCAGATCCGGAAAGGTTTGACAGATGGTTTCCGTGATTGCGGAAGCGGCTACCAATATACTTTCCGACAGTTATACAAGCTTTGGCGGATTGATTACGTTTTTTATTCGGGGTCGTTGAAGGGGTATGAATGCTATTCGTCGGAGACATCTTATAGTGATCATAATATGGTGGTTTGGAAAGGAATAATAAATTAATCGATATAAAATCAATGAAAGTTTTAGTTACTGGTGGAGCCGGTTTTATTGGTTCTAACCTCTGTGAATTTCTTTTGTCAGAGGGACACACAGTCCGTTGCTTGGATAATTTTGCAACCGGAAAACCTGAAAATATTTTTCCATTGCTAGAAAAGTATCCACAAATATTTAGTTTACAGGTAGGAGATATTCGCAATATTGAAGACTGTCGGAAGGCTGTGGAAGATATGGAATATGTTTTGCATGAAGCAGCCTTAGGTTCTGTTCCGCGTTCTATTAAAGATCCGATTACGACAAATGATGTCAATATTGGTGGTTTTATGAATATGTTAGTAGCTTCTCGTGATGCAGGAGTCAAACGTTTTGTTTTTGCTGCTAGTTCTTCTACATACGGGGATAGTAAATCCTTGCCAAAAATGGAAGATGTGATTGGTAAACCATTGTCTCCATACGCGATTACTAAGTATGTTGATGAACTTTATGCCGATGTTTTTGCACGGACTTACGGAATCGAATATATCGGATTGCGTTATTTTAATGTTTTCGGTCGTCGTCAAGATCCTTTTGGTGCTTATGCAGCAGTAATACCATTGTTTGTTAAAAAGTTCATGAATCATGAGGCTCCCAACATCAATGGAGATGGAGAATATAGCCGTGATTTTACTTATGTAGACAATGTGATTCAAATGAATATGCTGGCATTGACAACTACAAATCCCGAAGCTGTCAATCAGATATACAATACAGCATTTGGAGAACGTACTACTCTAAATCAATTGGTAACTTATTTGCGTGAATATCTTTCAGAATTTGACGCTGAAATAGCTGACATTGAGCCTACACACGGTCCGAATCGTACTGGAGACATTCCACATTCTTTGGCTTGTGTAGACAAAGCTCGAAATTTGTTAGGCTATGCTCCTCAATTTAGTATGAAACAAGGTTTGAAAGAAGCCGTAAAGTGGTATTGGAAAAATATTTGATAACAATAATGAATGATAAATCAATGAATACAGATGTAAAAATTGCAGTAATAGGCTTAGGGTATGTAGGGTTACCTTTAGCTCGATTGTTCTCCACTAAATACAAAACAATTGGTTTTGACATGAATCGAGCACGTGTAGAGGCTCTTATGGCTGGACATGATGCAACTCTTGAAGTCTCAGATGAATTGTTACAATCAGCAATAGCCAATGGGTTTACTTGTACTGCAAATATTGAAGATATTCGTGATTGTAATTTTTATGTGGTCGCAGTCCCAACACCAGTAGACGAAAATCATAACCCAGATCTGACTCCGTTGTATAATGCTAGTACAACTGTGGGAAAAGTTATATCTAAAGGTGATATCGTGGTTTATGAATCAACAGTTTATCCAGGTGTGACAGAAGATGAGTGTATTCCGGTTGTAGAGAAAGTTTCTGGTTTGAAGTTTAATAAGGATTTCTTTGCTGGATATAGTCCAGAACGTATTAATCCGGGGGATAAACTTCACACGGTCGATAAAATAAAGAAGGTAACTTCTGGATCCACACTTGAAATTGGTAAAAAGGTTGATGCTATTTATGCTTCTGTTATTACTGCAGGGACACATTTAGCTCCAACTATGAAAGTTGCAGAAGCTGCGAAAGTAATCGAAAACTCTCAGCGTGATATTAATATAGCTTTTGTAAATGAACTTTCCAAAATTTTTACTAAAATGGGAATTGATACACAAGATGTATTGGAAGCTGCTTCTACTAAGTGGAACTTTTTGCCATTTAAACCAGGCTTAGTAGGTGGTCATTGTATTGGTGTTGATCCTTACTATTTGGCACAATGTGCACAACGTCATGGTTACAATCCTGAAATTATCTTGGCTGGTCGTCGCATGAATGACGGTATGGGTGAATATGTTGCCAATGAAGTTGTCAAGTTGATGTTAAAAAAAGGTATTCAGGTTTTGAATTCTAATATTTTGATATTGGGTTTTACATTTAAAGAAAATTGTCCAGATGTGCGGAATACAAAAGTAATAGATATATACAAAGCGTTAAAAGAATACAATGTAAATGTTACAGTGTATGATCCTTGGGCAAATCCGAAGATTGCGGAATGCGAGTATGGAGTTCAAATAACAAATCAATTACCGACAGATAAATTTGATGCAGCTGTTATGGCTGTTGCACATAGTAATTTTTATGAGTTAGATTTAATCTCGTTATTAGAAAAATTGCATGTGATTTTTGATGTAAAATCAATATTGAAATTACAGTTAGTGGACGGAAGATTATAATAAAGAATATGATATCTATATTTAAGAAAATATTATATGCTTATCGTCTAAAACTGGCGAAAAAAAGAGTTTTATCTTTTGCTATTATAGGAAATAATAGTATTGTATCTACGACGGCGAATGTTAAATTATTATATGGATCCTCCAAAGGAGACATAGTCGTTGGCGAATATTTTAAAATATCGGGAGAATTGATTTCCTCTCATCATGGTAAAATTCAAATAGGAAATCATTGTCTTGTTGGACCGAAGTGTGTTATTGGTGCTGTAGACAGTGTCATTTTGGGAAATTATGTGCGGTTATCAAATAATGTCATAATGATAGATAATAATAATCATCCCGTAAATCCTATTGATAGAAAAATTATGAATGGAGAGGACTATTCTTCTCCTTATAGAACGTGGGCATATGCGGTATCAAAACCAATCGTAATTCATGATAATGTTTGGATAGGTCGAAATTCTATTATAAATAAAGGTGTAACTATTGGGGAAAATTCTATTGTGGCAGCAGGTAGTATTGTGACTAAGGATGTTCCTGCTAATAGTATAGTAGCTGGTAATCCTGCAAAAGTAGTAAAAACAGATATAGATAAAGAACCTAGGTTAATTCCATAAATGGCTAATTATAAGAAACAAATAGGGGCTTTGATAACAGGACAAATGTTATCTTTATTATTAGGATTTATTTTGCCTTTAATTTTAGTCCGTATCCTAACCAAAAATGATTATGGATTATATGCTCAGTTCAATGTTATATTATCCTTTTGTATGGTCTTTTTTAGTTTTGGATTTTCTTCAGAATTATACTATTCTTATCCTTTAGCAAAAGATAAGGAAAAGAGAATACTTGTTTTTCAATCCTTGATGTTATTATTTTTAGCAGCTGGATTGTCTGTATTTATTCTTTATATCCCAGCTATTCAAAACTATTTTATTTCAGATAGCTCTTTTGAGGAAAGTTATTTGTATCTTGTAGTAGCTATTTTTCTGTCAATACCAGAAGTGTTGATTACGTCGTTGTATGTGTTGAACCATGACAATATAACAAGTGCTTTCTTTTTGCCATTGATGACTGTTCTTCGAGTTGTATTAATTCTTTGTTTGTACTGGCTTTATCCTTATATTGAAACTGTTTTTGTGGCTATAATTTTAAGTTCTATGATAAAATTACTATATGTTATAAAATATACATATCATGTAATGGATAATCATGGTAGAGGTAAAATTGTTGATTGGAATATCTTAAAATCGCAATTGAGGTATTCTATACCTTTAGGTATGGCTAGTTCTGTAAGGATTTTTGTACAGCAAATGGATAAGTTGATTATACTTTCTTTTGTTTCACCTTCTGTTTATGCCATTTATTCAATTGCTTTTTATGGAGTTCCAGGGCTTACACAAGTCTATCTTTCTATATCACAAGTTTATATTCCTAGAATGTCTATTGCTTATAAAGAGGCTGATATACAAACATTATTAGGACTATATCATTCGATGGTTTCTAAAACTTTATCGTATACAATCCCCATTCTTTTGATTATTATGTTATTTGCAGATCCTATAGTCCCATTTGTTTTTTCATCAAAATATATTGATAGTATTCCTTATTTTCGAATTTATTTATTAACTTTTATAGTTTCTTCTATTGGTTGTGGAAATATATTGAGGGCAATAGGTGAAACTAAACGTTCATTATCTGCTTATGTCTATACGGCAATAATAATGCTCCCTTTTACATATTTTTCGATAAGGTTGTACAGTCTTAATGGGGCAATTATAGCTGCAACAATTGGTGCTATATTCCCTAAGGTATTATTGTCTATATATGATGCAAAATCAATAAATAAATTACTTTATCAATTGTATCCTTGGAAAGAAATCTATAAAATTATGGTTATATCAATTACTTCTATAGTTCCGTTTATTTTGATTTACATTTACATTGGACATTCGAATTTTTGGTTATCCATTTTGTGGATAAGTTGTTATTTAATTCTGAATTTTGCTTTACAAATACGTTGTCATGTATTTGTAATAAGTTCTTCAGATTTGATTAGGTATAAGAATAAATTATTGAAGCTATGATTAAGAATTTATTGATAGATGGTGTAGGTAAAATACTTGAAATTAGTTATAAAATTTTTTGTAGATATAAGGAGAATAAAGCTCGTAAAGAAATTGCACGGATAGGAAAGTCGTCTTCTTTATCTTATCCTTTTATTATTCAAGGTGTTCAGAATATATATATAGAAGAGCATTGTAATATCAGAGCAAATGCAGTTTTAACGGCTATAAATGCGAAGATTGTAATTAAAAGATGGAGTGGTGCTGCCCCTTATTTATATGTCTCTACGGGAAATCATAGAATGCTTCCTGGAAGATTTTATAGAAGTGTTACCGATCTTGAAAAGGGAGAAGGATATGATGCAGATGTAATAATAAACGAAGATGTCTGGATTGCTTCTCGTGTCACTCTTTTAAAAGGTGTGAATATAGGACGTGGTGCGATTATTGCGGCTGGTGCTGTTGTGAATAAGGATGTTTTACCATATTCTATTGTAGGAGGAGTTCCTGCAAGATTTATTAAGTTTAAATGGTCTTTGGAACAAGTTCTTGAACATGAAAAAATACTCTATGAAGAGGATGAACGATTTAGTATTGATGAATTGAAATCTTTTGGATTAGTATGATAAACAGAATGCTATATCAGTTGAAAGCAAGTTTGACGATTAATAAAATAGTTATATTTCTTTTTTTAATCATTTATTGTGGTTGTTATTATCAACAATATTTGTTATTTATATCTTTTTCATATTTGTTATTAGTATGTACTTTTATTTATAATTTAGTGATGCATAAAAAAATAATATATGTCAGATTTGTATTGACTAGTATTGTTTTTTTACTATATAGTGTATTCTCTGCTTTGTGGGCAAATAAATTTGATTTATCTTATAATGCATCTATACAATTGGCGAAAAGTTCTTTGTTTGCAATGCTATTTATAACATTGATTGATTCAAAGGAAAATTTCAGATGGGCTTTATTTTCTTTTTCCTTAGCGGGGGTAGTTTATTCTATGTTGTATGTACAAAATGTTGATATTGCTAGTTTGGGAGCTGATCGTATTACAACAAATGAGAATTCTGATTCAATATTACCTAATGTTAATACTGTAGGTTTATTTTTATCATTATCCTTTGTTTATTTTTTTTATAGTTATTTTTATAGAAAGAAGTCCTATTTTCTTTTGATTGCAGCTGTTTCGTTTATTATTATTTTTTTATTGGGTGCAAGAAAATCTATAGTGTCTTTGGCAATCTGTATTTTAATGATGTTGTATAAACTTAATAGTTCGGCAAGAATAAAAATAATTTTATTGTCTTTACTATTTATTTCATTGTTGTTTGTTTATATTCCTACGGAATATTTGAGTTTTGTTTCGGAACGATTGGCTCAATTGAATTTCTTTTCTAATCAAATAAATGAGTTAGATGAGAGCGATGCAAACAGAATATTATTGTTGAAAAGTGGGTTTTTTTATGGTATGGACAGTCCAATTTTAGGAAATGGTTATTACAGTTTTTCTCAATTGTTACTAAAAGAGTATGGTTTTGCAACGTATTCTCATAATAACTTTATTGAGATATTTGTAGGTGGAGGTATAATTGGATTTACTCTTTATTATAGTTTATACTATATTGTATTAAAGGATACTTGTAAAAAAGTATTAAGATTTGATGAAAATTATCTTTTAATTATTCTTACTACAATATTATTATTCAATCAATTGACAATAGTTGTTGTTAATGAACGATTCATTTGGATTTTATTAGCAATATTATATTCGGGGGTAAGATGTTATTCAAAAGTAAATTGTTGTGAAAATAGGTTTTCTTGTAGATAAAGTATCGTTTGGTGGTGGTGAACGGCTATTAAAAATGCTGATTGACGATTTTTATAAATTGCATCATAAAATAATATTGTATACATGGAATAAGGATTGGTTACGTATTTGTTGTCCTGAGTATGATATTCGAGTTATGGAAAATCCTCCAGTTCGATTTTGGGGTAAATGGAAAGCTCTGTTTAGTTTGCGAGATAATTTAAATTGTACAAAACCGGATTGTTTGATTGTTTTTAGTTTAGGATTAGCTGAAGTTGCAGTATGGGCTGCTTTGTGGGCGAAAATTCCTATTATATTGTCAGAACGAGTAGATCCTCATTTCTTACCTCAATCAAAATTTCATCGCTTTTTTAAGAAAATTGTATATAAGAATTGTAGTGGAATTGTTTTTCAAACACAGGTAGTTAAATCTTTTTTTTCTAAATCAATACAGCAAAAAAGTATAGTTATTCCTAACCCGATTTTAGATGATAATTTGCCAATAATAGCAGACTCTATTTGTAAAAAGGAAGTTGTGACAGTTGGTCGTCTTTCTACTGAAAAGAATTTTGAAATGTTAGTTTATGCTTTTGCAGAAGCAAAATTAACAGGATATAAGTTGAGGATTTTTGGAGAAGGTCCCCTTTATTCAAGCTTGTCCTCTTTGATTACCTCTTTGGATATGTGTGATTCTATCATATTAGAAGGTAAGGTGGATAGAGTTATAGACTATATTCAACATTCTGATATATTTGTGATGACTTCAAATCATGAAGGTATGCCAAATGCTTTGATTGAAGGAATGGCTATGGGGCTAGCTTGTGTTTCTACAGATTTTCCTTCTGGAGCAGCAAGGGTGTTAATTTCTGATAATAAAAATGGAATTATAATTCCTGTAAATGATAGATTAGCATTAAAAGAGGCTCTTCAAAAATTAGTTAGTGATCAATCTTTTAAGCAGCATATAAAATCAAATGCTATAAAAATTAGAGAAACTAACTCAAAAGATATAATACTTCCTAAGTGGATTGATTTTATTCAATCTGTTGTTTATAAATAGATTTCATATCGGTGTTGATTAATCCATTTTAGTTTTATAGAGATGTCCTAATGAGAGTTCTTACCTGTTGTAAATTTTTTTCATGATGAATAATTATATTCAAACTAAAAAGAAAGTGGCTTTATTGTTTGGTTGTTTTCCTAGTGAAAATTACTCAGAAATAATATCAAATAGTAAAGGAGGAGTACAAAATGCTGCTGATGCATTACAAAAGTCTTTAATAGAGGGTTTAGGTTCTTTATGTTTAGACTTAGATATTATAAACTTACCCTATTTGGGGTCTTATCCTAAAAGGTATAAATCATTATTCTCTCCTAAAGGAAGATTTACAATTAATACCCAGTTAGGGAATGTGGTAGAAGGTGCAAATGTGAAGTATTGCAATCTGACAGGTTATAAGATGTTTGATCGTTATTTAAAAGCTAAATCTGCTATTGCTAATTGGTGTAATACAAATCAAGAGGAGGAAAAGGTAGTTATTGTTTATGCTATGCATCTTCCTTTCTTGAAAGCTTGCATTAATGTGAAAAAGAATATAAAGAACAGTTTGAAGATAATACTCATTGTTCCGGACTTACCTCAATATATGGGAGGGAGTAATTCTTTTCCGTATCCATATCTAAATAAATTGAATAGACAAAAATTATATAAAGCTTGCGAAGAAATAGATGGATTTGTTTTGCTTAGTAAATATATGGCAGAAATTCTTCCTGTAGGTAAAAAACCATGGGTTCTTGTAGAAGGCATTTTTAATAATGTAACAGATGATGTAAGGAAGGAAAATATATCTTCTGTTAAGCAAGTCTTTTATGCAGGTACTTTGGCTAGAAGGTATGGTGTTATGAATTTGGTGAAGGCATTTCATAAAATACAAGATAATTTTATAGAATTAGTGATTTGTGGGGCAGGTGATGCAGAACGAGAAATAGAACAAATGGTTTTAAATGATAATAGAATTAAATTTAAAGGTCAGTTGCCGAGGGAAGAAGTACTAAAACTTCAACAGAAAGCAACTTTATTAGTTAATCCTCGTACACCAGAAGGAGAATTTACCAAATATTCATTTCCTTCTAAAACAATGGAATACTTTGCTTCGGGAAAACCAACACTTTTGTATCGTTTACCAGGTATTCCAGATGAATATTTTGAATATTGTTATACAGTAGATACATTAGGGGTAGATGCTTTGTCTGAAACATTATCCTGTATTTTGAATTTATCTAATGAAAAACTGGAACAAAAGGGTAGGTGTGCAAGAAATTTTGTTTTATCTCAAAAAAATCCAATTGTTCAATGTACTAAGATTGTACAACTAATTAGTCAAATATAAAATAATAAGTTTAAAGTATGAAAGTATTATTTTCTCCCCCTGATATGACTATTGATGAAGTAAATGAAGTTCGTGATGCTATTTTGAGCGGTTGGATTACCACTGGTCCTCGTACTAAAAGATTAGAACATCAGATTGAGGACTATGTACATGCAGATCGTTGTGTATGCTTAAATTCTGCTACTGCAGCAATGGAAATTGCTTTACATCTGTTGGGGATTGGTCCTGGAGATGAAGTTATCGTACCAGCTTATACTTACACAGCTACAGCCAGTGTGGTTTGTCATGTAGGAGCGAAAGTGGTGATGGTGGACAGTACACCGAATGATTGGCAAATGGATTATACCAAAGTGGCTGCGGCTATTAATCCACATACCAAGGCCATTTTATCGGTAGATTTGGGCGGTGTGATGTGTGACTACGATAAACTTTTTGCTGTAGCAGAGAGTAAACGTGATCTGTTTATTCCTACTAATGATCTGCAAAAAGTACTTGGTCGGGTTGCTATTATTTCTGATTCAGCTCATGGATTTGGTGCTCAGAGGCATGGAAAGATGAGTGGTGAGGTGGCAGACTTTACCTCTTTTTCATTTCATGCAGTAAAGAATTTTACAACAGCTGAAGGTGGTGCATTGACATGGAAGAATTTTAATGGTATTGATACAGAGAGTCTCTATAAGCAATGTCAGCTTCTTTCTCTTCATGGTCAAAATAAGGATGCACTAGCTAAGACGAAGCTTGGTGCATGGGAGTACGATATAATTGCTCCGTTTTATAAATGTAATATGACTGATATCATGGCTGCGCTTGGTCTTGTACAAATGAAACGTTATCTGGATATGTTGGAGCGTCGTAAAGCTATTATTGAAAAGTATGAGGCAGTTTTACAGGCTGCTGGTATTTGTTATCAGACATTACCTCACTATAGTCAAGATAATTGTAGTAGTGGACATCTCTTTATCTGTCGTTTGCTGGATAAGACGATGCAAGAGCGTAATGAAATTATCACTAAGATGGCTGAGCGTGATATTGCTTGCAATGTGCATTACAAACCATTGCCTATGATGACTGCCTATAAGGTATTAGGTTTTGACATAAAGGATTATCCTAATGCTTACCATCTTTTTGAGAATGAGGTGACTCTTCCACTACACACCTGTTTGACTGATGAGATGGTAGAGTATGTAATTAACAATTTTGTCGAATTAGTAAAAGGATAATTCTTCCTAATGCCCCATTATTTTATTAAAAAGGTTGGCCATTTTAACCTTTTATCAATATACCGTGTCTCACAGATTTTAGTGAGTTGCGGTAAAGATATGGCGCAAAAATTTAATCTACATCACTGGAATAATAGTATTTTCAAGACATTTTTGATAGTTTGTTATCTTTCTCTAAAGAATGATATATGGTTGGTAATAGATGAAAGAAGGCAATCTGTAGCTACTTTTCAAACAAAAAAAACGTCTCAAGGTTTGCATTTTGGGAAATTGGCAACAAGTCCACAATCGGCAGGTAAGGGAATTGGTTCTTTTTGTATGTTGACAATAGAAAAAATCGCAATAGAATTGGACTGCAATGTTGTATATATGGAAGTGTATGATAAGAGTCAACATGCCATAGACTTTTATCTACATCGTGGATACGTACAATGTGGAGTAGTAAATAGTCTGAAATATAAAGAGTATGTTTTACAAAAACAATTGAATCAATGAAAAAAATTCTTGTAATAGGAGCTGGATTCCTTCAATCGTTTGTGATAAAAAAAGCAAGGGATATGGGGTATTATGTATGTGCAGTAGATGCCGATAAGAATGCTCCGGGTTTTATTTATACTCATCATTATGCTGTGATCAATATTATTGATGAAGAAGCATGCTTAACATATGCTCAAGAGCAACAAGTAGATGGTGTTCTTACTGCAGCAACTGATTTTGGTGTTCTTACTGCGGCATATATTGCTCAGGAAATGGGACTACCTGGTATAAAATATGAGGTAGCGAAAGTTATTAAAAATAAGTATTTAACAAGACATTGTTTATCTTTACACAATGTTGATGATACTAAGGAATCTGTAGAAGTTGGTGTTGATTCTGATTTTGAAACTATTGCTAATCAAATAGTTTATCCAGTAATGGTAAAGCCTTGTGATGGTTCAGGTAGTCGTGGGGCTTCAAGAGTTGATTATAAAGAAGATTTAAAACAGGCTTGTGAGTTCGCTATTAACGCATCCTTATCTCATCATGCAACTATTGAACAATTTATTTTTGGAGAGGAATATGGTGCGGAGACATTGGTCATTAATGGTGTACCTCATGTGTTTGCGATTATGAAGAAGTGGATGACACAACCTCCTTATTATGCAGAACTTGGTCATGCTATTCCTAATGATCTTTCTTATGAAGTTGAAGTTAGAGCAAAGGCTTGTGTACAAAAGGCTATTTATGCACTTGGTGTGAATTGTGGATCAGTAAATATGGATATGCTTATAACTAAAGATGGGAATATTCATATTGTGGATATAGGTGCTAGAATGGGTGGAAATCTTATTGGCTCACATATAATTAAGGCTGGAACAGGTGTTGATTATATGGGAGCAATGATTCAGAATGCAGTAGGTGACGTTCCTAATCTTACTCCTATGGAACATTGCGCTGTAGCGACTAGGTTACTAGCATTTCAGGCTGGAAAGATTAATAAATTACCTGATTTTGAAGCACTAAACAAGAAATATAACGTAATAATTGAACATCATATGCATGAAGGTGATATAGTAAATGAATATCATACTAATTTGGACGGTTGTGGTTATGTTATGGCTATGGGTGAAGATGTAAAAGAGGTTGCAGAGAGAGCCGAGAAAGTATGTACTGAGATTGAAGCATATATTTATGACAAATAGTATCGAAGAACAGATAGTATCAGAGTACAATGAGACTAAATACAAAACGAATTATAATGGATTGTACCAAAAGGTTGTGAAACGCATCCTAGATGTACTTATTTGTTTACTAATCTTACCGTTTGTGTTATTGGTAACAATACCTGTAGCTATCATTATTAAACTAGAGGATGGTGGTCCCGTTTTTTACCGTTCTATGCGTATCGGTTTAGGTTTCAAAGAATTTGGAATGCTGAAATTTCGCTCTATGAAAGTGAATGCCCCTGATTTACGCAATGAGGATGGTAGTACTTACAACTCAGCAGTAGATCTTCGTGTTACAAAAATTGGTAAACGGTTGAGGGAAACAAGTTTGGATGAGATTCCACAGTTCTTTAATGTATTATTTGGGCAAATGAGTTTGATTGGGCCTCGTGCCGGAGATATTGAGTCAAAAGATACTTATGAAAAAGATGAGAAAGATAAACTTTTGATCCGTCCTGGTATTAGTGGTTATGCACAAGCTTATTATCGTAATGGTCTTAAGGTTCGGGAGAAACGTATGATAGATGCATGGTATGCACATAATGTGTCTTTTTTGTTAGATGTTAAAATTGTTTTTAAAACAATAGAAACGGTATTTAAGCATGATAACATATACACCAATAGGTAATTAGGTCTAGAATAGAAACAATTGGTGTTATCTCGTTTTTTTATTTTTATCCATAGAGTAGTGTTGCAATGAAAATATTACTTTTTCCTGCATATTATTATCCAGAAACAGCAGCTAGTTCATACCTATCAGAGAATCGTAATGAGGCTTATGTAAAGAGTGGTATGGATATAGAAATCTTTACGCCTATGCCATGTCGTGGTGTATCAAAAGATGTTCGAGAAATTTATAAACAAAAGAAATATGAAGTTCTCCATGATGGGCACATGATAGTCCACCGTTTCCCTATGTATGCAGAAGGAAAGAATCCTATAATGCGTGCATTGCGGTATTTTTTGTGTAGTTGTGAGTATTTGTATTATGGCATAACTATCAAAAATGTGGATGTATTATTTTTGGCATCAACACCTCCTATTCAAGGTGCACTTGGGGCATTAATCAAAAAGTGGAGAAAGATTCCATTTGTGTATAATTTGCAAGATATATTTCCTGATTCTCTTGTTGGTACTGGGTTTGCAAATAAAGGAGGAATACTATGGAAAATAGGTAGAGTAATAGAAAATTTTACATATCGCAATGCAGACAAGATTATCGTTATCTCAGAGGACTTTAAAAAAAATATTATGACGAAAGGTGTTCCAGAGAATAAGATTGAAGTAATTTATAATTGGGTAGACGAAAAGGCTATTGTTCCTATAAAAAAAGAAGAGAATCCTTTGTTTGAGGAATTTGATCTGGATCGTAATTTATTCTATGTTGTATATGCAGGTAATCTAGGCTTTGCTCAGAACATTGAAATTATCCTCCAAGCTGCAAAAAAGGTTGAAAATACAGATATTAAATTTCTTATTTTTGGCCACGATAAACAGGCTATTTGTTATAAAAATATGGCTGTTGAAATGAAGTTGAATAATTTGCTGTTTATGCCTATTCAACCTTATGAGCGAGTATCTTTTGTTTATAGTTTAGGAAATGTTGCCATTGTTTCTTGTAAGGAGGGATTCGGTTCAATTGGAATGCCTAGTAAGACTTGGAGTATTATGTCTTCAGGGACGGCAGTTTTAGCCAGTTTTGATGAAGGTACGGATATGCAGCGTATTATTGAGAATAATAAGGTTGGTCTATTTACAAAAGCCGGAGACCTTAATGTTTTTACCGAGGCTCTTCTTAAGTTGTACAACAACAAAAAAGAATGTATGGAGATGGGGAAACGAGGTCGATCGTTTATTTTAAATAATCTAACAAGAGAAGTGGGAACATGTAAATATGTTGAGGTTATTAAGCGGATTTTTGTATTGTAATATAGAAAATAGAACTATAATGTTTTTCACAAGACTTTGAATATAAAAGTGTTTTTCTGTATTGAAAAAAGACTGGGGATTTATAATAATTAATTTACAATATTATGTCAGTATTTAAAGAGAAAGTCCTTCTAATTACAGGAGGCACCGGCTCTTTTGGTAATGCCGTCCTTCGGCGTTTCTTGGATTCAGATATCAAGGAAATCCGAATCTTTAGCCGTGATGAGAAGAAGCAAGACGATATGCGTCACGCTTTACAAAATCCTAAAGTAAAATTTTATATAGGGAATGTGCGTAATAAGACATCTGTGGATGTGGCGATGCGGGGTGTGGACTATGTTTTTAGTGCAGCAGCCTTGAAACAGGTTCCCAGTTGCGAGTTCTTTCCGATGGAAGCGACCCGTACGAATGTGGAAGGGACGGAGAATGTGCTGCTTTCCGCGATCGAGCATGGCGTGAAGAATGTGGTGGTTCTTTCTACGGATAAAGCCGCTTATCCGATCAATGCGATGGGGATCTCCAAGGCGTTGATGGAAAAGGTGGCGATCGCCAAAGGACGTGAGCTGGGCGAAGGGGCGCAGACGACGATCTGCTGCACGCGCTACGGCAATGTGATGGCGAGCCGGGGTTCTGTGATCCCTCTCTGGGTGGAACAGATGGAACAGGGTAAACCGATCACGATTACCGACCCGGAGATGACGCGTTTCATGATGACGCTGGATGATGCGGTCGACCTGGTGGTCTATGCCTTTACACATGGGCATAACGGTGACCTGTTCGTGCAGAAAGCACCGGCAGCCACTCTGTCTGTCCTTGCACAGGCGTTGAAAGAGACCTACGCGCAGATCGATCCGAAGTACCAGGATACGGAGGTGAAGGTGATCGGCACACGTCATGGAGAAAAACTGTTTGAAACCCTTGTGACACGCGAGGAGATGGCGAAAGCGATCGATATGGGCGACTATTACCGCATCCCTTGCGATACGCGCGACTTGAACTACGACAAGTACTTTACCGAAGGAAGCGAATGCCTGTCCAAGATCGAGGACTATCATAGCCATAACACGACTCGTCTGGATGTCGAAGGAATGAAAAAGCTGTTACTCCGCCTACGTTTTATTCAGGAAGACCTCGGATTGATCGAACGGGCAAAACCGAGAGAAATCAGAAGCGAATAAACCTGCTTCGTACCAAGCCTCAAAACTTCAAACTTAAAATTTAAAAGAGATGAACATATTAGTAACCGGTGCCAAAGGCTTCATCGGTCGGAATCTTGTATCCCAACTTCATAATATCCAGTCGGGAAAGGCTCGCAATTATCCTGTTTCAGGGACTGAACTGAAAGTCTTCGAATATGATACGGACAGCGACCCGGCCGAATTGGACGTCTATTGCAAGAATGCCGATTTTGTCTTTAACCTGGCCGGGGTGAACCGCCCGAAAGACCAGTCGGAGTTTATGAAGGGGAATTTCGGTTTCGCTTCTCTCTTGTTGGATACGCTGAAGAAACACGGTAATACCTGTCCGGTGATGATCTCATCGTCTACGCAGGCTGCGCTGGATAATCCGTATGGCGAGTCGAAGCGGGCGGGAGAGAACCTTCTGTTCGAGTATGCCGAAGAGACGGGTGCGAGAGTCCTGGTCTATCGTTTTCCGAATGTGTTCGGGAAATGGTGCCGCCCGAACTATAACAGTGCAGTGGCGACTTTCTGTAACAATATCGCGAACGACCTGCCTATCCAAGTGAATGATCCTAAGGTGGTGATGAACCTTGTCTATGTGGATGATGTGGTCGACGAGCTGATCGCCGCCTTGTCGGGAGGCGAACACCGCGAAGGGAACTATTGTGCCGTTCCGGTGGTCCATACGATAACGCTGGGCGGGATTGTCGACCTGCTTTATTCTTTCAAGGAGATGCCGGGTAACCTCACAGTTCCCGATTTGGGCGATCCTTTCACGAAGAAGCTCTATTCGACCTATCTGTCTTATTTACCGAAAGAGAAGTTCATCTATCCGGTACAGATGAAGACGGACGACCGGGGGAGCTTCACTGAGATCATCCGTACGCCGGACAGGGGCCAGTTCTCGGTGAACATCTCCAAGCCGGGCGTAACCAAGGGACAGCATTGGCATCACACCAAGAATGAAAAATTTGTGGTGGTGAGCGGTCACGGTCTGATCCGGTTGCGTAAGATCGGGACGGACGAGGTGATCGACTTCGAGGTCAGCGGCGAGAAGATCGAAGTGGTGGAGATGATCCCCGGATATACCCACAACATCATCAACCTTTCGGACACCGAAGAACTGGTGACTTTCATGTGGGCCAACGAACCGTTCGATCCGAACCGCCCGGATACTTATTTTGAAGAAGTGTAAAAACAGGAAATCATGAGCAAACTAAAATTAATGACCATTATCGGTACGCGTCCGGAAATCATCCGGTTGGCTGCCGTGATAAAGCGTTGTGATCGATATTTCGATCAAATCCTGGTGCATACCGGGCAGAACTACGATTATACATTGAACCAGGTGTTTTTTGACGATCTGGGTCTTCGTGCTCCGAACTATTATCTGGATGCGGTAGGCAAGGACCTGGGAGAAACGATCGGCAATATCATCGCCAAGTCATACCAGTTGATGGTCGAGGTGAAGCCTGATGCGGTCCTGGTGCTTGGCGATACGAACTCCTGCCTTTCGGTGATCGGAGCGAAGCGCTTGCATATCCCGATCTTCCACATGGAAGCCGGTAACCGCTGCTTCGACGAATGTCTTCCGGAAGAGACAAACCGCCGTATCGTGGATGTGACGGCCGATGTCAACATGTGTTATTCCGAACATGCACGCCGGTATCTGAATGCCGCCGGAACACCGAGAGAGCGTACCTATGTCGTCGGCTCGCCGATGGCGGAGGTATTGCACGATAATCTGGAACAGATCAAGGCGAGCGACATCCTCAAACGTTTGGGGTTGGAGAAAGGCAAGTATATCCTGCTTTCCGCCCATCGTGAAGAGAATATCGATACGGAAGCCAATTTCTTCAACCTGATGAACGCGGTGAACGCTATGGCGGAGAAGTACGACATGCCGATCCTTTATTCCTGCCATCCCCGCTCCAAGAAGTTCATCGAACAGCGTGGTTTCCAGTTCGATCCGCGTGTGATCCAGCATCAGCCGTTAGGATTCCACGATTACAACCATCTTCAGATGAATGCATTTGCCGTCGTATCCGATTCGGGTACGCTCCCGGAAGAAAGCAGTTTCTTCCTGTCGGTCGGCAATCCTATTCCGGCTGTATGTATCCGTACCAGTACGGAACGTCCGGAGGCATTGGACAAAGGCAACTTCATTCTGGCCGGTATCACGACCGAACAGGTGTTGCAGGCGGTGGATGTGGCAGTCGAGATGAATCGGGACGGCGCTTTGGGAATCCCCGTTCCCAACTACGTGGACGAGAATGTCTCGGTGAAGGTCGTCAAGCTGATCCAGAGCTATACGGGTGTTGTGAACAAGATGGTTTGGAGGAAATATTAAAACGAAGGACAAGATGCAACGAATCGACACAAATCTATTGAACGGAGTCACAGCGCAAGCGAAGGAATCGCCTCGCTTGCGTATGAATTATAATTTCCACGCCTCCTTAGAAGCGAAAGCGCAGCGCTTGCTGAACGCTTTGGAGCCGGGAACGGTATTACCGGTACACCGGCATCCGCATACGGCGGAAACCTACCTGTTGTTGCGAGGGAAGATACGGGTGATGTTTTACAACGAAGCCAAGGAAGAAACCGAATCGACTGTATTGGACCCTCTGACGGGTGACTACGGTGTGCATATCCCTGCGGGCCAATGGCATACGCTGGAAGTGCTGGAAAGCGGTTCCGTACTGTTCGAAGTGAAAGACGGTCCTTATACGCCGCTGGGAGAGGACGATTTATTAATTTGAATTTGATTAAGTTGGCCGGAATAGCCTGGTAAAAGGCTGTTTCGGCCTAAAAAATTATCTAACATAAAACTAATAGTATGGTAAAAAAAGTAGTTTGTATTGGAGCACTCTTGCTCGCATTGCCGTATGCAATGAGGGCACAGGAGGTCAAAACAGATACCGTTCGGGTGGCCCAACTAGATAACATTGTCAGTGAACTGGGCGATTCGACAGACATTGTTGTGGCCGGTCGAGGCCGTTCTTCCAATTGGTTTATCAGTGGAGCGATTGGAGTGAATGGCTTGGCAGCAGAAGCGAATCGAAAGTATGAAAGCTTTATTAAGCGTATGCAGCCGATGGGGCAGATTTCAGTAGGTAAATGGTTTTCTCCGTTGTGGGCATTCCGTTTTCAGGTGGGGGCAGGAAAGTTGTGCGGACATTCTCATCCGTTTAATTTTTATAATATGTTCGATAAAGTTCCTGACCATACGGTTATTCCTGAAGAAGCTAAGCCTTATTTTTCAGAAAAGGACGGACGTATTTGGTTTCACCGCCAGTTCACCTACATGGACTTCCAGTTTAATTTGATGAGCAATGTAGTCCGTTGGTTCACTAGAGATGAGAAACCTGTCAACTTCTATCTCTTCGTGGGGCCCGGTTTTTCACACACATTCGAGAAGCAGGGAATCACTCCGGATAACTCATTCTCATTGAATGCCGGTGCACAGTTGGATGTGAAGCTGAGCGACAAACTTTCATTGATAGCCGAATTGCAAGGAACTATCGTTGATGAATCTTTTGACGGGCAGATTGGTGGTCTTTCTTCTAAAAAGAACCGTACCGTAGAAGGCTACGGCGGTCTGAGTATCGGTATCACTTATAAGTTTGGAGGACAGAAATTCAATCGTTATACAAAGGTGAATCCGGTTGTGCTGGAAAGCGTTTATTACACGCCAGCTCCTATTGTGGTTGAAGTACCGGCGGCCGAACCGGAATTACTGGTAACTGAATTTCCTGTTCGTTTCCTGATTGACCAGTCTACGATTGAAGAAGATCAGATGACGAACATCCATCTGGTTGTCGATTATTTGAGAGAACATCCGAAGGCGAGACTGAAACTGAGCGGTTATGCCGATAAAGAAACTGCCTATCCGGCTTACAACATGAAGCTGAGTGAACGCCGTGTAAAAGCCGTGAAGGACTGTCTGGTGAAAGAGTTCAATATCGACCCTGACCGTTTGCAGACTTCTGCGAAAGGGGATATCGAACGAGCTTATGAAGAAGACTACCGTTGGAACCGTGCCGTAGTGATGGAAATAATCGAAGACGAAACAGAAAATAAGTAAAAGGATGAAAAAGATAATATTGATACTTCTCCTGGTAGCCGTGTCGGCAGGGGGATATGCACAAAAAAAACGCGTAGAGTCAACTATTATGATGGATACGCTTGAAGTGGACTATAAGACGAGATATGTTTCCCCTTTCTGGAGCAATTTCTATATACAGGGTTCGTTTGCCGGTCGTGTGATGTGTGGTGAAGAGGATAACCATCTATCTGTTGGCAAGCGTCTGTCTCCGGGATTTTTGCTCGGTATCGGAAAGGATTTGAATCCGAATCTGAGTATCCGTTTGAGTTTCGGTGGTATGCGTCTGACGGGGTGGAATACTGGTATTCCGGGTATTTACAAGCAGTATGCTAACTGGAGTGATGGAAAAGATCCGGTACGTGAATATCTGGAATCGCAGGGAGTCGATACGAAGGATGGCTACAAGCAAAAGATGAAATATCTGGAAGTGAATCTGGATTTGATGCTCGACTTATATAACTTGTTCCATAAACAGAAGCGTTTTGACCGTCGTTGGGACTTCGAGGCTTATTCAGGTTTGGGTTACCTTTATAATATGCGTTGGCATGGTATGGGTAAGGAGAACAAGATTGCTTTGCGTCTGGGTGCTATTGCAGGATATAATATAACAGACCGTCTGGCTATCAATGCGGAAATCGGTACTTCTATTACCAGTGCGACATTCGATGGCGAGATTGGTAAAGGTAACCAGTTCGATACCTTCTTCTCCGGTTTGGTTGGCTTGAAGTGGCGCATTGGCAAGCAGGGATTTCGTGTAGTACGCCTTATTCCATCAGATCAGTATGCGGCATTGAACAATAGCGTGACGAAGATACGCCGTGAGTTTACTGAACATTCGAAGACTGGCCATCGTACTGTTGCACATGCCACTACAGGCAGTGAGTTGTTGATTCCGGCTGTCGTCTTCTTCCCGGATAAAGATACTTATAATGAAGAGTTGCAGCAGGTGAATATTTTTGAGGTGGCCCACTTTATGGAAGAACATGCGGGTTATAAGATAGCGGTGATCGGTAACAGCTACCAGACTGATATTAAGACGGCCCGCAAGCGTGCCGAACGGGTGAGAAATATCTTGATTAACCGTTATTCGATAGAACCGTCGCGTCTGGTGGTACGTGTGAAGGATATGGGGGCTGTATCTGACAATATGGAAGGAAATCAGACAGTTAATTTCGCTATTGAAAAATAATCCGATAAAAATATGAGTACGGAATACAATCCCGAAAACAATATCAGAATAGAAGAAGAAAGTGTCTTGAATTTATGGGACCTATTCCAGATATTCAAGGCGAACTGGTACTGGTTTGTCCTCTCCGTCATCCTTTGTGTGGGAGCGGGTTATTTATACCTGCTTCAAGCTCCCCGGGTGTATACACGTACCGCTTCGGTTCTGGTAAAAGAAGAGCAGCGCAAGAGCCGTGCTGCCACGACTTATGGTTTTACCGATTTGGATATGTTCGGTTTGCAGCGAAATGTGGATAATGAGGTTATCGTCTTCAAGGCCTACCGGCTGATGGAGATGGTAGCCCGCCGCCTGCATCTGGATGTGAGCTACCAGGTAAAACGCGGCTTGCGCATGGTGGAGTTGTACACTCATTCTCCGGTGGTCTTGTCTTTTCCGGAAACGGAGGAGTCACAGTCGTTCGCTTTAAAGGTGACTCCGCTCTCCAAGGAGAAGGTACGGCTTTCGGATTTCATTATGGCTGACAGTAATGGTCAGCGAGTTGAAATCAAGAAAGCTCAGGATGTAGCTTTGAATGATACCGTACAGACTCCGGTGGGGCGTGTTGTAGTGGTACCAAGCCTCTATTACGCGGACAATTACTATAATATACCGATTCAGGTAACGAAATCGAGATTGAAATCGGTCGCTAAACGGTATCAGTCGGCTTTGCAAAGTACACTGGCGGATAAGATGTCTACCATCATTAATCTGAGCTTGTCGGATGTTTCGATTGCACGTGCGGAGGATGTCCTGAATACATTGATTGCCGTTTACAACGAGGATGCGATTGAAGATAAGAACCGGGTAACGGTCAGTACGTCGGAATTTATCGCCGACCGGTTGGTTATTATCGAACAAGAACTGGGAAGTGTCGATGCCAATATCGAAACATTCAAACGGGAAAACCAGTTGACCGACATCAAATCGGAAACCGGCATGTACTTGCAGAATACCAGCCAGTACAAACAAGAAGGTTTGAGTTTGGAAAACCAGGTAGCTGTTGCTAAATACATCCGCGATTACTTGTCAGATCCGCAGAAGGCACTTGAACTGATACCGGCCAATACGATTACCGATATGAAGGTGGAGCAGCAGATCTCGACTTATAATGAGATGTTGTTGAAGCGTGACAATTTTATCGCAAACAGCAGCGATAAAAACCCGGTGGTAATGGATTTGAACAATTCACTCAGTGCAATGAAGCAATCCATTATCCGTTCGGTAGATAATTTGATTAAAGGGCTGGAGATTAACATCAAGAACATACAGATGCAGGAGGCACAGACTGCCAAACGTATTGCGGCCGTTCCTTCACAGCAGAAATATGTATTGACTGTTGAACGCCAGCAGAAAATCAAAGAAGAGTTGTATCTCTATCTGTTGAACAAGCGGGAGGAGAATGCCTTGTCGCAGGCTATCACGGAAAGCAACACTCGTATCCTGGATTCGGCTATGGGGAGCAGTAGCCCTGTATCGCCTAAATCGCAAATGATATTGATGGCTTCTTTGGTGATAGGTTGTTGTATACCGGCAGGAATCCTATGGCTGTTGATGGCAATGGATACGAAGGTACATACCCGAAAGGAGATACAGGACGCCACTACGATACCGTTCTTGGGGGAAGTCCCGATGCAGAGCAAGAAGGACAAAGAGAAACTGGTGGTTCGGAGCGGTAGCCGCGATGCCGTGTCGGAGGCTTTCCGTATTATTCGTACGAATATGGACTTCATGCGGGTAAAAGAGAAAAAAACACAGGTGATTGTCTTTACTTCTTTGAATACGGGGGCCGGAAAGACCTATGTGTCGTCTAACTTGGCTGCCAGTCTTGTACTGATGTACAAGAAAGTAGTACTTGTCGACTTGGATATCCGTAAGGGAACGCTGAGCGGACGTACAGCACATACGGGCAAAGGGGTGACTCACTTCCTGTCCGGGAAGGTTGACTCTATATCCGAAATTATTCAGAAAGACGGCCTGATCGAAGGTCTGGATATGGTGAATGCCGGTCCTGTCCCGCCCAACCCAGCCGAGTTGTTGTTGAGTGATCGTCTGGATCTGCTGATTGACGAATTGCGTGCGCAATATGATTATGTAATCATCGACAATGTGCCGGCCGGTGTAGTGGCTGATGCTTCTATTGTGAACCGTGTGGCTGACCTGACAATTTGCGTAGTGCGTGCCGGCGTAATGGATCGTCGTCAGTTGCCGGAACTGGAACGTCTTTATCGAACCAAACAGTTCCATAATATGTCGATTGTCCTGAACTGTATAGGGACCAAATGTTTGGGTGGCTATGGTTACGGCTATGGCTATGGTTACGGCTATGGTTACGGAGCCGATGATAAAAAGAAGAAGCGGTAATCATCTACCTCTCTAAACTTAAACAAACTAAGAAACAACAACTGAAATAAGAACTGGCCCTTTTTCTGAAGAGCCGGATTTGATTTATTAATCTATTAAATTTTTAAAGTTTATGAACAAGGACAATGAAAAACAGTTGCTCACAACTGGGGTGTATGAAGCACCCAAATGTGAGGTGGTTGAGATGATGGGGGAAGGTAATCTTCTTATCGGAAGTGTAGAAGGAGGAGACGGAGGAGAAGAATGGGGACGCTCCTCCAGGAGAAGAGATGACGATGAAGATGATTTTTAAAATTTTGAAAACAAAAAAGTTTTATGAAGTATCTTAATTTATTAAGCGCAGCACTGTTAATCGGTGCTGTCGCTTGTACGGAAGAAAAAATAGAATCTTCCAGTCCAACGTTGGGAGAGATGAGGGAAGTCTTTTTTGATGCGGAAACTATTGATATGGAAGATGCCGGAGAAATTGATGTGAAAAACACTCGTTCCATGATGCGCGAAGGTGGTGAGATTTATTGGAATGCCAATGATATGTTGGGGGTTTTTACTCAGAATGGTTCTCCGCAGAAATTTAAAACGGCGAACGGAGGTAAGGTAACTCGCTTTGAAGGATATAATGATGTAGAAGGGAAATTTTATGTCCTTTATCCTTTTAATGAGGGGGCAAGGTTGGAAGGCAATATTATCTCTACTGAACTATCGGCAGTACAATACCCTGAGCCAGGAAGTTTTTATAACGGAGGAAATATTTTGCTTGCGAAAACCCGACAAGGTGAAACGGCTTTTTTTCATAATGTTTGTACTTGGGTACGGATCAGTATTTCTGAAGATTATGCCGGTACGATTACAGGAATGGTTTTGGAGGGTAATAATGGTGAATTATTGGCTGGTGACGTAACCATTGATACCACTTTGGGGAATGATGCAAGAATTACTGTGTGTGATTCGGAAAAGGCATCTAAAAAAATTGTAATGAATACAGAGGATCATTTTTATCAGGGAAAATATTATTACTTCATATTGCCACCTCAAACATTTGAGAAAGGTGTGACTGTGACATTTGTCAACAAAGACGGACTTACTTGGAAGCGAGTTATTACAAGCCCGGCAACGCTTGAACCGGGTAAGTCGATTTCAATTAGTAATGTCATGCCGGGTACATTTGAATATGGAGAGGATTTTGAACTGGAAAATTGTTTCTATGTCCATACATTGGATGGTTTATATGAGTGGGCTGAACGTGTGAACAATGGTGAATATGATTTGGATTGCCAATTAATGGCGAGCTTTGATTTTGACAAAGATCCAGAAAATCGTAAATGGATTCCGGTTGGAACGAAAGAACATCCCTATGAAGGTGTCTTTAATGGTAATGGACGTGAATTGCGTCACTTAAGAGTTGATGGCGAATATGAATGTGCAGGTTTCTTTGGTGCATTGGGACCGGTTCGGGGACGTGAAGATAAGAATGTGAAAGTTTCTAACATCAAATTTGTCAATCCGTCTGTCCGCAGTTCTTATACAGGAAAGGAAAACGATCCAGATGATGATGGTTACATCGGAGTTGTTGTCGGTATGATGAATTATGAATTTGGAGATAATCATTCTGGTGCTGTTATTGATAAATGCGATGTGACAGAAGCAATGGTATCCGGCGGTGAAAATGTTGGAGGTATCTTAGGCCGTTCTTATGGTGGTGCAGATGTTATTTCCAGATGCAATTTTCAAGGAGAAGTGCGTGGCGCTATGTTCCTGGGTGGTATTGTTGGTAACGTAGAAGGTGATGTTGTAGACTGCCACAGTCATAATGCCACAATTAAGCAGAACGATAAAAGATACGAGGTTCGTTCCGGTGGTATCGTTGGAACAAACAATGGAGATATTTTGGTTTGTTCGGCAAATGATGTGGATGTCAGTACAGATGGTCGTTATGCCGGTGGTATAGCTGGTGCTAATAATGGTATTATTGTGGGTTGTGTCGCTTATGGTAAAGCTACAGCTACATTCAGCGGTGGTATCGCAGGTGAATCCTTTGGTGCTATTAAAGCCTCTTATGCAAATTGTGAAGCAGAAGCTGGTGTGGTTTATCGTATCAAGACAGATATATTGGATGATTTTAAGGCTTGCTTTACAACTGTAAAAGGACTTAATCCTGTTGTATCTCCTGAAGCACACTATAATTTGTGGTATGCTCCTTATATTCAATTGAAAAAGGATGAATTGAATGAGGTATTACAACAAACAGAATTTCATACACATAATATTCCCGGCTCCTTTAACGGTGCCCATTGGGAATTCCAGCAGAGTATTGATGAGTATGCTGAATATTTGCCTATCCGTCCGGTTAAAATCACAAAAGATGAAAATTGATTTTAGCTGATTTTTCAGGGACTGTGTTGAAGTTCTCTATTTTGATACAGTCTCCTGACTTCTAAAAAGGATCAATATGGAACATTTATTTACGGTAGCCGGTCATACATTTAAACTTTTATTACCGGAACGTTATCCGGTGGCAGAATGGCTTGCTCCTTACATGCCCTTTCGGGAAGAACGGCGGGTTGAACCATTATTTACATTGGAAGTAAAAACATGCGCAACTTCATTGTTTCGGGAAGTCCGGCAGGAGATGCACCGGTTTAATGAAGAACCGCCTTATCTATGGATGAACGATACATATGATACATACGGTCTGTCGATAAGAAAGGACTGTCTCAGTAGCCTGGTTCGCGCCGAAGCTGATTATGCCAAAGGCATCCTTTGTCTGCCGGAGAGAAATCCGGGATATGAAGATATGCTTTACTTTAATAGCTGTTTGAAGTTGCTATATGTATTGAATACGACAACATTGAATACCTTAATGCTTCATGCCTCAGTGGTGACCCAAGCAGGAAACGGCTATGCCTTTTTAGGTAAGAGCGGAACAGGTAAGAGCACCCATAGCCAACTCTGGTTGCGCTACCTGGAAGGATATGAGTTACTGAATGACGACCATCCGATTATCCGTCTTATGGATGATGAGGTGATTGTCTACGGTTCACCCTGGAGTGGTAAAACACCCTGTTATAAAAACAAACAAGCCCGCTTGAAAGCAGTCGTACGGTTAGAACAGGCATCGGAGAATAAAATCATAAGGTTGAGAGGTATTCAGGCATACGCAGCTTTTTCTCCTTCCTGTTCAGGGATGCGCTGGCAGCGGGAGATGGCAGATACGATTCATCAGACAATTGTGGCGGTAACGGAACATTGCCGATTGCTGCATTTGAAATGTTTGCCCGATGAGGAGGCAGCCCGTTTGTGTTGTCAAACCATACATGAGAGATAAGCGTGCTCAGAGAGAAATCGAACGAGTTGTTTGTTGAAGGCATTCGGGAGTTGCTGGCCGAAGGAGTGCCAGTCGTGTTTAAGGCAAAGGGAAACAGCATGCTGCCTTTCATACGTGGGGGACAGGATGAGGTTTATCTGGTCAGGCCGACGGCAGTTTCTGAAGGAGACATTTTGTTGTGTGAGGTCTCAAAAAGACAGTACGTGTTGCATCGTCTGATCCGTCAGAAGGGTGATTGTTTGATATTGATGGGCGACGGTAATCTGTATGGTACGGAATCCTGTAATCGGGAAGATGTTATAGGCAAGGTCGTAAAAATTATCCGTAGCGGCAAAGTGATCGATTGTCGAAATCGTTCTTATCGGTGGGCTTCTGCTTTTTGGGTGAGGCTATTGCCGTTGAGAAGAGTGTTGTTGAAGATATATAGAATAGTATCATGAAAATAAAAGAAGGATTTATGCTCCGCGAAATGTGTGGGGATTATATCGTATTGGCTGAAAGTTTGGAATTAATTGATTTCAATAAGCTGATTCATCTGAACGAGTCGGCCGTTTATTTGTGGCAGGGAGTGGAAGGCCGTGAGTTTGATGCGGACGTATTGGCCGGTCTGTTGGTTGATAAATACGGAATCGGGCAAGAGCAGGCCTTTTCAGATGCCACTTCTCTTTGTAAAACCTGGCTGGATGCCGGTCTTGTAGAAGTATGAAATGGGTAGAAAAACAATTTTTTTCCTTATTGCGTGCCGGTTTGTGGGACTTGGATGTGGATACCTCCTTGTTTGAAGAGCCGATAGACTGGCAGACCATTTTGGAAATGGGGCGTAAGCAGACCGTATTAGGCGTTTTGGCAGACGGCATCGCCAAGCTGCCGTCGGAAAGCCGTCCATCCAAAAAAGATACGCAGTGGTTACAAAGTCAGATATTCAAAATAAGGAAAAGCCATCTGTTGCTGAACCAAACGTTGAAGGAGGTGACGGAACTGTTACTGGACCGGGGAATCCGTCCGGTTCTGCTGAAAGGGCAAGGTGTTGCCCGGTTGTACCGTTATCCGGAGCAACGGCAGTGTGGGGATATTGATCTCTATATAGGAGAGACGTTATACACTAAAGCTTGTGAGGTTGTATCTGCTTATGGAGAAAAGAGTGGGAAAGAGAGTGAGAGTTATCAACATTACCACTTTAATCGGAATGGAGTCACTGTCGAACTTCATAAGTTGGCGACTCATTCACCGGATCCTTTCGTCAACAAATATTTGCAACGTTTGGTAAAATTATATCTGGTAGACGGATATGCAGGATATGAAAGGCACTATGATTCAACTTTGTTGTTGCCTCCTGCCCAGTTTGATGCTTGTTATCTCTTTTATCATTTGGCAAAACATTTTATTTATGTGGGGATCGGCTTGCGTCAGGTCTGTGATTGGATACTTTGTCTGCATACATACGCAGACAAGGTGGACAAGGAGCAATTGTTGAAGGATGTCCGGGCGTTAGGCATGTTGCGTCTGTGGGAAATATTCGGTTGTATAGCTGTAGATTATTTGGGTTTGCCACAGGATGGTTTTCCTGGTTATAACGCTCTTCGCCGTGTTCAAGCCAAAGATGTGGTGGCTGGTATCTTGTCTGTTGGAAATTTTGGACATCATGTCCTGCCTGAAAAAGGTTTGAGGGATAAGGGCAAATTATATGTTTTTGGGAAAAGGATGGGGTGGAGAATACGGATATTCCGTCTGAACCCGTATTGGGTGGGACGTATGAGTTTCTTCTATTATTTTAAGCATAAATTTAAGACAACTCTGCTACATCGTTGCTGACATAACTATGTGCAAGCAATCTTTTCGTTGGCTATGGAACATATCTGACGGTATACGTCGGTCTGTCGCGATCAGTGCAGGAATAAGGCTGCTGTTAGTGGGTGAATCGCTGTTTTTTGTGTATGTCTGCAAAATACTGGTAGATATTGCCACAGGCGTTTCTTCTTTGGCTGGCAGCCTCTATACAATATTATTGATTGCTTGTGTAGGACTTCGTCTTCTGCTTGCCGGATTGAATGTTCGTTTGTTAAGCCAGAGTGAGGTCCGTTTGAAAAACGGTCTGCGCAGGCGGTTGTTAGTCCGGTTGATGGGGGTGACTCCTGACGGTCGCTTCCGAAGGCATAGCGGAGATGTGTTGAACCGCTTGGGAGAGGATGTCCGAGTGGTTGCCAATCTTTTGGGGCGGGTAGTTCCTTCGTTGGTTTCCATCGTGGTGCAGTTTATTGCCGCTTTTCTTTTCTTATCACATTTGGAACCTCTTTTGGCGGTTTCAGTAGTTGCCATTATGCCGGTATGTTTATTGATAGCCAGATTGTTTGCTGTCCGGATCCGGCGTTTGACGTCGGAGATTCGCCAGAGAGACGGAGAGGTGCAGTCCCATATTCAAGAAAGTCTGCAGCATCTGGTTCTGGTGCAAACCCTGGAACGTGAAAGCTGGGTCGAACAACGGCTATATGGAATACAGCAGGGACTTTATCGGTTGGTGATGGAACGGAGCCGTTTGTCTGTGTATTCCCGTGCGATGGTTAATTCCGCTTTTTCAGTTGGCTATGCCGTTGCTTTTCTTTGGGGAGTAGAGGGTATTCAGAAAGGGACGATCACATTCGGTATGATGACTGCCTTTCTGCAATTGGTCGGACAGATTCAGCGACCATTGGTAGAGATGGGACAACAGTTGCCGGGTATTTTACATGCAATGACATCGGTCGACCGCTTGATAGAATTGGAAGACGATTCAGAAGAAACGGACATTGAACCAGTGACCTTGCCGGGCGGCCTCGGTATTCGGTTGGAGCAAGTGACGTATGCTTATCCGGATGGCCAGCGTGTCATATTGGATCACTTCAGCCATGATTTTTCACCAGGTTCCCGTACGGCGATAGTGGGAGAGACGGGGGCGGGAAAGACTACCCTTTTTCGTCTGATGCTGGCTTTATTACAACCTGAAAATGGACGGATCTGTCTGTACAATAATAAGGAAGAGGTAGAAGTTTCCCCTGCTGTCCGAAATAATTTAGTGTATGTACCGCAGGGGAATAGTCTTTGGAGTGGGACGATCCGTGAAAACCTGTTATTAGGCAATCCGGAAGCTACCGAAGAGGAGATGGCCCGGATGCTGGAAATGGCAGCAGCCGATTTTGTCTTTGACTTCCCGGAAGGGCTTGATACATCCTGCTCAGAGCTGGGAGGCGGACTTAGTGAAGGGCAGGCACAGCGGATAGCCATAGCGCGTGCTCTTTTAAGGCCTGGGGCTGTTCTGCTATTTGACGAGTTCACTTCATCGCTTGATGACGAAACAGAACGATTGTTGATGCAAAATCTGACCCGCGGTTTGCCGGAACGGACGATGCTTTTTATCACTCACCGCCAGTGTATCCTTGATTATTGTGATACTGTAGTCCGGATTGATCGCATAACGAAACTGATATAAACCGAAATAAAGTATTAATTAAATAATTCACGTTTTAGGAAATGAGAAAATTAAATCTGAAATTAATTTTTTGTTTGGCCGTATTATTGTTGGCTTCTTGTACTTCGTATAAGAAAGTGGTTTATCTGCAGGATGTTGTTCCTATAAAACAGCAGGATATCGAGCAGAAGTACGAAGTGATCATTCATAATGATGATTTGTTGGCTATCATGGTGAACAGTAAGAATCCGGAATTGGCACTGCCGTTTAATATGCCGTTGGTCACGTATCAAGTTGGTCGTGAAAGTGCCGGTCAACAACGGGTCCTGGGGTATTTGGTGGATTCTCAGGGGAATATCGATTTTCCGATTTTAGGAAAGCTACATGTGGAAGGGTTGACCCGTCTGCAACTGACTGAATTGATAAAGACGCGTCTGATGGAGGAGGATCTGATTAAAGATCCGATTGTGACAGTACAATTTCTGAATTATAAGATATCGGTGATGGGAGAGGTTGCCCGTCCGGGTAGTTTTTCCATATCGGGAGACCGCATTACATTGTTGGAGGCATTGAGCATGGCAGGTGATTTGACGATTTATGGCCGGCGCGATCGGGTAGCCGTAATTCGTGAGACAGACGGTAAACGTACAATCCTGTTTCATGACCTGCGTTCGGCTGATATATTCCAGTCTCCTTGCTACTATCTGCAACAGAATGATATTGTTTATGTAGAGCCGAATAAGACGAAAGGAAACCAAAGCGCTATCAACCAAAACAACTCAATGAGTGTATGGCTGACCGGAGTCTCTATTTTGGCTTCTATTGCCTCGTTGATCACAACTATTATATTGAATAATAAGTAAGGATTAAGGTCACTTAAGTGAGAAACTATTGGGAAAAAATAGATATTAATAAATCAAATCTGAGATGTTAACCCTTTTTAGCTCGAGAAAAACAATAAGACAGTCCAATCTGCTTTGGGGCATGACAGATGTGCATTCGCATCTGCTGCCCGGAGTAGATGATGGCGTACCCAATGAAGTCGAAGCGTTACGTATATTGAAGTATTTACAGGAAATCGGTGTATCAAGACTTTATTTGACACCTCATATAATGGGAGATCTGGAGAAAAACACATCGGAAAATCTGAAAGAACGCTTCGATGCTTTCGCTCGCATTTGTCCGGACTGGATTGAACTTCGGCTGGCGGGTGAATACATGCTGGACTCCTGTTTTGAGAAACAGCGGAAAACCGGCTTGCTGGTGATGAACGGCCGACATGTATTGGTTGAGACTTCGTATATGTCGGCTCCTCCGGATTTTCTGAATATGCTGTATGATTTGTCTTTGGACGGATATACGCCGATATTGGCTCATCCGGAGCGATATCTGTATATGGCGGATGAGGATTATCGAGTATTGAAGGACAGAGGATATAAGTTTCAGTTGAATTTGATGTCACTTCATGGCATTTACGGCCGTAGGGCAGCTCAGGTCTCCCATCGTTTATTGAAGAATGAATATTATGACTATGCCGGTTCTGACCTGCACTGGCTAGGTGTGTATGAAGATACTGTGGAGCATCTTCTTTTAACACGGACAGAACAACAACAGTTAAAGGCATTACTTGAGAATAATCATTCACTGTGGTGAATGCGCGGATAAAGAAATAATATGGACTTGAGCCTGTCGGTTTGTTTTAGTACCGCCGGTTATTCCGTTGTGGAATCTGCAGATTACCTGCTGGTCGGTTTCAGGGTAGGTGCTGTTGATATGTTGGTCAAGGAGGTATGGAATACTTCACCGCTTACCCGTCAGGATATGGCGGGCTATTATGCGGAACTATCTGAAGTAGGTAAGAGATATGGATGCTGTTATTTTAGGATTGTATCTCATGGTGGTTTTCTTAAGGAAGCATTGGAGTATGAATTGTATGGTCTGACAGTTTCTGATGAAACCTATCTGGAAAGTCTTGTATCGGGTCGGCACGTAGAGTTGTTTCCACATAATGAAGCCGCTTACAGGGCAATCGAACAGGGATTTGCTTCGCATCGTATCGGAACAGTGGTACAGGCTACCGGTACGGGAAAGTCTTATTTGATAGCCCGGTATATTTCCAGGCATCCGAGAGAGAGAATATTGGTCATAGCTCCGGGTATTACAATATTGGATGAAATACGAAGAGCGGTCGGTTTTCCGGCAGCAGGAGTGGAGTACATGACTTTTCAGGCATTGACACGAAGACGGGGATTAAACGAAATACATAAGGTAGATCATATACTGATTGATGAATTCCATCATTTTGGCGCGGAAGTTTGGGGAGATGCCCTGCAGGAACTGATAGAAGAGAATCCGGAAGCTTATGTTTTGGGGACTTCTGCAACGCCGGTTCGGCCGGAAGGGATGATTGATACCGTCGATCTGTATTTTGAAGGAAATTTATTTTATGAGTTGACATTGCCTCAAGCCTGGTACTATGGTATATTGCCGGTACCGGTACTTGTCCAAAGTGCTTACGGTTTGGATGGCGAATTGAACCGTTTGCAGCGAAAGCTGGATCGTAGCGGCTGCTCTGACAGACATCGGAGAAAAATACAAAAAAAATTGGATGCGGCTCGGATTGATTTTAATGGAGCCTTGGGTGTCTCTGAAGTAATCCGGAAATTTTTGCCTGAATCGGTGCATAAACTATTGGTGTTTTGCCGAGATTTCTCTCATCTGAAAGAGATGAAACCGAAGGTAAACAATTGGTTGACCGAGGCTGGGTATAGAACGTGTGTATTTGAAATACATCATGGAAAAAGCGAAAAGGAGAACCGGAAAACATTGGAGGATTTTCGGGAAACAACAGATAAGCTACACCTTCTTTTTTCCATCAATATGCTAATAGAAGGATTGCATGTTGAGGGGGTGGATGCAGTTCTGTTTCTGAGACGTACGGAATCCTATATTGTCACCTTACAGCAGCTGGGGCGCTGTTTGAATGCAGGAGCGGGACGGAATCCTGTAGTTCTGGATTTTGTGAATAACCTGTCTGGCAAGTCAGTCTATGACGTGATGACTACGGATTTGGAGAAACTGTCACGAGTACCGTCTCCGGAAGGCTTTGAGAAAATTGTGGATTTTAAAACGATGGGTTTTTTGTCGGATATAAGGTTGCGTGTAGAAGAGATTCTTGCCGAGTTGGAACCTTGGCAGGTGATGTATGAACGGTTGGTCGATTTTCATGATAAAGAGCAAGATTGGCCATCTGTGACAGAAGGAAAGTTAGGACTATGGTGTAATACGCAACGGGTTGCATATAAGCAAGGTAAGCTGCCGGAAGAACGAATTTTGCTTTTAGATACGATCGGTTTTGAGTGGAGTCAACAGGATTCCCGTTGGATGCAAGGATACCAGGCATTGAAAACATTCTTGGATACAAACGGTTGTTGGCCTAAACGTAAAGATGGAACGGTTGCTTGTTGGTGTTTCACACAACGCGAGATGCGTAAAAGCGGGAAGCTGACCAAAGAACGTATTCGTAAACTGGATGAAATAGGTTTTATCTGGAGCCAAGATCTGGAAACAGAATGGACAAAGACCTATGAGAAGTTGAAACGGTTCTTAGCACAACATAACCGCTTCCCAAAATCGTCCGAGGGACAATTAGGTGAATGGTGTTCCACACAAAGAAAGATGCGTCGGCAGAACCGTATTTCGGAAGAAAGAGTCGAGTTGTTGGATGAAATAGGTTTTATCTGGTCTCCGGATCAGCTATGGCAAGAGAATCTACAATCAGTTTGTAATTTTTATCGTGAATATGGTCGTTGGCCCTATAGTCGGGAAGGATCGTTGGGGTGTTGGTGTGCTGTTCAACGGCGTGATTATAAAAATGGAAAATTAACGGAAGAGAGAAAGACTCGTTTGAAGGAGGCCGGTTTTTGTTGAAAATCTGACCCAAAATATATTTCAAATCATGAGACGAAAAAATTAAAAGAGTTTCTAAAAAGGGTACGAAAGAATCTAAAACAAAAAAGAAGGTGTCTGAAAAGGCTGCCTTCTTTTTTTGTTATGCTGCCCGTTTATTATCCATTTTTATATTTAAAACATCTTTGGTCTTCTCAATTATTACTTTTCGAGAAGTAATCCTACAGAAATAAGTAAAAAACAAAAGGGGCTGTCCAAAAAGTCAGACAGCCCCTTTTTTATTTCAAACTGCCGTAGCAAAATTATTCGGAACGCAAAGTAAAGCGTTTGAATGCCAAGATCTGCAATTCAGGATCAGCTTCCTTCATTGTTTCTTTTACAGTCTTCTTGCCATCCATGATATCTTCCTGGTTCAGCAAGCAAACTTCCTTCAAGAATTTGCCAAGACGCCCCTTAGCGATGTTCTCGATCATCTGCTGAGGCAAGTTTGCTGCTTTTTCAGCAGAAACAGTAGCAATGATTTCTTTTGCTTTGGCAACATCTTCAGCCGTGATCCAGCCCTTAGCCATGTTGCTTTCCATATGGTCTTCGCTGTCAACGTGTGTCGGGTTGATTCCAGCTTTCTTCAGGGCAGCTTCAACAGCTTTCTGTACCTGTTCAGCTTTAGTCTTCTCGATAGCCACTTGGATTTCCTGTTCTTTTACAGATTCAGGAACACCGGCTTCATCGATAGCGATCGGGTTCATGGCTGCGATCTGCATAGCGATGTTGTGAGCAGCTTCTTCAGATTCCTTATTAAACGCAGCGATCGTACACAACTGATTCTTACCCATGTGGTTATAAACAGTGGTATAAGCGCCTTCCACTACGTTATAGCCGTCCAATTCCATCTTTTCGCCCGTGATACCGCTACGGTCGGTAACAGCATCCTGTACAGTGCCTTTACCCATCGGCAAAGCCTTCACTTCGTCCAGAGTCTTGCACTTGTTAGCCACAGCAGCATCCAAGATAGCCTGAGTCAGTGCGATGAAATCTTCATTCTTAGCCACAAAGTCTGTTTCGCACTTCAAAGCGATGATAGCAGCGAATTCGCCATCTTTCTTTGCCAATACGCAACCTTCAGCAGCTTCACGGTCAGAACGCTTAGCAGCAATAGCCTGTCCTTTTTTACGGATAATTTCCATTGCCTTTTCGATATCACCATCAGATTCGGTCAAAGCCTTCTTGCAGTCCATCATACCAGCTCCACTCATTTTGCGCAGCTTGGTAATATCAGCCATAGTTACAGCCATAATCTTATTTTCTTCATGTGTACGGACAGCAACCCGGTAATATCCTTTTTTCAATCCGAAATAATTGCTGCAGTCACGGATCAGTACGCCGTGCTTCACACATTTTTCGAACAAATCCTCCGGTCCTCTAAAGAAAATATAATTTGCCTCAGACGGAAAGACTTCCATTCCCAGTTCCTGTAATTTTTCCCTGAGGTACTTCGCTTCCTCAAATACCATCTGCCGTCCGTTTTCGACATACTCGTTTTCTTTCAGTGCCGCAATTCCTGCTTCCTGTGCCATCACAGAAATATTCCAGGGCTGTGTGGCCATCGTCATTTTTTCAAGTAATTCTTTATTTTCTGAGATTCCGTAACCAAGACGGACACCAGCCATTGCATAACGTTTTGTAAACGCTTTCAGAAGAAAGAGATTGTGATATCTTGATAACTGTGCTTTCAATGAATGTTTCTCCGGTTCTTTCACAAAATCAAGAAAACACTCATCTACAACGAGAAAAATCTCCATCTCCCTGCATATACGCAAAATTCGGAACAAAAGATCCCTGTCTATGGAAATTCCGGTAGGATTATTCGGATTACACAGAAAAACCATATCCAGATCTTTGTGCAGCCAGTTCACAAAATCTTCCTGCAGTGCAAAACCATTTTCCTCTTTTAAAAGAACATATTCGACTTCACAGTCCACACTCGCAAGTGCCTGCTCATACTCTGCAAATGTCGGTCCCGGCAGCAGTGCTTTCCTCGGTTTCAGTGCATGACACAGAGAAAATACGATCTCCGCCGCACCATTTCCACAAATGATATGCTCTGGTTCTACCGCCTCATACGCTGCAATTGCCTCTTTGAGCGGCTGATATCCCACCTGCGGATAATCTTTTATCTGTTCCAGACTGTCACGTATTGCCTGTTTGACACTTTCCGGAGTTCCAAGCGGATTACAGTTCGCCGAAAAGTCAAGGCAGTTTTTGTAAGTATATATATTGCCTCCATGTACGTGCTTCGTCATTTCAGTTTCCTCCTGCCTGTTTCGGCATC
>ENA-UPXC01001231-UPXC01001231.1-human-gut-metagenome-genome-assembly--contig:-NODE-1231-length-38605-cov-10.298848_pt1 | contig 38605 bp, 35 predicted proteins | sample MGYA00250047_ERZ773371 | MGnify/ENA primary metagenome ERZ773371 (study PRJEB29103, sample SAMN06111975) | human gut metagenome | biome: human gut; feature: ankylosing spondylitis patient; material... | reverse complement strand
ACTGGGTCTACAGAGCGCTGACCTTCCTGGTTATCAGCTGTCCATGTGCACTGGTTATCTCGATTCCACTTAGTTTTTTTGGAGGAATCGGCGGTGCATCTGCAAGAGGAATTCTGGTCAAGGGTTCGAGCTATCTGGAACTGCTTTCCCAGTCGAAGTACATTGTATTTGATAAGACTGGAACACTGACAGAAGGTGTGTTTAAGGTAACGGATATCAGACCTCAGAATATGGAAGAAAGGGAACTTCTGTACTATGCGGCATATGCGGAAAGCTATTCTACACATCCGATCAGTAAGAGCCTGAAAGAAGCATATGCAGAGAAGATAGATAATACAAGAGTAACAGATGTGGAAGAAATCAGCGGACACGGTGTGAGTGCCATGGTGGATGGACATCAGGTGTATGCAGGAAATGGCAAGCTGATGAAGAGAATTGAGATACAGGCAGATATGCCGGAGAAAGCAGGAACGGTAATCCATGTTGCTGTTGACGGCAGATATGCAGGATATATTCTAATATCGGATGTCATTAAGAAAAACTCAAAAGCAGCGATTCAGGGGCTGAAGGAAGCAGGAGTGAAGAAAACGGTAATGCTCACGGGGGATGCGAAAAAAGTAGCGGACAGTGTGGCAGCAGAGCTGGGTGTGGATGAAGTTCACAGTGAACTCCTTCCTGCTGACAAGGTAGAGAAGATAGAGGAACTCATTGCAATGAAAGGTGCAAAGGAAAAACTTGCATTTGTTGGAGATGGAATCAATGATGCACCGGTTTTATCGAGAGCGGATATCGGAATCGCCATGGGAGCTATGGGATCGGACGCAGCGATTGAAGCCGCAGATATTGTCCTGATGGATGATGATCCCGCTAAGATAGCACTGGCGATGAAGATCTCAAGAAAGACATTACGTATCGTATATGAAAATATTGTATTTGCACTGGCAGTAAAATTTGTCTGCCTGGTACTCGGAGCACTGGGTATCGCCAATATGTGGATTGCGATATTTGCTGATGTCGGAGTTATGGTAATTGCAGTATTAAATGCAACAAGAGCACTGCGTACAGGTAATCTTTAAAAATATCACAATAATTATTAATAAGAGAAGAAAGTCCGGGAGAAATTTTCCCGGAGTTTCTTCTCTTATTTTGTTAAAATTTATTTTGATTCACTGTATGTTACAGCTGCATTTACAAATCCACGGAATAAAGGATGTGGTCTGTTTGGTCTTGATTTTAATTCCGGATGTGCCTGTGTGGCAATGAACCATGGATGGTCATCCAGTTCGATCATTTCTACAATTCTTCCGTCAGGGGAAATACCGGAAAGCTTCATACCATGTTCAATCAGGGCTTTGCGGTAATCGTTATTTACTTCATAACGATGTCTGTGACGTTCATGAATGGTCTCTTCGCCATATAATGCATAGGCTTTGGATGTCTTATCAAGAACACATGGATAAGAACCTAATCTTAAAGTTCCGCCGATGTCTTCGATACCATCCTGATCCGGCATTAAGTGGATAACCGGATGTGTGGTCTGCGGATCCAGTTCAACACTGTGAGCATCTGCATATTCCAAAACATTTCTTGCATATTCCACGATGGAAAGCTGCATTCCCAGACATAAGCCAAAGAATGGGATCTTATGTTCTCTTGCATAGCGGATAGCAGTAATCTTACCTTCAATACCTCTGTCGCCAAAACCGCCTGGTACAAGAATACCGGACACCTGTCCAAGAATTTCATCCACATTTTCAGGAGTAACGGTTTCGGAATCCACCCATTTAATATGAACTTCGGCATCATTGACGATACCGCCGTGTTTTAATGCTTCTACCACACTGATATAGGCATCATGCAGGGAAATATATTTTCCGACAAGTGCAATATCAACGGATTTCTTAGGATGCTTTGCACGTTCGATCATTTCGGTCCATTCTTTTAAATCAGGTTCCGGGCAGTCAAGCTGCAGACATTTGCAGGCAACTTCGGCAAGATGCTCTTTTTCCATTGCAAGCGGAGCTTCGTATAAAAGTTCCACATCAAGATTCTGTAATACATGATCGCTCGGCACATTGCAGAATAAAGCAATCTTATCTTTTAAAGACTTGTCTAACGGAAGTTCGGTACGGCATACAATGATATCCGGCTGGATACCCATTCCCTGCAGTTCCTTTACACTGGCCTGTGTAGGTTTTGTTTTCATTTCCCCTGACGCACGCAGATAAGGAATCAGGGTAACGTGAATCAGGATCGCATTTTCACGTCCGACTTCATGCTGGAACTGACGGATGGATTCAAGATAAGGCTGGCTTTCGATATCGCCGACCGTTCCGCCTACTTCAATGATTGCAATCTCAGTTTCCGTTGTGGAAAAGTTTCTGTGAAATCTGCTCTTGATTTCGTTTGTGATATGTGGAATAACCTGAACCGTTCCTCCGCCGAAATCCCCGCGTCTTTCTTTCTGCAATACGGACCAGTAGATTTTACCGGTAGTTACGTTTGAATTTTTAGTCAGGTTTTCATCGATAAATCTTTCATAATGTCCAAGGTCAAGATCTGTTTCGGCTCCATCATCCGTTACAAATACTTCTCCATGCTGGATTGGGTTCATCGTACCCGGGTCAATATTGATATATGGGTCAAACTTCTGCATGGTGACTTTGTAGCCACGCGCTTTTAATAAACGTCCCAGAGATGCTGCGGTAATACCCTTACCCAGTCCTGAAACAACACCGCCTGTAACAAAAACATATTTAACTGGCATTTTAATCCTCCTCGTGATTTTAAATCGGAATATTACATTTTAGACAAAATTCGCCTTTTAAGATATTATTATACAACGGAAAGAAAAATAATCCAATAGAAATTTTAAAAATCTTGAAAATAATCATTTAACAAAAAAATCACAATATCATTATTGATTTATGTGAAAACTAACAGTATACTATATAAGTATAGCTTTACAGGCTTGCAAATTTAATACGGAAAGAGGACAGAATGGAAAATAATAATGAAAATCAGCCATTAAAAGATGGTGATGACAATAACAAGAATAAGAAAAATAAACAGAAAGTGATAACCATTGTTGTTGCACTTCTGGCAACACTGATGTTAGTTACCATGTTCAGCTCGGTTGTACAGAGTACCTCACGAAAGGAGATAAAGTACAGCAAGTTCCTGTCCATGCTTGAGAAGGGTGAAGTTGATGAAGTAGAAGTAAGTTCCAAGGGAATGATTCTCATTTATCCGAAAGAAGAACGGTATACCCTGACAGGTGAGAAATTTGCCTACTGGACCATGGTACTGAGTGGGGATAAGCTTCAGGAAGAACTGGAAGCTTCCGATGTCGACTGGAAGGTGAATGATGAGAGTACGAATTCCGTGATTGTGGAATTCATTGTATCATGGGTACTTCCATTTGCATTGATTTATTTTGTGATGGGATTTTTCCTGAAACGTATGACCGGCGGTATGGGCGGCGGCGGAATCATGGGTGTAGGAAAGTCCAATGCAAAGATGTACGAACAGAAGAAGACCGGTGTGACCTTCCTGGATGTGGCAGGTCAGGAAGAAGCAAAAGAATCTTTGAAGGAAATTGTGGATTTCCTGCATAATCCTGGAAAATATGCAAAAATCGGTGCAAAACTGCCGAAGGGAGCATTGCTTGTCGGACCTCCGGGTACAGGTAAAACGCTGCTTGCCAAAGCGGTTGCAGGTGAGGCGAATGTACCGTTTTTCTCCCTGTCAGGTTCTGATTTTGTAGAAATGTTTGTCGGAGTTGGTGCTTCGAGAGTAAGGGATCTGTTTAAACAGGCACAGCAGGCTGCTCCTTGTATCATTTTTATCGATGAGATTGATGCGATCGGTAAGAGCAGGGATTCCAGATATGGTGGTGGAAATGACGAGAGAGAACAGACATTGAACCAGCTGCTGTCTGAGATGGATGGTTTTGATTCTTCCAAGGGACTGATTATCCTGGCGGCAACGAACCGGCCGGATGTGCTGGATAAGGCATTGTTAAGACCGGGACGTTTTGACCGGAGAATTATTGTAGATAAGCCGGATTTAAAGGGAAGAGTGGAAACCCTGAAGGTGCATTCCAAGGATGTGCTGATGGATGAAACTGTTGATTTGGAAGAAGTTGCACTGGCTACCTCGGGTGCAGTCGGATCGGATCTGGCAAATATGGTGAATGAAGCTGCGATCAATGCAGTTAAGAACGGCAGGCAGGCAATTTCACAGGCTGATTTATTAGAAGCGGTGGAAGTGGTAATTGCCGGTAAAGAGAAGAAAGACAGAATCTTAAGTGAAGTCGAGAAGAAGACAGTGGCTTACCATGAAGTAGGTCATGCCATGATTACTGCTCTCGAGAAAAAGGCAGAACCGGTGCAGAAGATTACGATTGTTCCAAGGACAATGGGCTCACTTGGATATGTTATGCAGGTTCCGGAAGAAGAGAAGTATCTTATGACAAAGGATGAACTTCTGACCAGAATCGTCACACTGCTCGGCGGACGTGCTGCAGAGGAGATTGTCTTTGATACGGTAACGACCGGAGCGGCGAATGACATGGAGAAAGCCACAGATCTGGCGAGAGCCATGATTACACAGTATGGTATGTCTGATAAATTCGGACTGATGTGTCTTGAAAAAGAACAGGATACCTATTTATCAGGAAGAACCGTGCTGAACTGCTCAGATGCAACCTATACGGAAGTAGATACGGAAGTAAAGGAACTTTTAAAAGAATGTTATGAGAAGGCGAAGAAGCTTCTTTCTGAAAACAGGGAAGCAATGGATCGGATTGCGGATTATCTGTTTAAGAAGGAAAATATTACAGGAAAGCAGTTCATGGCATTATTTGAGGGAAAAGATCCGGATGCAAAAGAAGAATCGAAGCCGGAAGAAAACGAAAAGCCGCAGATTGAAATAGAAATAGAGAAAAAAGAAGACACTGCGGACACAGAAGAAGTAAACACAGAAGAAGTAGACAAAGAAGAAGAATAACATTGGACAGAGGGTGGATTCGCAGATGCGGCCCCCTCTGTTCTGCTATGACAGGAGGTAAAAGAAAAAATATGAAAAAGCTGGTTTCATGGAATGTAAACGGACTCAGGGCATGCATGGAGAAAGGATTTATGGATTTTTTCGATAAAGTGGATGCCGATATTTTCTGCCTTCAGGAGATAAAGCTCCAGGAAGGACAGATTGACTGGAAGAAAGAAGGCTATCATGCATACTGGAGTTATGCAGAGAAAAAGGGCTATTCCGGAACTGCCATTTTCACAAAAGAAGAGCCGTTGAGTGTGTTTTACGGCATTGGAGTGGAAGAACATGACCATGAGGGAAGGGTGATAACCCTTGAATTTCCGGAATTCTATATGGTGACCTGCTATACCCCGAATTCACAGAGAGGACTGACCAGACTGGAATACAGGATGCAATGGGAGGATGATTTCAGAAAGTACCTGATTGGATTAAAAGACAAGAAACCGGTTATTATGACCGGTGATCTGAATGTGGCACATCAGGAGATTGATTTGAAAAATCCGAAAACAAACCATAAAAATGCAGGATTTACGGATGAAGAGAGAGGAAAGATGACAGAACTGCTGAATGCAGGGTTTGTTGACACTTACCGGTATTTTTATCCAGATACCGAAGGGGTGTATTCCTGGTGGTCCTATATGTTCCATGCAAGGGAGAAAAATTCCGGATGGAGAATTGATTATTTTATTGTGTCAGAAGATTTTAAGGAATATCTGGAGGATGCCAAAATCCATACGGAAGTGATGGGTTCGGATCATTGTCCGGTTGAACTGGATATTAAATTATAAAGGAGAGAGAAGAAGATGAAGATAAGAATCACGGATCAGAATAGTGTTGCAGTTTCAAAGGATATGTACGGATTGTTCTTTGAGGATATTAATTACAGCCTGGATGGCGGATTGCACGCAGAAATGCTGGAGAACCGTAATTTTGAGGCGGTGTTTGCCTTTGGTAAGAAGGATGATTTTGGTACGGTATATGATGGCGGATATGGATGGCAGGTCTATGAGGACAATGGTGCCGGATCTTTCATGAGCTTTGACAGCAGCGAACCGGTGAATCAGGTAAATCCGCATTATATGGTCTTTATGGGAAAGGGAGAGAAGCCTTCGTTTACCAATAAGGCTTACGATGGGATCTATATGCAGGAGGGAAAGAAGTATCTCCTGTCATTCTATGCACGACCGGCAGAGGGTACAAAGGAAGTGCGTGTATCTGTCCGAAAAGACGGAAAGATTGCTGCAGAAACAGAAATTCTGGCATTACAGGCCGGATGGAATAAATATGAGACAGTGCTTACTGCGAAGATGGATGTGAAACAGGCTGATTTTGTTATGTCCCTGGAAGGGGAAGGAACGGTATGCTTTGATTTCTTTTCGCTTATGCCGGAAGATGCTGTATTGCATGTGTTCCGCAGGGATCTTACCGAACGGTTAAAGGAATTAAAGCCGTCCTTTATGAGATTTCCGGGCGGATGCATTGTGGAAGGAAATACACTGGAAAACCGTTATCATTGGAAGGATACCATTGCACCGGTGGAAGAGAGAAAGTTTAACTGGAACCGCTGGGCTGTCCACAATAATAACGAAGCAACAGGTTTCTCAGGTCCGTATCCGCATTATGGACAGACTTACGGCGTAGGATATCATGAATACTTTTTATTATGTGAGTATCTGGGTGCAAAGCCATTGCCGGTTATGAATGTAGGGCTTGCCTGCCAGTTTATGTCCACGGAGAAAGTGGATATTGAAAGCCTTGAGATGCAGGAATATATCCAGGATGCACTGGATCTGATTGAGTATGCGAACGGGGATGTGACCACGGAATGGGGAAAGAAAAGAGCAGAAATGGGACATCCAAGTCCGTTCCATCTGGAATATCTGGGAGTTGGAAACGAGCAGTGGCAGACAGATTCCGTGAATTTCTATGGAAGATATGAAATGTTTGAAAAGGCAATTCATGAGAAATATCCGGAGATAAAACTGATCGGAAGTTCAGGCCCGGATGTATGGGGCGGCGGTTATTTCCGGGCATGGGAATGGGCAAGAAAGGCAGCCAAGACAAATGATAATCTGGTATATGCCATTGATGAGCATTACTATGTAGCACCGGAATGGCTGTATGACAATGTTCATTTTTATGATGAGTATGACCGCAAAATCAAGGTATTTGCAGGTGAATATGCCTGCCATATTCCGGGAAGTGCAGGACGCATGAACTGTCCGGAAGCTAATACACTGGGCGGTGCGTTGGCAGAGGCAGCCTTCATGACCGGTCTTGAGCGGAATGCAGATGTTGTTGCACTTGCAAGCTATGCTCCGTTATTTGCAAGAATGGGATATACGCAGTGGTCACCGGATTTAATCTGGTTTGATGGGGAAAAATCTTATGTGACACCGAGTTATTATGTACAGCAGTTATACAGTCTGTACCGCGGATCAAGAACATTGCAGGCACAGACAGATATTCCGGCGGATAAGGAAAAAGAGGAAGGTCTGTATGTCAGTGCCACAGAGGATGAGCAGGGAAAAGTTATTCTTAAGGTTGTAAACCATTATCCAGCGGACAGACAGATAGAGATTGAGAGTACGGTTTCCAGAATCGGCGAAGGAAAGGAATATACATTGCATTGCATCAGCGGTGATGAGGAATTGAGAAATACAATCAATCATCCGGAACAGGTAAAAATAAATACAAAACAGGGTAAAATCACTGGAAATTCCGTAAACGTTCCGGCAAACAGTTTTTCTGTGTTTATTTTCTTTTAATATAATTTTTCTTGTAATCGGGAAATGCATTTGCTATAATAATAGACACTTTGTCTAGTATGCATGGGATACCTGCAGGGCGGCAGCAGCCATTCAGCAGGTATCCAGAGCATTGTGCAGAGCGGCATCATTGTGATTTATAAGGAAAAGAAGGATTGCTAAATGAAGAACATTATAAAAATTTTTATCAAAGATTTGAAAAGTATTTGTACAAATTTCTTTCCATTACTGATATGTGGGGCGCTTGTTATTATTGCGAGCTGTTATGCGGTTTTTAATATTTTTTCAAACTGGGATCCATATGGAAATACAGATAATCTGACTATTCTCGTATACAATAACGATAAAGGCTACACCGCAGAGGATGGAACAGAGTATAATCAGGGAGATTCGATTATAGAAAATCTGAAAGAGAATAAATCCATTGACTGGAAAGTGGCAGATACAAAGAATGCCTTGATTGAAGCTGTTACGAACGGGGATGTGTATGCCGGAATTGTAATAGATGAAGACTTTTCAAAGGATATGCTTGATTTCCTGTCTGCGGATTCCGGTTTTCAGAAACCGGAAATTACCTATTATGATAATGGAAAGAAAAATGCCGTGGCAGTCAAGGTTACGGATACGGCAGTAGAGACATTGCAATCCACTATTAATAAGACCTTTCTGGAGACAGTTGTAAAGACAGTGATGGAACAGGTCAGTAATATTGTAAATGAGAGCGGTGAGGAAAATGCAGCCGATCTGATTATTTCAAAACTGACTTCCATCAATGATAATCTGGTACAGTATGATCAGATTATTACGGATTTTACGAGTGAAAACCAGGAAATGCATGGAAAACTGGATATTGCACAGAGAGAACTGGAGAATGTCCAGGGCGATATTAATAATGGAATCAGCGATGTGCAGAGTATCCAGGGCGGACTTACAGATACGAAGACATCTTATCAGCAATTTTCCGCTACCATGAATTCGCTTCTTGGCGATATGGAGAATTCACTGGCTACGGTTGCATCCGATGTGCAGAATTCAAGACTTCTGACGAGTGATATCGATCAGTTGAACAGTATATTAAACAAGACACTGACCGACGTTTCCGGATTATATGATACGGCAATGAATGTCGGAAAGAACTACAGCAGCGAAACGATAAAGACTTTTATTACAGCGATCCAGACTTTGAATTCTTCGTTGATAACGGTACAGCAGGTCAATATCCAGGCACCGGATCTCAGTACGTTAGACCAGGCACTTGGAAACTGTGCGTCACAGATAAGTTCCCTTCAGGATACATATAATAATGTAGTGACACCTGAGATTAACGGTGTTCTTGATAATATGAATATGGTGCTTGAAAATGTGACCATAACCATGCAGACACTGAATAATCTGACCGGAAATGCAGGTACATTGTTTTCTAATATCGATACAACGATTACCTATACAGACGAGAGTCTTGCACAGGTGCAGACGGTAATCAGGGAAATCAGTTCCAAACTTCAGAATGTCCTGGAAGAGGTACAGACAGCATCGGACAGTGAGAAGATGCAGATACTGGTAAGTTTTCTGACCGGCGATGCGGACAGCTATGGAAAATATTTTTCAGAAATCATACAGGTGGATACGAATGTAGTATTCCCGGTAGATAATTATGGAAGTGCCTGCAGCGTATTCTATGTGGTGCTGGCATTGTATGTACTGGCACTGATTCTGACCTCGGAGCTGAAGGTGGAGGCAGATACCACAGAACTTACGGATGTAAAGCCTTACCAGACCTATTTTGGAAGATATCTTACCTTCTGGCTGTTAGGTTTTATACAATCCCTGTTATTAAGTGCTTTTCTAATTTTCGTCATGAAGCTCCAGTGTCAGCATGTTATTACATTCTTTGTGGTAAATGCAATTATTTCCTTTGTATTTACCAATATAACTTACAGTTGTGTTAAGACATTCGGGCTGATCTACGGAAGAACACTGGCAACCATACTGGTTATCTTCCAGATGAGTACGGGCGGATGTACCTATTCCGTGGAACAGATTCCTTCTTCTATGCGTTGGCTGTCAGCATATATGCCATTTACTTACTGCTCAAATGCATTAAGAGAGGTATGCTTCGGCTATACGAACTATGATTTAAGCATATATCTTGGCAAGCTTATGATATTTGTCGCAGTATCCCTGTTCTTCGGACTGGTTGTCCGCGGACCGATTTATAATCTGATGGTATTCATTGATACCAGACTTCAGGAAACCGGAATCATGGGAGTAAAAGAAGAGGAAGAAGACGAAGAGGAGGAAGAGTATGACGATGAAGGCGAAGAGGAAGAAGAGTATGACGATGAAGGCGAAGAGGAAGAAGAATATGACGATGATGATGGGGAGTATATTGATGTAGAAGAAAGAGAAGGAGGTGACCGGAATGAATAATCAGGATTCAGAAAAGTATGAAACACTCTATCGTGAGTTGTTAAAATATTCGGAAGAAACGCATGAGCGGAATAAAAAACGCATTTCAGCAGGTATTAAATGTCTGATTATTATTCCGGTACTTCTGCTGATTCTTTTGTTCAATGTTACTTCAAATAAAATTGCGTTTTTAATTATCTGGATTATGTCCGTCCTGATTATTACCGGAGCACTGATTGCGATTGAATATAAAGATCATATGCTGCAGAAGAAGATCCGCCAGCTGAGCGGACAGGATGAGGAGATCCGGGCCTTGACAGCAGAACAGATGGAAGAGGTAAGACGGCGCACAAAACATATTCCAAAGAGTTCTTCGGATTTCTTTAAAATATTTACGCATGATATGAAGAAGATATTCAGCAATGTGGTAGCGATCGTCATCATGATCGGTCTGATCTGCCTGCCATGTATTTACTGCTGGACGAATCTGTTATCTTCCTGGAGTCCGTATACGGATCTGAACGCACTGAATATCGGTGTATATTCCATGGATCAGGGCTTCTATGTCGGAGATGTTTATATTAATATCGGTCAGACCGTTATGGAATCATTGAAAGAAAATGATACGGTAGGATGGGTATTCTATGGCGAGAGTGCGGATGTTACGGATAAAGATATTAGGGAAAAACTGGATGATGAAATACAGAACGATGTATACAAAGGAGATTTGTATGCGGCATTTGTAATTCCGGAGGATTTCTCAGAGAAATTGATTGATTTCATGAATGAAGATCTGGCACATCCGACGATCCAATATTATGAAAACCAGAAAAAGAATGCGATTGTGCCGAAGATAACCAGTAAGGTAAAGACAACGGTACAGGGTCAGGTAAATGATACCATTATCACACAGCTTTCAACCGTGATTGCAGAAGCCGGCGGATATTTTACCGGGGACGATAAGAACATTACTGCGGCAGGCACAACAACACTGGAGAATCTGAGCAGTGATTTGAATTCCTATATCAACATTTTAAATTCCTTTATTTACATTACACAGTCGGCACAGACGATTATGAGTTCGTCCCATGATCTGATACCGGATCTGGATTCCATTGTAAAGAACGGACAGAATACGATTAATTCGATGGAAAATATTCTGGTGTCCGGCAACCAGACGATCAGCCAGGCAGGTGCAACCATGGATGCGGCATTCGACCTTGTGGATTCACAGCTGCGTAAGTTAGAAGAACTGGCGGCACAGGATACCAATACCATAGAGAGTGCATTAGGTACAATCCAGAGTGATGTTACTTTGATCCGCAACCAGATGAAACTGTTAGAAACCATGCTGGAGTCCTGGAAAAATATGACACGGGATAATCTGAACGGAACAACTCTGCCGGATAATATTGAAAAGCCAACCCTGCCGGATAATATTGAAAAGCCAACTCTGCCGGATAATATTGAAAAGCCAACTCTGCCGGATAATATTGAAAAGCCAACCCTGCCGGATAATATTGAAAAGCCAACCCTGCCGGATAATATTGAAAAGCCAACCCTGCCGGATAGCGATGCGGTAAAGAATCAGGTGGAAGAGCAGAAGAAGAAGCTGGAAGAATATTATAACAGTCTGGAAGGAAATCTTACGGCGCTGCAGAATGATTTGACGGATCTGGAGAATCTGGCGAGAACTTCACAGAATGACAGTAAGGCATTAAGAAAAGAACTGCTTGCAAAATTGCAAAATTGTGAAGATGATTTCAAACAGGTCAAGCAGGTATACAACAGTTCCCTGAAGCAGTCCATTAACAGTACCGGAAATTCCCTGTATACAAGTCTGATTAAGGCAAGCGGTCTGCTGACTAATATGAATGTTGATTTTGACTCCATCAGCCAGAATCTGCAGAAATATGCGGATGAACTGCAAAACGGAACAATCGCACTTACGGATTCAAAGACAATGGCAGAGAATCTTGTGGCGAAACTGAATGAGATTACATCTTATCTGAATGAACTGCAGCAGAACGAACAGTATCAGGCACTGGCAGATTTACTGGAAAATCATCCGGAACAGTTTGCAGATTTTGTAGCCGAACCGACAAAGGTAGATCAGAATGTCATATATGAAATCAATGACAAGGCAGGAAATTCCTATGCAAGTTCCATGAGTGCCTTTTACACGGTGCTGGCATTGTATTTGTCCTCTCTGTTCTGTATGGTTATCATTCATGCGGAATTTAATCATAAAAACTATCCGGAGATAAGTGGAAAGGTATCACGTTTCCAGCAGTACATCGGCAGATGGATGACATTTGCATGTGTCAGCATACCGACAAGCGTTATTCTGGCATTGGGCGATTTGCTGTTTATCGAAGTGCAATGTAAGCATCCGGTGGCATTTGTGCTTTCCGTAGTGGCTATCGGACTGGTCTTTAATCTGTTTGCATACTCTTGTGCATTCGGGCTGGGACTGATCGGAGAAGCATTTGCATTGCTTTGTATGATTATTGCAGTAGCATGCTCATCTTCGTTCCCATTCGACCTGCTGCCGGATATCTTTACAAAATTGAATAATCTTAATTTAATCATATTCCAGCCGGGAATGAATATGTTGAAGGAAACCATTGCCGGTTACAATGCCATAGATTACTGGAACTATTTCCTCCAGTTAATGGGTTATGTATTTGCCGGAGCATTGATTGCACTTGGAATCAGCAGGATTCCACCGGTACACTGGATATGTGAATTGTTCGAAAAGAGAAAAAATGACAGTCATGTCATGCTTTAAATTAAATAGAGAAAAATAAGAATCAATATCGAGTAGCAAAATGCATAAATCCGGATATGACAGATGGATTTATGCATTTTTTACTATGTAAAAAGGGCAGATACTATGAATTGTATATGACTCAGTTTGCAGGAAGAGAAATCTGACATGCCTTGCTAAATTGCTTCCGGTATGTTAAGATTAAGAAAAAATATCGGCATTTAGAGGAAGTATTGCAATGGAAGATTTTAATATAGAAGAAGAGTTAAAAAAGCTCCCGGCAAGTCCGGGAGTCTATCTTATGCATGATGCGTCAGAAGAGATTATTTATGTCGGAAAAGCCATCAGTCTGAAAAACAGGGTACGCCAGTATTTTCAGGCAAGCAGGAAGCGTACTGCCAAAATAGACCAGATGGTGTCGCATATCAGCTATTTTGAATACATCGTGACGGATTCAGAACTGGAAGCCCTGATTCTGGAATGTAATCTGATCAAAGAGCATCGACCGCGGTATAATACCATGCTCAAGGATGACAAAACCTATCCGTACATCAAGGTTACGGTGGGAGAAGATTATCCGCGGATTCTGTTTTCCCGGGACATGAAAAAGGACAAATCCCGTTACTTCGGTCCGTACACCAGTGCGGGTGCTGTCAAGGACACCATTGAACTTCTGCGGAAAATCTATCATATCCGGACGTGCAACCGATCCCTTCCGAAGGAGATCGGCAATGGCAGAGCCTGTCTGAATTATCATATCGGGCAGTGTGATGCACCCTGCATGGGATATATCGGAAAAGAAGAGTACGGAAAGCAGGTGGAGCAGGCACTTCGTTTCTTAGGCGGTGCATATTCGGATGTAATAAAAATGTTAGAGAAGAAGATGTATGATGCATCCCATGACATGAATTATGAAAAAGCGGCGGAATACCGGGATTTGATTACCAGTGTCAAAAGCGTGGCACAGAAGCAGAAGATTACTTCCGAGGAAGGACTTGACCGTGATGTAATCGCATATGCGGCAGATGGAAATGATGCGGTGGTGCAGGTATTTTTTATCCGCGGCGGAAAAGTGCTGGGAAGGGAACATTTCTTTGTGCGGATAGCCATGGAAGAGGATATTCTCACGAGTTTTATCAAGCAGTATTATTCCGGCACTCCGTTTATTCCGAAGGAAATTCTGGTATCGGATGAACTGCGGGAAGCAGAGGTAATCGAGGAATATCTGTCTTCAAGAAGGGGAAATAAAGTGTCCATTCTGAATCCGAAAAAAGGACAGAAAGAAAAAATGGTGGAACTGGCGCAGAAGAATGCAAAGATGGTGCTGGATCTGGATCGGGACAAGGTAAAGCGGGAAGAGGCGAGAACCATCGGTGCCATGCAGGATATCTTTACCTTGTTGGGAATCGAAAGCCACAACGATTACCGCATCGAAGCATATGATATCTCGAATACCGCCGGTTTCCAGTCCGTTGGTTCTATGATTGTATATGAGAATGGAAAACCGAAACGGAACGATTACCGGAAATTCCGGATTAAAACCATAGAAGGGCCGAACGATTATGGCAGCATGGAGGAAGTTCTGACCAGAAGATTTACCCATGCAATGGCACAGGAAGATGATAAATTTTCCAGATTTCCGGATCTGATCATGATGGATGGCGGTCAGGGCCAGGTCAATATTGCACTCCAGGTACTGGATAAATTACAGATTCACATTCCGGTGTGTGGCATGGTCAAGGATGACAGGCACAGGACGAGGGCACTTTTGTATCATGAGGCGGAGCTGCCGATAGATACCCATTCGGAAAGCTTCCGGCTGATTACAAGAATCCAGGACGAGGCACACCGCTTTGCGATTGAGTATCATAAGAGTCTCAGGGGCAAGGCACAGATTCATTCGGTGCTGGATGATATCGAAGGAATCGGGCCGGCAAGAAGGAAGGCACTGATGAAGTATTTTTCCGATATTGCGGGAATAAAAGAGGCATCGGTGGAAGAACTGATGAAAGTTCCGTCCATGAATGAAAAAACGGCAAAAAACGTGTATGAGTTTTTCAGAAAAGGCTTGTCTAAATAGCCGGCATTATATATAATTATGCTAAGGTCAAAAGGATTGCCAAATCCGCAGACATTAAGTTCAGGAGGGAATAAAAAATATGGCAAGTAGTGTAAAAGTATCAAAACTGATAGAGAATTATGATTTAAAACTTTGTAATCCGGGCATTGACACCGATAAAATCAAAATAACGGTGCCGGATATCAATCGTCCATCCCTGGAGTGGACCGGATATTTTGAACATTTTGACAGTCTCAGAGTGCAGATTATCGGATTTACCGAGAATTCCTATGTGGAGCAGATGGATAAAGAATCCAAATTTGCGATCTATGAGAAGCTGATGTCACAGAGATTTCCGTGTATTGTATTCTGCAGAGGCATGGAGCCGGATCAGGAGCTGATCGATGCAGGAACAAAGTATGGAGTACCAGTTCTCGTCACACAGAAAACGACATCATCCTTTATGGCGGAAATCATCCGCTGGCTGAATGTGGAACTTGCACCATGTATCTCTATTCACGGTGTTCTGGTCGATGTATACGGTGAAGGTGTATTGATCATGGGTGAAAGCGGAATCGGTAAAAGTGAGGCTGCGATCGAGCTGATCAAGAGAGGACACCGTCTGGTTACGGATGACGTAGTGGAACTGAGAAAAGTAAGTGATGAAACCCTGATCGGTACGGCACCGGATATCACCAGACATTTTATCGAATTGCGGGGAATTGGAATTATAGATGTCAAGGCATTGTTTGGTGTGGAAAGTGTAAAGGAAACACAGGGAATCGATATGGTGATCAAGCTGGAAGAGTGGAATAAGGATAAGGAATACGACCGCCTCGGTCTGAACGAAGAATATACCGAATTCCTTGGAAATAAAGTAGTAAGCTATTCCATTCCAATCCGTCCGGGCAGAAACCTTGCGGTTATCGTAGAGGCGGCGGCAGTAAACCATCGTCAGAAAAAGATGGGTTACAATGCGGCACAGGAATTATACCGCCGTGTGCAGGCAAATCTTGGAAAGCCGAGAGAAGAGGAATAGAGTATGTACAAGTTTGGTGTGGATGTTGGCGGAACAACCGTAAAAATAGGACTGTTTTCCGGGGATGGAAAATTAGAAGAAAAATATGAGATTGCGACGGATAAATCCGACCAGGGTGCTCATATTATAGAACATATCGCAGCAAAACTGGATGAAATCATTGCGGAGAAATCCTACGGGATTTTGGACTGTATGGGTGTCGGAATCGGGCTTCCGGGACCGGTCGACCGGGGAATGATTCTTGGCTGCGTAAATCTCGGCTGGGGAATCTTTTCCATCGTGGAGGAATTTTCCAAAGCCTTTCACAATGTCCCGGTATATGCCGGAAATGATGCCAATATTGCAGCACTTGGCGAGTATGTGGCAGGTGCTGGAAAGGGCATGAAAAATATGATAATGGTGACACTGGGAACCGGAGTCGGCGGCGGCATCATTATCGATGGCAGAATTCTGGAAGGAGCAAACGGCGGAGCCGGGGAAATCGGTCACATTCCGGTGAATCCGCAGGAGCAGGATACTTGTGGCTGTGGAAAGAAAGGCTGTCTGGAGCAGTATGCCAGTGCAACCGGAATCGTGCGGATAGCGGAAAAGCTGAGAAAAGAGAATGGCAATACCGCTCTTCCGGCGGGCTGTACGGCAAAACAGGTCTTTGACTATGCAAAAGAGGGCGATGAGCTGGCCATGCAGGCAGTAGAAGAATTGGGAAGATACCTTGGGCTGGCACTCGCCTCCTGTGCCTGTGTCCTGAATCCGGAAGGAATCGTCATAGGTGGTGGTGTGAGCCGGGCAGGGAAGATTCTTCTGGATGTGACAGAGAAGAATTTCCAGACTTATGTATTTAAACCTTGCAGAAATGTAAAATTCAGTCTGGCAGAACTTGGTAATGATGCAGGTATCTATGGTGCAGCAGCAATGGTAAATTAGGTGGTGCAGGTGAATAATATATTAGAAGAATTAGAAAAAATAGCAGGAAAAAAGAATGTTCTGACAAAAGAGCCGATGAAGAAGCATACAACATTCCGCACTGGAGGAGAAGCCGATTATTTTGTCACGGTTCAGGAAGAGAATGTTTTAGCGGAACTCCGGACTTACTTAGAAAAAAATAAAATCCCGTATTATGTAATCGGGAATGGAAGTAATCTGCTCTTCCCGGATGAAGGATATGCAGGTGTAATCATACAGATTGGCAGATTTCCGGATGATATCAGAATCAGCGATACTGCAGTTACGGCAGGTGCGGGTGTAAAACTGTCCCAGCTGGCAAACCGGGCATATCAGGCAGGGCTGACCGGCATGGAATTTGCCGCAGGAATACCGGGTACGGTCGGCGGTGCAGTGGTAATGAATGCCGGTGCGTATGGCGGCGAAATGAAAGATATCCTTGTACAGGCGAAAGTCATGGATGCACAGGGAAATATTTTCCGGTTAAGCCGGGATGAGTTAGACCTGTCTTACCGTCGCAGCATCATTCCGGAGAAAGCACTTATCGTATTAGAAGCAGACTTTCTGCTGCAGCATGGAAATCCGGAAGAGATAAAGGCTGTGATGAATGCTCTGGCGGCAAAGAGAAGAGAAAAGCAGCCGCTTGAATATGCCAGTGCTGGAAGTACTTTTAAACGTCCGGAGGGATATTTTGCCGGAAAGCTGATACAGGATGCAGGATTAAAGGGATTTTCAGTAGGCGATGCACAGGTATCCGAGAAGCACAGCGGATTTGTCATCAACCGAGGAAATGCAACAACACAGGATATTCTCACACTCGTTCAGGAAGTGCAGGAGAAGGTATTTCAGGATTTCGGAGTAAAGCTTGAGATGGAAGTTAAGGTGGTAAAATGAGATTTGTAATCGTAACCGGAATGTCAGGTGCCGGAAAAAGTACGGCAATGAAAATGCTCGAAGATTTCGGGTATTTCTGTGTAGATAATCTGCCGATTGCACTGATTAAAAAGTTCGCCGATCTTTCTTTTGACTCCAAAGGAAAGATTGATAAAGTTGCACTCGGTGTAGATATCCGCAGCGGAAATGTCAATGATCTGGAGCGGGTACTGGATGAGATTCCGCAGAAAGAGATTTTCTTCATAGATGCCGGAGATGAAACACTGATTAAGCGGTTTAAAGAAACCAGAAGAACACATCCGCTGGTTTCGCAGGGACGTGTGGACGAAGGAATAGCACTTGAACGGAAGGAACTGAAAGTCTTAAAGGAACGTGCAGATTATATCGTTAATACCGATAACCTGCTGACAAGGGATCTGCGCAGTGAGATGGAAAAGATATTTGTCGAGAACAAAGATTATAAGAATTTGTTTATCAATATCCTGTCATTCGGATTTAAATACGGCATACCGGTGGACTCCGATCTGGTCTTTGATGTCCGCTTTATGCCAAATCCATATTATGAGGAAGATCTGAAGCATAAGACGGGAAATGATAAAGAAGTGCAGGATTTTGTCCTGTCATCTCCGGTCTCCGGGGAATTTCTGGAAAAACTGCAGGATATGATACGGTTTCTGATCCCGAATTATATTGCGGAGGGAAAACATCAGTTAGTCATCAGCATAGGCTGTACCGGCGGAAAACACCGGTCGGTTACGATTGCAAACCGCCTGTACGAATGTCTGAAAAAAGATGAAGAGTATGGAATAAAAATAACCCACCGGGATATCGGAAAGGAATAGCAATGTCATTTTCAAAAGATGTAAAGGAAGAATTGTCCCGGACCGAAGTACCGGCAAGACACTGCCAGATTGCGGAAATAACAGCAATTATCAGTATATGCGGTCATGTGGTAATCTCAGCAAGAAACAAATATTCCGTAAAAATTCACACGGAAAACATTGCTGTTGCAAGAAAATACTTTACTTTATTACAAAAAGCATTTAAGATAAAAGGGGAAGTTTCCATACGACAGAATGCACATCTGCGAAACAGCAGGGTATATACGGTGACAGTAAATGATCATGTTTCAGCAATCCGTATTCTTCAGGCGACCAGACTGATGAATGAGAACCGGGAGATTGAAGAAAATATGTCCATTGTAAATAATGTGATTATTATGCAGGACTGTTGCAAAAGAGCCTTTATCAGAGGGGCATTTCTGGCAGCAGGTTCGATCAGTGCACCGGAGAAGGCATATCATCTTGAAATCGTATGCGAAAGTCAGCCGAAGGCGGTTCAGCTGGCGGCAATTATAAAAACTTTCGGAATTGATGCGAAAATAGTTGAAAGAAAGAAGCATTTTGTGGTATATATAAAAGAAGGTGCCGGCATCGTGGACTTATTAAATGTCATGCAGGCACATATTTCGTTAATGGATTTGGAAAATGTCAGGATTCTGAAGGAAATGCGCAATTCGGTAAACCGCAAGGTAAACTGCGAAACTGCGAATCTTACCAAAACCGTCAATGCGGCGGTAAGACAGGTGGAAGATATCAGATATATTGACAGTGTAATGGGACTGGCGGCTTTGCCGGATGTATTGGAGGAAATAGCCATGGTAAGGCTTAAAAACCCTGATGTATCACTCAAGGAATTAGGTGTAATGCTATCACCACCACTTGGCAAATCAGGGGTAAACCACAGATTAAAACGTATAAGTGAAATAGCGACAGAGCTAAGAGATAAGGAGGAAACAGGAAATGATAGCAAGAGATATGATGGTTAATGTGAAAGATGGATTGAATGTAGGAACGGTGGCATTGTTTATTCAGGAAGCAAGCCAGTTTGACAGCTCGATTTATCTGGAATACGGCAGCAAAAAGGTAAATGCCAAAAGCATCATGGGCATGATGACACTGAATATTGCAGCCGGTGAAAATATTCTGGTTACGGCTGATGGAAATGATGAAGGTGCAGCCATATCAGGTATCGAGAAATATCTTTGCTGTGAACAGTAAGTGAAAAACAGAATGCCGCCGTAGTAATACGGCGGCTTTTGTTATCAATCTAGTTAATTGCGAAACACTTAAATTTTTGTAAATGCATATGCAAATGAAACATTACACGAAGGCACGCTCTCGCTACATTCGGCTAGTAGCGGTACTAAGATGCTAAAATACAGCATCCAAGTACCGACTGCCTCATAGTACCTTCTTAGTAATTGTTCAATTTGCATATACAATAAAGATAAATTATGAGTTTCGCAATTAACTATTATCAATCAACAGAAAGGAGTGCAACATGGCATTTACACATCTGCATGTACATACGGAATATAGTCTGCTGGATGGTTCAAGTAAAATAAAGGAACTCGTGGCACGGGCGAAGGAACTCGGTATGGACAGCCTTGCAATTACCGATCACGGGGTTATGTATGGAGTCATTGATTTCTACCGGGCGGCGAAGGATGCCGGAATAAAACCGATTATCGGCTGTGAGATCTATGTCTCGCCGGGCTCAAGATTTGAAAAGGAGACCGGGCATAATGAGGACAGGTATTATCATCTGGTGTTGCTTGCGGAAAATGACAAAGGTTATCATAATCTGATGAAAATCGTATCAAAAGGATTTACGGAAGGTTATTATTATAAGCCGAGAGTGGATTATGAAGTATTAGAACAGTATTCGGAAGGCATTATAGCACTGAGTGCGTGTCTTGCGGGAGAAGTCCAGAAATACCTTGCCAGAAATATGTATGATGAGGCATGCAAATCCGCCCTCAGATATCAGAAGATCTTTGGAAAGGGGAATTTCTTTCTGGAGCTGCAGGATCATGGCATTGATATGCAGAAAAAAGTAAATATGGATTTGCTGCGGATGAGCAGCGGACTGGGTATCGAGTTAGTTGCGACGAACGATATCCACTATATCTATGACACGGACTACGAGGCACATGATATTCTTCTGTGTATACAGACCGGAAAAAAAGTCATGGATGAGGACCGTATGAGATACGAAGGCGGTCAGTATTATTTAAAAAGCGAAGAGGAGATGCGGGCCTTATTCCCATATGCCCTGCAGGCAATCGATAATACGGCTAAAATAGCCGCACGGTGTAATGTGGAGATAGAATTTGGCGTCCGCAAACTTCCGAAATACCAGGTGCCAAAGGAATTCTGGGACAGTGAGGAAGAAGAAGGCGAGGCGTCCTGGCACTACCTTCATCATCTGTGTTATGAGGGATTAAACCGGAGATATGGAAGTGAAAAGCCGGAACTGACGGAAAGACTGGATTATGAATTATCTGTCATCCGGAACATGGGATTTATCGATTACTTCCTTATTGTATGGGATTTCATTAATTATGCAAAGACAAATGGAATCATGGTAGGTCCGGGAAGAGGTTCGGCAGCGGGAAGTATCGTTGCATATACACTGGCAATTACCGATATTGATCCGTTAAAATATGACCTTCTGTTTGAACGTTTCCTGAATCCGGAGCGAGTCAGCATGCCCGATATCGACGTGGATTTCTGCTACGAAAGACGTGGGGAAGTAATTGACTATGTAGTATCAAAATACGGCAAGGACAATGTGGCACAGATTGTAACCTTTGGAACACTTGCCGCAAAGGGTGTTATCCGTGACGTGGGGCGTGTGCTGGATATGCCGTATGCACAGGTGGATGCCATTGCAAAGATGATACCAAAAGAACTCAATATCACCATTGACAAGGCATTGAAAATGAACCCTTTATTAAAGAAGGAATACGATGAAAACAGTCAGATAAAATACCTCATCGATATGTCTAAAAGGCTGGAAGGACTGCCGCGTCATACTTCCATGCATGCTGCCGGCGTATTAATCAGCCAGAAAGCAGTAGATGAGTATGTGCCGCTGTCCCGTTCCTCGGATGGAACGATTACAACCCAGTACATCATGACCACACTGGAAGAGCTGGGACTGCTCAAGATGGACTTCCTCGGACTGCGTACCCTTACCGTCATTCAGGATGCCGTAAATCTCGTGAAGAAAAACAAAGGAGTCACGATAAATCTGCATGATATAGATTATAACGATAAACAGGTGCTGGATTACATCGGAACCGGTAAAACCGATGGAATATTCCAGATAGAAAGTGCCGGCATGAAGAGTTTCATGAAAGAATTAAAGCCGGAGAGCCTGGAAGATATCATAGCCGGAATCGCACTATACCGTCCGGGACCGATGGACTTTATTCCAAAGTATCTGAAAGGAAAAAATGACCGGGATTCCATCACCTATGACTGTCCGCAGCTGGAGCCGATTTTAAAGACAACACACGGGTGTATCGTTTATCAGGAACAGGTTATGCAGATCGTAAGGGATCTGGCAGGCTACACCCTGGGACGAAGTGATCTTTTAAGAAGAGCAATGTCAAAGAAAAAGCAGGCGGTCATGGAAAAGGAAAGGAAAAACTTCGTTTATGGAAATGAAGAAGAAGGTGTGGATGGCTGTATTAAGCGGGGAATTGACGAAGCAACGGCAAATAAAATCTATGACGAAATGATCGATTTTGCAAAGTACGCATTCAATAAGTCCCATGCGGCAGCCTATGGTGTGGTATCTTACCAGACAGCATATCTGAAGTACTACTATCCGGTAGAATTTATGGCATCCCTTCTGACCAGCGTCATCGACAATTCATCCAAAGTAATTGAATATGTGCAGACCTGTAAAGGCATGGGCATTGACATATTGCCGCCGGATATTAACCAGAGTGAACGGAATTTCACGGCACAGGGCGGTGCGATCCGCTATGGTCTGTCAGCCTTGAAAAGTATCGGAAAGGCCATGGTAGATCAGCTTGTGGCGGAAAGAAATGCGAGAGGGCCGTTTCAGAATCTTCAGGAATTTCTGGAAAGAATTTCTGAATGTGACCTGAGCAAGAGAATCGTGGAAAGCCTGATCAAGGCCGGAGCATTGGACTGCCTGGAAGGAAACCGAAGGCAGAAAATGATGATTTACACATCGATTATGGACAATATCTCACAGTCAAAAAAGAAGATGATGGCAGGACAGATGTCCCTTTTTGACATCGTGGACGATGAATTAAAGTCAGATTTTGAAATAAAATTTCCGAAAGTGAATGAATTTTCAAAACAGGAATTACTTGCCTTTGAGAAAGAAGTCATCGGATTATATGTCAGTGGACATCCTCTGGAAGAATACCAGAATATGTGGAAAAAGAATATCACAAGGACAAGTCTTGATTTCCAGCTGAATGATGAGGATGAGACCGCCGTGGCAGACAATGCAAGGGAGATAATCGGAGGAATTATTTCCGAGGTTACCGTAAAAGTAACAAAGCAGAATTCCGTTATGGCATTTGTCACAATTGAAGATTTATATGGAACAGTAGAAGTATTAGTATTTCCTAAATTGTACGAAAAATACAGACAAATCATTGCAGAAGACAATAAAGTTTTTATTACCGGACGGGTGACATCCGGCGGTGAAGAAAATGCAAAGATGATTTGTGAGACAATTACTTTGTTTAGTGATAAATCGTCAGAATTGTGGATTCGTTTCGAAAATAAGGAAGAGTATGAGGAAAAATACCCGCAGCTTCTGGAAAATATAAAGCTTTCCAATGGAAAGGATAAAATCGTGATTTACCTGAATCAGGAGAAGGCGAAAAAAATACTTCCTGCATCCTGTAATGTAAACGCAGATCAGCAGTTTCTGCAGAAAATGCAGGCTCTGTTCGGAGAAAATAATGTGCGGATTGTTTCCTGAAAATAAATGTTGAAATTGGTAATAAATAGTATTAAAATAGGAAAAAGAGCATATCTTGAAAACCTGAATTAGGAGGGACTTTATTATGGCACATGAAATTAATACAATAGGCGTACTGACAAGCGGTGGAGATGCACCTGGAATGAATGCTGCGATTCGTGCAGTAGTGCGTACCGCACTTTCCAAAGGAAAAAAGGTAAAAGGAATCATGCGTGGATATCAGGGACTTCTTGAAGAAGAAATCATTGACATGGATGCACACAGTGTTTCTGATATCATCCAGCGGGGCGGAACAATACTTGGAACAGCACGCTGTATGGAATTCGTAACACCGGAAGGTCAGCAGAAGGGTGCAGATATCTGCAGAAAGCATGGAATTGACGGACTGGTTGTTATCGGTGGTGATGGTTCATTCAGAGGAGCACAGAAACTTGCCCATCTTGGAATCAATACCATCGGTGTACCGGGAACCATAGATCTGGATATTGCATGTACAGACTTTACCATTGGTTTTGATACTGCGGTAAATACTGCTATGGATGCGATTGATAAAGTAAGGGATACATCCACTTCCCATGAGAGATGCAGTATCATCGAGGTTATGGGCAGACATGCCGGATACATTGCACTCTGGTGCGGTATTGCAAACGGTGCGGAAGATATTCTTCTGCCGGAGCGTTACAATCACGATGAACAGAAGTTAATCAACCATATTATAGAATCAAGAAAAAAAGGAAAGAAGCACCATATTATTATCAATGCAGAAGGAATCGGACATTCCGCTTCCATGGCGAAACGAATCGAAGCAGCTACCGGTATGGAAACAAGAGCAACCATTCTCGGACATATGCAGCGAGGTGGTTCACCGACCTGTAAAGACAGAATGTATGCTTCCATTATGGGTGCATATGCGGCTGATCTGCTCTGCCAGGGAGCAAGCAACAGAGTAGTTGCTTACAAAGGCGGCGACTATGTAGACTTTGAGATTGATGAAGCACTGGCAATGACAAAAGATATTCCAGAGTATCAGTACGAAGTAAGCAAGATGCTGTCAAGATAAAAAGGAGAAAATATGTTTATCAGCTCATTATCAAACCAGCATATCAAAGATATTAACCGTCTTCAGACAAAGAGTTCTGCAAGAAAAAAGGAAAAGCTCTTTGTGGCGGAAGGAATAAAACTTTACCGGGAGATTCCGAAACAGGATATTGTAAATACCTATGTTTCTGAGTCATTTCTGAAAGAAAATAAAGATACGGTAAAAGGAAGTTATATCATTGTCAAAGACAATATATTTAAGGATATCAGTGATACCGTTACTCCACAGGGAGTTATCTGTATTGTCAGACAAAAAGAGTATAATTTAAAAACAATTCTGAATAAAAGTAAAAAACAGACATTTATTCTGCTGGAATCGCTGCAGGATCCTGGAAATCTCGGAACAATTATGCGGACAGCGGAGGGTGCAGGTGTGGATGCTGTCATCATGAATAAACAGACGGTGGATTTGTTTAATCCGAAAGTAATCCGTTCCACCATGGGATCCGTATTCCGTGTACCGTTCCTGATATATGATGATTTGGGAGAAGCCGTAAATGAATTAAAAAAAGATGGCGTGAAAGTGTATGCGGCCCATTTGGATGGGAAGAATAATTATGACGAGGAATCCTACGAAACCTCCAGTGCATTTCTGATTGGAAATGAATCAAAAGGATTGTCGGAACAGATAACAGCCATGGCAGATTGTCTGGTGAAGATACCGATGGAGGGGCAGCTGGAGTCGTTAAATGCTGCTGTAAGTGCCGCACTTTTAATGTATGAAAGCAGGAAAAATAAGCGGAAATAGTGGAAAATACGGGAAAAAAGCAAATCTCTGTCTGAAAAAAACGTAAAAAAATTTTCTGTTAGGGTTGACAAATCAAATTTAATTTGTTATTATGCTGAATACAACTTGCAATAAATTTAACAATTATGTAATAAAACGCAGAAGAAAACAGAGTGTATCGTCGCTCTCGAGTTTACAAACACAGAAAGCAGCGTTTTATTATATGCTGGAGACAGCGGATTGGAGGACTTTATGAAGGCTATAAAGCACGATAAGGCAGTTGCATTGCTTGCATGCGGTTTTATGTTTGCAGCAACAGCCGGACTTGTTGTCAGTGGCTTAAACAAAAGTGAAGAAATAGCGCAAACGGCAGGTGTTGAATCGTTTGAAAAAGTTGATTCGAAAGAAATGAACAACGTTTTATCACTTGAGAGAATGGATAACATTCTTGTGGGAGCTACACTGGAGGATTTCTACGGTGCATCAGGCATGGCAGGAAAAGAAACTCCGGAAGAAACCACTGAAGAGGAAACGACGGAAACAGAGACTGCGTCGGAAGAGCAGACGACAGAAACGGAGACAGAGACACAGCAGGAAACAGAGGCAGCGACTGCACCGGAGGAAACAACGGAAGCAGAAGAGCCATATGCTTATGCAGACTTTTTCATGGTAAATGTGTCGGATTATCTGAATGTCAGGGCTGAACCATCGGAAGATGCGGAAGTAGTAGGGAAAATTTATGCCGGCGGTGGCGGACAGGTACTTGCAAAAGGCGGGGAATGGTCCGGAATACAGTCGGGAAATGTAACAGGATACATCAAAAATGATTATGCATGGTTTGCACAGGATGCGGAGGCAAATATTGCCAATGTATGTCCATTAATCGCAACGAGTAACGTAGAAAGCCTTAGACTCAGAAAAGGTCCGGGACTTGATTACGGAATTGAAGACGTTATGGAACAGGGTGTGTGCATGACAGTCATGGCAGATTATGGTGAATGGCTTCTGGTCAGCTATGCCGGTGTAACCGGATATACTGCAAAAGAATTTGTTTCCATGCAGTATGATATCGGAACCGGAATTACGACCGCGGAAGAGCAGGCACAGCTTGCAGCAGAACAGGCAAGAATTGCAGCAGAAGCTGCAGCACAGGCAGAAAAACAGGCACAGGAAGAAGCCGAAGCAAAGAAAGAGCAGGCAGAAACCGTATATACTTCAGCATATCAGCTGGGTGTAGAGGACAGTTACCTTCTGGCAAGCCTTGTAATGGCAGAAGCAGGCGGTGAGTGTTACGAAGGAAAGCTCGCTGTGGCAAATATTGTGTTGAACAGATTGAATTCAGGTAAATACGGAAGCAGTATAAGCGATGTTATATATGCCAGCGGACAGTTTTCGGTAGTGCGTAACGGTGCTTTGGATAAGGCAATCGCAAACGGACCGAACTCAGGATCTGTACAGGCGGCAGAAGAAGCATTATCAGGAGTGAATAATGTTCCGGATTATACTTCGTTTTGTACACTTGCAGTTGCAAAGTACAGCAGATACAGTGCGTACTCTGTGATTGGAAATCAGGTATTTTACCGTTAAAATAAAAATAATATAAATTTTAGCATGTTGTATCCCCTGTTTTTTAACAGGGGATTTTGTGATACCAACGGATTGTTCCGCGCTGCGCACTCCCACAATCCGCATCCCCCCCCCTTATGAGCAAGCTCATGTGGGTTTAGACTTTTTGGCTAGGGATTTTGTGATACCAACGGATTGTTCCGCGCTGCGCACTCCCACAATCCGCATCCCCCAATATTCGCATATCGTGAAGCTGACGCTCCACTTTTATGCTCATATCGGGGGCGGTTCCCAAAGTCTTTCACCCACTTATGAGCAAGCTCATGTGGGTTTAGACTTTTTGACCTTGGTATCATAAATATAAACTTTTCAGAAACTCCTTGAAAGTATGCGTCAAATATTGTATGATAAATATAAATATTATGAGAGGGAGGGTGAAACCGTGGAATCTTATTTCTGGCTGATTCTGTTTATTGTTTTCCTGATTTTTGAGGTAATTACCTTAGGACTTGCAACCATCTGGTTTGCCGGAGGAGCATTTATTTCTTTCTGGATGTCGGTTGTCGGTATTGGTTTTATATGGCAGATTATAGTATTCTTCCTGGTGTCCGTGATACTGCTCTGTACGACACGGCCGCTGGCATCGAAGTATCTGAATAAGAATACGACAAAGACAAATGTGGAAGAACTGATCGGGAAGCATGTAAAGGTTTCAGAGACGATTGATAATATCAATGAAACGGGGCATGTTATGATTAACGGTGTAGAATGGCTGGCAAGGGCAAAACATGACGGGATGCTGATACAGCAGGGTACGGTGGTATGTATTCTGGAGATTAACGGCGTGAAAGCGATTGTGCAGCCGGTAAGTATGATGAATCATCCGGTACAGGAAAAGAAAGAAAATGATTAGAAAAAAATTGGAGGTAGAGCAATGACAACAGGATTTATAGCAACGATAGCCATTATCGTAATTGTTATCTGGATTATCGCAGGATGTATTAAGATTGTGCCGCAGGCACAGGCATTTGTAATTGAAAGACTGGGTGGATACAAGGAAACCTGGTCCGTAGGTCTGCATTTTAAGATGCCATTGATTGACAAGGTAGCAAAGAGAGTGATTTTAAAAGAGCAGGTAGTGGATTTCCCGCCGCAGCCGGTTATCACAAAGGATAATGTAACCATGAGAATCGATACCGTAGTCTTTTTCCAGATTACAGATCCGAAGCTTTTCTCATACGGAGTAGAGAATCCGATTATGGCGATTGAAAATCTGACGGCAACAACACTTAGAAATATCATCGGTGATCTGGAACTGGATGAAACACTGACATCCAGGGAAACCATTAACACGAAGATGAGATCTTCTCTTGATATGGCAACCGATCCATGGGGAATCAAAGTCAACCGTGTGGAACTGAAGAACATCATTCCTCCGGCAGCAATCCAGGATGCCATGGAAAAACAGATGAAGGCAGAACGTGAACGAAGAGAAGCGATCCTGATTGCAGAAGGTGAGAAGAAATCAACCATTCTTGTGGCAGAAGGTAAGAAAGCTTCTGCTATTCTGGATGCAGAAGCGGATAAACAGGCACAGATTCTTCGTGCGGAAGCAAAGAAAGAAGCTACGATCCGTGAGGCGGAAGGTCAGGCTTCTGCTATTCTGGCAGTGCAGAAGGCACAGGCAGATGGTATCCGCTTTATTAAGGAAGCAGGGGCAGATGATGCAGTTATCCAGTTAAAGAGTCTGGAAGCATTTGCCAAAGCAGCGGACGGTCAGGCAACAAAGATTATTATCCCGTCAGATATACAGGGACTTGCAGGAACGGTCAAATCCATTGCAGAAGTGGCAAAGGATGCTTAAAAAGAATGATGGGGACAAAAGGTATTTTGTCACCGGTGCGTAACGATATAAAATCGGTCGGAAAAATCTGACCGGTTTTTTTCGCCGTTTTCTTGACAAGCCGTAAGTCCCTAGTATATAATGATACGATGCCGGGGTAAAAAAGGCAAAAGCCGTTTCACCCCAATTTTATGAATATATCTAAAATGAAATTTAAATAAAAGGAAGGTTATTGAAATGACTGAAAAGAAAAGCATGCTTACAGGCGAAGGCCTTAAGAAATTACAGGATGAATTACAGGATCTTGAGGTAGTACAGTTAAAGGAAGTTGCCCAGAAGATTAAAGAAGCAAGAGAACAGGGCGATTTATCAGAAAATGCCGAGTATGATGCTGCAAGAGAAGAACAGAGAGATATTGTTTCCAGAATTGAAGAGATTAAGGAAATCCTTAAGAATGTAGAGGTCGTAGATGAAGACGATATCGATATTGCAAAGGTAAACCTCGGATGTACAGTAAAATTACTGGACAAGGAATACGATGAAGAAGTAGAGTATACTTTAGTTGGTTCTACCGAAACAGACAGTTTAAATAATAAGATTTCCAACGAGTCACCGCTCGGAAGAGAATTAATGGGAAAAACTACCGGCGATATCGTCGTAGTAGAAAGCTCATACGGAAACGCAGAATATGAAATTCTTGGAATTACAAGAAATTAAATACAGATATTGGAGGAAAACAGGCAATGGCTGAACAGAATGCAGGACAGGACATCAACCAGTTATTAAAGGTAAGAAGAGAAAAATTAGCAGATTTGCAGGCGAATGGAAAAGATCCGTTCCAGGTAATGAAATATGACAGAACACATCATACTTCTGATGTAAAAGAGTTATATACTGCCCATGAGGAAAAACTTCTAGCCGGAAGGGAAGAAGTAAATACGGACGGCATGGAAGAAGCAGAAGCAAGGGAAGCACAGAAGAAGGATTATGAAGAGAGAAGAAGCATCATGGATGCAGATCCGATTCAGGTATCCATCGCAGGACGAATGATGTTCAAACGTGTCATGGGTAAGGCTTCGTTTGCAAATATCCAGGATTTAAAGGGAAATATCCAGATCTACGTTGCAAAGGATTCCATCGGGGAAGAATTATATGCAACATTTAAGAAATCCGATATCGGCGATATCTGGGGTGTAAAAGGCTATGCATTCCGTACAAGAACAGGAGAAATCTCCATACACGCAGAGGAGATGACACTTCTTTCAAAGTCACTGCAGATTCTTCCGGAGAAATTCCACGGACTGACCGATACCGATATGCGTTATCGTCAGAGATATGTCGATCTGATTATGAACCAGGACAGCAAGGAAGTATTTATCAAGCGTTCTAAAATCATCAGCGAAATCCGTAAATTCCTGGACGGACAGGGATTCATGGAAGTGGAAACACCTATGCTTGTTGCAAATGCAGGCGGTGCGGCTGCAAGACCATTTGAAACACATTACAACGCATTGGATGAGGACGTAAAACTGCGTATCTCACTGGAATTATATTTAAAGAGATTAATTGTCGGCGGACTTGAAAAAGTATATGAAATCGGACGTGTATTCCGTAATGAAGGTGTGGACACAAGACACAATCCGGAATTCACATTGATGGAACTTTATCAGGCATATACCGATTACAATGGTATGATGGAACTCACAGAAAACCTGTATCGCCATTTGGCACAGGCAGTACTGGGAACAACCACGATTGTATACAATGGTGTGGAAATGGATCTCGGAAAGCCATTTGAAAGAATCACTATGGTTGATGCTGTCAAGAAGTATGCAGGTGTTGATTTCAATGAGATTCATACATTAGAAGAAGCAAGAGCAGCAGCAAAAGAACATCATGTCGAATACGAAGAACGTCATAAGAAGGGTGACATCTTAAATCTCTTCTTTGAAGAATTCGTAGAAGAACATCTGATTCAGCCAACTTTCCTGATGGATCATCCGGTAGATATCTCTCCGCTTACAAAGAGAAAACCGGAAAATCCGGAATATGTAGAGCGTTTTGAGTTCTTCATGAATGGCTGGGAAATGGCAAATGCTTACTCCGAGTTAAACGATCCGATCGACCAGAGAGCAAGATTTGCCGCACAGGAAGAACAGTTTGCAGCAGGTGATGAAGAAGCAAACCATACAGATGAAGACTTCTTAAATGCACTGGAAATCGGTATGCCGCCTACGGGAGGTATCGGTTTCGGTATCGACAGAATGGTAATGCTGCTTACAAATTCCGCTGCAATTAGAGATGTATTACTGTTCCCGACAATGAAGAGCTTGGATAAATAAACCTAGTGTTTATGCGGGATTGAGGCATTTGAGTACGTCAAAGGACGCATTAAAAGACGTATTTTGGCATAGTCATTTACATCAGTATGAAAGAGTACACAATCTGAAAAGAATAAGACTCAATCGAATATGAACTACTAAGAGGACATTTTCTAAAGAAATTTAGAAGATGTCCTCTTTTTTGCGTTATGGAGAAAATACGTCATTTGTTATGAAGTCAAAGTGAAAGGAGCACAGCAATGAATGAATCAAAGAAGAAAGATAGATATGAGGATGCAAAAAAGTTTGTAAGATATTCAGATGGTGCAAAAATGTACAGTATGGGAATGACAAAATTTCAAGAAGTGGCTAAGGATGCCAAGGCTTGTTATAAAATTGGTCAGCTTGTACTTGTTAATACAGAAATATTGGATAAGTATCTTGAAACTTTTCATATTACAGATTCTGAGTTTTATAAGTAGGTGATGTTATGGTAAATACATTGAGTGGTTCAGTTTGTGCCTATAGAAAAGAAACTGTAAAACCAAGATTTATTCGTATTGATGAGGTAATGGCTTTATTAGATGTAACACAAGATGAGGCAATGGATATAGCGTTGGCTGCTGGAGCAAGATATCAGCTTGCAAAGATTATATTAGTACATAAGGAAAGGTTGATGAAATTTATGAAACATTCTGCAAGAGTTCCTAGTTCAAATAAAATTGTGGAAAAGAAGTTTGTGAGAATCGGAGAGGGTTCAATGACTTACAGCATAGGACATCATAGATTTATCGAAATGGCTAGAGCAGCTGGAGCTGTATATAAGATAGGCGAAGCAAAAGGAAATACTATTCTGATTAATCTGGAGGTGTTTGATGAATATATGGAGCAATTCAGAGAACCGCCAACAGAAATGAAACATCCATTGCCAAATGTGAAAGGAGACTGATGAATGAGTTACTCATATAAGTGCTATTCAGATACAAAGGATTTTATGAAAAAATTTGTCAATGCAGAGGAAGGAGCGATTATTTATGGGATAAGTAAATCGAGAATCATAGTAATTGCGAGAGAGGCAGGAGCAGTCTATAAAGTCGGTAATTCAGCATTAATCAATACGGAATTATTTGAAAAATATCTTGAACGATTCAGAGAGCCGGCAAGAGAACTGCCTAAGCATACATGGAACAAATTAAAGGAAATGACAAATACACCAAAAACTGGTGAAAATTCGTAAAAATACACCAGTGGTGTCACTTCCGTAAAATTAAAGTGCATTGTAGAATATCAATTGTCCAAGAGAGATTGGACATAACAATTGAATAATCAGTTACAGATTTGCAAAGTAGTTTGCACTACAGAATTTCTGTAGGTAGTAAAATTACGGGGCATGTACCTGGAGGATGAAAGTCACAGCTATCATATTAGTAGTCTGATGGATCGAAAGATGAAGGGCGAGAAGCTGGATGGAAATCTGGTAAAAGGAATCGGCATGTTGCGTAAGGATAATTAACCACAGAGGGCGAGAAGTTCGTCCTTATCCTCAAAAGGCTAAAAGAGGAGATAGTGCTTCTGATAATTCAGAAGGGCGTCGTGAAACACATTTTGTGGCTCGTCTGTAACTCCCGGAGGTGAGAACACCTCTTTGTACACGGGGCGATATAGGAGTCTAGAAGACTGGCGTGTACCTACATGCTTAGCGTTAAGCATAGCCATGTAGACTATATCACTTCCAAATTCAAATTCTGTCTATATGGCAACTAATTTGAAGGAGGATAAAGTGGTGATGGGATTTAGCATAGCATTAATAATTATTGTTCTTATCGTATTGTATTCGTTAGCTAGGACGGCAGGAGAGTCGGACAGGACAATGGAACAGATAAGAGAGCAATCACTCCTTGGAAGGGAGGAGAGCTCTGGTGGGAACAGTTGAAAAAAGAGATAAGCATAAGAAACGCAGGTTTGTATCTCCAGAAGAAAAGCTTGAAAGAGAATTAAAAGATTGTATGCATTGTAGATTCTTCTGGGGACATAACAACAGATGTGCCAATGGAACATGTTGTAAACCATCTAAGAAAAAAGAACAGAAACTTCCGACGGAATGTGTCGGATGTCCATATTATCAAGGGAATGGTTATTGTTTTCCTTGTATGCGAAAGCTGATAGGAAAGTAGGTGGTTAAGATGTTCAAGTGGCTGTTTAAGAAGAAAGGATGTGCAAAACATATGAATAACAAGTTAGAAGTAATCGGCATTGATCATGGTTGGTCAATGATGAAAACAATCTCTCAGGTATTTGTCACAGGAGTTAAGGAGATTACAACAACTCCGGCACTTTTCGGCGATGTACTTGAGTATGAAGGAAAGCACGACATATGCTGCAAGTTTCCTGATCACACCATCATCACGTACAGAAAAGTGTACCGCATCAATAAAAACGATAGGATACACAGGGGACAAAGGACGATTCTGCCATTCCTCGATTCGTGGAAGGAGTTTATCTGTGATATCCGATACCATTCCTTCACTTACTTCAAAGCCGTAAATATCCTCTATGGTTTCTGAAATCTGTCGAGTAGTCATTCCCTTTGCATACATTGAGATAATCTTGTCATCAATCGAAGAAATATCTTTTTGACGCTTTGGAAGTATTTGTGGCTCAAAAGAACTCTGGCGATCCTGAGGGACATCTACCTGAAATTCACCATATTTACTGCGGACAGTTTTGGATTTCATACCATTACGGTAGTTAGGCTCACCGGATCTTTCATAACGGTCATAGCCTAGATGATCATCCATTTCCGTTTCAAGCATATCTTGAATTGTTCCGGAAAGCAGATCTTTTAAAGCATCCTGAATATCCTCAGCAGATTGGATATCGTACTCCTGAAGCAGACCCTGGATAAGATTTCTTTTTCCTTCGGTCATTGGTTTTGGTTTGTAAACTTCTTTTTTTCTGTTTGCCATAATAAAAGGCCTCCTATGATTTTAATATTTTATCATAGAAGACCTTTATAGTGTTGAATTTACAGAGATTATTTCACGGGCTCGCGATTGCCAGCGGGTTAGTAAATTCACTTCCTCTGTCGGTCAAAATCACCTGGAAGAGGCTAGTGAATACTTCATGTCCTAACTGTTCATACAACCAGTCAAATATTTTTGTAACTGACTTGGCGGTATTGTTATCACGGATAAAAGCAAGCATTAAACTACTATTTCTAAAGTATATGGTCAACAAGACTTTACCGCCTTTGCGACCTTTTACTGAATCCATTTCCACTACCGGAATATCAGGATTCGCAGCAAGATAAGCTTCAAAATCCTCGTAAGTGCGTCCTACATGACACTGCTTGTCTACTCTTACAGGCTTCTTATGTGAGCGGGTACGATAACGGACCTTTCTTGGAAGATCAACGTTATCTACAGATAAAAGCCCTGCATCAATGTAGTTATAAATACAAGAGAAGTTCAAGCTCAGTGGATTATGATATTTCTTTGAGAAGGACATCAAATTTTAATGTTTGCCTTTTACAAACAGAAGGAACTTCGTTGCCATTGGAATATCAGCAGGTAATTCCTGATGCAGTACATGTTCTAAATTCATCATTTTCTGGGATAAAGGATAAGTATGTTTTAACATTATCGGTATTTGATTGGAGTACGCCTTGTTATTGGATTCATGTTAGGGGGACAGGAAGTTCCAGTGATATGACTTGCTGGAGAAATCTGAACATGGCGAATTTGTATATTGACCCAGATACGGGTAAAGTAATAGATATTGAATGGTATAATTATTTTTATGAGAACTTAAATTATAAACTTACCTTTACCAGACCTTATACCATGAAATATTATTATCCTTATTGGAATGGAGAAGAGCCAGCAGGAGGAGATGATTGATGATAAAAGTAGGAGATAGCGTTGCAGGCATCCATATGGATAGCGAACTGAAACAACAGAAGATAGAGCGTTCAGACGAAGTTGCTGGGTGGAATCAGGAAAGCGTATATATACATAGAGTTGCTTTTGAGGCTGATTACGCAAACTATGTTAGAGAAACGGTGCCTAAAACTATTTGGTCAAATGACTATCTTCAAGAATTATGGGATGAAAAGAATAAATACTTAAAAGGGGTTCGTGAAAGCAACAATGGATATGGGTTTGATGATATTGGAACAGGAGCTGCATACGCTTATTCTACTATGTATCAAAAAATTGTAGAAGGATACAGTAACGGGATAAGAGAAGTGTATATTTGCGATGATTCAGAGAGCGGAAAAAGACGTTTGCTAACAATGGATGAAGAATTGGAAAAGCTAAATAAAGGTTTTGAGGAACTGATAAAATGGGATCAAATGGTTGCTAAAAGTCAAAAGCAAAACGCAGAAAACAGGCAAAAATTTCAGAATGTAAAATTGGATGAATCGTTTGATACTTTTGATATAAATCAGGTATGTGACTATATTCAGGATTCGTATTTAGAGTTTCGTTCACTTTATCTGGAGCAATATGGGAAAATAGGAGGAAATATAGATATAAAATCTTTGTTTTGTTCTGTTTTGAGAAGCGGAAATCAAGGTATGCATAATTATTGTCAATTATTATTTGAAAAGATTGGCGATATTGTTTAAAACAAGCATTAAATTAGAAAAATAATAAAATGGTAAGGAGCTTAATATGAAAACAAAAAACGTAGTAAAAAGAATTTTAGCAATGATGATGGTTATGGCTTTAATGTTGACAACTTCAATGACGGCATTTGCTGCAACTGGAAGTCGTACATATAAGGCAGCTTCAAAAATGACAATAACTCTTAATCCGGGACAAAGAGGAAATTCTAATACTGTCACTATTAGGGTTTCTGATTTACCAGAAGATGCTATTATTACAAAATTAACTGTGAACACCGGATCAATGACTTATTCGGGAGGAGCAATTGTATGTAACTACTTGACAATTTCAAGTTCAAATGGACGAACAGAACAAATTGCGTGGACTGGGCAGGCAAATAAAACGTTGACAACGAGCAAATTTCTTGCTTCAGCAGCAAATGGTACATATACGATTTCATTTAATGCAACCAATATGAGTTCTTTAAGTTCTGGAACAAAATCGTATCAACCATCTATAACAATAGAGTGGGATGATGAGTTTTAACCCTGCGTGGTTCTGCTGCTATTTGAGGAGGTGATTTCAATGAATGTAAATTTGAACAGTATTTCATTGCAACAGCGAAAGTTTTCGGGAACAAATAGCATAGGTGGAATACATTTACCGGATTTTAATGATAAATATGTGTTTTCAAAAAAGAAAAGTAACACTAGCAATGTAGAATACAAAAAGCAAATAGCAGAGCAGGCTTATGAAGATTTTAAAAATGGACAGTTTCAAAATAAATCAGAAGGTTTTAATAAGCTTATGAAAAAGTATACATCTGAGGTGTCACCAGACAGAAAAGGTATTATTACGTCTGGTCTAAAGGCGGTTTCAAGAAACAAGCAGAGTGGACTAAAACCGATAGATTTACTTGCAACAATCCTTGAGGGAATGCTCATGTGCGGTAAAGTAACATACAAGAATTTGATAGATAGCCGCCCACTATTCCGTATTTTTTTCGGTGAAATCTTTTCAAAAGCACTTGATTATAATGTAGCTCAATGAGATAATATGAAGTAAAAGAAAGAGGTGGTTGCAATGAAAAATATAGGATATACTTTGAAAAGATATAAGATATGGGTTATAGCGATTATTATTGTTATATTGGCTATTGTTAGCCTTACGAAAAGCAAAACGATAGAAGATTACTTTTTAAGCAATTATGAAAGTGCGACAGAGATTTTGTATCACGATAATTTTTCAGAAAATTATGAGGTTGTTTTTTTTCTTGAAGATAATGGATATATTTCTTGTGCTTTGTTAAAGAATAAATGGATAGGATATCAAATATTGAGAACGAGCGGGAAGTTAAATTTATATAATCCTGGATATTTGTGCAGTTTTTTTTATGATGATAATGAGAGTTTATGGATTGATTGGGGTATTATAACAGACAATAGTATACAAAGTGTATGGACGGAATCTGAGGAGATGAAAATAGTAGACACGCCTTACAGTTATAGAATATGTTGGTTGACAGGCAGTGGAGAAGAACCTCAAAATCATGTAGAAAAGAAATAAAAAACAGAGGATAAATCCTCTGTTTTTATTTCTTAGTACGGGATATTAGTAACAGTGCAAACGAGTGACCACTGCCTATCGGTATTAGAAAGGGAGAAGCTACCAGCAACAGTTTCAGAACCAGGGGTAATCGAAATCGAACCTTTAACCTTTGAATAGGTATGAATATATTTCAAAACAGCCTCGGCAGTATTGCCATTACCAGTCAAGGTATTTTTACTAATATTCACGTTCAGATTGATGTCTTTGGCATACAAAGTGTATTTTGAAGTAGGGTTAGAGTCCTTGAAAGACCATACACGCCCAGCATTTGGAGTAGAATCGGAGTTATAGATGGTAAGAGCACCGCCAAGTTGGTTTTTTCCAGAAATGCTGTGACTTTTAGCTGTAAAGCTACCAGACCATGTTACACCAATAAAATCCTCACCAGTAGCACAGTAGTTTTCGCCCTCAGTATGCAAGCCTGAATCATCCCAATGAGCAGTACCAGTCAGATTGCAAGAAACACCATTCGAGGTGTTGTAAACACCAGAAAATGTGATTGTCAATCTGCCACGAGTAATAGTAGCAGCCCTCGGCATAGGGACTTCACTGAGAGGAGCGAAATTATCAACTCCAATAGCCATTACCTCATCTTTAGAAAGAAGCCGACTGTCTGTGATAATAAGTTCATTATTTACCATATCATAAGTTTCTTCTACAAATACCGTAGCAGAGATAGAACCGAGTGAGCCAGAACTTCCGTCAAACGCTACAGTTGAAGGTGTAGTTTCTGTGATGATATAGGCATCGGGAAAAGCAGGGGAAGAAATCTCAAAATGAGTATTTGGGGTTTCTGCTGCAAATACAGGAATAGACATAGATAAAATCATAACAGCAGAAAGAATTATGGAAATTAACAGGTGAGAGCAGTATGAAAGATTTTAATCTGGATTACTATGTTGCGAACAGCACAAAGGAGCAGAGAAATGATTTTTTTGACCGTGTGCTGGCTTATTTATCTAAGTTGATTAGATAAATTGAAGTGCTTCCTACTTCCAAGCCCGAAAAGGAGGAAGTGTTATGCTTAATATTGCGGTCTGTGATGACAGCAGAACAGATGTAGAAATGCTGGAAAGTGC
>ENA-UPXC01001198-UPXC01001198.1-human-gut-metagenome-genome-assembly--contig:-NODE-1198-length-39391-cov-58.995981_pt1 | contig 39391 bp, 34 predicted proteins | sample MGYA00250047_ERZ773371 | MGnify/ENA primary metagenome ERZ773371 (study PRJEB29103, sample SAMN06111975) | human gut metagenome | biome: human gut; feature: ankylosing spondylitis patient; material... | reverse complement strand
TCAGACGAGGAATTGGAACAATTTGCCCCGTGGAGTAAATTGGCTCAGGAAACTTGTAAATAAAATGTAGTGAAATACTCGCATGTCTGGCATCCTAGCGCGGGGTGTCAGATTTCATTTATAGGGTACGCCCTAAAACTATGCGCTTACCTATAATTGTTCATATTGCTAATATCCTCCAATAATATGAAAGGCAGGCTAAAATAGCCCACCTTATCTCTAACTCTTAATCAAATTCAGCATTATTACGTTTTAAAGATACCGCTTACGCCTTTCTTCACAACTTGCCAGATTTTCTCTTTCCTTCGCGAACGATTCTTTGAATACTTTTCTCCGAAAGTGAAAACTGCTTGGCAAGACTGGCAATAGAGCTACCACCTTGATATTTCTGGCTAATCTCGTGATTTCGCTGTATCAGGTATTGTATTGTATCAGTATGACTTCCCCACTCCTTTTTAGATGTGCTGGGAATATATATTGCTTTTCCATTTACATATTGCTGAATAGTTTCTATTAATTCTTTTGGCAGAACCTCTTCTGCTCTAATATAGCTCATAGTATCCTCCTAAATATAATTTCTTAGGATTCATCTGAGCTTAACTATTCTTTTTATTTTAAGCTCAGACTACTGAGCAAAAACATATCTTTTTTCATAAATAAAATGCCCCTTTCCCTTATTAAAAAGACTTCCCCAGGCAATTAACATCACCATTATTGAGTCCACATTTTTTATAAAACTCTACGTTATCATTTATAGAAATAGGTTCTATTGTATGAATATCCTTTACTTTAAGATGCTCTTCTAAGGCGCTAAGCAACTTACGCCCTATTCCTTTTCTTTTCCATTTTGGAGCAACAAAAATTTCTGAAACAAAGAACATATCATAGTCTGCATAAGGATCCACAAATCCCAAAAGACCACCTATAATTTCACCGTCTTCTACTGCCACTAAACCCAAGGCTTCAAATCCACACGTAATGGACTGTACTCTTCTTACTGCCTTTTCCTGAACCCAAGCCTCATTCCAAGGCTCCTCTGAGTATGCCTGCCCCATTACTCTGGCAATTTCCTCGATATCATTTTGATTAACTACTCTTATCTCCATTTATTTTCCCTCATGGCCTCGTATTACATAAAAGCGATAGGCCGAATAGAATCTATCCGGCTTAACATCTTAACTAAATTCAGCATTGTTTCTTTTCAGAAAATCTATATCATTTCCATATTTTGAAGCAAGTTCATAATCATTCTCCATAAAAAGTTCATAATCATCCTTTTTGATTTTGGAAGGTCTCATTCTTTCATAAATTGCCAAATTCCAAGAATGTTTGCATTTTTTACATCTGTATATAAGCCAAACATCAACTCGGTTACCATTGGCATTCACTCTGAACTTTCCTGAATTAATAAACGCCTGCTTCTTCCCACATCCTCCACAGCGATGATATACTTTTATCGAATCCAAACTCATTGAATAAAATCATCCGGTTCAGTAGTTGTTCTTAGGATTCTTTGTATACTCTTTTCTGATAGGGAATATGTGGTGGCAAGTATTTTTACCGAAATACCATTTTTATACTTTTTACATATTTCTTGGTTTCGTATTTTATAATACAGCTTTGTTTTAGTCTGGCTTCCCCAGAGCTTTTTCTCTTTACATGGAATATATATACTTTTTCCACTAACATATTGCTGAATAGTATCTATTAATTCTTTTGGCAGAATATCTTCTGCTCTAATATAGCTCATTGTAATCCTCCTATTATTTTGCGGGGATTCATCCGAGCTTAACTATTCTTCTTATTTTAAGCTCAGACTACTGAGCAATAACATATCTTCTGCACATAAAAAAATCTCTCCTTTCAACACTGATATTTTAATAATACGTATTTCAAAGAATAGTTGCAACCTCATTCTTAGTTATAAACAAACATGTTCTGCATAAAATTCAAATTTTCTGTTCCCTATAAAATTAATTTATTGGGATTTACCAAATCGCCAAACAACGATTTGGTAAACCATCTATACAATACCATACTTCATTGTCCATTACAATAATTGCATCGCTCCCGCTTATTCTCATCAATTCTGCAACTATTATATTGTGATATTATGCTTACTCTTAGGCTGTCTGTTCACTTTTCTTTGCGTGATACGCTTCACGTCTCATAGCCAGTGTTTTTTCATATCTTACTTTTGCAATAGGATCTCCGCTTAATGCATCGTCACGCATTTTTCTGTAGCTCTTCACTGTGGCTCTAACCTGATACTGTTTACGCTCTGCAAGCTGACTCTGTGCTTCCTGATCTCCGGCTTCCGCTCTGGCTCTCAAGGCTTCCATCTGCTCCTTTCTTCTTGCGGTATGCCGTCTGTTGTATTCTGCATTTCTCTCTTCCAAATATTTCGCATATTCAGGGTCATTTTCTGCTCTCTGCTTACGCTTTTCTGCTGATTTCCTTGAACGTTCTCTTGCAATAGCTCTACGCTCCTCAATCTCTCTGACGGCTTCCTGATTGCCTTTTTCTGCCTGCTCCTTTAATTCTGCCAAAGCAATCTTTTTCTTCTTTGTAGCACGCTCCTGACGTTTCTTTTCCCTTTCCAATGCCAAGCGTTCTTTCTCTTCCATCTTCGCCCGATATTCAGGGTCAGACATTCTCAATTCTCGCATTTTTTCAGATCTCTTACGGTTGTTCTGTCTGCCTTTTTCAAGGATTGCTTTATATTCTGCCATAGCTTCAGGATCTCCAGCTTCTGCTTTTGCCTTGATCTCTGCACGCTTCTGATTTCTTTTCTGCGTAGATTTCTTAGAAGATTTTTTCCAATGAAATTGAAATAAATATCCACTTGCTGAGTACGGTCTTTTGTTCTGCCACCCTCTGCTTCATGAATTACAACCTTTTCAATGAAATCATTAAGCATAGGTGTTGTCAGTTCCTCAAAATCTCGGTATTTCTTAACCAGTCGCACAAATTTATCAATCTGCACTGCCTTAGTGGATATACGTTCTGTAACAGTTTCAAGTTCTGACATTCTCTGCTCTAGGTTGCTTTGTTCGGTGTCATATTCTGTCATAAGGCGGTTAAACTGTCTCTCCGGCAATCGCCCCAGTGTGAAATTCTCATACAGACCTTTTATCAGATCATCCAAATCCATCATACGACGTTTTGCTTCTAACAACTCTTTTTTATCATCTGTATTATCCTTTTCACACTGCAATTCATACTGTGCTTTCAACTGTTCTACAAACTCTTTTTCATCTTTAAGGACATACTGTGACACTCTCTTAGTTGCCTGATAAATCAGCATTTCTATTGTGCTTGCCTTGATATAGTGACCAGTACATGAATGATATTTATTGTGGTACCGGCTACACCGGAATGCCTGATTGCTGTCATATATTTTCCCATCTTTTGGCTTTGAATTGATATATGCCAGTCTGCTTCCACAATCCGCACAATAAAGAAGTCCTGACAGCCTGTGCGCAGGCTTTTCACTGTTTCGCCTTGGAGATACCCTTTTTCTCATTCTCTGCGCTTTATCATATGTTTCCTGATCAATGATAGCTTCATGTGTATTGTAAAAGACAATCAGTTCGTCCTCATTTGCAATTCTTTTCCGTTTTGTCTTAAAATTATCCCTCGTTGTCTTCCCAAGAACGGTATGCCCCAAATACTCACGTCTGTTCAAAATATAGCCTACTGTTGTAGCATTCCATGTATAAGGGTCATGGTAATTCGTACACTGGCAATCCTCAGGATGGTTCTGTCTCGCATAAGCCGAAGGAATAAGGATTTTATCCTCTGACAAGGTATCTGCTATTGCGGTTGCACCCATTCCATTACAAGCAAGCTGAAAAATATGTCTGACAACCGAAGCTGAAACTTCATCAACATACAATGTCTGCTTATCCTCAGGCTTTCTGTAATATCCATAAGGCACTGCACCGCTGACACGTTTTCCGTCTCGCATTTTTGCCTTGAACACTGCCTTGATTTTCTTACTGGTATCTTTTGCATACCACTCATTCATGATATTCAGAAATGGTGTAAAATCATTATCTGCCGGATTGGCACTGTCAACTCCGTTATTGACTGCAATAAAACGGACATTTTTCTTAGGAAACATCATTTCAGTATAGAAACCTACTTGCAGATAGTTTCTGCCAAATCGGGACATATCTTTGACGATCACTGTTCCCACTCTGCCGGCTTCAATCTCTGTCAGCAAAGAATTGAATGCCGGTCTGTTGAAGTTTGTTCCTGAATATCCATCATCACTGAAATGCTGAATATTACCAAAGCCATGTTGCACTGCATAATCTTCCAGATACTTCTTCTGGTTTGTTATGGAGTTGGATTCGCCCTGCATCTCATCATCACGGGACAGACGCTCGTAAAGTGCTGTTATTCTGTTATCTTTAGCCATTTTCTCAGCTCCTTTCATAATGCTAAAAAATAAGAACACACAGAAAACACTTCATTTTTTAATGACCTATTTTCTCTGTATTCTTAAAATCTACCCCTTATGGTATCTATACACTTAAAATTTAACATTTAGATACCACAAAGTCTCTATGAAATAAAAATTGCTTCTTCAGGTACCATTTTTTCAAATAATCGGTACCTGAAGAAGCAATTTTTCTCTTATAGGTGACATTCCTTTATTTTAGGCATTAAAAATAAAAAATATGTCACCTTAATCACTATTTTTTATCAATAGATCCCATTTACAGAATTTATGAAAATTGATCTTTTTCTTACACTTTTCCAATCCACAGAATTTGTAAGAATCGTTTTTACTTATAATTTTCCCAACCAACAGGAAAACACTTATATTTAAAACAGTTCCCTCATAGACTTACATAATCTTGTGAACCCAGCCTTCCGGTCCTTCAATCTCGCCCATCTGGATTCCGGTAAGTGTCTCACGCAGTTTCTTAGTATATGGTCCCATTTCTTCCATTCCACTCGGGAAACAGATTTCTTTGCCATGATCAACAACCTTTCCGATTGGAGAAATAACGGCTGCAGTACCACAGAGTCCACACTCTGCAAAATCAGGTACTTCTGAGAATTTAACCGGTCTGTGCTCTACCGGCATATGCAGATACTTTTCAGCAACAACCATCAGGGATCTTCTTGTAATGGAAGGTAAAATACTGTCTGACTTTGGTGTCACGAATGTTCCATCCTTGGTAATGAAAATGAAGTTTGCTCCACCGGTCTCCTCTACATAAGTTCTTGTAGCAGGATCCAGATACATGTTCTCAGCATATCCCTGGGCATGTGCATCTACGATTGCATGTAAACTCATAGCGTAATTCAGTCCGGCTTTGATATGTCCGGTTCCGTGTGGTGCTGCACGGTCAAAATCGGAAACACGGATTGTAATTGGCTTTGCGCCGCCCTTGAAGTAAGGTCCTACCGGTGTAACCAGAATACGGAACTGGTACTCATCTGCCGGCTTTACGCCGATAACAGCGTTTGTAGCGATCATATATGGGCGGATATAAAGCGTTGCTCCGGAACCAAATGGAGGTACCCATGCTGCATTTGCCTTTACTACCTGCTCTACGGCATCTACGAAACGATCCTCCGGGAATACCGGCATCTCAAGTCTCTCACAGGAATCTTTCATACGGCTTGCATTTAAGTCCGGGCGGAAACATACAATATGTCCGTCCTCTGTTGTGTATGCTTTTAATCCTTCAAAACAGGACTGTGAATACTGGAATACACCTGCACACTCATTTAATGTAACGGTAGGATCTGTTACCAGTGCTCCATCGTCCCACTTTCCATCCTTGTAATTTGCAACATAACGGTAGTCTGTGGTCATGTAACCAAATCCCAGGTTACCCCAGTCAAGATTTTTTTTCTCCATTTTCATTTCCTCCATTTTCTATTCCAATTCAAGTGTTCTATAACTTTTCGTTATGGAATACTGGATATACTATTATTTTTACATATTTTAGTACAATCTGAAGTATTTGTCTATAGATCTTATGAAATTTCTCTATCAAAAAAATTCATAAAAACCATAACCTGATTTCCTAAAGTCCCAGAAGTTCCATTGCTTCGTCCTTTAACTCCTGTGTGCGTTCTTTCAAAAGCAGAAGTTTGTTGTACTTATAATAGGCATCATTGCCACATTCACTGACAAATTTCAGACTGTAATAACCGGCCGAAAGTTCGGACAAAAAGATTACCATTTCCTGTCCCTCTCCAAATACCCGTGCAAGAAATTCAAATGCATGCGTCAGATGACGGCCTGCATCTGAAATTTCCTTCTGGCGGATCTGCTCCCTCTCATCAAACAGTTTCTTGACACATAAGAAATCTCCTTTTGCATCACCGGTTCCTTCGACTGCCAGTGCCATCAGGCAGTCATTCAGTGCCTGAAGTGCCGCACACATGGCTTTTTCCTGTTCCCTGTCTATCATGCCGGCCTTTTTCCGGTGAGTGATCATGGTGTCATAAGAAGAAATCTGTCTTTCCAGAATTTCTTTTCCGCTTCCCCGTCCTTCTTTCAGATCGCTCCGCAAAAATCCCAGCTGCTCAAAAAAAGCTTCCTGTGCAGCTTTTTTCCGGGAATAAGAAATGAATTCCTGTCCCAGGCTGTCCAAAAGCAGCCCAAGCAGACTCAGCTTCTCATCAAACGGTGCATTTTTGATCGTCATACTGTTTTCCGGTATACTGCCCTCTAAGATTTCCGGTATACGGTAAATATTCTTATACTTATTGTACAGTTCATAATAAGCAGCAAAATCGCGGGCAATCTCCTCGTCCTGCAGATACTGCACAACAAAGTCATAGTCTATGGCAAATCCAAGCTGTTCATACACTTTCATGACCTGTGAGAGATCTTCCCATCCACGGGCGGTCACAAACCGTTTTCCATCCAGATCCGACACAACCGAATAGAAATTGTTCTTTTTAATCTCCAGATAAGAAAGAATTGCTCCATGAATCTGCGCTTTATACGCATACTCTTTCCACACAGAAAAATCTTCTTCTATGTAAATCCGCTTGACACGGTCATAGGTAACAATGTCAAAATCGCGCACCGACTTGTTGTATTCCGGAGGATTTCCCGCCGTAACGATGACAAAGCCATCCGGTACCCTGTGATTTCCAAATGTCTTGTACTGCAGAAACTGCAGCATCGTCGGAGCCAGCGTCTCGGATACACAGTTGATTTCATCGAGAAACAGGATTCCCTCATGAATTCCGCTTTGTTCAATCTGATCATAAATTGAGGCGATAATTTCACTCATTGTATACTCTGTGACCGATACATCCTCCCCATCATAGGTTTTCTTCGAGATAAACGGCAGTCCGATCGCACTCTGTCTCGTATGATGTGTGATCGTATAAGAAACCAGATTGATCCCGCACTCCTGCGCCACCTGTTCCATAATTGCGGTCTTACCGATTCCAGGCGGTCCAATCAAAAGTACCGGACGCTGCCGTTCCACAGGAATCGCATACTCCCCGGTCTCATCTTTTGTCAGGTACGCCTGAACCGTATTTATGATTTCCTGTTTTGCCTGTTTGATGTTCATAAAATTTCTCCTTTATCTATCCTTTTGTATCCTCTGACAAATATAATTTCACTGCCCAGTCCGGCACTTTTATCGGCTCTCCCGAAAAAGTTTTCTGCGGTGTGTCATCCCCGTAAAAAACAAATACCGTCTGATAATCCGTCGGTTTTTTCGGATATTCTCCATACCCGTCCGTAAAATACATCAGTCCTTTTAAGTTTTTGAGTTCCCCGCTGTTTCTTAATTTCTCTACATAGGAAAATACCGGCCGGAAATCCGTTCCATACCCTCCGGAAACGGAAAACTGCTCGGTATATTTCCCGATTTCATCCAGATTTGTGATTGGAATATCTTTTTGAATCTGGTTATCACATTCGATGATGCGGATATGCACTTTATGGAAAAAACTCTCCTGGTGCTTTAAAATTGCCCCCGTCTCATTCAAAAACTGCTGCACAAGTTTTTCCTTGCAGGAGGCCGAAGTATCGATTGCAATAACAAGTTCTTCGATCTTTTTTGCCTCCCGGAATTCGTTTTCCTCGATCAGAGGCATGTTTCCGTAATGCTGCAGTCCATACATGTAAAATCCGTAATCAAACGAATCCATATCCACGGAAACTTCTTCTCTCACAACTGCAAACCTCTTTAAAAATTCTTTGTAGCTTTTTCGCTCCCGGCTGCTCAGCTTTAACATCCATGCAAGCTTTCCCGCATCTGCCGCCGCGTCTTTTGCATAGGTTTCCATATCGCTTTCGATACGCTTTGCATGTTCTTTCCACTCGTCTTCCTTTGGATCGGTTTTTCCAAGCGGCGTTGCATCAGACGTTTTCTCCCCGGCATTTTCCTGCTGATCACTGTCCATCTGCGGATTCTCCTGCGGCACCGGGGGCTGGTTTTTATTCTGCTCCTGCGGCGGTTCTTTCTCCATGCGCTGCCAGAAACTGTGGTCACAGAGCAAAAATTCCTGCCGGAGGGATTCTTCCAGATATGGATCGCGTTTGCGCAGCATAAAATACTGGTACAGTTTTTCCGCTGTAAGCACTGAAACTTCCTTTTCCAGTTTTTCATACCACTCCTGCCGGAAATCCGAAGTCACACGCAAAATGGTCGGATAATCCATGGAATCCACCACCGATTCCACTGCAATATCGCAGCAGAGATCCCACAGCTGTGCATCCTCGTGCTGTTTTGCGGAAAACATATGCCGGAACAGACAGTGCATGAGCATATGCATATATGTCCGGTTTAAAATTTCCGGCCGTTCAATATAAGTCTGCAGCAGATAGGTCGGATTGAACCGGATATATACCGCATCCGTGCCTACCGTTCTCGTCGACAGATCCATGGCAAATCCCAGACTTCCGAGTGCCGGTCCCATAAACCGCATCGACAGATACAGTTCTGTCCTGACACTGTTTAATATTTTATTTCCGGTTGCTTCCAGTTGTTCCCTTGTCTTCATCGTTCTCCTTTTCCTACCAGTCCAAAGACATGGTAGATGCTTTCTTCTTTCCGAAATTACTCCGCTGATATTCCATCAGTATTGCTGCAATCTGGCTCATCTTTTCCTCCGATGCCAGCGGAAGGGCATCGGCAAGTGCCGCTTCCGGAATCAGGCAGGAGGCACAAAGATAAGAAATCTCTTCCACCTTATTCTCCGGAATCAGCACCTTAAGGATCACCTCTGCATTCTGCTCCAGATACTGTTCGTATTGTTCCCGCAGATGGTTCTCCAGCTCAACCGGATACATCAGCCGATCACAGGCGATCTCAATTGCCGTGCGATAATCATCATTTACCACCTGCGAAAACAGACGGTCATACGCCAGCAAATCCACGCCTTTTCTTGTGACACATTCCCGGTACGGATACCCGCTTCCCTCAATCTTGTGATGCAGAACCCGAGCCTCCACATCTTCCACAAAATTGTATACATATGCCGGAAACGTCAGCTGCAGCCCACATGGCTCTATGCGAAAATGCAGCCTGCGGTCGGTATCTGCCAGAAGTTCTTTCATCACCGAATAGTCTCCCCTAAGCTGCGTCAGCTTCACTTCTTCCAGACAGTGGCACTGCTTGATCACGCCGTCATAATAGTCTTCCACACTGTCGTACAACGAAATGCTTTTGAGTTTTTTACAATTGTAAAATGCATATCTTCCTAGCGTTTCCACCGTCTTTGGAATACTTACACTCTCTAAATCTTCCCTTGCGGAAAATGCATTTTTGCCGATCGTTTTCACCGGACATCCATCCACCTGATCTGGAATGACCAGATGTCTTACGGTTCCTTCATACCCGGTAACGGTAATTGTATGTTCTTTTGTTGTTTCATATTGCAATGCCATATAGATACTCCTGCATCTGTTATGCCCTATTCTGATATACGCTTTTTAATTCCCCGATAAAATACAAAGACCCCAGCGCAATCGTCTTTTCTTTTGGTGTTAAAAGTTCCGGAATCTCTGCAACCTTTGTAATTGCGTGTGCAGGCACCCCTTGTTTTCTGATATCTTCTGCCAGTGTTTCCCCTTGCAGTGCCCGTGCACTCTCCGGTGTGACGGTTACAAAATCCATGGCAATCGGCAACAGTTCCCCGATCATCTTTTCATAATCTTTGTCTGCCATCACACCCATCACAAAATGAAACTTTTCCTCCGGATACAATTCTTCGAGACTTGTACGCAATGCATGGATTCCGTTACTGTTGTGTGCACCATCCACCATCAGAAACGGTTCTGTACTTAAAATTTCCATACGCCCCGGCCATACCGCTCTGTGAATTCCACGGGCAATAACGGTTTTCATCTTCTCTTTTTCTATCCGGCATCTAGTCCATGCCACTTGTGCCGCACACATGGCTGTAGCGGCGTTTTCTCTCTGATAAGCACCCAAAAGTCCCGGCTGTACTGCCTTTGCCCTCTGCAGGTCATTCTCCTGTACACACCGCGCACGTACTCCCTTTGCTGCGGCCGCCCTTTGCAGCACCGCAAGTGCTTCCGATTCCTGCGGTGCAATTACCACCGGCACTCCTGCTTTGATAATTCCCGCTTTTTCCTGTGCAATCTCTTCTATGGTATTTCCAAGAATGTTCATGTGATCATAACCAATCCGTGTGATCACCGATACAACCGGATTTCCCAATGCATTCGTAGAATCAAGTCTGCCTCCGAGGCCGGTCTCCATAATTACAAGATCGCAGTTTTGTTCTTTAAAATACAGTACCGCCATAAGCACGCAATAATCAAACATGGTCGGTGTCACGCCAAATTCCTGCTCCAGCAGAACATTGCCGATTCGTGTCACATCTTCTCTGGAAATCTGTCTGCCATCAACCATGATACGCTCTTCAAAATCAATCAGGTGTGGAGAAATAAATGTTCCGACTTTTAATCCGGCTTCCCGGAAAACTGATGTCAGGAATGCGCAGACCGATCCTTTTCCGTTGGTTCCCGCCACATGAATAAATGGCATCCCGTTTTGCGGCTGTCCCATCTGTTCTAACATGATTCCGGTAATTTCCACTCCCGGCCGGTTTCCAAACCGTCTTCCATTTTCTATCTGATCCAATACTTCTTCATATGAATACATCTTTATTCTCCCTGCAGGTATCTGTAAACCGCTTTCGGCAGCCGGTACCTGACTCACAAAAAATAGGGAGAAGCTTATAAAAAGCTTCTCCCCGTATTCTACTTCTATATGACGGTTGTTTCAAGTGCAAAATCCTATACCGAAAGGATCACTCCGCCTTCATTTGCATACATGCTGGATACCCCGGCCGTATTGACAATTACAATCTTTTTGAATTTTGCGACTTTCTCAATTGCGTCCTTCACAAACTGTGCACGTTCCGGACAATTGCAGTGGGAAATGGCAAGCACACGGTTCTCGCAGTTTTTGGTTACTTTGAACATATCCTCTACCATCTTGGAAAGTGCCTTCTTCATGCCCCTTGCCTGACCAAGCTGCTGAATCGTTCCCTCTTTGGTGGATCCCATTACCGGCTTGATGTTTAAAGTATTTGCCACAAATGCTTTCAGTCCGCTCAGACGGCCAGCCTTGCGCAGTGTTTCAAGTGTCTCAATGACAAAAAATGTGTTCATGGAAGAAATGTAAGATTCCACCTCTGTTACAATTTCTTCAAAAGATGCACCGGATTCTTCCAGCTCCTGAATCTTTAATCCGATCAGGGTTTCCCCAATCGAGGCCGACTTGGAATTAAATACATGAATCTGCTTGGAATCCTCATGCTCTTCATGATAAAGATCTGCTGCAAGTACCGCACTGTTGTAAGATCCGCTCAATTTGCCGGATAACGTTACAACATATACATGCTCCGCCTCTCCCTCATACGCACTCATATAACGCTCCGGAGACGGGCAGGAAGATTTCGGGCTGTGAATACATGCCTTTACTCTCTGCAAGAAATCTCTCTGATTAAAAGTTTCATCATCCGTAATCTGATATCCATCCACATCCAGCAAAAGCGGCACTGTGCAAAAATGTCCATCTGCCTTTAAATCCTCAGGAAGTTCTCCACAACTGTCAATTACAATTTTATACTGACTCATATCCATCCCTCTTTTCTAAAATACGTCTATCCTTTTATGAAATGCGTGTTTATCATTACTTTATAAAAAGTTTTTATTTTCTATTACATGTAGTATTCATTACTACATTCATATCATAACACGGTTTCAGATATTTGAAAAGGGGAAAAATGCATATTTTATAGTTTCTTCATATTTTTCAGGAAAAATATGCCGTCACAGCTGATGCCAGAGCATCAAAATCCGTTCGTCCCATCAGTTCCCGTGCAGAATGCATCGATAAGAGCGGAATTCCAATATCCACTGTGCGGACCGGAAACAGCGTGGATGCAACCGATCCCAGTGTACCACCCCCGCGCACATCGGAACGATTGACAAATCTCTGGTATGCGATTTTATTCTGATCGCAGAGCTGCCGCAGAATTCCGATTGCCTTTGCATCCGTTGCATAAGACTGGGAACATGCCTCTTTGATACAGAATCCATCCCCAAGCACCGGATGATTGGTAATATCCATTTTCTCCTTATGATTCGGATGCAGTGCATGCGCCACATCCACGGAAAGCAGCATCCCTCCATACATCGCACAATCCGTTTCTTCCTCACTGCAGCCAAGCGACCGGTAGATGCGTTTTACCATATCATGCAATAAGATCGATGCTGCGCCCTGTTTGCTGGTATTTCCGATTTCTTCATTATCAAACAGTGCGATCAGATTGATACCATCGGTCCGTGTTCCTTCCACGATGGCTGCCAGCAGTGCCGCAACGGATGTCTGGTTATCCAGTCGCGGAGAAGACAGCAGTGTCTCTTTTATCCCCACATATGCCGGTTCTTCCACACAGTATGTATTCAGTTCAAAATCCAGAATATCCTCTTTTTTTACTTCCAGCTCTTCCGCAAGAAATGACAGGAAATAATCGGTACTCTGCTGTTCTTCTGGCAGCATATCCGCAACCGGCATCAAATCTACCTGATTATTGATTGCCACTCCCTTATTCACTTCCCGGTTCATGTGAATGGCAAGGTTTGGAATAATAAGAACCGGACGACCGGAACGATACAGCATGGTCTCCGGGGCAAACACATCCCCGCTTCGAACGATCACGCGCCCCGCAATCCCCAGTGGACGATCAAACCATGTATTTAAAATCGGTCCGCCATATACTTCCACGTTCACCTGCGCATACCGGTCTGTCACAAAATCCGCATTTGGTTTGATCCGCAGATATGGATAATCTGTATGTGCAGCTGCCATGCGCAGCATTGCATCCGCACGGAAGTTTTCTCCAACTGTAAATGCATAGAGCGTTGTTCCATGATGATTCATCATATAAGCCTTTCCTTTTTTCAGATTCCATGGTCTGGCATACTCCAGTTCCTCAAAGCCGGATTCCTCTAACGTCTGCATGGCTGCTTCCACACAATGAAACGGTGATACTCCTTTTTTTAAAACATCTATCAAAAATGATTCTTTCATAGTTATAGTTTCCCTTCTTTTCTTAAGTGATTGCATCGTTACGGTTCGCAGGGGAACCTGTGAGCAGTAACCGTGCATTTTCTATCAATCAGTGGCATTATAACACATTATGATTGAAAAGATGAAGTCACTCATGCTAAAATTAAACTATATCAGCTGCCGTTTTATCGGTTTCACAATGGGGAGGTTTTTTATGCTGGCTCTTGCATTAACAAACAAAAAAGATTTTATGAATAAATTTCTCAAAACTGAAATTTTTGACCATTTTCTGCTTCAGGAGGGCATTGTCGTTTCTTTTGCAAGCTATGTGATTGATGGAACTATTACCAAAGGATTCTATACAGATACAGAAGCCGAAGAACTCGGTATTAAAACTTTTCATTTTCTTCCATTTTCCATGCTCCGTCCACGCATCTTTGACCTGATCAAAGGAAAAAAGGCTCCATCCTCCTTTAAGTTCGTCCTGATGCTGTCGCCGGAAAATCAAAAACGTACCATGGAACGAATCGGAAGTTCCTATACCCCGGCGGATATTTCTGCCATGTCCATGAACATCAAATTTCAAAATCAGATGCTTACACTGACTACCGGAATTTCTTACCGCATTTTTTCCACAGATAAGACATTAGAACCGGAATGGGACAAATTTGTCAGACAATTTCTCTCACAACACGACATTTCTTTTGAAGTGCTTTAAAATCCGGCTATTTTACGAAGATTTTGCTTTACATTTCCAATTGGTTATGCTATTCTTAGCATAGTTGCAAGGCAACACAAATATATTGGAGGTACTTTCGATGAACAAAGGTACAGTAAAATGGTTTAACAACCAGAAGGGTTACGGATTCATCACCGCTGAAGACGGCCACGATGTATTCGTACATTACTCAGGACTTAACATGGAGGGTTTCAAATCTCTCGAAGAGGGTGCAGCAGTAGAATTCGAAATCACTGATGGCGCTAAAGGTCCTCAGGCAGTTAACGTAACAGTAGTGAAATAATTGCCGACTAATCTAGTTTCTATGTACCTTTTTCTTTCTTTAGAATAAGATATTGGATACAACGATTAAAAAAAGGAATGTTGCATTTCTGCAACATTCCTTTTTTTGCGTATGGGAATACATCTTTTCAAGTATTCTCCTATCCATTGTAATTAGTCCTCAAATACCCGTTTGATACTATCATAATGCAGGAAAATTCCCTGATCTGCGAGTTCCCTGATCTCTTCTGGTGTAGCAAACCGACATCCGTCTGTTTCTTCCGTCTGCAGATGGACATCTTGTTCCGTAACATCCATCGTGTAACGATAAACATCTACGAAATAGTTATCTCCTTCGCCCGGATTTTCTCTGTGATAGGTAAATACATAACCACCTTCCGCTTCTTTTACATCCAGTCCGGTCTCTTCTAAAACTTCCCTGCGCACTGCCTCTTCCGATTCTTCTCCTGCCTGCGCAGCACCACCGGAAACTTCCCACCATCCGGGTGCCCATGCTTTGGTCATCACACGCTTAGTAATTAGAAATCTGCCATCCGGACGCCTGATCACGCCAAGTACCGTCAGATGATACTCATCATCTGCCAGATTGAAATGATTCCGCTCCATGGTTCTTCCTGTCCGCACTTTATTTTTATCGTAGATATCCCAACGTTCCATTTCCATTCCTCCAATTTTCCTATGTGCCAGCTGCTATCATTCTTTTCTGCCATAGTTTTATAACTGCAACTCTATTCATTATATTGGTTTTAAGAAATGTTTTCAAGTTTCGTTTCTATTTATTAATTCCACTCCGTCATATACTTGCGATACCATTTTGGTAAAAGATGATTCTGACATTGCTCATTGTGACGCTCCCGGATTTCCATGGTGGCAAAATACTGTTTCCATAGCACAGCAAAATAATCCATATGCCCCTGCGGAATCTGAAACTGCTCTCCGCTCACCAGAACACAGCTGTGTCCGGCTTCATGGACTGCAGCAAGGTTTCGGTTTTCATCGTAGAGAATAAAATTTTCATCCGGAAAACGATCCGAAAAATGATCCATCATCAATGGAACCATATTGCATTTTGGTGCAAGCTGCGCCACAAGAATACTTCCCAGATCCTGAAATCTCACAAATCCCAGCAGCTTATCCAGCTCATTGTCTACCTTGCGGGACAACTCCATCACCCGAAGTGCAAACGGATCGGCAAGCTGATCGGAAATACCGCGTCCCTGTGCAAATGCACGCACCAGATATCCAAGAACTGCTGTCCCCCGGTCCCCTTCAAAATGGCATAATGCATGAAGCAGTGTATCATACACCGGATACCCCAGTCTCGACTGTATACTGTAAACCGTCTTCTGCACTTTCTGCGCATCTGTCTGTACTTCGATCTCCCTGGCAAACAAAGTCATTTCTCCTTCACCGGCCGCAATGGAAATACTGTCTGTATAAGGAGCTTTCATTTTATTTTTGCACACAAACGCATCGAAAAGTGCTGTAAAAATTCCTTCCAGAGAATCCTCACATCGAAGCACGATCTGTTCACTCATACTACAATTTTCCCCCTGTCATCAAACAGTGATAACTGCTCATAGGTCTGCACCGTTCCATCCGAAAACAGCATCTGCATCGGACGTTCCTGATACATCAGATTCCGTGTAATATATCCTTCCTCCATACGGGTATGATACATCATCTTTCCTTTACAGGTGATAAAATACACTGCACGTTTCAGAACAACACCAATCTTCTTTAAATCTGAAAAATCCAGCTTTGCGTACCGCCGGGCCGCCATAATCCGGCGGGCACTTTTGGTTCCGATCCCCGGCACACGAAGCAGTGTATAATAATCCGCACGATTAATTTCCACTGGAAACAGTTCCAGATGGTGCACTGCCCAATTACACTTCGGATCAATCTGTTCGTTAAAATTCGGATTTTTCTCTGACAGCAATTCATCTGCGCGGAATCCATAAAACCGCAACAGAAAATCTGCCTGATAGAGCCTGTGCTCACGTAACAATGGTGGCCCAGGCAAATCTGGCAGGGAACTGTCATGATTCACATTGATAAATGCAGAATAGAATATCCGCTTCATCTCAAACTTCTGATACAAAGCTTCTGAAACCGAAATGATCTGATAATCACTTTCATCCGATGCCCCGATCACCATCTGTGTGCTCTGTCCTGCCGGCACAAAATAATGATCCGGCCGCATCAATCCCCGCGTTGTCTGCGGAAGCTTCTTTTGCACGTTTCTCACTCTGCTGGAATTCTCCCCACCGGCAATTTCTTCTCCCCAGCTTTGTACTGCACTCTGTCGCGCTTTATGCTCCCGGATGGCAGCAATTCCGTCGTGGTAGTCCTGCAGACGGGCATAACTTTCCTTCATCTCTGCCATCTGGTTATAATAGGTTTTCTCATCCAGATACATCCGGCTTTTCATACTCGATACCCCGTGAAACTCGCGGCTTTGCCGAATTCCATTCTGTAACTGGCGCATCGGGGAAAGGATGTTTTTACGCACTTTGTTAGGCGCAATCTGCCGCAGCGCATCGGCCGTGGGAAGTTCTAAATTTACACTCATGCGGTCTGCAAGATACCCCGTTAATTCCAGCAGATCCGCTGATGCTCCCGGAATTCCTTTTACATGTATATATCCGTTAAAATGATATTTTGTGCGCAATAAATAAAGGGTCTCATATAAAAGTCCCATGGTATAATCCGGAGAATGTAAAATTCCGGAACTTAAGAACAATCCTTCGATATAATTTCTGCGGTAAAATTCCATCGTGAGCTTACAGATTTCCTCCGGTGTAAAACTGACACGCTTCACATCATTGCTGCAACGGTTCCTGCAATATTTGCAGTCATAGATACAATCATTGGTATATAAAATCTTAAGCAGTGAAATGCAGCGCCCATCCCCGGTAAATGCATGACAGATTCCACTTGCATATGCGTTTCCCGTATGTGTACCATCTCCTCCACGCTGCACCCCGCTGGAAGTACACGCAACATCATATCTGGCAGCTGCCGAAAGTATGGTTAGTTTTTCCATGATACGATCCATCTGCAAAATTTCTCTCATATCCAGTATCCCTCCGCAAAAATGCCGAACATCCGTTCTTTTTTACATCATATCACAAGAACAAATGTTCGGCAAGTGCAATTTTTTTTTATTTTATATGAGCTGCGAGCAGTCTCCTATCTGCCCTGATGCAGCATCCATGGATAAATCAGTGAAATCGCTCCGCCGATTCCGGCAGAAGCTGCACAGGTAAACACTAAAGCCCCTGCAATTCCGCCAAAGAAATATCCAATTGCCAGAAAAACGGCAACAATTACTAAAATAATGCAACGCAGCAAAATCTGGATCATACTCTTAACCGTATCCATCGCAGACGCCGGAACAAGAGCTTCCAGCAAAAGCCCAACTTCCGAAAACATAAAATCCGCCACCAGATACGTCAGATACCACAGAAGCATAATTCCCGGTTTTTCATGCAAAAGCAATGCCGAAACCACCAGTGCCGGAAGCAGATCCATCGCGCAGAGGGATGTTCCTGCAAGCACTCCGAAGAAAACTTTCTTGTATGGATTCTCCGGCACCAGAAACAGCCAGTTTCGCGCAGTCTCCTGTGCAATCGGATTTCCCATATTCCGGAAGAAAAGTACAAAAAACAAAATACAGCCCGGCACCAGAAATCCGGACACCTCCATGATCCTGACACAAAAAAGGGAAATACCGACACTGACCAGCATGTAAAACAGCATCGTATTGGTTATGATTCCAAATTTTGCCGTACGTTTACAGCAATAAATTTCCTTTGTAAAAAACACGGATGCGCCCCAGCCCTTTAAGTTTCCTTCCTTTTGCTGCTTTTTTGCATGTGCTTTTCCTGCGATAACCCGTCCTTCTTTTGCTGCCTCAAGCATCTGTGCACGTTTTCCCGCGGAAGCCAGCGCATCTTCGTAAAAATCCGCTTTCATATGCCAGATGGCAAAAATCAGTACCGCCACACTTACAAGCAGCAATCCCAGATAAACCAGAAACGAAAACAGTTCCCCATTCACTGCACACATAATCATGCCTTTGTACCAGCCGATGACCGGAAGATACCGCAGCCAGTGACTGGCAAAAGTCATATGTGCTGCTTCAAGCAGGTTCTGCCCATTCGCCAGATATGTTCCTCCTGCAATCATTCCAAGCAGTACAACAATTCCCACGATCAAAGGAAACACATATGGTTTTAATTTTTCGTGTGTGGTGCAGACCGTATATGTCAATACAATCATAAGTCTCTGAAACACCAGAAGCAGAATCCACCCTGCAAAAATGGCTACAACTGCCGATGCCCCCAATCCCATATTTACAACGAGATTTGGAATCTGAAAAACCAGATATATGGACGCGAAAACTGTTGCCACCATCTGAAAACTCAGTCGAAACATCAACACGGACTGTGGTTTCATCGGTGCCGTAAACAACAGATTCACGTCTGCCATCTGGAAAATATCCGTACCGTCCTTAGAACCGGAATACATTCCCCAAAGTAATATCGCAAGAAAAACAATCATCACTCCGGCTTCCACATAGGTTTTGATTGCGGCAATCTCCTGTGGCGTTTTTTGCGTTTCTTCCTCTTCCGTTGCTTCTTCCTGTACGCGATCAGCCTCCGAAGACGATTCCACGGTTTCCACCGACTGTTGCTTTTCTACCATGGAACCGACCACGCCAGCAATCAGTCCAAATATGATTCCAAATCCAAAAATGGCAAGAATGATCACGAGAAATGTACTTCGAAACATCTTTTTTATCGTGTTCCAAAAGGTATGCCATGCATAATAACCCCATAACCGCATCACCTACACCTCTCTCTCCAGAGCCGCGCCCTCTGTAATCTCAAAGAAAATATCTTCCAGACTTTTATTGTTATCCTTTAAATTTTCACGCTCAACCACAGCGGCTACCCGCCCCTGTTTCATGATATAAGTGGTATCCCATAATTCTTCCATACTGTCAATCATGTGCGTGCTGACCAGTACCATGCAGCCACTGTCCCGCAATTCCTCAAACACCTTTTTCAGTTCTTTGATGGCATGTGGGTCCAGTCCGATCATTGGCTCATCAAACAGTACCAGCCGTGGTCTCGGCAAAAGTCCACAACAGATGGACAGTTTCTGCTGCATTCCTTTTGACAGCTCATCCCCGAATTTTTTCTTTTTATCTGTCAGATCAAACCGTTCCAGCAATGCATCTTTATAGGCTTTATAATCCTTTAATTTATATGCCCGTGCAATAAATTCCATATGTTCATCCACAGTCAGGTTCGGATACAACGATGGAATTTCCGGAATATATCCCATGATCTTTTTCGCCTCGATGGACTTATTTTCGAGACCGTTTACCTGTATCTGTCCCTGATATTTCAGAAATCCCATAATACATTTTATAATCGTGCTTTTTCCTGCACCGTTAGGTCCAAGCAGTACTCCGATGCGCCCATCCTCTATGGTAAGATTGATATCATCATTTGCAAGCACCTTACGGTATCGTTTTGTCACATGTACAACTTCTAACATAACCATTTCCCTTTCTTTTTCTTACTAACATGTTCCATGTGTTTACGATATCACATTCATTTGCTGCAAACCATCTTCTTTTCCTTAAAAAACCTTAACGCTTCCTTAATATCTCTTCGCGCATTTGCCCACGCCCTTCCTCTGGTATTTCTCGCCAATCACATAACCGATCTCCCCAATTGCAAGCTGTGGATACGGAATATCCATCGTAACATATCCGATGCATGCTCCACTTTGTTTTTCTGTAATAAGCCATGCGTTCTCATTATCTGCCAGTGCATTTACAAAGGACTGCATCTTCTCACCAGCTACTGTTATTGTCCTTAACCACTGTGGAATAAAAAACGAGGCCATCGCAAGCGACGGCCCCATCTTAATATTACTCTTCTTCTCTGTGCATGGAGAATGTTTCCATATGATAATTCTTCAAATTGTCAAGAATCTGACGATCATCTGCTTTCTGAAGAAGTTCGTCACGGAACTTCTTTGTCACAAGCATATCGTTAAAGGAGCTTGGTCCACCGACGCAGCCACCTTCACATGCCATACCTTCAATGAAGTCATCCGGCAGCTTGCCAGCCTTCATAAGCATCAGGAACTTGCGGCACTCTGCGGCACCGTTTGCCTTGCATACTTTCGGCTCAATGCCAGCTTCCATCTCTTTCATGCTCTCGACAACTGCTGCGGTAACTCCACCGGAGTTTGCGAAACGCTTGCCGTATACGGAAGACTCCTGATAGCTGGTATCGCTTGGCTGCAGTTCTACGCCCTTGGCACTCATGATGGCACGCATCTCACTGTATGTCAGTACATAATCTGCATTGCCCTCAATCTTCTGATCGACAACTTCAGACTTCTTTGCTACACATGGTCCGACAAATACAGTCACAGCATCCGGATCCTGTGCTTTGATCATACGGGATACCGCACACATTGGAGAGATGGTTGTGGAAATCTTATCTGCCATCTCCGGGAAGTGCAGACGCACCATATTGACAAATCCCGGACAGCAGGAAGTTACTTTCTTCTCTCCTGCCTTGTATGCCTCTACCCACTCTGCGGCTTCGGAAGCAGCGGTCATATCTCCACCTAATCCGGCTTCGATAAATCCGTTGAATCCAACTTCCTGCATAGCTTTCTTCCAGCTTCCCATTGTGATGTTTGCACCAAACTGTCCCTCGGTAGCAGGTGCTGCAATCACGTATACTTTCTTATCAGACTTTAAGGCATTGATGACATCAACCATAAATGTCTTAGATCCGATTGCTCCGAACGGACAGCTATGGATACATTTTCCGCAGCGGATACACTTGGAATCATCAATCACGGAAATACCATATTCATTGTATGTAATAGCGTTGACCGGACATGCAAACTTACATGGTCTCTTCAAATGCGCGATTGCATTGTAAGGACATGCAGCTGCACATCGTCCACACTCTTTACATTTCTGCGGATCAATGTGGGAACGATGACGTCCCGCCTCAATGGCACCGAATTTACATGCATTGATACATGCCTTTCCCATACAGTTCTGACAGTTTTCTGTAACGGTATAACTGGAAATCGGGCAGTCCTCACAGGCTGCACTGATTACCTGAATCACGTTTCCATTATCCTCCGGTCCCGGGGCTTTGCCCTCTGCAAGACGGACACGCTGGCGGATAATTTCTCTTTCTTTGTAGATACAACAACGGAACTGTGGTGTCGGGCCCGGAATCAGACGAACCGCGATGTGGTCTCTCTGAGCATCAAGAGTCCCTTCAAATGCCAGTTTTGCGACTTCACGCAGAACCGCATGCTTGATCTTGATTACATTTTCATCAGCGTACATAAAATCTCCTTTGTTTTTTCGTGGTTTCTATTAAGCATAATATGTTCTTATTGTACATAAATTTTCATTAAAAAGCTATAGATGTATCTATCAAAATACATCAGACGGTGCGATTTTATGGATAATATGAATACGATGGACTTCAATCAGAAAATTGATGTTTCTCTGCGCGCTTCGCTTGAGGCAACTCCCGCCGAACGAAACGCTTCCGATGATCTGTCCACAGGGAGCAGCTCTGACGGGTTCTGGAACCTGATTGTTCTGTACACCGGTTCTCCACAGACGTTACAGAATGAATTTCCTTCCTCTTCCTTTACCTTTCTCCTTGGAAATTATGCCATAGTGAAAATCTCCGAGGACGACATTTCATCACTTGCCGCCTTTCCACAAGTAATATATATCGAACGTCCAAGACAGCTTTTCTTTGAGATTGTTTCTGCCCGGCAGGCTTCCTGTCTGAGTGCCATTCAGGAAAACAGCAGCTATGGTCTGACCGGAAAAGGCATTCTGATTTCTGTGATAGACTCCGGTATTGACTATGCGCATCCCGATTTTTGCAATCCGGACAAAACCACACGGCTGGTTGCTCTCTGGGACCAGACCATCCCCGCTGATCCTTCTGCTGGACGCTTTGCCCCCGCCGGTTATTCACAGGGTACACTTTTTTCTCCGGAACAGATCAATGCGGCACTTCAGGCAGACACTTTTGAGCAGCGCATGGAACTTGTACCCAGCACAGATGTCACAGGGCACGGAACCCATGTCGCCGGTATTGCCGCCGGAAACGGCCGTGCCTCCGGCGGACTCTACCGCGGAGTTGCCCCGGAATCCTCACTTCTTGCCGTCAAACTCGGCTCGCCCGATCCAAAGGGATTTCCAAACACGCTCGAACTGATGCAGGCGGTCGATTTTTCCGTAAGATATGCCATCGAACATACCGTGCCTCTTGTCATCAACCTGAGTTTTGGAAATACTTACGGCTCCCACAGCGGAACATCCCTTCTGGAAACCTACCTGGACTATGTCTCAAATCTCGGACGCATTAATATTGTTGTCGGAAGTGGAAATGAGGGAAACAACGGCGGGCATGCCAGCGCCCGACTGGCTTCTTTAGAATCTGCCAGAATTGAATTTGCCGTTGGAAATTATGAATCTTCTCTTTCGATTCAGATCTGGAAAAATTATTGGGATGATATTCGTTTTCAGCTGACTCCTCCGGGACTCGGAACCTCATTTAAAATTCCCAATCAGCCCGGCAGCTGGCGCTTTTCCTTTGGCACCACACAGATTCTGGTGTACTACGGACTTCCCTCCCCTTATAGTCTGTATCAGGAAATTGCCATCGATCTGCTGCCGCGGCGGGACTATATTTCGGGAGGTGTCTGGTTTTTTACCGCAGAAGCACGGTCTGTCATCGAAGGAATTATTGATCTGTGGATGCCGGCGGCCGCTATCCGCGGGACTGCCACACAATTTCTCACGCCGACAACGGAAACCACTCTCACGATACCTTCCACCGCCGGAAATGTCATTACCGTCGGTGCCTACGATTCTTCCACCAATACGCTCGCCCCTTTTTCCGGCAGAGGATATACCTGGAATACCGGACAGGTCAAACCGGATCTGGTCGCTCCCGGTGTCGACATCACCAGCTGTGCTGTCGGGGGCGGTTACGAATCCCGAAGCGGCACCTCCATGGCTGCTCCTTTTGTAAGCGGCAGCTGCGCACTGCTCATGCAGTGGGGCATTCTACAGAACAATGATCCCTTTCTATATGGCGAAAAAATGAAAGCATATCTGATCCGAGGTACCAGACAGCTTCCATTTTCCGTTTCCTACCCCAATCCGCAGAGCGGATACGGAGCACTCTGCGTCAGCAGCAGCCTGACGTTTGTGTGATATGCTCCACTACTCTGCGATAAAGGCTTCATAAAATTTTTCTTTTGGCACAGGTTTTCCAAAGTAAAATCCCTGGATCATCTCTGCCTTTGTTTTCTTTAAAATATCTACCTGCTCTTTTGTCTCGATTCCCTCGACGATACAGTGAATTCCCAGATCATTGATCATGGAAGTCATATAGTCGAGGAGAATCCGGCTTTTGCGGTTATTGGTAATTTCGGTTACCATGGACCGGTCAATCTTTGCAGAATCAAAATCATACTGGATCAGTACCGCAAGATTGGAATAATGACTTCCGAAATCATCCATTGACAGTCTGAATCCGAGTTCTTTGAGGCTGTTTGCAACATTTTCAATCAGAACATGATCCATGTCTCCCACGGTCTCCGTTACCTCAATATGGATCAGTTCCACCGGAATATCATATTTTTGAACCATCTGCGTTACTTTTTCAATAAGTTCCGGATACATGATCGTCATCTTCGAGAAATTCACGGATATTGGCACCGTACGATGTCCTTCCCGGATCTGTTCCTTCTGATAACGAAATACTTCATCCAGAACAAACAGGTCAATCATATGCACCAGATTGTAATGTTCCAGCACCGGAATAAACATCCCCGGTCCCACAATGCCCAATTCATCATCCAGCTGCCGGATCAGTGCCTCCGCGCCCTCTGTGCGCCCTGTGTGGATATCCACTTTCGGCTGCAGATATACCAGATACCTTCCACGCTCCATCAGATCGTTGATCTCATCTATCACGCTCTGCTCCATGCGCTTCATCACGGTTGTGCCATGCATCAGCTTAAGCTTATCGTTGCTCATAAGAACCTCTGCCTCTGCAATCTGGCTGCGTGTCTGCGGATGCGCACTCCAGCTGTATCCCATCGCCACGCCAAAGCCAAGTCCGGCAAGCCTTTTCTGCAGATTTTCCACCTGCTGCTCCATTTCCTGCCGTTTAATGTTGATACACAAAATCAGCATCTCATCCTCATCATACCGGTAAATCCGGTAATTGGGAAACATGGATTTCAATAGTTCCGCAACTTCCATCAGTCTGCGGTTGCCGCTGATATAGCCAAACTGTTTATTAATCTCCGACAGATGGATCACATCGGTCGTGATTACGCCAAGTGAACGAAACATATTGTCCGCACCAGTGCGTGCCATAACGGACAATCCCTCCCGGTTCCAGAGACCTGTCAGTTTGTCATGTGTGCGGTCATATTCCTGCTGTTCCTGAAGATTGCGAAGTTCAATCCGCGCAGCCAGTGTCGTGCCAAGCATGGAAAGAACATCGGCCTCCTCGAGGTGTCTGTGTGGGTTTAAAACCATTAAAATTCCAAGCAGATGATCTCCGGTATACAAAGAAATCCCGGCTGCAGACCATGCACGTAGTTCTGCCAGATATTCATAGATCACCGGATGACTTTCTCTCAGCGACTTGATATCCGGAATCACCACGTCCCCGAGTTGTCCTATTTCCTGAATAACTCCTTCTGCATCTCCTGACTCAATTTCCTCGGCCACAAGTCTTGCCATCATCTGTGCCGTATCCCTGTGACACTCTTCCACATAGCGGATACCGCCCTCTTTTGCATAGGCAAGCACAACACAGTCCGCGTCAAAATACTGGCGCAGCGCTTCAAATGTCTGCATAAGGGCATCTCCGATTCCCTCTCTTCCAAGCGCTTCCATACAGGTACGGAGCTGTCTTAACATGGATTTTTCATTGCCTTGTGCGAGAATCGGTTCCACCGGATCTGCCGTTTCCGGCTCCTGATTTTCTTTGATCTGATCATAAAAAACAATCCGGTTTTTTCCGCCTCTTTTCGCCGCGTAAACTGCCCGGTCTGCCTCATAATAAAAATCCGGAAAACTGATTCTTCGTCCATCCAGTTTCGCAGCACCGATAGATACGGAATATTCCATATCAAAGATAATCTTTTTCAAATTTTCACGCAGGGAGACACAAAATTCTTCCATTTCAACAGAATTCTGAAAGCCGGAAGCAAACACCGCGAATTCATCTCCCCCAAGCCTGCCGACAATTCCCCGGTCACCGGTCACTTCACTTAAAATACTTCCGGTCTGGCTTAAGACCATATCCCCTACCGCATGTCCCTGCGTATCATTGATCATTTTAAAATCATCAATATCAAGCATGACAAATAAGGCATTTGTTGTACATTCCGCAAGCTCTTTTGCACAGTATTCCTCAAATGCCTTATGGTTATACACATTCGTCAGTACATCAATCTCTGCCCGGCGCCGCATGCGTTCCGTAATGGCTTTCTCCTGCTGCACACAGCAAAAACGCCCCACCATACGATCTGTTTTTCCATCTTCTTCCGCAATACTCACCAGATAAAAACGGTACCATTCCGGTTGATTTTCTTTTTCGCAATAACGGACATCGACCGTAACAGTCCCTTCTTTTTGCAGGCATGCATGCATCGCTCTGCGAAATACCTTTTTATCTTCCGGATCAATAAAAACAGATCCATAATGGTTCTTCTTTACATAGTCTTCGATATCAAAAAGGACCTCGAACCGGTCATTTTCTATCGCATAAACCACTGCCCGGTCTTCTTTTACATCATATTCTATCAATCTCTCATGGTTTTGCTCTGCAACCACCCTGAGAAGTTCATTTTGCTTTTCCTGTTCTTTCTGCTCCCGCATAGTAACCTCTTATCTACTGCAGAACCTGATCTGCCACGTTCTCCAATTCACAGAATTTGTGAATTTCAGGAACCTTGTCTTCTATTGTACCAAACCCGTATGCCGCATGAATAAATTTAACCCCCGCATCCATGCTTGCATCGTAATCTCCCTGAATATCACCTACATATACCGCATCATCCAATGCATTCCGCCTGTACAGTAACGCGATATTCTCTCCTTTTGATTTTTCATTATTTCCGTAGCACTCAGTATCCTCTATCAGATCGTGCAGTTTGTAATAATCCAGAAAAGCCTCTATATATCCGGACTGGCAGTTGCTTACAATATACAGATGATATTTTTTCTTCAACTGTTCCATTGTCCTGCGAATATCCGGGTAGAGAGTTGCTCCGTGTATCCGGAGATAATCATTTTCTTCTTCCCCACACTGTGCCAGAAGTTTCTGGCGTTCGCCTTCTTCCAGATCCGGAAACAGAATCCGTGCGATCACATCCATCGTCTTTCCCATTACTGACTGGATGTCCTTTACAGTAATCGGTTTTCTGTCGTAGCCGGCTCTTTTTACGGTCTCATTCCAGGACTCTGCCACTTCCGCAGCGGAATCCCAGAGTGTTCCGTCCATATCAAATATGATTCCTTTTTTCATTATGCCTCGTCAATTGCCTTTCCGATATCATGGCGCATATACTTATTTGCGAAATCCACCCATTCGGTTGCCTCATAGGCTTTCTTTCTTGCTTCTTTTAAATCTTTTCCGGTTGCAGTAATGCCAAGGACACGTCCGCCGTTTGTTACGATGCGTCCTTCCTTATCGAATGCAGTTCCTGCATGGAAACAGAAGTAATCATCCTTGCCCTCGAACTTTTCAAGTCCGCTGATTGGGAATCCTTTCTCATAGGAAACCGGATATCCGTCAGATGCAAGTACAACACAGACAGCTGCATTGTCCTCAAACTGCAGATCAATCGTGTCAAGTTTTCCATCGACACATGCTTCCATGACATCAATGATATCATTTTTCATACGTGGAAGAACGACCTGTGCCTCCGGATCTCCAAAACGGGCATTGTACTCAAGAACCTTTGGTCCTTCCCCTGTCAGCATCAGTCCGAAGAAAATAACTCCAGTAAATGGTCTTCCCTCCGCAGCCATAGCATCTACAGTTGGCTGATAAATATACTTCTTACAGAATTCATCTACTTCTTTGGTATAGAACGGACTTGGAGAGAAATTTCCCATACCGCCGGTATTCAGTCCCTGATCTCCATCCTTGGCACGTTTGTGATCCTGTGCGGAAGACATGATGCGGATGGTCTTTCCGTCCACATAGGTCAGAACCGATACTTCACGTCCGGTCATAAATTCTTCGATTACCATCGTATTTCCGGCATTTCCGAATTTCTTATCTTCCATGATCGTACGCACGCCTTCTTTTGCCTCTTCGAGTGTATTACAGATCAGCACACCCTTTCCGAGTGCCAGACCGTCTGCCTTTAACACGATTGGCATCTTTGCCGTCTCAAGATATTTTAAAGCTTCTTCCGGATCGGTAAAGTTCTCGTAAGCAGCCGTCGGAATATGATACTTTTTCATCAGATCCTTGGAGAATGCTTTCGATCCTTCCAGAATCGCTGCATTTTTGCGCGGTCCGAATACCTTTAAGCCCTCTGCCTCAAAGACATCCACGATTCCGCCAACCAGCGGATCATCCATACCAACAATGGTAAAATCAATGGATTTCTCCTTTGCAAATGCAACGAGCTTGTCAAACTCCATGGCTCCGATCGGCACACACTCTGCCAAAGCTGCAATTCCTGCATTTCCAGGTGCACAATATATTTTGTCAACTCTCGGACTCCTGGCAACACTTGTTACGATTGCATGCTCACGTCCACCGCTTCCAATTACAAGAACTTTCATGATTATCCTCCTATATGTGATGCATTTCCTATTTACTGATATGTACGGTTTTGCCCGTCACCGTCACTTTTCCATTTGCGATCAGGTCGATCGCCTGTGGCATAATCTTCCACTCTGCCTGTTCCATGACACGGCGCTGCAGGATCTCCGGCGTATCGCCCTCCTGCACTTCTACCGCTTTCTGCAGAATGATCGGACCGGTATCCGTTCCCTCATCCACAAAATGCACGGTGGCACCTGTGACTTTGACTCCGCGGGCAAGTGCACCTTCATGCACTTTCAGCCCATAATATCCGGTTCCACAGAAAGACGGAATTAAAGACGGATGAATATTGATGATGCGGTTTCTGTACTTTGCAATCATCTGTTCCGGAATGACGACAAGGAATCCTGCCAGCACAACCAGATCCACCTCATACGCATCAAGTCTGCGCAGAAAATCTTCATTAAATGCCGCACGGCTCTCATACTCCTTCGGGCTGATGCATACTGCCTCAATTCCGTGCTTTTTTGCACGTTCCAAAGCGTATGCTCCCGGATTATTGCTGATCACTACCGCAATCTCTGTATTTGTGATTGTTTTTTGTTCAATTCCATCGATAATGGCCTGCAGATTGGTTCCGCCGCCGGATACACATACTGCGATTTTTAGCATAATGTTACACCCTTCTCTCCGTCTGTGATCTTACCAACCACATATGGAGTATCTCCGGCTGCTTTGATTGCTTCCATCGTCTTGTCCACGTCTGCCGGATCGACTGCAAGAACCATTCCAAGTCCCATGTTGTAAGTATTGTACATCATATGCTCATCTACATTTCCCTCTCTTGCCATAAGGGTAAAGATTGGAGGAACCGGGTAGCTGTTCTTTTCCACTACGGCATGCTTTCCTTCCGGAAGCATACGTGGAATATTCTCATAGAAACCACCACCGGTAATATGGCTGCAGGCTTTCACACGTACTCCGGCGTTCTTGATAGACTTCAATGCGCCTACATAGATACGGGTCGGAGCAAGAAGAGCCTCGCCAAGCGTTGTTCCAAGCTCATCCATATATGTATTTAAGGTTTCTTTGTCCATACGGAAAATCTTGCGCACAAGAGAAAATCCATTGGAATGTACACCGGAACTTGCCATACCGATCAGCACATCCCCGGCTTTTACGTCTTCTCCGGTAATGATATCCTTCTTGTCAACCACACCTACGGTAAATCCGGCCAGATCATACTCATCCTCCGGCATCAGTCCCGGATGCTCTGCAGTCTCTCCACCGATCAGTGCACATCCGGACTGCTTACAACCCTCTGCCACACCGCTTACGATCGTTGCAATTTTCTCCGGATAATTTTTTCCACATGCAATATAATCCAGGAAAAATAACGGTTCACCACCGGCACAGGCTACATCGTTGACACACATTGCAACGGCATCAATACCGATCGTATCATGCTTGTCCATCAGGAAAGCCAGTTTTACCTTGGTTCCGCATCCATCGGTTCCGGATAAAAGAACCGGCTCTTCCATATTCTTGATCGCATCCAGCGAAAAAGCACCGGAAAATCCGCCAAGTCCGCCTAATACCTCCGGACGCATGGTTCCCTTTACAAACTTCTTCATCAGTTCCACTGACTCATATCCTGCTTCGATATCTACGCCCGCGTTCTTGTAATCCATTTATTTTTCCTCCTAATATCTGTGTTTTAATCTATTATTGTAACTTATAGTATATCGGGTATTTTTCGATTTTACCAATCATAAATGTTAATAAATCTAATTAGTAGTTCTTATATCCCACTTCCTGCAATCTGGCATCCTTTGCCTCAACCTGCTCTTTTAAGTTTTTCGAATACTCTTTCAGGCGTGCAAGTAAATCCGCATCACTGGTTGCAAGAATCTTTGCTGCAAGAATACCGGCATTTGCTCCGCCGTTGATTGCTACGGTTGCTACCGGAATACCGGTCGGCATCTGCACGATACTGTACAGGGAATCTCTTCCGCCAAGAGAAGTGGTGTGCATCGGGATTCCGATGACCGGCATCGGGAAGATTGCTGCGCACATGCCCGGCAGATGTGCTGCCATACCTGCACCTGCGATAATCACTTTAAATCCTTTTTCCTCCGCACTCTTTGCATATTCAAAAAATACATCCGGCTCGCGGTGTGCGGAAATGATCGTCATCTCATAGCTGACGCCCAGCTGGTCTAAGATGTCGGCTGCCTTTGCCATGATCGGCATATCTGAATCACTGCCCATTACAATTCCTACTTGTGCCATTTTAAATATCCTCCTATATGTGAAAAAAATTATGGTTCCATTGCATCCAGCGGCTCATTTAACGGTTCCGTTCCCGGAACGACAAACCGCCCGTTTCTTATAATATCTGTCGTCGTGCCATCTGCACGTACTACTGTAATCGCTCCTAACTCATCATACGGAATCGTAATATCGGTATGACAGTTAAAATATGCTTTTGAAATATCTTCTTTGCGCCGGATCGAAATTTCATTGTCCCTTGCGATGATCGCTTTTCCATCCGGATTGTATGTCATGTTGTCCTCATCGTACGTGTAACAGGTGTCTCCGACCGCAAAATGCGGACCTGTCTTTTCCGCAATCAGAATCGGAAGCTTATCCGCGATCTGATATTTCCGTGCCATCCGGTATGCGGTGGTATTTGTTCCGATTGCAAACTCTCCCATCGGAAGTGTTTTGTGATGGAACAGAATATTGTCCTCTATATACTTGTGGTTTTCATCCTCAGAATCAAAATTTGTACAGGAATAAGCTGTAATTCTTCCGTTTTCAAAATCCAGTTCCAGATTCTTGAAAAGGAATTCCCCCAGATAGACCTGTGTGACGTGCAGCTTTCCTTCTGTTTTCTGCAATACCGGAGATGTGAACACTTCCCCGACCGGAATATTGACATCTGCCACACAGTTTTCAAATGCGGTCTCTTTGGCAGGATCGGAAAGCGGATGAATCTTTACATACAGATCCGTGCGGTTTCCGTTACAGCCTTTGATGTGCACACGGTCCGCCGTATCCAGCACATCAATGATCTTCTGCTGCATATTGCGGTAAAGCATATAATCAAGCGTATTGATATGCACCGTTTCCGCAAAGATTTCTTCGTATTTTTCTCCGATGGACGGAACCGGGTAAGCAATAATCGTAAAACTGCGTTCCTCCCCGTGAATGTAATGATTGATCAGCTGGCTCTTCTCGCTGCGCTCATACACATCGATTTCCCTCTGTTTGTCGGTATAGGTAACGCGCTCCTCTTTCTGCTCCGGCGAAAACGGCTTTGTCCCGAAAATTTCGATCACTGCCGGTCCTCCGTAATTTGGAGCAATCGCTTTGTGTTTTTCCCAGACAGTACGGTCAACTTCGAGTCCCCGCTCGATGAGTGCCTTATCCAGCCACAGCCCGCGGTCCTCTTTGTGATCGTAAGTAAACTGCTTGTTCAGGGAAATAGAGTACGGACGCAGCACCGGCTGCAATCCGATCTTTTTAAAATTGTGTACGGCGGCGCGTACCATCCGCTCGAATCCCAGCGGATAACGGATCTCCACTACCGACTTTTTAGAAATATCTTTTCCGGTTGTTTCAAATCCGATCCGGTATCCTTCGGTAAATGTATCTGCCATTGCCTGCATCTGCTGCTTTGTCAAGGAATGCAGAAAATGTGCGGACTCCGTCTCATCTTTTCCGATATACAGACCATAACGGTACAGATATGCCGGATGATCCAGCTCCGCTTCCATCACGATCTGGGTGAAATAATCATATTCCGGATCGATCAGTCTGCAGATCGCATCCGCATTAAAAATTTCTGTGTAATCATGCATAAAAGAATACATGCATTTTCTGATCTCGTGCACATTCAGATTCTGTGCATCCTCAAAACAGTTGTAAATTTCCACAAACAGTTCCGCATAAATACACAGATAACGGATATTTCCTTCCATACAGCTGGTATAAATTCCATGCAGTCTGGCATCCAATGCCGAGAGCAGCGGTCCGTATTCCCAGCCCATCTTACTGACGGCATATGCCGGGTTTGCATAACTGTCCGCATAATCTTCCTGCACATCCAGATACAGACGGCGATTGATCTTTTTCCCTTCCAGCGTGGAAATTTCTGCCAGTTTTCCACTCAGGGACGCTTCTGCTAATTTATACAAAACCAGAAACAGTTCCGACATTTCAAAGAAATATCCCCGGTACAGTTCTTCCACACTGGAGGCTTCCTCCTCGCTGACCGCCTCAATGCGCTCCATCACAAGTTCCAGCCGTTCCCAGTATTCCTCGTTATTTTTGTGATTGATCTCTCTAAAGCTCATAGTTTGTTTCCTTCTTATAGTTTTTAGCTCAAAAATCCCCAGATATAGGTTCCGATCCAGCATACCATATCCAAAAGGGTCAGTCCTAGTCCCAGTCTCGGAAACAACTGGAAGGAATCTTCTTCCCGCAGACTTTTGGCTGCGATGACAAGAACAACAAATGTTGCGATCATCGCAACGACTCCTGCGCTCCCATAATAAGCAGACAGCGAACCGCCTCCCTGAAAAGCAAGCTTCAGGAACACAAGATACCATACCAGAAGAGCAAGTGCTAATACCGTGGCCAATATTCCCTGTCTGGAATGTTTTTTCTCGGTAAACTTATAGCCACGTCTTCTCCGGTTTCTCATATGCGTCTCTCTTTCCTACAACCTTTTTGCTTATTTGCATCCATACTGCTCATAATAGGCATCGATTGCTTTCCTGATCGTGTCATCAATTACAATTCTGCCCTGACATTCCCGATTATATAAGTGTTCTACCACTTCTTCCATGGTAACAATTGCTTTTCCTTCAAAACCATATTTCTCATGAATTTCATCGAGTGCGCTCTTTACGCCGCCCTGTCCGACTTCCATGCGGTTTAAGCTGACCATAAGACCAACGATCTCAACGTTTGCAGCCCCACGTACTTTTGGAACAGTTTCTTCCATGGACTTGCCGGATGTCGTCACATCCTCGATCATCACCACGCGGTCTCCATCTTTTAAGCTGCTTCCTAAAAATCCGCCTTTGTCTGCCCCGTGATCCTTGGCTTCCTTGCGGTCACTGCAGTAACGGATCTCTTTTCCGTACAATTCACTGAATGCAATTGCGGTAACAACAGCCAGTGGAATTCCCTTGTATGCCGGTCCGAATAACACATCAAAATCATCCCCGTAACTGGCGTGGATCGCCTTTGCATAATACTCTCCGAGTTTCTTTAACTGGGAACCTGTCACGTATGCACCTGCATTCATAAAAAATGGCGATTTTCTTCCACTCTTCAGTGTAAAATCGCCAAATTTGAGAACATCACTCTCTACCATAAACTCAATGAACTCACTCTTGTAACTTTCCATTGTATACTTTCCTCCTGTATCAAAAGGCATTCTGCCCTTGTTATTTCGCAGTTTTCTATTAAATTTTAGCATACTTCCGGTGGGTTTTCAATGCGCGAATCATAAAAAGAAACAGCATCCCCAACCCTGCGAGGCGATCCGCCCCGCAAAGTTTCGGATGCTGTTCTTAAATACGGATCCGGCTGTTATTTAACGGTTACTTTTACTGTGTTGCGAGGAACTGACCAGCAATACCACAGATCTGCGTAACTCTAATCAGGCAATTTCAGATTCCGTACAGACAATTTCCGCAGTTTCTGAAGAACTGACCGCCCATGCATCCGAAACAATGGATGCAGAGACCGTAAACACACAGATTCTGGAAAACATTGCTGCCAAAATGAAATCCCTGGTACAATATATTCAAAAACAGTAAGTAGTTACCATATCTTTATTCCGAAACGGCACCGATTAGTTCTTTGATATCGCTCACATGATATTTTTCCATGTAGCGCTCAATCCCTTCTACAATTTCCATGGTCACTGCCGGATTCTGGAAATTGGCGGTGCCGACAGATACGGCTGTCGCACCTGCCAGTATCATCTCAATCGCATCTGCAGCATTCATAATTCCTCCCATTCCAATGATCGGAATCTTTACTGCCTGTGCCGTCTGATAAACCATACGCACGGCTACCGGATGAATGGCCGGACCGGACATTCCACCGGTCTTGTTTGCAAGAACAAATTTTCTCCGGTTGATGTCAATCTTCATTCCCGTGATCGTGTTAATCAAAGACAGGGCATCCGCACCACCTGCTTCCGCTGCACGCGCCATCTCTGTGATGTCTGTGACATTCGGACTCAGTTTCATGATCACCGGCTGTTTTGCATACTTTTTCATTTCCTTTGTGATTGCTTCTACCGCTTTCGGATCCTGTCCAAAAGCAATTCCACCCTCTTTTACGTTCGGGCAGGAAATATTGATTTCCAGCATGTCCACCGGCTCTTCTGCCAGCCGTTTTACCACTTCCACATATTCCTCTGTCGAGTGTCCGCATACGTTTACAATAATTTTAGTATCATATTTTTTCAGGAATGGAATATCTCTCTCACAGAACAGATCAATTCCCGGATTCTGCAATCCCACGGCGTTGAGCATCCCGCCATAGACTTCTGCCACACGCGGAGTCGGATTTCCCGGCCACGGTACATTTGCCACACCTTTGGTAACCACCGCACCAAGCCGGTTTAAGTCTGTAAATTCACTGTATTCTGCTCCGGAGCCAAAGGTTCCGGATGCCGTCATTACCGGGTTTTTTAAGGTAACACCACATAATTCCACACTTGTATTCATTACAGATCCACCTCCTCAGCCAGAAATACCGGCCCTTCTTTACAGATTCTCTTGTTTTTCACATTGGAATGTGCATCTTTTTCTTTGGAATCGCACACACATGCCAGACATGCACCGATTCCGCATGCCATCCGTTCTTCCATGGAAATATAACAGATCATGCCCTGCTCTGCTGCATATGCTTTCAACGCCCGCAGCATCGGTGTCGGTCCGCACGCATATATTACATCTGCATTTAATTTATATTCTTTGATGGCATCCAGCACATTTCCCTTTGCACCGACACTTCCATCTTCCGTTGCCACGTAACAGTCTCCCTGTTCTTTAAATTCATCCAGAAGAAACGTCTGTGCATCCCGGTATCCCATCACACTGACAAATTCACAGGTGCCTGCAGTTTTGATCGTTTTTGCCAGCTCAAGCATCGGAGGAATTCCGATTCCACCACCGATCAGGAAAGCTTTCTTTCCCGGCTCCACGGTAAATCCGTTTCCAAGCGGTCCCAGTACCCGGATCGTATCGCCCGCTTTTAACCGGGAGAATTCTTCCGTTCCGGTTCCTTCTCCCGTTACCCGGTATACCAGACGAAGTGTTCCTGCCTCTGCATCAATCCCACACAGGCTGATCGGACGTGGCAGCAGTTTGCTGGCATCATTACTGTACAATGATACAAACTGTCCTGCCTTTGCATGTCCTGCAATATGCTTCGTCTGGATTGTCATGTCATAGATATCTTTTCCGATGCACTGCTGCTTCAGCACCGTAACATTTTCCTGAAATTTTTCGCTCATAAAATCCAACTGTCTCCCTTTTGTAAAATCACGACTTTATTTTTATCTCTGTGCAAGTGCTCCGGATATGTCTGCGATCATATCTTTGACTGCCAGACGGGAGGCATCTGCGAAGTTCTCCGGTGTCATTCCCTGCTCTTTATACTTATCCTGTTTGTAAGCACAGATGATACCACGGGAAGAGTTTACAATTGCTCCTAATCCATCCTCGTTAAAGAAATGTACCAGATCCTTGCCCTGTCCTCCCTGTGCGCCATATCCCGGTACGAGAATAAACGACTTCGGCATCACTTTACGAAGAATTTCCCCCTGCTCCGGATACGTTGCTCCGACAACTGCTCCAACATAGCTGTAGGAATCTCCCATACATTCGCTTCCCCACTCTGCTACCTTTTCACCAACCAGTTCATACAGCGGACGACCGTCGATCAGACGATCCTGGAACTCTCCGCTGGATGGATTGGAGGTCTTTACGAGAATAAAGATTCCTTTCTTTTCTTCTTTGCATACATCCACAAACGGCTTGATACCATCGGTTCCCAGATATGGATTTACTGTAGCAAAATCCTCATTAAAACCGGTATATGTTTTGCTTGCGATCTGTACTTTTCCGAGATGTCCGGTCGCATAGGCTGCGGATGTGGAACCGATATCCCCACGCTTTACATCTCCGATCACAACCAGATCTTTCTCGTGACAGTAATCTACCGTCTTCTGGAATGCCGCTACACCGGCCACACCAAACTGCTCATACATCGCGATCTGCGGCTTCACTGCAGGAATCAGGTCGTATGTTGCATCGACAATAGCTTTATTGTACTGCCAGATGGCTTCTGCTGCTCCCTCTAACGTCTCACCGAACTGAGCGAACGCTGCTTTTTGTATGTGCTCCGGCACATAAGAAAGCATCGGATCGAGTCCCACAACGATAGGTGCGTTGGTCTTTTTAATTTTTTCTACTAATTTGTTGATCATGTGATTGATTTCCCTTCTTAATTTATTACTTATTTAATTCATTAAATACAACTTCGCCGTCACAGATCGTGCACTTTACACGTCCCGTAACTTCTTTCCCGTCAAACGGTGTATTTCTTCCCTTGGAAGCAAATGTGTTTTTGTCAATGCGGTAGGTTTCCTCTGGATCAAAGATCACGACATCTGCCGCTTTTCCCGGCTGGATATCTCCCTTATCAATACCGACAATCTGTGCCGGATGGTAACTCATACACGCTGCCATCTGCATCGGCGTCAGATATCCACCGAGTACCAGTTCATTATGTGTAAGACATGCGGCGGTTTCCAGTCCGACAATTCCAAACGGTGCTTCCTGCATCGAACGGTTTTTATCTTCAAATGTGTGTGGCGCATGGTCTGTGGAAATCACTTCCATAATGCCATCCCGCAGTCCCTCACGCAGTGCTTTCACGTCTTCCTTTGTGCGGAGTGGCGGATTCATCTTGTAATTGGTATCCGCTTCTTTCATATCGTCTGTGGACAGCGTAAAGTGATGCGGACACACTTCTGCCGACACCCGGACACCTTCTTCCTTTGCCACTTTTACCATGAGCACGGAATCCTTTGTGGAACAATGACACAGATGAAGCTGTGCCCCGGTATCTTTTGCCAGAATAATATCTCTTGCAACAATCACATCCTCCACGGAATTGGTAATTCCCGGAAGTCCCAGTTCTTTTGCTTTTGCATCGGCATTCATGACACCTCCGCGTACCATATGGATATCTTCGCAATGGGCAAGTACCGGAATGCCCAGACGCGCTGCCTCAAGCATACCGTCCCGATACAAAGCGGCATCCATGACAGATTTTCCGTCCTCGCTGATTGCCGGACTTCCTGCCTTAACCATTCCTTCAATATCCGCAAGCTCTTTTCCCTGCTGTCCCTTTGTCACCGCACCAACCTGCAGGACATGAATACAGCTCCCGGATTTTGCTTTGTTGTGCACATAATTGACAATATCCGGATTGTCTGCTACCGGCTTTGTATTCGGCATGGTCAGCACTGTCGTATATCCACCATGCGCAGCGGCCTGCATCCCGGTATAAATATCCTCTTTCTGTTCAAATCCCGGATCGCGGAAATGTACATGCATATCAATAAATCCCGGCATCACATAACATCTGTCCGCATTGATCACACGTTCAGCTTCTTTTTCCGGAAGTTCTTTTCCAATCTTTTTTATCTTCTGATCTTCGATCAGGACATCTGCCACCTCATCCATCTGTGTTGCCGGATTGATGACATGTCCCCCTTTGATTAAAATGGTCATTCTTTTTCCTTTCTTTTAACGTTTCACAGCAACAGATCCCGAAAAATTCCCACAGATCCGAATGCCCTGCGTTGTCTTATAAGCGCGTACTTTATAATATACCGACTTCTTTGAGGTTGTCTTAATTTTGTACTTTGTGGACGTTGTAGCTGCAATCTTTTTATAAGTTCCGTTCTTGCTGGATGCCTGATAAATTTCATACCCTTTCGCACCTGCCGTTTTGCCCCAGGAAATACGCACTGCATTTTTTGCACAGCGGACCGCTTTTATATTCTCTACCGCACCGATACTTGTCCCTGCATTATCCGCATATGCCTTGATACAGATGTTTCCGATTCTTCCGCCGTAACTGGTGCTTACATCCGCCACATCTTCCCAGCTGCCACCGCGATAGAGGAAACTCTGATTATAATCACAATATACCCGGCTGGTTAAACTGCTGTCACTGACTGCATATTCCATATCGAGTCCGGCACCGCTTTTCTGCAGTTCTACCACAACCGCATAGTAAGTTCCCTGAGGTACGGATACCGCTTTATTCAGCCTGATGGTATGGGTTCCGGCATACGTTGTTGTACCGGACACCTTTGCTGCAAGTATGCCACTCTTAGGATTATGCAGGTTTGTCAGATTCGTATATACACGGATCGTATATGGAACATTCGCATCTTTGGAAAGGGAAATTGAAACTGCTTTCACCAGTTCATTATCTGCCTTTTTTGCCCTGAAAATATTCGCTGAAGTCGAAATTCCACGCAGTTTTCCCACATCTGCCCCACCATCATACTGATAATTATAATCATAATTATCCGCAGACTCAAAATCAAAAATCCATGCAGCATCCTCGATGGATTTATCATAATAAGAAAGCCAGAAATAACTGTTGATATTGTTTTCTGTCTTATCCGACCAGCTGTTCCTGCAAAGCCATGCTCCGTCTCCTGCCGGTTTATTTTTAAACGAAGATGCCGGAAAATTATCATCCCAGCCCACAATATTCACTGCATGGTTCGATGCAACACTGCTTGTCGGGCAGTAATAGGTTGCCACATTCTCTCCTGTTTCTGCATAGACTGCAGA
>ENA-UPXC01001193-UPXC01001193.1-human-gut-metagenome-genome-assembly--contig:-NODE-1193-length-39468-cov-5.540580_pt1 | contig 39468 bp, 35 predicted proteins | sample MGYA00250047_ERZ773371 | MGnify/ENA primary metagenome ERZ773371 (study PRJEB29103, sample SAMN06111975) | human gut metagenome | biome: human gut; feature: ankylosing spondylitis patient; material... | reverse complement strand
TCCCTCCCCACCTTGTACTACCACACTCACCTACCAACCACTTCCATCCTCCCTTTTTTAATGATACGGCGACCACCGAGATCTACACTCTTTCCCTACACGACGCTCTTCCGATCTCGTGGTGTGCAACTACCACGACCCCGACGCTCCCGCCAAGAAGGCCAAGGCCACCGCTCTGTATCAGTTCGACGGTCTGGCCAAGGTGCCCGTCCAGGAGGCCACCGCCGGCAACATCATTGCCATGAGCGGCATCGGCGACATCACCATCGGCGACACCATCTGCGCCCCCGACTGTGTGGAGCCCATCGAGTTCGTGAAGATCTCCGCTCCCACCATTGAGATGACCTTCTCCGTCAACGACTCTCCCTTCGCCGGCAAGGAGGGCAAGTTTGTCACCTCCCGTCAGCTCCGGGACCGCCTGTTCCGTGAGACCCTGAAGGACGTGTCCCTGCGGGTCACCGAGATGGAGGACTCCACCGACTCCTTCAACGTGGCCGGCCGCGGCGAGATGTCTCTGTCCATCCTGATGGAGACCATGCGCCGGGAAGGCTATGAGTTCCAGGTTTCTCCCCCCCGTGTGCTCTACCAGGAGATCGATGGCAAGAAGTGCGAGCCCATCGAGCGCCTGGTTGCCGACGTACCCAACGACTGCGTGGGCGCGGTGATGGAGAAGCTGGGTTCCCGCAAGGGCGAGTTCCAGTCCATGAACCCCGTGGGCAACCGCACCAAGCTGGAGTTCCTGGTTCCTTCCCGCGGTCTGTTCGGCTACCGCAACGAGTTCCTCACCGACACCAAGGGCGAGGGCATCATGGCCTCCGTCTTTGAGACCTACGCCCCCATGAAGGGCGAGATCCAGCGCCGCAGCACCGGCTCCCTGGTGGCCTTCGAGACCGGCGATGCCGTCACCTACGGTCTGTTTAACGCCCAGGAGCGCGGCACCCTGTTCATCGGCGCGGGCGTGCCTGTCTACGCCGGCATGATCGTGGGCGAGACCCCCAAGGCCGAGGACATCTCCGTCAACGTGTGTAAGAAGAAGCAGCTGACCAACATGCGTGCCTCCGGCTCCGATGACGCCCTGCGCCTGACTCCCCCCAAGCAGCTGAGCCTGGAGCAGTGCCTGGAGTTCCTGGCCGACGACGAGCTGCTGGAGTGCACCCCCGAGAACCTGCGCCTGCGTAAGCGCATTCTGGATCACGGCGAGCGCATGAAGCTGGCTTCCAAGAAGAAGGGCTAAGCAGCTTTCTTGAAAGAAAGCTGCGCAAAGAACTTCCTGCGAAACTTCGTTTCGCCTCTGCGCCCGCCGCTTTCTTGAAAGAAAGCTTGGCAAAGAACTTTCTGCGAAGCTCCGCTTCGCCTCTGCGCCCGTAGGGGAGAAGGAAACTGTTTTTTACTCCGCCCCTCGCCTGGAAGTCTTTTAAGGGTCGCACAGCTTTATTTTGCCATTCCCCCGCAAGTAGCCGCTGCTTGCGGGGGATTCTTCTATCACCGCCCGTTTCCCGGGCTGATCACGCTGGAGTCTGCCATGAAATCACGTTCTTCCGCCCCCCGTTGGGCGATTCCTTTTGTTTTGCTGGTGCTGTTGGCGCTGGGGTTCCTCTTTGTCCCCGAGTGCGACGACAGCTACTTTATCTTCTGGAAGTTTGACAGCTGGAAGGATTTCCTCCTCACCCGCCCCAACACCCAGGACGCCCTGGTGGTGGGCGTCCCCCACAACGGCCGTTACCTGGGCAACCTGCTGGGTGTGCTCCAGGCCAAGCTGTATTTTACCCCCCTCTTTTTCCTCCGGGGTATCCTGCTGGGCGGCTCTCTCATCGCCCTGGTCCTGCTGCTGGCCCGTCGCTTCCGGTCCAAGCCGGTGGGCAGGGGAGAGGCCTTCCTGCTCTCCGCCGCCCTGGTGGTCATCTCCTCCCGGGGAATGTGGCAGCAGGTCTACTCCTGGGGCGCGGCGCTGGTAAACTACCTGCTGCCCATGCTGGGGCTGCTGGTGCTGCTGGACTGGATGGAGAAGAATCCCAAGGGCCCCATTCCGCTGGCCCGCACCGCTCTGCTGGCCCTGGCCTGCTGTCTGTTTATGGAGACGGTGACCATCTACCTGGCCCTGGCGGCGTTTGCCGTGCTGGTCTGGGCCTGGCTGTGCTGCCGGGACCGGCTGTCGGGAGCCATGGCTCTGGCTCTGGGCAGCTGGCTGGGGGCAGCCATCATGTTCCTGTCTCCCGGCTATGCCCAGGCGGGCAGCGACACCCGCTCGGTGGGGCTGGAGCTGGCCTGGGACAACCTGCACCGCATTGTCACCGATACCTTTGTGCTCCCCGTGGCTGCCACCATGCTCATTAGCTTCCTGCTGGTGTGGCTGCTGTTCCGCCAGGGCTGCCCCTGGTGGAAGCTGTGGGCCGGTGTGCTGGGTCTGGTCCATCTGGTCTGTCTCCTCTTTGCCGTGGGTGACCTGTTCCGGACCTGGAGCCTCTACGGCCACGTGCAGCTGGTCCTGGGCCTGGTCATGGCCGTGGTGTGGCTGGTCGCTGTGGTCCAGTGGCAGGGCGGAAAGGCCAAGGTGCGGGTCCTGCTGCTGGCCCTGTCCCTGTGCGTACTCAACGGGCCGCTGCTCTTTGTCTCCCCGGTGGGGCCCCGGAACCTGTTCCCCGGCTACGTGGCCCTCATGCTGGTGGCGGGAGAGCTGTACCTCTGCGCCCGGGCCCAGGGTCTGCGCCCCATGCATTGGCTGCGTTTCCCCCTGGCCGGGGCGTGCGTGCTGCTGGTGGCCCTCTACGCCTGTAACTTTGTGGCCTACCACCACCGGCTGGACTACGCCAACCAGCAGGTGGAGGCGGGCGCCGACTCCCTTACCCTGTACCTGCTGCCCTTTAACGGCTGGGTTACCAATGAGCTGCCCGGCAAGGGAGATATCTCTTATCTGGTCTACCGGGATACCCCCTGGGATGTAACCTTTACCTTTATTCCCTGGGAGTGGGTCCGGTAAGTGTTTGCAAAAAAAGCACAAAAACCGCTGTGGTTTTTGTGCTTTTTTGCGCTTTTTCTCTGCTGTTTCAAAAAAATTCATGGTTTTCCTGGAAAAAAGGTGTTGACGGGCCCTCTTTTTCCGTGTATAGTAGCTTTGTAACCAATTTGTAATCAATTCTTTTCCACTCTGTCATTTCTTTTGAGAACACAGAGAGACGGATTTGCAGCGATGTAATCGAGGTAGATTATGCAGGATATTATGGATTTGAATACTTCAACCCAATCCTCCGCTCCTGCCGGACCCAACCAGGAGCGATTGGAGACCTGGAAGAAGAACGCGCAGACGTGGTGGAAGACCGCCCGGGAGTGGTCCCGCATCCACGGACGTCGGGCGGCGCACCGCCTGCACAACGTGGTGGCAGGCAACCGGGCCACCGGCCCCATCTCCTTTTTGGTGGGCTCTGCCGCCGTGGGCGTGGCCATGACTCTGCTGGCCCTCTACTCTCCCAGCTACGCCGTCACCGTAAACGGAGAGACGGTGGGCGTGGTGGCCGACACCTCGGTGGTGGATGAGGCCATTAACAATGTGGAGGCCACCGGCTCCTCCATTCTGGGCTATGACTACCAGGTCCAGGGCAATCTGGAATATGAGTTCACCATCTCTCTGCGTTCCGACCTGTCTTCGGAGCAGGACATTCAGAACTACTTCTACACCCAGCTGGACGATCTCAGCGGTGAGATGCGCAAGTACCAGGTGGTGGTAGACGGCAACGCGGTGGGCGTGGTCAAGGACCAGGATGCCCTGAACGACCTGCTGCAGCACTTTAAGGACCAGTACACCACCGAGAACACCACCTCGGTGGAGTTCCTGAATAAAGTGGAAATTAAGCCCGTGTATGTGGTGGATTCCATTCTGACCATCGACGAGATGGAGCAGGCTCTGCGGGCCAACAGCAACGGCTCCACCACCTACACGGTGGCCGAGGGCGACACCTACTACGGCATCGCCTACGCCAACGACATGTCCCTGAGCGACCTGATGGCCCTCAACCCCCAGGCCGATCTGGACCGCCTGATGGTGGGCGACGTGCTCAACGTAAAGGAGCTGACCCCGGTGCTGTCGGTGCAGACGGTGGAGGACGTGACCTACACTGAAGCTATCGAGTGCCCTGTGGAGACCCGGGAGGACCCCACCATGTATAAGGGCAACAGCAAGATCATTACCCAGGGTGTGGAGGGCGAGTCCCAGGTAAACGCCACCGTCACCTACGTCAACGGCCAGGAGACCAACCGGGTGGTGAACTCCACCACCGTTCTGCGGGAGGCCACCACCACCGTGAAGGCGGTAGGCACCAAGGAGAAGCCCAAGACCGCTTCCACCGGCAGCTATCAGTGGCCCATCAGCGGCCGGATTACCTCCTACTTCGGTGGACGGTACATCTTCGGCAGCTACAGCTACCACTCCGGCCTGGATATCTCCTGCTCCTACGGCGCTGCCATCCGCGCCGCCGACGGCGGTACGGTCACCTATGCCGGCTACAAGGGCTCCTACGGCAATCTGGTCATCATTACCCACGACAACGGCACCCAGACCTATTACGCCCACAACTCGTCCCTGTTGGTCTCCACTGGACAGAAGGTGTACAAGGGCCAGCAGATCGCCAAGGCGGGCTCCACCGGACGGTCCACCGGCGTGCACTGCCACTTCGAGGTGCGTGTGAACGGAACGGCTGTTAACCCCCTGTCTTATCTGCCTTAATCTGTCTCTCTTCTTACCCGGCCGCCAAGCTCTGGCGGCCGGGTTTTTTATATGTTTCTCTTTTGTAAAGACGGAGGGGTGTTCCTTTCTGAACGATCAGAAAGGAACCAAAGAATCGCCGGGGGCCGATTCCGGTGAGCGCCTTCGCGGAGCGGGCGCTCACAGTCATCTTGCCCCCGGACCCCCGTTTACGGGAGACGCCCTCCTAATAAGCAGTACAAAACTTCCGGCGTCCAAAATCAGGACAGACTATCTTTCTTGCCCCGGGGACACAGGCCCCTACCCAGTGGAAATTTAAACTACCTGCGCTGTACCCACTCCGCCTGGTGCCGCCAAACTGTGGCAGTCAGTCAATCATCGGCACGCCGCCCCGCAGGGCGGCATCCCCAGAAGCGAAACGAAGTTTCGCAGAAAGCTCTTTTGCCTACTTTTCTCTCGAGAAAAGTAGGTGTGGAAAAGTTGGTGGAAAATGTGCACCTTTACCACCTCATCCCTTTTCCTTTGACAAAAAATATGTTATACTGCTCTTTACGCTTTACTTACATTTTACATTTTCTCTGGGAGGGATCTTCTTGGCCCATCTTTATCGTGTCATCCGCTTCCCCAAAGGGAGCGACCCCCGATACCAGCTCTGGCACCATCTGTGGCTCGCCCTGGGACTGACCGCCCTGGGCGTTTTGTTGGGCTGGCTGACCCTGCCCCTGGCTGCCGCGGCCGACTCGGAGCTGTCCAGCCAGGCGCTGCTGGACTACTACCTCCAGCAGCCCCAGCTGCTGTGGCTGAATCTGCTGGCCCCGGTGCTGCTCATCTGGCTGCTCTACTTTTTGATCGGCCGGTGCTGGGCCGCCTATCTGCTCACCGCCATGCCGGTGCTGGGCATTGCCCTGGGCAACTTCTACAAGATGCAGCTGCGGGGCGATCCCCTGGTGGCCTCCGACCTCAAGCTGATCAACGAGGCCGGCGGCATCGTGGGGGGCTACACCCTGGACATCACACCGCTGGTCCAGACCACCCTGGTGTGGGCCGCGGCCGGCCTTCTGTTGGCCCTCATTCTGCTCCCTCGCGGGGTACGGCGGCTCTCCATCCGGGCCATGGGCTTTTTCTCCGCGGCTGCCATTACCGCCACCGCCCTCTGGGGATCTTACTTCAGTGACGACCTCTACCGCCAGACCACCCCGGGGGAGGAGCTCATCAACCCCTGGTCGGACACCGAGGTGTACATCTCCCACGGCGTACTCTATCCCTTCCTGTACACCGTTCAGACCCTGCTGCCCTCTCAGCCCCAGGGCTACGACGCCCAGGTAGCTGAGACCATCCTGGCAAGCTATGAAGAGGCTGACATCCCCGAGGACCAGAAGGTCAACGTGGTGGGCGTCATGCTGGAGGCCTTCTGCGACCTGACCGACTTCTCCGCCCTGGGCGAGGTCGAGGCGGTACAAAACGTGTACGCCCCCTGGCACTGGCTGGAGGAGCACTCGGTATCCGGCAACCTGCTGACCAACATCTTTGCCGGAGGCACCGTGGACACCGAGTGGTGCTTCCTAACCGGGTTTAGCAGCTACGACGACTTCACCCAGCCCACCGACTCCTATGTGTGGTACTTTGACCGCCAGGGCTACAACACCCGGGGCAGCCACCCGGGCAACGCCTGGTTCTACGACCGGGAAAACATCAACCAGTACCTGGGCTTCCAGGAATACTGGTTCAGCGAGAACCACTACGCCGAGCTGGTGGACCCGGTGGGCGCCCAGTGGAACTCTGACTACCTGCTGGTGGACGAGATCGTGGCCGACCTGCAGAACCAGCTGGAGGAGGACAACGGCCCGGTGTTCTCCTTCTCCGTAAGCATCCAGAACCACGGCCCCTACGAGTGGACCTACACCGCCAACGAGGCCTATCTGGACCCGGAGGAGACGGGACTGCCCGAGGAGGCCTGTCACGTCTTCAACAACTACCTCCACGGGGTGAGCATGACCATCTCCGCCCTGACCGGCATGGTCCACGACCTGGAGGAGATGGAGGAGCCTGTGGTGGTGGTCCTCTTCGGCGACCACAAGCCCTGGGGCGGCAACGGCAACTCCGCCTATACGGGCATTGGCGCCGACTTCTCCCTCACCAGCCTGGACAGCTTCTATGAATACTACTCCACTCCCTACCTCATCTGGGCAAACTCCTCGGCCAAAGAGGTGCTGAACAACGACTTTGAGGGGGACGGCGGCGACTTCTCCCCCTGCTTCCTCATGCAGGAGCTCTTTGACCAGTGCGGCTGGACCGGCCCGTCCTACCTCCAGTTTACCCGGGAAGTGCGCCAGGCCACTCCTCTGGTCCATCAGCAGGGCCTTTACCTGACCCAGGACGGCCAGCTCACCGACACCCTGGACGAGGAGCAGGAGGAAGTGGTGCGGGACCTGTACTTCACCCAGTATTACCGCCAGCACAAAATTACCCCCACAGGAGAGAACTCATGACCCCACTCTATGACGCCATCCGGGCCTACGCCGGACAGAACCCGGCCCGCTTCCACATGCCCGGCCACAAGGGTAACTTTTTGCCCGCCCCGGAGCTTCAGCCCATCGCGCCTCTGGACGTGACTGAGGTGGAGCCCACCGGCGACCTCTTCTCCGGCGGCGAGCCCTTCGACCAGGCCCAGGCCCTGTGGGCCCGGCACTTTGGGATGGAGGACTGCCTGTTTCTCACCGGCGGCTCCACCCTGGGGCTCCACGCCGCCCTGGCTCTCTTTTGCCGCCCCGGCGACCAGGTGCTCATTGACCGGGGATGCCACCGGGCAGTGTACAACGCCCTGGCCCTGTTGGACTTGGAGCCCGTCTATCTGCCCCGGCCCTGGCGGGCAGGGGAGGGGATCGCTGGCCCAATCTCCCCACAGGATGTGGAAAACTTGCTGGATTCCCACCCAAATATTAAAACTACCTGTATTACTTCTCCCACTTATTCCGGTGTGTTGTCTGATGTGGCCGAGCTTTCCCACCGCATCCATGCCCGAGGTGGAAAACTCATCGTGGACGGAGCCCACGGGGCCCACCTGCCTTTCCTGGGTGTGGACGCCTTCTCCGGCTGCGACGCCCTCATCTGCTCCGCCCACAAGACCCTGCCCGCCCTGGGCCAGTCCGCCCTGCTGTTCACCAACGGGGTGGACCCCCGGCGGGTGCGGCAGATGACTTCCGTGTTCGGAAGCTCCAGCCCGTCCTACCCCATGATGATCTCCCTGGACTGCGCCCGGGACTACCTGGAAGGGGAGGGGGCGGAGAAGTACCGCCGGGTGGCCCGGCGCACCGCCGCCCTGCGCTCTGCCTTCCCCAGTCTACAGGAGGGGGAGCTGCGCTTGGACCCCACCCGTCTGACCCTGACCTCCCCCGACGGCAACGCCCTGGCCCGGGCTCTGGAGGGGGAGAACATCTGGCCCGAGATGGCCGACAGCGGCCATGTGGTGCTCATCCTCACCGCCCAGGACAGGGAGGAGGACCTTCATCGCCTGGAGGAGGCTTTGGAGCGGCACCGGGACCTGCTGGGCGCGCCGCCCATCCTGCCCCCGCCGCCGCTGCCCCAGCCCGCCTGCTCCCTCCGGGAGGCTCTGTTTGCCCCGGTGGAGCGGCTGCCCCTCTCGGACTGTCTGGGCCGGGTGGCGGCAGGCCAGCTGGCTCCCTATCCCCCCGGTGTGCCGGTGGTGGCCCCCGGCGAGGTCATTTCGGAAAAAGAACTGGCCTATTTAAAGGAAATAGGATATAATAATTTAGATGTCCCCGTGCTCTGCCGGTGACGTCAAACCCTAAGACTTGATTACCGTATGTGAGGAACGCTATGGAACTCTCCGCCCTGGCGGGCAACCGCCGTTTGAAGGCCCAGCTCTCCCAGCAGGAGGGGGGCCGGGGGCTGTCCCACGCCTATATTATCGCCGGGCCGGCGGGCTCCGGACGGCACACCCTGGGCGGCCTGCTGGCCCAGGCCATGGTGTGCACCGCCCCGGAACACCAGCGCCCCTGCGGCCGCTGCCCCCAGTGCCGCAAGGCCCAGGGGGGCATCCACCCCGACATCTCCTGGGTGGCCGGAGCCGGGGAGGGCAAGCCCATCTCTGTGGACCAGGTCCGCGCCCTGCGCTCCGACGCCTACATCCGCCCCAACGAGGGGGAGCGGAAGGTGTATATTCTGGAGGGCGCCGACCGGATGAACGCCAGCGCCCAGAACGCCATGCTTAAGCTGCTGGAGGAGGGCCCGGCCTACGCCGCCTTTCTGCTTCTGGCGGAAAACGCCGGCGGCGTGCTGGAGACAGTGCGCTCCCGCTGTGAGACCCTCACCCTGGACCCGGTGGCCCCCGACGAGTGCCTCTCCTGGCTCCAGGAACGCTTTCCTCAGGCCAGCCGGGAGGAGCTTGCCGACGCCGCCAACCGCTGCCAGGGCCTGCTGGGCCGGGCGGTGAAACAGTTGGCCGGCGGGGGCGAGCAGGCCCAGGCCCTGAAGGACAAGGCCGACAAGCTCTCCCGCCTGTTGATGCAGGGACAGGAATTGGAGCTGCTGGAGTTTTCCCTCACCCTGGACAAGCTGAGCCGGGAGGAGGCCCAGCGCCTGCTGGACCTCACCTGCGCCGCCCTGGGGGACCAGATTCTCCAGGCCCCCGACCGGGCCCGGGCGCTGCGGGCCGCCCAAGGCGTGAAAGAGATGCGCCAGGCCGCGGGACTGAACGTGGGCCCCGCCGCCCTTTTCCCCTGGCTCTGCGCCCGCCTTTTTTCGTGAAAAAAGGCGACAAAAAAGCTCTCTGCGAAACTTCGTTTCGCCTCTGGGGATGCCGCCCTGCGGGGCGGGGGAGGCGATGTGACTTTCTGAACGATCAGAAAGTCACCAAAGAATCGCCGGGGGACGGCTCCGATGAGCGCCTTCGCGCAGCGGGCCCTCATAGTCACCTTTCCCCCGGTCCCCCTTTTACGAAGGCGGGCAACTTTGGCCAGGCAGTTAATTTCGGCGGCCTAAGTTTTGACCGTGCTTTCTCCTATTCTCGGCCCACGGGGGCCTATTGCCATCCAAATTTGATGGTTCTTGTATTCTAACGCACACCGCCTGGTGCCTGCCTACCTGTTTGGTGCGGCGGTGGTCGGGCGGACCAGCTGCCACGGTTTTGCCAGGGTAGGCGGTGTCCGTATAACGCAGACATTTTCAAACTTTACACCGGGCAGGGGCCTGTGCCCCCGAGGCAAGAAGGACGCAAGGTCTTGTCTTCGGAGCCGCCGGATGAAAGTACCAATTTCCCAGGAGAGCGTCCCCCGTAACTGGGGGTCTGGGGGCAATGACTGTGAGCGCTCGCTCCGCGTAGGCGCTCACCGGAAGCGGCCCCCAGGGCATTTTTGGTTCCTTTTTGGGCAAACAAAAAGGAACCCGCCCCGCAGGGCGGAACCCTGCCTCCCGAATTGAGATATACGACCTAAAGGAGAACAACCATGGTTGAAATTATTTCCGTCCGCTTCAAAAGCGGAGGCAAACAGTACTATTTTAACCCCAACGGCGAGGTATTCCAGCCCGGCGAAGGGGTGATCGTTGAGACCTCCCGGGGTGTGGAGTACGGCGAGTGTACCCAGGGCAACACCCCCATCGACGAAATGGAGCTCACCGCGCCCCTGCGCCCGGTACTGCGCCGGGCCACCGAGGAGGACCAGAAGGTCCGGGAGCGCAACAAGGAGAAGGAGGCCAAGGCCTTCCAGATCTGTCAGGAGAAGATCGCCCAGCACGGCCTGGAGATGAAGCTGGTGGAGGCCGAGTACAGCTTTGAGGGCAACAAGGTTCTCTTTTTCTTCACCGCCGAGGGCCGGGTGGACTTCCGCGCCCTGGTCAAAGACCTGGCCAGCGCCATCCACGCCCGCATCGAGCTGCGGCAGATCGGCGTGCGTGACGAGGCCAAGATGCTGGGCGGCCTGGGCATCTGCGGCCGTCCCTTCTGCTGTGCCCAGTTCCTGGACGAGTTCCAGCCCGTGTCCATCAAGATGGCCAAGACCCAGAACCTGTCTTTGAATCCCACCAAGATCTCCGGCACCTGCGGGCGGCTGATGTGCTGCCTGAAGTACGAGCAGGACGCCTATGAGGACCTGGTGAAGCACTCCCCCAAGCAGGAATCCTTTGTAGAGACCCCCGACGGGGCGGGTACCGTGTCCAGCGTCAACCTGCTGCGCCAGACGGTGCAGGTGCGGCTGGACAGCGCCCCGGAGACCCCCAAGTGCTATCAGAACTGCGAGATCTGCATCGTCCGCAACGGCAAGGGCAAGCGCCCCGAGGGCTATGTGGAGCCCCCTCTGGAGGAGCTGGCCAAGCTGCGCAAGCCGGTGGAGAAGGAGGAGGTGCCCGATCTGAAGGGCTCCGCCTCGCCTCTAGCCGCCGCCCTGGAGGCCGTCTTTAACGGAGAGACCCCCCAGTACGAGGGCTTTGACACCCCCGCCGCTCCCGCCAAACCCGCCAAGAGCTCGGGCCGCAGCCGCTCCCGCCGCCGCAGCGACGCTCCCAAGCCCCAGCAGCAGGAGGGGGAGCGCCCCCAGCGTTCGGAAAAGCCTGCCCGGCCGCCCCGCCCCAAGCAGGAGCGTCCCCAGCGCGCCGCCGAAAAGCCCCAGGAGAAGCCCGCTGACCGCGCCCCCAAAGCCGAGTCCGCCGCTTCCTCTGAGGGAGGGGAGAAGCGCCGCCGTCCCCGCCGCCGCCGACATGGATGCCGCCCTGCTGAGTGCCCCGGAGGAGCTGGCCCTGGTAAAGGCCCTGGCCCAGTACCCCGAGGAGCTGCACCTGGCCGCCCGGGACTACGATCCCAGCCGCATCAACCGCTATCTGGTGGCCCTGGCCGGTGACTTCCACCGCTTCTATAACGCCTGCCGCATCAAGGGCGAGGAGCCCCAGGTGCTGGGCGCCCGGCTGAAGCTGGCGGACACCGTGCGCTCCGTGCTGGCCAACGGCATGGGTCTGCTGGGTGTCAGCGCGCCGGAGAAGATGTAATCAGAGGGAAGAAGAAAACCCTTTTACGCCAAAAAACACGCCCTCGCGGCGTGTTTTTTGGCAGAGAGGAGAAGTTATGGCGTCAAACAAGCGGGAGCGTTTCCGGGAGCAGAAGGATTTTTTGCAGAAGCACCGGAGCATGATCGTCTATTTCGTTGTGCTGCTGGCGCTGCTGGGCAGTTTGATCGGCTGGAAGCTGCTGCCCGATCAGGTCTCCGTCCAGGTAGCCAGCAGCGGGGTGGACGTGATCCGGCGGCCCAAAAATGTGATGCTGTTGGTCCATCTGGGGATGACCGGAGCGTTTTGCGCCCTGTTTTGGCGCTGGCCCCGGGAGATCGCCTATTTTGTGGGGGCGGTGGTCAGCGTGCTGTTGGTGTTTAACCTGCTGGCCGCCAACCTGGGGGTGGCGTGAATGGAGCTGAAAAAGTTGGAAGAGCTCCTGGAGGGCCGCACCCCGGGCCTGATGGACGCCACCGGGCGCTATGCGGTGCTGGTCCCTCTGGTGGAGAGCGAACAGGGCTGGCAGGTCCTCTATGAGGTGCGCTCGGCCAAGCTCCACCGCCAGCCGGGGGAGGTGTGCTTCCCAGGAGGGAAGATGGAGGGGGCGGAGAGCCCCGAATCCTGCGCCCTGCGGGAGACCTGGGAGGAGTTATCCATCCCCCAAAATCACATCCGCCTGCTGGGGCGGCTGGATTTTATCGCCCACCGGGCCAACTTCATCCTCTATCCCATCCTGGGGGTGGTGGACCGGGAGGGACTGGAGTGCATGAAGAAAAGCCCCTCCGAGGTGGAGGAGACCTTTCTGGTGCCTCTGGACCACCTGTGCAGCCATCCGCCCCTGGAGTACAGCTATAAGCTGATGCCACAGACGGGGGAGGGCTTCCCCTATGACCTGTTGGGGATCCCCCGGGACTACAAGTGGCAGCCCGGCGGGGAAAACGTGCCGGTCTACCCCTGGGAGGGCAAAGCCATCTGGGGCCTTACCGGGCGGATTACCCGGCATCTGGTGTCCCTCATCCGAGAGAGCGGGGGAGAGGCAGAGCATGACTAAGATCGAGCAGCTGGGGCCCTACCAGATGGAACAGCGGCCCGGTGTGTTCCCCTTGGGCAGCGATGCTCTGGCCCTGGGCCGGTTTGCCACGGTGCGCAAGGGCTGGCGGGTGTGCGACCTGGGGACGGGTAGCGGCGTGCTGCTGTTGCTGCTGGCCGCTCGGGAGCCTCAGTTGGAGCTGTTTGGCCTGGATCAGGACCCGACCGCCGCCGCTCTGGCCCAGGACAACCTGGGGCGCAACGCCCTGGAGGGGCAGATCTGGACCGGAAGCTGGTCCCAGGTCCCTTTTCCTCCGGGCAGCTTTGACCTGGTGGTGTCCAACCCGCCCTACTATGCCCCGGGCAGCGGCAAGGACGGCGGCCCGGCCCGCATGGAGCGGGAGGAGCTGGACACCCTGTGCCGGGCAGCCTCCCGACTGCTGCGCAACGGCGGGCGCTTTGCCCTATCCTTTCCCACCCAGCGGATGGTTGATCTCTTGGAGGCCATGCGCCGCTGGGACCTGGAGCCCAAGCGGCTGAAATTGTTGTCCCACACACCCACCAAGCCCCCCTATGCCCTGCTGGTGGAGGGGGTGCGCCAGGGCAAGCCCGGTTTGCAGGTGCTGCCCTGCCTGGAATAAAAGGAGGAGGTCCGTGCCATGTCCGGAACCTTATATTTAGTTCCCACCCCCATTGGAAACCTGGGGGATATCTCGCCCCGTATGGCCCAGACCATGGCCCAGGCGGACTTCATCGCCGCTGAGGACACCCGGGTGACCATGAAGCTCCTGAACCACCTGGAGCTGAAAAAGCCCATGGTCTCCTACTACCGCCATAACTCGGAGAACAGCGGCCAGAGCATTTTGCAGCGGCTGCTGGCCGGGGAGAGCTGTGCTCTGGTCACCGACGCGGGCACCCCTGCCATCTCCGACCCGGGAGAGGACCTGGTGGCCCTGTGCGCCCAGAACGGGATTCCGGTGGTGTCCATTCCCGGCCCCTGCGCCCTGGTCACCGCCCTGGCGGCCTCCGGGCAGCCCACGGGGCGCTTTACCTTTGAGGGGTTCCTCGCCATGAACAAGAAAAACCGCCGCCGCCACCTGGACTCTCTCCGGGGGGAGGAGCGGACCATGATCTTCTATGAGGCGCCTCACAAGCTGCCCGCCACCTTGAAGGACTTGGCGGCCACCTTCGGGCCGGAGCGGCCTATTTCTCTGTGCCGGGAGCTGAGCAAGCTCCACGAGGAGATTCGCCGCACCACCCTGGGGGAGGCGGCCGACTACTACGACCAGAACCCGCCCCGGGGGGAGTTTGTGCTGGTGGTCCGGGGGGCAGAGCCCGCCGAGGAAGAGGAGGCCACCCTGGAGGACGGATTGGAGCGGGTGCGCGCCTTGCGGGAGGAGGGAGCCTCCCTGCGGGATGCAGTGAAGCAGGCGGCCAAGGAGCTGGGCCTGTCCCGCAACGAGCTCTACGATATGGCGGTCAACGACAAATAAAGAAAAAGTGGCGGAAGTGCTTGCACTTCCGCCGCTTTCTTTTTTATCCGCCGATTTGATACAGCCGCCCGGAGAAGGGGGGCAGGGTCAGAGACACCTGGCCGTCTGTCACCGGGAGGTAGTCCTGGGCCTGCTGGGTGGAGCCGCCGTAGGGGGCGCTGTCGCTGTCCAGCAGCAGGGTGAGCCCCTGAGCCTGAGGAACCGTCAGGGTGTAATTTTCCTGACATTGGTCGGAGAAGTTGAATACCGCCGCCAGCCGCTCCCCGTTGCCCCGGCGCTCCAGGGCGTAGAGACAGCGCGCCTCCTGGTGGCAGTCCAGCCAGGCAAAGCCGGCCCCCTGGTAGTCCTCAGCCCACAGGGCGGGGTGCTCCAGGTAGAGGCGGTTGAGGGCCTGGAAGAAGTGGTAGAACCCGTCATGGATGGGATAGCGCAGCACGTCCCAGTCCTGCTCCCGGCTCTCGTCCCACTCACGGAGCTGGCCAAACTCGCTGCCCATAAAGTTGAGCTTTTTTCCTGGGTGGAGGAACATGTAGAGGTACAGGGCCCGGGCCTGGGGGAACTTCTTCTCATAGTCCCCGTTCATTTTCTGTAAAATGGTGGCCTTGCCGTGGACCACCTCGTCGTGGGAGAAGGGCAGCAGATAGCGCTCGTTGTAGAAGTACTGCATGGAGAAGGTGAGCTGGTGGTATTTCTGGGAGCGTTCCCACGGGTTGGACTGGAAGTAGGTGAGGGTGTCGTGCATCCATCCCATATCCCACTTGTAGTCAAAGCCCAGGCCGCCCTGGTCTGCCGGGCAGGTCACGCCGGGATAGGTGGAGGAGTCCTCAGCGATAAGCATCGCGGAGGGGTGGCGCTCCTTGAGACCGCGGTTGAGCTCCTGCAAAAACTGGATGCCCCCCTGGTTGGTCCCCCGGGCCTCGTCCCCCTGCCAGTAGAGCAGGTTGCGCACCGCATCCATGCGCAGACCGTCAAAGTGGAACTCCTCCAGCCAGTAATGGGCGGCGGACTGGAGGAAGCTGCGCACCTCGCCCCGGGAGTGCATAAAGTTACAGCTGCCCCACTCGCTGCGGCCCACGTCCCAGCTGGGGTACTCATAGAGGGGCGTGCCGTCGTAGTTCCACAGGGCGTAGTCGTCTACGGCGAAGTGGACGGGGACAAAGTCCAAAATCACCCCGATGTCCGCCTGGTGGCACCGGTCCACCAGGGCCATAAGCTGTTGGGGAGTACCATAGCGGGAGGTGGGGCTAAAAAAGCCCGTGTTCTGATAGCCCCAGGAGGCGTCGCTTGGGTGCTCGCTGAGGGGCATCAGCTCAATGTAGTTAAAGCCTGCCTCTTTCACATAAGGGATAAGACGCTGGGCGATCTCCTCGTAGTTATACCAGCCGTTGGGGTCGTCTGGGTTGGTGTGCCAGGAGCCCAGATGTACCTCGTAGATGTTGACCGGGCGATTTTTTCCATCGGTGCGGCGGCGCATCCAGCTCTCATCCCGGAAGGTGTAGCTGGACAGGTCCTGGAGGATGGAGGCGTTGTGGGGCCGCAGCTCCATAAAGAAGCCGTAGGGGTCGCAGTGGTCCAGCCAGCTGCCGTCCGGGCGGTAGATGCGGTACTTATATTTCATCCCAGGCTTGGCCTGGGGGACAATTCGCTCCCAAAAGTTTCCGTCGTATACCTTGGCCATAGGCAGTTCCTCCCAGCCGCTGAACTCCCCGATGAGGGAAATCTTCTGCGCGCTGGGAGCAAAGGTACGGAATACCGCCCCATCTTCGGTGAGATGGGCGCCCAGGTAATGGTAGGCGTCAAAGGAGCGGCCGGTATAAAATCCATAAAAATCCATGGGGTCCTCCTAAAAATAATAGACATGAGTTGGAAAAGTAGCTATACTTATTATAACCAGCCAACCAGTCGGGTCCACCGGCGAAAATAGAAAAGAGTTGGATAAACAACATATGACGGAAATTGTCGGGGAGGTGTCCTATGGATCTGCGCGTGGAAAAAACCAAGGGGAGCATTGTCAACGCCTTTCTCAGCCTGCGGGCAAAGAAGCCCCTGGAGAAGATCACCGTGAAGGAGCTGTGCCAGCTGGCCCGAATCAATAAGTCCACCTTTTATACCCACTATCCGGATATCTTTGCCCTCTCCCACGCCCTGGAGGGGGAGGTGGTGGAGGCCATCCTGGCCGACATCCCCCACCCGGAGGGGATTTTCGATCACACCGAGGAGTTTACCCGGGACCTGTTCCGCTCCTGCAACGCCCGCTCCGCCCTCATACAGACTCTGTTTTCCGGCAGCCGGGAGGGGCGGCTCATTGAGACCTTGGAGGCGGGACTCAAGGAGCTGGCCTTTCAGCGCCGTCCGGAGTACCGCCAGGACCCGGCCAGCCATATTGTGCTCAGCTATGTGATCTACGGGGGCTACTACGCCTACCGAAAAAATTTGGGCTACGGCCTGGAGCAGGTAGTGGAGCTCGTTGGCCGTCTGTCCAAGCAGGTAGGTGACTTTTTCCCGCCGGGAGGGGACGCGAAGCCTTGACAAGGGGAAAAAATGTGATACAATACCTTTGTTACACGCAAAGATGGAGCAAAGCTTCGGACGATGGCCCAGAGCGAGGGGGAGACGGTGAAAGCCCCCGGCCGGCAGCCGAGGCAGGCCACTCCGGAGCGGCCCGTGACGAGCGGGACGGCTCATCCCCGTAAGCGGATGGCTGAGATGCCCCATTGGGGATAATCAGGGTGGTACCGTGGAATTTTCCGCCCCTGACTGTGGTCAGGGGCGGTTTTTTGTACCCCCTGGAAAAAAGGAGGGAGAGGGATGAAAAAGAAGCTGTGGGTACTGGCAGCAGCCCTTCTGGCTTGTCTGGTGGTGCTGTGCGCCTGCGACACCAAGGGAAATCCCCTGCCCCAGGGCATGGAGGAGAGCGCGGTGTTGGACCAGGGCCGCAGCGTGATGGAACTGCTCAACCAGGGCGACTGGCAGGCAGTCTATGATCAGATGCGCTCTGACGCCAAGGAGACCACCAGCCCGGAGGGGATCGAGAGCTATATGAACTCCGCCGTGGAAAAGGCGGGCACCTTCGAAAAAGAGGAGGAAGGCATGGCCACCGGTCAGAAGCTGGACTCCGGCGAGGAGTACGCCACTGCGGTGTTTTACTGTAAGCATTCGAAAAAAGACGTGGTCTACCGCATTGCCTTTGACACCGATATGGTGATGATTGGCCTGGAAATCAAGACAAAGTAAGAGAACGATATTGGAGGTAATACCTATGTACGATCCTAAGCCCTTTGGCTTAAATGAACTGCGCGAGATGTTCCTGTCCTTCTTTGAGACCAAGGGACACCTGCGCCTGCCCAGCTTTTCCCTGATTCCTCAGAACGACGCCAGCCTGCTGCTGATCAACTCCGGCATGGCCCCCATGAAGCCCTTCTTCACCGGTGAGCAGGAGCCCCCCCGTCACCGTGTGACCACCTGCCAGAAGTGCATCCGCACCGGCGATATTGAGAACATCGGCAAGACCGCCCGCCACGGCACCTACTTTGAGATGCTGGGCAACTTCTCCTTCGGCGACTACTTCAAGAAGGAAGCCATCCACTGGGCCTGGGAGTTTCTGACCAGCAAGGAGTGGGTGGGCCTGGATCCCGAGCGCCTCTACCCCTCCGTCTTTGCCGGCAATGAGACCACCCCCGCCGACGACGAGGCCTTCCGCATCTGGAACGAGGAGATCGGCATCCCCGCCGAGCGCATCTTCAAGTTCGGCAAGGAGGACAACTTCTGGGAGCACGGCTCCGGCCCCTGCGGCCCCTGCTCCGAGATCTACTATGACCGGGGCCCTGAGTGGGGCTGCGGAAAGCCCGGCTGCACCGTGGGCTGCGACTGCGACCGGTATATCGAGGTCTGGAACGTGGTGTTCTCCCAGTTCGACAACGACGGGGAGGGCCACTACACCGAGCTGAAGCAGAAGAACATCGACACTGGCATGGGCCTGGAGCGTTTGGCCTGCGTCAGCCAGAACGTGGCCAGTCTGTTCGACGTGGACACCGTCATGAACATCACCAACAAGGTCAGCGAGATCACCGGCGCCAAGTACGAGCAGAGCGACAAGATCGACGTCTCCCTGCGGGTCATCACCGACCATATCCGCTCCGCCACCTTCATGATCTGTGATGGCGTTCTGCCCAGCAACGAGGGCCGGGGCTATGTGCTGCGCCGCCTGCTGCGCCGGGCCGCCCGCCATGGCAAGCTGCTGGGAGTGGATCATCCCTTCCTGTACGAGGTGTGCGACACTGTGGTCCATGAGAACGAGGGCCACTATCCCGAGCTGCGGGAGCGGCAGGCCTATATCACCAAGGTCATCCGCACGGAGGAGGAGAACTTCGCCAAGACCCTGGACGCCGGCATGAAGATCTATGACGATATGCTCTCCGCCCACAAGGCCCAGGGGGAGACCGTGTTCTCCGGCGCTGACGCCTTCAAGCTGTACGACACCTACGGCTTCCCCATCGACCTGACCGTGGAGATGGCGGAGGAGGCCGGCATGACCGTGGACCAGGAGGGCTTCAAGGCTCTGATGGAAGAGCAGAAGGTCCGCGCCCGCAAGGCCCGGGAGGCCCTGGGTGACCTAGGCTGGGCAGGCATCGAGTTCGGCAAGGACATGCCCGCCACGGAGTTCGTAGGCTATGATCGCTCCAGCGAGCAGGGCAGAGTCCTGGCCCTGGTGGCCGACGGGGAACTGCGGGACGAGCTGGCTCAGGGCGTGGAGGGCATCCTGGTGCTGGACCAGACGCCGTTCTATGCCGAGATGGGCGGCCAGGTGGGAGACCACGGCACCATTCAGGGACCCAACGGCACCTTCCAGGTGACGGATGTTCAGAAGAACAAGGGCGGCAAGTTCATGCACTCCGGCAAGGTGGTCTCCGGCACCCTCAGCGTGGGCGAGACCGTCACCGCATCCATCGACGTGGAGCGCCGGAAGGCCATCATGCGGGCTCACAGCGCCACGCATCTGCTGGACGCTGCCCTGAAGAAGGTCCTGGGCGACCATGTGCATCAGGCGGGCTCCCTGGTGGAGCCGGACCGGCTGCGCTTTGACTTTACGCACTTTGAGGCTATCACCCCGGAGCAGCTGGCTCAGATCGACAAGCTGGTGAACGACGCCATCCTGGAGGGCTACCCCGTGGCGACGGAGGTGCTGCCCATCGAGGAGGCCAAAAAGAAGGGCGCCGTGGCCATGTTCGGTGAGAAGTACGGCGATATCGTCCGCGTGGTGGAGATGGGCGACTTCTCCATGGAGTTCTGCGGCGGCACCCATCTGGACAACACCGCCAAGGCCGGTCCCTTCCGCATCAAGTCCGAGGGCTCCGTCGCCTCGGGCGTCCGCCGGATCGAGGCCACGGTGGGCCGACTGAGCCTGGACACCATGAACCGGAATCAGGAGCTGCTGTTCCACGCCGCTCAAGTGCTGAAGACAACACCTGGTGAGCTGGCCGCCAAGGCGGAGCAGCAGGCAGCGGAGATGAAGGAGCTGCGCCATGAGCTGGAGAAGTTCAAGTCCGAGGCGTCCCTGGGCGAGGCCCGGCAATTCCTGACCGCCGCCAAGAACGTGGGCGGACTGAAGGTCCTGACCGCTATCCGTAACGGCATGGATGCGAACGCCCTGCGGCAGATGGGCGATTTCCTGCGGGACAAGGCCCCGGATGTTGTGGCAGTGCTGGCTTCTGCCAATGGGGAGAAGATCACCTTCCTGGCAGTCTGCGGTCCCGAGGCGGTGAAGCGCGGCATCAAGGCCGGCGACCTGGTGAAGAGTGTCTGCGCCATCTGCGGCGGCAAGGGCGGCGGCAAGCCTGACAGCGCCATGGGCGGCGGCAGTGACCTGCTGAAGCTGGATGATGCACTGGCCACCGTGGATGATTTTGTGGCGGAAAAGCTGAAGTAAGCTGTAAATGACACCTTCCCCGGGGCCTCGCCGGGCAAAGGCCTGGCGGGAACAGAGTGGAGTGGGAGAACTTTATGTCAACTCGAGAGGACGTCAAGACGTTTTTTGGCCTGCCTCTGGACTTCTCCATGCTGGAGCTGGAACCGGAGACAGGCGCCGACCCGGTACGGTATTTCTGTACCCCGGAAAATGCCGAGATCATTGGCTGGGGCAGTTGCGGGACGCACTTCGTCCTCCTGCCGGGGGATGAGGCGGTGTACTGCGTGGAACCGGAGATGGCAGAGGAGGGTACCTTTGTGCTGCCGGTGGGGGCGGACTTCCGGGAGTTCCTTTCCCATCTGTTCTACTGCAAATGCACCAGTCCTCTGGCGCAGATCTTCATGCTGGACGCGACCCGGTTCCGGAAGCTTCTGGAGGACAACGATGCCAACACCTGGCCGGGCTGCGAGGAGGGCTTCAAGAGCGGGGACGCGTCCCTGGCCCTGCTGGCGGAGACGTTCGGCGTTCAGCCGAAAGACCCCTTTGACCGAGTGAAGGCGCTCCAGGCGGCCTTTGACCCGTCAGTGCTGGAATTCTCCGACGAGTACTATGACACTCTGGGGCTGGAGAACCCCCGGCACCCGGAGGAACAGGACATCAACACTGGCTGTGATGTGGCCGCCACACAGGTCATCATGATGAAGAAGGAGGACACCCGTGAAAAAAGTCAGGATCACCGTCTTGAAAACCACCCTGGATGAAGAGCTGGCGGCGGAATACGGCGCTGAAGGGCTGGGCCCCTGCCCCATGCTGCGGGAAGGCCAGGTGTTCTACGCCGACTACGCCAAGCCGGATGGCCTCTGTGACGAGGCCTGGAAGGCTATCTATCAGTATGTGTTCGCCCTGGCCCACGGGGCGGGAGAGGGTCTGTTCTATTACGGCGACTGGATCCGCAGGCCCGGCGTGGCCATCTGCTCCTGCAACGATGGGCTCCGCCCCGTGATTTTCAAGCTGGAGACCACAGAGGAGGAAGCATCCGTCAACTACACACCCGTGCGGTAAAATTATTTACTTTCAGAATATCGCAAGTAATTTCCCTTTACAGAGAAAGGGGGCTGCCATGCTGCTGCCCAAGGACCCCTACATTCTTCTGAGCTTCCTCAACACCCGCCTCCGGGACCAGTATGCGGACCTGGAGGATCTGTGCGCGTCCCTGGATGCGGACGAGCAGTCCCTGCGGGAGACGCTGGCGGGGGTTGACTATCGCTACGATCCCGTTTATCATCAGTTTATACCGATCACATCAAAGGAGGTTTGAAAATGTCCGATTGCCTATTCTGCAAGATCGTTGCCGGGGAGATCCCCAGCAGCAAGGTCTACGAGGACGACGTGTGCTACGCCTTCAATGACATTGATCCCCAGGCGCCCACCCACTTCCTGGTGGTACCCAAGGCCCACATCGGCTCTGTGTCTGAGATCACCGCGGACAACAGCACAGTGGTGGCTCATATCTTCGAGGTCATTGCCAAGCTGACAAAGGAAAAGGGGCTGGACAGCTACCGGGTGGTCTCCAACATCGGCGAGCAGGCGGGGCAGAGCGTGTTTCATCTGCACTTCCACGTACTGAGCGGCAGAGATATGACGTGGCCTCCGGGCTGATGCGGCCTTCGAGAGGGGCAACTGTACCGCTGAGGCAAAATGATTTCAATTTCCTGATTTGCCGTCCGTTGGAGCATAAGAGAGCGCCGCGAGCAAAGCTCGCGGCGCTCTCTTACTGAATTAGAAGGGGGGGGGGTTACAGCTCACCGCCGGAGAGGACCAGGGTCAGGTCCTCAAAGTTGGAGAAGCTGGGATAAGAGATGCGCACATCATCGCCGGTGGCGTTGACATCCATCTGCATATCCATCTGGAGCTTGGCAGTAATCTGCGCATTTTCGGTCTCCGTGACAGGCAGGCCCAGCACCAGATCCAGGTCGAAGTCCGCGGTGCAGGACTCCAGCTCTCCGTCGGAACCGACGGTGTAGACGTATGTGCAGCTCTGCAGATCTGCGGTGAGGTCCACCGGGCTCTCCATGGCGGCAAGCTCTTCCTGCAAGGCCGTCAGCAGATCCTCCAGAAGGCTGTTCAGGCTGTCATCCATCTTCATGGTGTATACGGTGCGGGAGCCCGTGCGGGAGACGTCGATGGAGTCGATCATGGGCAGCATCATGCTGTTCATCTGGCCGCTGATCTGCAGCATCTCCTGGTAAAACTCCGCGAACCCGTCCATGTCGCCCACCGGATATTTGTACCGGTCTGTGGTTCCGTCCATCTCCTCCTGGATATAGACCCAGCGTCCTGCATCCACTCCTGAACAGAGACTTGATCCTGCATGGTCACATCGGGGCCGGCGCCTGCCGTGTTGGATTCCATGTTCATGTTCATGGAAATGGCCAGCTGGAGCGGGTCTTTCAGAATCATCTGGATGCGGCCGTTTCCGGAGACGGCCACGGACATGGTTTCGTGGATGGTCTCGGTCCCATCGGAGCCGTCAACGGCAATGTCCATCCCCATATTCATGGTATAGTCCGCGTCGATGCCGGTGGAGGAGGCCTGGCTGGCGGCGGTCAGGGCCCGGTAGGCCTCGATTTTCTCGGTAATGGGCCGGGCGGCCTCGGCGTCAATGGCGCCGCTCTCCACCAGGCTGGCCAGCAGATAGGTGCTGCCGTCCTTGAGATCAGCGCCCAGGGCCTGGTAGGTGACGGCAGCCAGATCGTCCCGCAGGAAGGGGGCGGCGTCCAGCATGGAGAGGTTGAACAGGCCGTGGAGCATGGCGAAGTCCAGCGTGTCTGCGTACAGGAAGTCCACGCCGTCCTCATAGCCTAGTGCCCGCAGCAGGAAGGCGCAATACATTTTTGCGCTGCACGGACTGGATGCGCCGAAAGTGGTGGCGGAGGTGCCGTTGGTGATGCCTTGGCTGTACAGCCAGGCGACGGAGGGGGCCGCGGTTTCGCTCACGTCGGTGAAGGGCATGGAGATCTCTCCCGCCTCATAGGCGGCTTTGGCCTCGTCCTCGGCGCCGTAGAGCCGCACCAGCATGATGGCGGCCTCGGAACGGGTAGGGGCGCGGTCCAGCTCAAAGCCGCCGGCGGTGCCCCGGAACACGCCGATGGCGGACAATTCCTCCGCAACGGAGTCGTAGGAAGAGGCGGAGGCGGTCCCGGCCATTGCCGCAGTCAGCAACAAGGTCGCGGCCAGTATGGTCAGAATGCGTTTCATGGTCAACGCTCCTCTCTTTTTTGGTGGAAGAATTTCCACTGATTACTGCTATCTTACGCCGGGCGGAGAGAGCCGTCAAGAGCAGGGAACATGATTTATGGAAAAAGGGCTGGTATTTCCCGCCGGTTCCCGGTATAATGTACCCAAATGGTTTCTCTTTCCCCATTTTTCCAAACAGCTGTGATCGGCTGGGGCGAGGCGGGAAAGCAGAATCATTGGGAGAAAGCGCGTCCGGCCAAAGGGCTGACACGGGGCAACGGAGCAGGTGCCGTGAATCCCGGCGGCCTATGCATGGATCCGGCGGAGAGAGCAAAATTGCGGCTCTTTTGCAGCCTGCCCGCTGTTCTGGGCAGCCGCTGGACGAGCTGTTTGGCAGGATGGAAAAGAGGAGAGACCATGCGCAAGCTGGCCGCGTTCACCGTGTCCTTCGCTCTGGGGATCTGTCTGGCCCAGTATCTGCTGCCGGAGAGGCTTCTTCTGCCCGTGGCGGCAGTTTTCTTTGCCGCGGCCTGCCTCGCCCTGCTGCTGCCGGGACTTTGGCGGAAGCGGGTGTTGCTGGTGGGCACGGGGCTGGCCCTGGCCCTGGGGTGGAACTGGCTGTACAGCTATGCTGTACGGGCGCCTCTTGCGGCCCTGTCCGGCAGCGAGGGCACCGCTTCCATGACTCTTTTGGAGTACGCCGTCCCCACGGACTACGGCGCCAAGGTGACAGTGAAGCTGGAGGGGGTTCCCCTGGGCAAGGTGGTCTGCTACGGCGGGGCGGACCTGCTGGACCTGGAGCCGGGCCAGACGGTGGCGGCACAGGTGAAATTTCAGGATTCCGCCCGGCTTCGGGAGGATACCATTACCAACTTCACCGCTCAGGGAGTGTTCCTGCTGGCCTACCAGCGGGGAGACGAGGCCGTCTACGGTGAGGGATCCGCCGGCTCGCCACGGTGGTGGCCCGCCCATGCGGCCCGGGCCATGCAGAACCGGGTGACGGCGCTGTTTGACGGAGATGAGGCCGCGTTCCTCAGCGCCATCCTCACCGGGGACACGTCCGGATTGTCGGAAGAAGCCCGGTCCGACCTGTCGGAGGCGGGACTCAGCCACATCCTGGCCGTGTCCGGGTTGCACTGCGGCTTTCTGATGACGCTGATTCTGCTGCTCACAGGACGGCACCGGCACCGTCTGGCGGCGGCGCTGGCGCTGCCCGTCCTGATGTTCTATACGCTGTTGACCGGGGCCAGTCCCTCGGTGGTCCGGGCCTGCATCATGGTGGTGTTCGTGCTGGCGGCACCCCTGTTTCAGCGGGACAGCGACCCGCCCACCACGCTGTCCGCCGCCCTGTTTTTGATCCTGCTGGCGAACCCCTTTGCGGCGGCCTCCATCAGTCTGCAGCTGTCCTTCGGAGCCATGGCGGGGCTTCTCTGGCTGACGCCGAAGCTCCAGGACCTGCTGTTGGGGGAGAGACCGAGTGGGAAGGTCTGCCGACTGCTGGTTTCCAGCCTGTCGGCCACCGTGGGGGCCATGGCATTCACGGTGCCCTTGTGCGCTGTCTACTTCGGGTCGCTGGTACTGAACTCTCCGGTAAGCAACCTGCTGTGCCTGACAGCCTCCAGCCTTGTGTTCACGCTGGGGCTTGGGGCAGTCCTGGCGAGCTTCCTCTGGGTGCCTCTGGGGACGGTGATCGGCTTCGTGCCGGCTTTGCTGACCCGGTATATCCTCTGGATATCCGGGGTTCTGGCGTCTGTCCCCCACCACGCCCTGTACTTCACCAACCCGTATCTGAAATACTGGCTGGTATTTCTGTATGTCCTCTTCGCCGCGGCCTTTTTCCTGCGGCCCAAGGCCCGGCGGAAGTATGCCGTGGCCGGTGTGCTGGCGGCGGTATCCCTGGCGGTGACGGTGCGGCTGGGCGCGCCCCACTACACCCGGGGCGGCCTGGACGCCTATGTGCTGGACGTGGGGCAGGGGGAGAGCGTGCTGCTGACCTCCGGCGGGAAATTTGCCCTGGTGGACTGCGGCAGCCGCAACAGCTGGTACGACGCCGGCGGCATCGCGGCGGATCACCTGGCCACCATGGGCTGTGGGACGCTGGACTATCTGATTCTGACCCACTACGACTACGATCACATCTCCGGCGTGGCGGAGCTGCTGGCAAGAGCGCGGGTGGACACTCTGCTCCTGCCGGACGTGTCCGACGATGCAGGGGCGCGGTTCCGGGTGGAGCTGGCCGCCCGGAACCACGGCGTGGACATTCAATACGTGGAGGCGGAGACGGTTTACACCCTGGGGGAGAGCAGCCTCACCATCTACCCGCCGGGGGACGTGGAGGGCGACAACGAACAGGGGCTGGCCGTCCTGTGCACCTATGGCGACTACGACCTGCTGATTACCGGGGACCGGAACATGGCGGCGGAGCGGCAGCTGATCGCCGACCATGATCTGCCCGACATCGAGGCCCTGGTAGTAGGCCACCACGGCTCCAAATCCTCCACCTCGAAGGAGTTGCTGGAGGCCCTGACGCCGGAGACGGGCATCATCAGCGTGGGGGACAACAGCTACGGCCACCCCACGGAGGACGCCCTCCGCCGCCTGGTGCTGGCAGACGTGGAGATCTACCGGACGGACAAGCAGGGTACCGTCCATCTATCTGTGAATTGAGGAGACACCATGGCATACGCGAAAAAGACATCCAAGGCCAACGAGGCCTTTCAGAAACTGAAAAACGACCTGGCCGCGGGAACGGCGGGGAACGCCTACATCTTCTACGGGGAGGAGACGTATCTCCGGGAGTACTATCTCAAAGAGCTGCGGAAGAAGCTGGTCCCCGCCGGGTTTGAGGAGTTCAACTACCACACCCTGGAGGGGAAGGACCTGACGGTCCAGACCCTGGCAGAGACGGCGGAGGCCATGCCCATGATGGCGGAGCGGACGCTGATTGTGGTGTCGGACTTCGACCTGTTCAAGCTGAACGAGGAGCAGCGGGAAAAGCTGATCGCCTTTTTGGAGGATGTGCCGCCCTACTGCTGCGTGGTGTTCCTCTACGACACGGTGGAATACAAGCCCAACCGCACCATGAAGAAGCTGTACAAGGCCGTCACCGACCACGTGGAAGCGGTGGAGTTCCGTCCGGCGGACAACAGCGACCTGGTGGTGTGGATCGCCCGGCGGTTCAAGGCCCTGGGGAAGGAGATCGACCGTCAGACGGCGGAGTACCTGATCTTCACCTGCGGCGGTCTGATGACGGGGCTGGTGCCGGAGATCGCAAAGATCGGCGCCTATGCCAAAGGCAGGGCCATCACCCAGAAGGACATCGACGCTGTGGCGGATCCGGTGCTGTCGGCGGAGGTGTTCCGCCTGTCCGACGCGGTGCTCCAGGGGAATTACGACGGGGCGGCCCGCATCCTGGGGGATCTGCTGAAAATGCAGACAGAGCCCATCATGATCCTGGCGGCTTTGGGCAGCCAGCTCCGGCGCATCTATACCGCCCGGATGGCCATTGACAGCGGCAAGGACAAGTACTGGCTCATGGAGCTGTGGGAGATGAAGAGCGACTATCCGGCCAAACTCCTGCTCTCCGCCGCCAAAAAGACCACGGCCGCCTGGTGCGCCGACGCGGTGCAGATGTGCCAGGTGCTGGACCGGCGGATGAAGAGCGAGAAGGGCGTGGACGCCGTGGGCGAGCTGAAGCTGCTGCTGGTGCGTCTGGGGGCGCAGCGGCGATGAAGAAAGCGATCCGAGAGGTCATTGTGGTAGAGGGCCGCTACGACAAAAACGCCCTCAGTCAGGTGGTGGACGCTACCATCATCACACTGGGCGGCTTCGCCGTGTTCAACGACCGGGAGAAGCTGGCCTTTCTCCGCCGCCTGGCGGAGCAGAGGGGGCTCATCGTGCTGACGGACAGCGATGGGGCAGGGTTCGTCATCCGGAACTATCTGAAGGGTGCTCTCCCACGGGATCGGGTGAAGCAGGCATATATCCCGGACATCCCAGGCAAGGAGCGCCGCAAGCGGACCCCCGGCAAAGAGGGCAAGCTGGGCGTGGAGGGTATGAGGCCCGCCGTGCTGCTGGAGGCCCTGCGCCGGGCGGGCGCCACCTTCGCCGACGAGGGGGCGGCGGAGTGTCCGGGAGACCCTATCACCAAGGCGGATCTGTTCGCCCTGGGCCTCACCGGCGGAACCGACAGCGCCGCGAAGCGCCGGGCGCTGCTGAAGCAGCTGGATCTGCCGGAGCACCTGACGCCCAACGGCATGTTAGAGGCGTTGAACCTGTTATACAGCCGGGAGGAGTTCCTTTCCCGAATGGTGAAAACTCAGTAAAAAGCGGGAGGAAGCCGGGCCATCGACAGGGTTCGACAGCATTCCCCCAAACGGCAGTGCTACAATTTTTTTGTTCGTGTGTGACAACAGACAGAAGGAGGAAATCGAGGTGCGGGCCTTCCTGGTAGGAAGAAGGCCGTGCCGCGGCGTACCGGTGGACTACTTTCTGCTGGTGGAGGAGTGGGACGCCCTCTGGGAGTGCTACGGCATCCGCGTGGAGAGCGGCGGGGAGCGGACGGAGATCCCAGGGATCACCGCCTCGCAGTCTGGGATCCTGTCGCTGCTGTCCAAGCTGATGCGGGGGAGCGTGACGCCCGTCGCGGCGCGGGATGTGGTGGAGGACTGGTTGCTGGAATAGCGTGCAGTCCGGCCGTAAAAAGGAGTCCGGAGAGGATGCAGGGTGTGCATTCTCTCCGGACTCTTTTTACAAATTTCAGGGCGCTTTTGCCAACGCCGCCAGAACGGCGGACAGGAGCGGGCACAGGACCAGTCCCGCCGCCAGCAGCCGTCCCCGGCGGGAAGCGAACGTCACGCCCTTCCGTCCCGTCCGTTCCGCCAGCAGCCCCATGGGGAGGGACAGCAGATAGATGCATCCCCAGAAGGCCCAGCCGTAGTGCCCGTGTCCCATGGCCGCTCCCGCCGGGTGGGGCCCCAGAACCAGCCCCATCAAAAATCCGATGAGAAAATAGGCGCAGGTGGTGCAGGAGAGCCGGTACCGCCCCAGCAGCGCCGTCAGGGCGGAGAGGGCCATGGCCCACCAGAAGAGACCGCTGCTGAGGAGCCAGCCGTAGAGATAGCTCTCCCCGCCGCTGGGCCGCTCCCACAGCAGCCAGCCCAGCAGGGAGCTGTCCTCCAGGGGGCACCAGAGGATGCGGCCCAGCAGGTAAAAGACAAGATACCCCGCAGTCACCGCCAGAGCCGCCAGGACCCGGGGACGCCGGCGGCTCCGGGACCACAGGGGTGGAGGTGCCTCTGCCGCCGGAGCGTCCGCCCCCTCTGATGGGAGCAGCAGGTCCACCGTGGTGCCGAAGAGCTCCGCCAGGCGGAAGAGGTTCTCCGTGCTGGGGGCGCTCTGGCCGGACTCCCATTTGGTAACCGCCTGGCGGCTGACATCCATCCGGCGGGCCAGAGCCTCCTGGGACAAGCCTGCCCGCCGGCGGTGTTCCCTGATCCGCTGACCCAGCGTGGTCATGGACACACCTCCTTTCAGACTTTATGCTACCAGAATTCAACTCCTTTGACCACCAACTATCCGGCAACAATCGGTTGCGGCGGCGGAAAAGGGCAGCTTTACCGCTTCAGCAGCCGCCGTAGAGAAGCGGCGTCCAGCAGGTTCACCGTCTGGAAGGCACCGCCGTAAAACACGGCGTAGTTGTTGAACACGCCGGGAAGAGCCTTGGCCTTCTCCAATGTGTCCACAGGCACCAGAGAATACGGAGCCCCGGCCTCTCCACACACCTGCCGGATGATCTCCAGGCTGTTGACCGCATAGGGACACTGGTCACTGTAATAAATCGTCAGCGCCTTTTCCTCGATGGTCCCCGCCCTGGCTTGGTCCGTAAAGCGGGGGAGGGTACCGTCGAAGGATCGGGCCAGCAGGGTGTAGCTATAGCCCGTTTCATCCACCGTCTCAAAGCCGTACTTCCGGGCGAAGGACTGGTCGGAGAGCCAGGCCTTCTGTTTTTCCGCCCCCAGCATGCAGATGCCGGATTTTCCCCGGTCCCGGGCGTCCGCCAGGCAGTGCTCCATCAGCGCCCGGCCGTACCCCTTGCCCTTGTATGCACCGGCCACCCAGAGGCAGTAGAGGTACAGATAGTTGTCCCCCTCTACAGGGACCCAGGCGGTCTCCAAAGGGGCGTACTCGATAAAGACCTTTTCCTTGACATCCAGTTTCCGGAAGACGTGCCCCTCCGGCAGGCGGTCCACCAGCCACCGGCGTTTAGCCTCCACGCCGGGGTGGGGCTTTTTGCTGCGGATGATGCAGCACAGGTGCTGATCGGCGATGTTTTCCGCCGTCAGATCGATGAATCCCGGTTCCATACAGACGCTCTCTTTCCGCCGGAGACGCCGGCCTTTTTTTCGTATCGTACCAGATCCGGCGGAAGAACGCAACTGTCCTGCCGGTTCGCCAAAGGCGCTGCCAGCGGCAGGTTTATCTTATGATGCGGTGCCGGCGCATCCCGCTTTTGGGCATTGAGGAGAGGTCAATCTCCGTTTTGTGAATATGTGATCGCTTTTGACATATTCCCGCATACAGACAAGTTTTTGCTGTCCCCATGCCGCCAATGGCCGTCTAAAACAACGTATTGCATTTCCCCGTCAGATTTTGTATAATAAATATCCTAACGTGTACGCATACCAACGATACACTGCGCGAGAGGGAGGAATGACAGCGCATGGCAGAGGAGATCAAGCTGACGCAGGACGAGGCGCCGGAGAGCCGGAACTTTATTCACGCTTTCATCGAGGAGGACATCGGCCCCGGCGGCCAGTTTGAGGGGATGACCGTCCACACCCGGTTCCCGCCGGAGCCCAACGGCTACCTGCACATCGGGCACTGCAAGGCGCTGACCATCGACTTCGGCACGGCGGAGAAGTTCGGCGGCCTGTGCAACCTGCGGATGGATGACACGAACCCCACCAAGGAGGACGAGGAATTCGTAGACGCCATTCAGCAGGATATTCACTGGCTGGGCTTTGACTGGGGCGACCGGTTCTTCTACGGCTCGGATTACTTTGACGAGGATTATCGTCAGGCGGTGGGCCTCATCAAGAAGGGCCTGGCTTATGTCTGCGAGCTGACGCCGGAGCAGTTCAAGGAGTACCGGGGAGATACCACCACTCCGGCCCGCTCCCCCTGGCGGGACCGGCCCATCGAGGAGAGCCTGGACCTGTTCGAGCGGATGAAGAACGGCGAGTTCCCGGAGGGCAAGTACACCCTGCGGGCCAAGATCGACCTGGCCAGCGGCAACTTCAATATGCGGGACCCGGTGCTCTACCGGATCAACTACCTGCCCCATCACCGCCAGGGGAACAAGTGGTGCATCTATCCCATGTACGACTTCGCCCACCCCATCCAGGACGCGCTGGAGGGCATCACCCACTCCCTCTGCTCCCTGGAGTTTGAAAACCACCGCCCCCTGTACAACTGGGTGGTAGAGCACTGTGACCTGCCCAGCCATCCCCGGCAGATCGAGTTCGCCCGCCTGGGCATCGACCACACGGTGCTCTCCAAGCGCAAGCTCCGCAAGCTGGTGGAGGAGGGGAGGGTCTCCGGCTGGGACGATCCCCGGATGCCCACGCTCTGCGGCCTGCGCCGCCGGGGCTATACGCCCCGGTCTATCCGGAACTTCTGTGAGCGCATCGGTGTGGCAAAATCCGCAAATGTGGTGGAATACGGCTTCCTGGAGCACTGCCTGCGGGAGGACCTGAACGAGACCGCCCAGCGGACCATGGCGGTGATCCGGCCCATCAGGCTGACCATCACCAACTATCCGGAGGGGAAAAGTGAGACCGTTACCGTGGAGAACAACCCCCTGGACCCCGCCGCCGGCACCCGGGAGATCGCCTTCTCCCGCAACCTCTGGATCGAGTCCGACGATTTCCTGGAGACCCCGGTGCCCAAGTACAAGCGGCTCTACCCCAATGGACCGGAGTGCCGCCTGAAAGGGGCCTATCTCATCCGCTGCACCGGCTGCGTGAAGGACGAGAACGGCAGCGTCACCGAGGTGCTGGCGGAGTACGACCCGGAGAGCCGGGGCGGCGACCCCGCTGACGGCCGGAAGGTGAGGGGTGCCACCATCCATTGGGTGGATGCCGCCACCGCCATCGACGCGGAGGTGCGGCTGTACGACAACCTGTTCACCGACGCGGACCCGGACGCCGCCGACAAGAACTTCCTGGAGTGCCTGAACCCCAACTCCCTGGAGGTCCTCACCGGCTGCAAGGTGGAGCCTTCCCTGGCGGATGCCGCAGCTCCCGCCAGCTTCCAGTTCATGCGCCTGGGCTACTTCTGCCTGGACAGCAAGGACTCCAAGCCCGGCCATCTGGTGTTCAACCGATCTGTGAGCTTGAAGGACAGCTTCAAGAAATAAGCATGCAAAAAGACCGCCGAAGGGCGGTCTTTTTGTATGCGCTTCTCACAGCGGGATCTCCCGGTCCAGCTTGTAGAAGGTGAAGGACCCGTTCCCCAGCAGCGTCCCCGCCTGATCCCGGATCTCCACCTCGTAAAAGCAGAGAGTTCGGCCGGGCTTGGTCTCCCGGGCCTCTGCCACCAGATGGTCCCCCAGCTTGGCGCTGCGGAGAAAGTTGTAGGAGGCGTTCACCGTCACGGCATAATATCCGTGGGAGGCCATGGCGGAGCCGCAGGCCGTGTCTGCCAGGGAGAAGTAGCAGCCCCCGTGGGCAACCCCCACAGGGTTGGCGTCCTCCGCCGTGATGTCCTTTACCGCCCGGGCGTAGCCGGGGCCGATCTCCTCCACAAAGATCCCCAGCCGCTGGGCGAAGGGGTTGGAGCTGTTCCGGGTGTCTCTGAGCTTTTTGTAGTCCATGTGTGCGGTCTCCTCGTTTTTGATGACTTGCTTTCAGCTTACTCCGAACTTGTGAAAAGGTCAATTTTTTTCCTCCTTTTTTCAGTGGAAATTCAGAAATCCATGATAGACTGCCTCCATCTTGACGGAAAGGATTTGCTGCAATGAAACGAATTGCTTCTCTCTTGCTGGGGCTGGCGATGGCTGCGGCCGCGCTTTCTGGCTGCGGCGCGCAGGGCCGCGAGACGGCCGCGCAGGAATTTCCGGACGCTGTTTCCATCGTCCTCTCGGATGACGGCATTATTGTGGACGGGAAGGCGGTCTCCACAGACGAGTCAGCCGCCGTCCACACGGCCCATGACATTGTCTGCTATGAATCCGGCCGCGACTTCACCTACGGCGAGGGCACGGAGGCCGACGAACACACCGCCGAAGAGGCGGAGGCCCACACGGTGGTCCACATCACACAACCCGGCACCTACGCCCTCAGCGGCACCCTGTCCGCAGGACAGATCGCTGTGGACCTGGGGGAGGACGCGGAGGACGACCCGGCGGCAGTGGTGACGCTGATCCTGAACGGCGTGGACATCACCTGCACTGTGGCCCCGGCGGTGATTTTCTATAACGTCTATGAGTGCGGCAGCACAGACGAGGACACCGCCTCGGAGACCGTGGACACCTCCGCCGCCGGTGCCAACGTGCTGATTGCTGACGGTACTATCAACAACGTCACCGGCTCCTATGTGGCCCGGATCTACGACCCGGACAGCGTGGTGCTCAGCGAGGACGGAATGACCGTGGAGGACAGCGAGAAGCTCCACAAATACGACGGCGCGTTTTACTCCAAGATGTCCATGAATGTGGACGGGGGTGAGGCCGGCACTGGTGTGCTGAACATCACCGCCGACAATGAGGGGCTGGACACGGAGCTGCACCTCACCATCAACGGCGGCACCATCAACATCACCTCCGGCAATGACGGCATCAACACCAATGAGGACAATGTATCCGTTACCACTGTCAACGGCGGTTCCGTGAACATTCAGGTCACCGGCGAGACCGGCGAAGGCGACGGCATCGACTCCAACGGCTGGCTGGTAATCAACGGCGGCGCTGTCACCGCCGCGGCCTGCTCCAACAGCGGGGACGCGGGTATCGACGCCACCATGGGCATCACCATCAACGGCGGCACAGTAGCGGCCTCCGGCAATATGTATGACCAAATCGACGGCGGGGCCCAGAACTATGTGGTGTTCTCCTTTGCATCCCGGCAGAACGGCGGCCAGACCTATACCCTGCAAAACGCCGACGGGGAGACTGTGGGCACCTGGACGCCGGCAAACGACTTCACCTGTCTGGTGGTGTCCTCCCCGGACCTGACGGCAGGGGACTACACCCTGTGGCAGGGAGACACCCAACTGGCCGGCACCATGTCCGACGGCGTGGGCAGCCCCGGCGGCGGTCGGCACATGGGCGGTGAGGCGCCTCCCGCGGACTTGGATCCCTGGCAGGCGCCGGAGGGCGAGGTGCCGGAGAACGCTGGCAGTGAAGTTCCGGACGATCCCCCTGAGCGCCCGGATGGGGAAATGGAGCCTGACGGTAGGGAATCTCCCGCAGGCGGCCGCGGCCCCGGCGACGGAGAGGGCGGCCAGAGCGCCGCGGGCCTGTCCAAGACATTCACTTTGTCGGATGGCGGGAGCTTCTTTAACGGGCTCTCACCGACGGAGACAACAGAAGCCTCTGAGACGTAAAGACAGCGGGGCCGGTTTCCCGGCCCCGCCTGCTCATATATTTTTTTTGATGGTGTTGATGGCGCCCTTCTCCAGCCGGCTCACCTGAGCCTGGGAGATGCCAACCTCCGCGCTGACCTCCATCTGGGTCTTTCCCTCGTAGAACCGCAGGGAGAGGATGCGCCGCTCCCGGTCATCCAGCCGCTTCATGGCCTCTTTCAGGGCGATGCGGTCCGTCCAGGCCTCGTCGGTGTTCCGGGTGTCGCTGACCTGGTCCATGACGCAGATGGCGTCGCCGCCGTCGGAGTATACCGGCTCGTACAGCGACACGGGATCCACGATGGCGTCCATGGCGAAGACCACTTCCTCCCGGGGGATGCCCAGCTCCTGGGCGATCTGTTCCACCGTGGGCTCCCGCTGGTTTTCCGCCAGGTACTTGTCCCGGACCTGCAGGACTTTATAGGCCGTGTCCCGCATGGAGCGGGACACCCGGATGGCGCTGTTGTCCCGGAGATATCGGCGGATCTCGCCGATGATCATGGGCACGCCGTAAGTGGAAAACCGCACCGGCTGATTGATGTCAAAGTTGTCGATGGCCTTGATGAGCCCCACGCAGCCCACCTGAAACAGGTCGTCGGCGTTCTCGCCCCGGCCGGCGAAGCGCTGGATGACGGAGAGCACCAGCCGCAGATTTCCCTCGATCAGTTCCCGGCGGGCCTCCTGGTCCCCGGCCTTGGTGCGGCGCAGGAGTTCCATGGTCTCCTCGTTTTTCAACACCTTCAGCTTTGCCGTGTTGACGCCCGCGATCTCCACCTTGCCCTGCATGGCTGTGCCCCCTCAAAACCTGAAACTTCATGAGTTCAGTATGGCCGGAGGGCTTTTTTCCTATACTGGAAGCTTTTGTCGCTTTCTGCCCGTCTGCATAAAACAGTGTTGGGACATTCCGTCCACTGCATAGTCTCAAGGCAGGGGGTGAGCGCGGTGCAGTGCAGGATCCGGGATTTCCGGTGCAAGGAGGTCATCAACGTCTGCGACGGCTGCCGCCTGGGCTACGTGTCGGACCTGGACGTGCGGGTGCCGGAGGGGCAGGTGGTAGCCATCATCGTCTACGGCCCGGGCCGCTTTTTCGGCCTGTTCGGCAGGGGGGAGGAGTTCTACATCCCCTGGGAGTGCATCCAGCGGATCGGAGACGACATCATCCTCATCGACAAGCCCTTTCAGCGGCGGGATCCCCGCCTGGAGCGGAAGCGGCGCAAGCGTTGCTGACAAATGCCCCCGCGGCTTTCACCGCGGGGGCATTTGCGTATGCCGGCGGAGCGGTCACGGCTCCTCCGGATAGCTGATCTTCAGCGTCATGCCGTCGTGCCAGACACCGGCGCTGCGGGAGATGGACAGATACTGCCCCTCGGTAAAGCCGATGGTCTCCCCGTCGTGGAAGGTGACATCCTCCTCCAATACATAGCTGGCCAGATCCAACAGGAAGCTGTGCAGGTCACCCGGGGCAGCCTGGGTGTCCAGAACCTCTATCTCCTCCTTGCCGAAGGCCGCAAGGCCGTCAGTGTAGCCGCACAGGCCCTCTTCCCGGCGGTAGAGGCCCATCCACACCAGATCCAGCAGGGGCAGCTCCCCGTCCTCCATGGGTTGAGACGCGTTAAGATAGAACTCCGGCTGGTACACGGTGCCGTTGGCGTAGACACCCAGCGTTCCGCGCTGGCGGCAGGCGGCACACACCAGCTTCACCTGGAGTATGGCCGCCTCTCGGACGGATTCCTCCCGGGGCAGGACGGTCACCAACAGCTGGCCCCGGTGGCGGGCAGCAGATTCCGCTGCCTCCGGCCACAGGTAGTTGTGGGCGGCGTTTTCCTCCGCCTCGCCGTGGGGCACAGGGAATGGGTATAGGCAGACCGCCGCCAGCATTCCACTGACCTCAAAGGTCAGGGTGCTGCCGCCGTCTTCAGATTCCTCCGCCTCTGTGAGGCAGGGGATGCCGTACAGATCCCGCAGATCCCGGCGGAACTGGTCCGGGTCCCAGGCAGGCGCTTCCAGCAGGACAAAGGCCAGGAAGGCGCCGCCCTCCGGCCGGGTCAGGGCGGGCTGCCGGTCCTCGCTGCAAAGGGAGAAATCCCTGTCGAACAGGACCATCTGCTGGTCCTGCCCCCGGATGTAACACAGGCGCATCGTCCGGTCCGGATGGACCGCGAACCATTCCAGGGATAGTCCCTCCGTTCCCAGCCCCGCCTGGGCGGCCAGGAAGGTTCGGCCCCGGCGGTCCAGCTCCGGCAGCCGGCGCACAAACTCACGGACCCAGGAGAGGGGAAACTTGGACAGCGCCGCCTCGTTCATGAAGAAACGCCCCAGCAGGCTGCCGTTCTGATAGGGCAGCCGGAAAGTGCAGTAGGGGGCGTCCGCCTCCCACTCCGTGGGGGAGAGGGCGGTCTTGATGGCGGCGAGGTTCTCCGGATCGCAGCAGATCCCGGCGATGGACAGCCGCTTTTCCGCCTCGTTTTCGTCTCCGCCGGCCTGCAGAACCGCGTCGCACTCCGGGTCGATCCAGTGGAACTCCATCTCCTCCAGAGTCCGGCCCTCCTGGATCTCCCGACGGAGGGTGGTGAACTCGTAGTCCCCAGGCACCAGAGCCAGCCCCCGGTCCACCGCCTCCAGAGCACCGGACGCATCGCCGAAGTGAGCCCGGAGCTTGGCGGTCTCCAGCCAGCCCCAGGGATACTCCGGGTCCAGGGACACGCCGGTCTCCGCATAATGCCGGGCCTCCTCCAAGCGGCCGCAGTACATCAGGGCGCAGGCGTAGCGATAGTACCAGATCCCGCTCCCGGCCGCCTCCGCCGCCGGTTCCGAGGCGGGCATCCACTGGGCAGCTTTATAATAGTAGTCATAGTCGTCGATGTTGTTGCAGGCATAGGCGTACCACAGGGCAAGATCCAGATCGCCCCGGGCCTGCTCCTCCGTGAACTCTCCCTGACGCACACCGTCCCGGACCCGCTGGTCTAGGTAGTCCAGCATTTTGTAAAAGTAGCCGGAGACGTCTCCGCACAGTTCCTCCAGCGCCGCCACATCCTCCGCCGTCAGGACCGGCGGAACCTTTTCGCCGGGAACCGTTCCACCCGGAGATGATTTCTGCTTTTCAGTGTCCATCCATGTGCTCCTTTCTGATCTGCCGCGTTTTTATATAAACTGAAAATGGGATTTTGGTCATTATAGCAGACAGACAGGCGCGGCGCAACAACAAATGGGGGGCTGCTGGGGAACTCGGACAAATTCGGACAAAACCGGGAATTTTACACGGCTTTTGGGAAAAAATACTTGCATTGCACACTGGATTGTGATACTATATTTCAGCATTCCGCACGGTGCGTCGACTTTCTGTCTGTGCCCGGGGCCCAAAACGGCCGGGTTGGCAGGGGGGATGAAACCGCCGGAGGACCAACTAAATTGAAATTGGAGGAACACACAACTATGGCAAATTCTAGCGTCGTATCCATGAAGGCCCTGCTGGAGGCGGGCGTCCACTTCGGTCACCAGACCCGCCGTTGGAACCCCAAGATGGCTCCCTATATCTACACGGAGCGCAACGGCATCTATATCGTGGACCTGCAGAAGACCGTCCGCAAGCTGGAGGAGGCATACAGCTTCGTCCGTCAGCTGTCTGAGAGCGGCCAGTCCCTGCTGTTCGTGGGCACCAAGAAGCAGGCACAGGAGGCCATCCGCGAGGAGGCCACCCGTTGCGGCCAGTTCTATGTGAATGCCCGGTGGCTGGGCGGCATGATGACCAACTTCAAGACCATGCGCACCCGTGTGGATCGGCTGAACCAGCTGAAGACCATGCAGGAGGACGGCACCTTCGACATGCTGCCCAAGAAGGAAGTCATGAAGCACCTGGGCGAGATCGCCAAGCTGGAGAAGTACCTGGGCGGCGTCACTGAGATGAAGAAGCTGCCCGGCGCCCTGTTCGTGGTGGACCCCCGCAAGGAGCGCAACGCCATCAACGAGGCCCGCAAGCTGAACATCCCCATCGTCGCTATCGTGGACACCAATTGCGACCCCGATGAGATCGACTACGTCATCCCCGGCAACGACGATGCCATCCGCGCCATCAAGCTGATCTCCTCCGTCATGGCCAACGCCATCCAGGAGGGCAAGCAGGGCCAGGATGAGGCCCCCGCTGCTGAGGAGGCCGCTCCCGCCGCCGCGGAGCAGTAAGCCTTGACCCAAAGCGCCCGCCCGACGGACGGGCGGGCGCTCTCTTTCTGTATTCCAGAGAAAAAACGATCATATTTTATGGAGGTAATACAAATGGCTTTTACCGCGAAAGACGTACAGGCCCTGCGCGAGATGACTGGCGTGGGCATGATGGACTGCAAGAAGGCGCTGACCGCCGCTGACGGCGACAAGGACAAGGCTATCGAGTGGCTGCGTGAGAAGGGCCTTGCCGCCCAGACCAAGAAGGCCGGCAAGGTGGCCGCCGAGGGCGTCTCCTACGCCATCGTCAATGAGGCTGGCGTGGGCGTCGTGGTGGAGGTCAACTCCCAGACCGACTTCGTGGCCAAGAACGAGGTGTTCCAGGGCTTTGTCAAGGACGTGGCCTCCGTCATCGCCGCCGAGGACCCCGCCGATGTGGCCGCACTCCAGGAGATGACCTACCCCGGCACCGACCGCACCATCGCCTCCGTCACCGCCGACAAGGTGCTCTCCATCGGGGAGAACATCCAGATCCGCCGCTTCGTCCGCTATGCCGAGGGCGTCAATGTGCCCTATATCCACATGGGCGGCAAGGTCGGCGTGCTGGTGAACCTGGCCGTGGAGGGCATCGCTGACATGGCCAAGGTCGTCGAGGTGGGCAAGGATGTGGCCATGCAGATCTGCGCCATGAACCCCACTTTCCTGGACAAGAGCGACGTGGATCAGGCCACCCTGGACAAGGAGAAGGAGATCCTGATGGTCCAGGCCAAGGAGGACCCCAAGAATGCCAGCAAGCCCGAGAATATCATCGAGAAGATGGTCATGGGCCGCATTGGCAAGTATTACGAGGAGAACTGCCTGCTCCAGCAGGCCTTCGTCAAGGAGAATAAGATCTCCGTGGAGAAGCACGTGGCTGAGGTGGCCAAGCAGCTGGGCGGCAAGATCACCGTCAAGGCCTTCACCCGCTTCCAGACCGGCGAGGGCATCGAGAAGAAAGAGGACGACTTCGCCGCCGAGGTCGCCAGCATGATTAAGTAAGACCGCTTTACAGCGCCTGACAGATAACTTGATGGAGAGAGCCCGAGGCAATGAGAGTTGCCTCGGGCTCTCTTTTAGTTTTTCCACAATAGAAGATCCCCCGCCGCAGGATTCGGCAGGGGATCAAAAGGACATCAGGCATCCAGCAGACCGGACTGGACCAAGAAGTCGTGGGCGACGGTCTCCACCTCCTCGCCCGCCACGTCCACCCGATAGGTGAGCTCACTCATCAGTTCGTCGGTGAACTGCTCGTTGAGGAGCTGGATGGTCTCCTTGAGGCCGGGAGCATCCTCCGC
>ENA-UPXC01001185-UPXC01001185.1-human-gut-metagenome-genome-assembly--contig:-NODE-1185-length-39626-cov-12.820248_pt1 | contig 39626 bp, 30 predicted proteins | sample MGYA00250047_ERZ773371 | MGnify/ENA primary metagenome ERZ773371 (study PRJEB29103, sample SAMN06111975) | human gut metagenome | biome: human gut; feature: ankylosing spondylitis patient; material... | reverse complement strand
GTTTTAGCAGATTCATTATACTTCAAAGGTGTGGTTACGCGATATTTATTTGTTCAAAAAGTTGTAAACTGCTGTAACTGTGTTTCACAAAATCAATTTCACTCGAGATTCTCTTCTGTAATTCTTCTCCGTCAATAGTGTAGGTGTTTTTCTTTGTCATGATGTTTTCTCCTTTCTATAACTGCATTTCGTTTGTTGTCTACATAATATCACGAGTTTAGCCGCTTGTCAACAGTGAAAATAGAGTTATTTAAAAATTTTTAAAAGTTATTGACTTTTTAAACATAGTTATATATACTATAGATAACAGAAAGGGAGTGCATAGAATGACGAAAGAAGAATTTAAAGTGATGTGGAAGAAATGGCTTGTCGAGATTGGCAAGTCGGAAACGGAGCTTTGCAAAGAACAAGGACTCAAACAGCAGACATTTAACGCAAAGACCAGAAACGCGACTATCAAATATATCGAATTAGACGATATTGTTAGCCGATACGGTTACACAATAGAAATCAGAAAGAAGTAGATGGAAAAAATATTAAATAACTGTAAAAACACAGTTGACAACAGCTAAATACATATTATAATATAATCAGAAAGAGGGACAAGGAAGTCCCAGGGAGTAGAAAGGAGACAAACATCATGACAGCAAAAGAAGAAGTAAAACGCGAATTGGAACGCAGACTCGCATCGAGAGAACGGACTAAGAAAGAAATCGAAGAAAATGCATACTTTCTCGAAACACTCTTCCGCCGACTCAAAAGCGGAGAGGACGTAATAACCCTCATAAAAGGTTATGTTTCCCAAAAGGAAGCATTGTATAACGACTTGTGCCACGAAACGTACAAAATAGCCACGCTGAATACAGTGCAAGTCCTGGGCGTGGAAGATGCTTATCAAGAAGCGATTAAAGAAGTAGATGACTGGATGAAACCGGAAAGCTGCTTCCCGAATCTTAACCAGGACAACAAAGAATAGCTGAAAAGGCCGATACCATGAGTACCGGCCTTATTTTTTTGCCATTTTTGCTTATTCTAAGAATAACCGGCATGAAAAACACGTATAATAATAGTGTAAGGTTTTAGCGTAAGGCTAGAATCTCCTCATCGGACAAGGCGGCGAGAGTGTTAGTAGATGGCGCTATGGCACTCCGCCGCACACACTGTCCACACGCAAATCCTGTTACACCTCTGTAAAGGTTTACACAAACACATAGACATGGGCCGCCTTCCTGCTTTGGCGGCTCTTGTCATATCACGGGAGAAGACTATGGAAGAAATCAAGCCAGCATTTGAACAGCAACAACTGAGCGCGATGAATCTCTTTGCTATCGCACAGCGCAAAATAGATGAAACAACCCGTAGGGGAGCGGCCAGCGTGCAGATCATATTACCCACGGGCTACGATGACTGCGCAGTAGACTCTTTGATACGCTATCTGCGCATGTGGAAGTACAGCGTCAAATGGTATCACGGTACAGACTGCTTGGAAATCTCCTGGAAGTGGGATGACGTGATGAACAGCAAGAAACAGTAATCAGACATACAGATACATGCAAGGCCTTGTAAAAGTCGCTTAGAACGGCATACAGGGCCTTAATTTTTTAAGTACAAGGTTAAAAGGTGGTGATACAGTGGCCAAAGGCAAATATCAAGAATGGTTGACAAAAGAAAGCTTGCTTAGATTGCAAGGATGGGCTAGGGACGGCCTTAGTGATGAGCAGATAGCGGCCAATATGGGTATTTCCAACGCTACACTGTATAACTGGAAACGCGACCATTTAGAGATTTTAGAGGCCCTAAAAGAAGGGAAGGACGCTGTAGACCGGCAGGTAGAGAACGCGCTGCTTAAATCGGCACTGGGATACAAGTACGACGAAATCACAGAAGAACGGCGCGACGACATGCTAGTAGTGACGAAAGTCGTACACAAAGAAGTACAGCCGAACACGACAGCGCAGATATTTTGGCTAAAGAACCGGAAGCGGCTTGAATGGCGTGACCGCGTGGAAAATGCCATTACAGGCGCTGACGGCGGGGCAGTCAAAGTCGAAACGCTCACAGACGCCGACGTAGACGCCCGCATCAAAGAGCTTGAAAGCAAGCTAAAGGGACTTGATAAGTAATAATTATGCACATTTGGCTGGCTTGACCCGGGGTTGATAGAATGAAGTCGACAAAAACAACGAATAAAACTAGCAAAAAGAGCTTGAAAGAGAAAGTCGAGCTGATGAGGCTGATGGAGTGGAAAGTATGGAAGAATGACCCGACGGCCTTTATCAATGACTGCTGCTTCACGGTCAATGAAGCGAAGAACGGTGCTGTCGAGCATTTCCCGAAGCTTGATTATCTAGCACGCGTAGATCAGATTATCCACGGCGAGCAGGTAGCGGCATTCCCGAAGAGCCGCCGCATGATGATGACGTGGCGGTGCCTTGCGAATCTTCTGCACTATGCGATGTTTGGTAAGAACCTGTCGATATTCGTGCAGTCGAAGAAATACGACGATAGCGCCTACCTGCTTGGGGACAGCCGCTTCATGTTTCTGTATGAGCATCTGCCGGAGAGCCACGAATGGCCGGCCGTCGAAAGAAAGACGCGCTCAAAGATGGGCTATGACTACATCAAGTTCTCCAACGGTGTCGAGCTGAGAGCCGTCGCAGAAGGGGCCGACCAGCTACGTCAGTACACCGCATCCGTCGTGTACTGTACAGAAATGGCCTTCTGGGACTTTGCACAGGCTACCTGGAACTCACTACGTCCGACCATCGAAGGCGGCGGCCGCATCTTCATTGACTCGTCAGCGAATCCTGGCTTCTTTTGCCAGTTGGTTACCGGCCAGCTCAATGAAGACGAGCCGGAAGAAGAGCAAGAAGCGCACGACGTCATAGAAGGCGTACACGAGTATCGGCGTAACGGCGTGTACATTGCCAGGATACACTATACTGCCGACCCTTCTAAGCGCTCCGAAGAGTGGAAGACCAACGAACGTAAAGGGACTACGACAGAAGGCTGGGAACGAGAATACGAAATAAACTGGACAGTCAGCGCTGAGCCGAAGTACTACCCGGAATTTGATTACAACCGTCATGTCGCCAACGAGGAACTGCACCCGATTGACGGGCGGCCGCTACTCTTATCGTTTGACTACGGACTTACCCCGGCGACTATCATTGCACAGACAACGGCCAAAGGGCAGTTGCTCATCTTGTCAGAATTACAGTCCTGGGATTGTGGGATGCTGGCCCACGGCCGTGCCGTACAAGCGGAATTACAGACGTTTTACAGCGGATACGAGTACACGGCAGTCGGCGACCCGGCAGGCAACCAGCGCGCACAGAGCGACGAAAAGACCGCGAATGAGATACTCCGTGACCGGTACGGCATCACAGTGGAACCGGGCGAACTCACGCAGACGGGCCGCAGTGAAGCCGTGCGGTATTATCTCACGACGCTTACACCCGACGGGAAACCACTCTTACAGCTGGACCCGCGCTGTCAGATGCTCATCGAAGCGTTTACAGGCGGGTATCATCGTAAAGTCGTAGCCGGGCGGACGCTGGACGAGCCGGAAAAGAACGAGTACAGCCATCTGATGGACTGTCTAGCATATCTTTGTGCAAAGCTCTACCGGGACAATACGTCTATGGCTGACAAATGGAAACAGATGACCCGTGGCAAGATGCACCGGGCCGGGTACATGTAAGCGCGTGGAGCGACGCCGCACCGGACAAGGGCGACTCCACGACATGCTCCTTTCTATCATCGGCGGGGCTGACCACCCCGCCACTATGGCAATGTAGGTTAAGGAAAACCAGCTACAAAGCTATCGCGGTTCAAGCCCGCGCATTGCCCCACAGCCCTATTGAGGGCCTTATTTAGCTATCAATCGAGGTGATGAGATGGAGGATTTAAACCAGAGCTTGTCCGCCGCACAGGACACAGGCGGATTGTTCGGCCGGGATGCTCCGCAGCAGATGAGCGTTACAGACTGGCTGTTACAGCAAGCAGAGCCGGAAGAACAACCGGTATCCCTGGACACGCTCAAAGACGACGAAATCAAGAAGATCATGATGAGCGTCAAAGACGGTATTGACGTCGCGAAGAAGTACTATGAGGGTACTGTAGAGCCAAAACTGATACACCGCCGCAAGCTCCGCAACGGCGACCAAGACTTGTACGAAAAGAAGCTGCCGAACCTCTCTAAAAAGAGTAAATTCGTCAGCATGGACTTCAATAACATCATTGAGTGGATGAAGCCCAGCCTTGTAGAAGTATTCATCGGCAACGAATCGCCTGTTACTATCGCCGGTAGTACCATCCAAAACGACGATACAGCCACGAATATACAGCACCTTGTAGAATACCAGCTTACCCGCAAGAACAACTATACGTCCCTTGTGAACGACGTCATCGACGACGCACTGGGAACGAATCTAGGTGTTGCCAAGGTATGGTGGAAGCGGGATGAAGACCGTACGCGTTACAAGCTTATGTTCGACGTGAACGACATGCAACAGGCGATGATGCTCACACAAGCGTCGTTATCGGGCGAAATCGAGATACAGAAAGTCAAGCAGCTGAAAGACGCTCCGGATCTGTATGAAGTGCAGTTCGACCACGTCAAAGTCACGGCCAATTATCCTGTCGTCGAGTATGTACCGCCCACGGAGTTACGCTTCACGCCGGAGGCCAGCACACTCCAAAAGTGCAAATTCGTGGCACACCGGAAGATTGTGAAGGGCGACTATCTCAAGCGTAAAGAGCAGGACGGGATGTACCAGAACGTCGACGAAGCGCTGGAAGCGGCCGGCGATACGAAGTATACCTCTGCCGACGAGTATATCAACAAAGAGCTGTCAGACGACCATATGAGGCCAAATGACGGCGATAACGCGTCTAAGGACGTCGAGCTGTACGAGTGCTATGTAGACGTGGACTATAACGATGACGGCATCTACGAGCATTTAATTGTCCATTGTGTCGGCGATACGCCGCTGTCTATCCAAACCAACGAGTTCGACATTGCTCCCTTCTTTGCGATGGGGAGCGTACGCGAAAGCCGCAAGATATTCGCCGACATGGCCCTGGCTGAACAGGTAGAAGGCTTGCAGGACTTAAAGACGGCGCTTATTAAGCAGATTGTCATCAACGTTGCGAAAAACAACGACCAGCAGAAGTTTATCGACTACACGTCGGTGATGGATATGGACGCACTGCTCAACGGCGACGAGTACGTACCGATTAAGGGCGACCCGAACGCAGCTATAGCGAACCCGCCGCCGGCGAATATCTCACCGCTCACGATGGATTTGGTCAACTACGCTGAAAGCGAGCTGGAAAACCGTACCGGCAGTACGAAGTACAACCAGGGCTTAGACGCTAACTCCCTCAACAGCACGGCCACGGGCATTACGGCTATATTGGGACAGGCAGATAAGCGTATCCGGCTTGTTGCAAGGCTGTTCGCGGAAAACTGGATAGTACCTATGGTCCGCTTCCTCATCCTGCTCAACAAGAAGTACGGCGAACCGGTGCAGACATTCCGCTTTAAAGATGAAGAAGTTTCCGTCAAGAGCGAAGACCTTGATATCGACTACGACCTCATTATCAATGTCGGCAACGGCGCAGGGACGAAAGAAGCGCGGATACAGAGCTATATGATGCTCCTCAGCAACGTATACCCGGTATTATCGCAGGCAGGCGTGGCGACTCCCAAGAGCTATTACGCCGCCGGGACAGCGCTCCTCGAAGAAATGGGCCTCAAGAATACGCAGGGCATTTTGCTGGACCCGGATTCGCAGGAAGCCCAGCAGATGCAGGCACAGCAAGCCCAGCAGGCCGCACAGGCCGCACAGGCACAGGAAGCGATGGACCTGCAAAAGCAGTTGACCTTGAAGCAAGCCGACTATGAAGGCAAGGCCGCCGTGGCGTCTATCCCTTCCATCCGGGCGAACATGAACGATTTGCCGCTTGACGCGCAGGTGAATATCATCAATACCCGGACGGCAGGCAACACCAGCCCACAAGCCATGATCGAGAAGATTGCACGGGACCAGCTGGCACGGATGACGCCGCAAGCCCCACCGGAACCGCAAGCCCCACAAGTACCCCAGCAAGGAGGCCCCATGAATGGACAGTAAACTAAAAACCCTGCTCGATACCATGCGGAGCGGCGATGAAGCGGCCAAGAAGCGATATTTAGCTGACCTCATCATGAAGGGCCAGCAGGCGGAAGACCTCAAGGCCTTCCTCGACGACTGGCTGAAAATCGAAGAGCAGACCGCACTCAAGGACCTGGACAACCCCACGAAGCCCGCTGACGACGTGAAACGCGACTACCGGGCCGCTATGAGGCTGTACCACTACATGACAGGAATCATTGATATTGCAAAGCAAAAGCGCAACCAGAAAGGAGAATAGACGTGTTTGACTTTAATTTACAGTTGTTTGCAGAAGGAGAAACGACAGATGTATCCACGGCAACGACTACCAACGAAAACGTCGCGGGCGCCGCCCAGGAATCACAGCCGGAGTCTTTGTATCTCGTGACAGACCCGCGCACCGGCAGGAAGAGCATTTCCGCTGCCAAACCCGAACCGACGGAACCTGCAGAAACAAAGACAGACGAACCGCCTGTACAGGATGAGCCGGAATCACAGCCCACGGAACCGACCGAACCGACGGAAACGAAACCCGCCGAACCGGCGGTAACCGAACCCGCTGCCGAAAAACAGCCCGAACCGCTCATCCACACTGAACCGTACACGCTGGATGAACTGAATACCGCTATTGCACAAGGGAACGTCAACGAAAGCCGTATCCCCCAGCAGTATCAACTGCAGTACGCGCAGTATCAGCAGGAACAGGCACGCCGTCAACAGCAGTACCAGCAACAGCAGCAGGCCTTGCAGATGCAGGCCCAGCAACAGCAGTTGGAATCGCAGAAAAGGATGTTTGCCGATATTGATAAGGCCGCGACCGACCAGGCCATGAAGGCCCTTGGCATTACGCAGGACGATATTGATACCGCAGAATACTCCGACGACGACGCCGTGAAACAGAAGGTAGCGCATTTCAATACTGCTAAATCCTACTATAAGGAACAGCTTATTGGCGCTATCCAGCAACAGCAGATGCGGACGCAGGCCGCACAAAATGAACAGCGGGCCATTTATCAGAGCATTGTCGATTTTACGCAGCAGAAGCAGGCCGAAGAACCTCATTTTGCCGACATTAATCAGTTAATGGGCAGTTATTATCAGACAATGCCGTATAAAGATGCCGCTGTCATCGGGGATGCTATCAAAGCCCTCCAGGGCGGGAATATCAACCCCACGCAGTGCAAAGTACTCGAAAGCTACTACGACAAATGCCGCACGGCATACTACGCCAAAGCGAATGATCTGACGAAGCAGCCGAAGAAAGTACCGGTCCCGAAAGTCGAACAACCGGGCACGGGAGCGAAAACCCCACCCAAACCCATTGATTTTACGCAGATGCGAAATATGACAGTCCGCGAACGCCGCGCGTTCATCGCAGGCCTCAGCGGCAGATAAAGGAGAGATGAAAACATATGGCATATGATGTACAGAGAAACTTGAATAAATCGGCCAACCAGTCGTACACCTATGACGCTATCGGCCACGCAGAGGATATTAGCCCTATCCTTACCAACATTACCCCGGAACTTACCTTGTTCTACTCCAAATTCGGTGATTCCGAACCAGCAGAAGCCATGACGTTCTCGTGGATGACGAAGGGTTTGTTCCCCCCGCAGGATAACGCCCACCTCGAAATGGAAGATTATAAATTCCAGCCGGGCGGCTCCATCGAAGGCTTGTCGAACAACATTCAGTTCTTCCAGAAGACCGGCATGGTATCTGACGCGCAAAACAAAGTAAAAAAGGCCTATCAAAACGAACACGGCTCCGAACTGGCCGACCTCCGTTATGATGCTTATACGGGCCTGGCACAGGACATTGAATACATGCTCGTCAACTCCACGAAGAAAGTAGACGGTTCGGCAACCGTACAGCCTCGTTCCGGCGGCGTACCGTTCTTCATGCAACAGAACCTCATTGATGTAACTGTTTCTACCACGGATAACACGATTACGTCGGCGCAGGAAACCCACCTGGCTACCGGTGACCTCTGCTATTTTGTCGCTGACACCATGCCGACGGGTCTCAAGGATGGCTTGTACTACTACGTCCGTGTAGACAGCACCAATAGCAAGAAACTGACCATCTTTGATACCCAGAAAGGCGCTATTGAAAATATCAAAGACGACCAGGTAACTTTGTCGGCCGCCGGCACGAACGTCAAAATTGTTACGAACAACGTCCTTTCCCTGGGCAAGAAGCGCTCGTACACCCTTGATGACTTCAATAACGCTATGGAAATGACGAGTAAGCGCGGCGGTCATCCTACACAGGCATATATGTCCTCGTCTAAGTACCGTGAATTTATCAAGCTCGTCCTGGCTACCATGACGGCTACCCGAAAAGGCAATGAAAAGGCCAATGCCACGGAATTTGCTACGTCCTACCAGGGTGCGTTCGGCGTTGTCAATGCCAACGTACACCCGATTTACCCGGACAACCGCATCGACATTCTCGACCTGTCTTACTGGGATATGAAGTACCTCGTCAAACCGCACGAAGTACCGCCCGAAAAACTCGGTAAAGGCGGCACGTATGAAAAATTCGTCATCGAAGCCAGCATGGGCCTTAAGGGCACGCAGCCGAAAGCGTCCTGCTCCATCGTTGACATTAAGCGATAGTCAATTCCATAAGAGAAGGGGTTCACGCCCCTTCTTTTTATATAAAAGGTGGTGACTCTGCATGATAACGAAACAGAAGATTTACCAGAACGGCGACGAAATCTGCTTGCGGAACACTGTCGACGTATCGAGTGCCGTGGATGCGGCCCGGCGCGTCAATGAGATTGATAACGGCGGCTGGGCCGGCGATAAGAACGAACGGATTCAGCTCATGGGCTTCATCCCGCCGGAATTCTGGGGATTCGACCCATGGCTCATCTGCGCGAAACGGGCTGAACTCGAAGGGAACCAGGCGAAATATCAGTATTACATCCAGAAGTTCTTTAGTGTATGGAAGCAGTTCGCCGTCAACCACAAGAAACGTACGTGGCGTGGGGCGGTGTTGCTGGGATGATTACCGCTAAATCGCTCAAACAACTCATCCGCTACAAGCTGGAGGACATCAACGAAGTCCAATACAGCGACTATGATATCCTCCAGGCCATCAACGAAACTCTGCGCTATGTCAATCAGTATTACATCAACAGCGACTTCCTCGAAAAGGTCCAGCACTACCGGCAGGACGAGATGAACCGGGAAATCGACGAGTACAATGCCAGCTTATCGACGGACCCGTCCGACGAAACGGCAGAGAAACCGACGCCGAAAGAGCATATCGACATGCCGATTACCGGTGTAGATCTACCCGACGACTTCCTTACTCTCGTCCGTATCGTTGACGGCCACGGGCGTGACCTTCATCCAGGAGACGCTATCCGGCCGCCGCGCTGGGATGAATACAAGATATTCCAGAACAAGCTCTATGCCGGGGTGAAAGACGTGGATATGCTCTATAACGCCGCGTTCCTTGGTATCACTGACCTCGATACCGGGAAAATCGACCTGCCAGCCGTCTTCCTTGATTCCTTGTGTAAGCTGGCCTGCATGGTCCTCACACAGACACCGGACGGCGATACCATGCAACAGGCCGTGGAAGCGGCCCTGGCTAACGTCGTGCCCATGCGGAAATACGCCAATACGGAAAAGCGCATGCCGTTCATCTGCTAGGGGGTGACTGAATGAAAGTAGAAGATGCCATTACCCGTATCCGGCAGGAGACGCACGATATCAGCAAGGAATACAGCGACGAACGTTGCCTGCAATTCCTCAACACCGCCACGCAACAGGTGGCAAGCCTGCTCATTGGTGCTAAGTGGCCGGTACTCGTAGAGGAAACGACCATGAGGGAAGGGGATTCCATCCCCAAGAACTATATGAGTGCTTGTGGGACGTATCCCCTGGCCATGACGGCCGGGACCGTGCATATCACCGACCCGGACATTACCGCCGTGAAATTCAGGTATTTTGCAACGCCTGCCCTCATCGAAGGCGTGACTAAAGAGATGCCGTTCAACCACGACGCCATCAACGATATTATCGTCAAGTCGGCGGTCCTCCTGGCACTCAATGAAAACGAGTACGACATAAGCCAGGATACGAATATCGTCAATGCCTTACAGCAGGCAATTAGCACAGGAATGAGTTGATGCTATGGCAGAATACAAGAAACAAGTACTGACATTCCCGGACCTTCCGACCGCTATCCAGGGCGACGGCAGACAGCTTATATCCCTCTTGAGGAAGTATCTGAAATCCGTCAATGAGCAGGTCAACGTAGCCAATGGATTCACGGCAGATGATGTAGACGCCTCGAATAAAGGTGACTTCCCCATGCCGCGTAACTTCACGCTGACGTTCGACCGGCTGGGCGGGGTACTCAACTGGGACGCCGTCGACGACGCCGACCTGGCTTACTATGAAGTCCGCACCAATGCCGACGTCGGCAACAGCTATGGCCTGCTGGAAAAGACCATAGCCACGTCCAGCCTGGCCATACCGACGACGGCCAGTGGCAAGATATACCTGTTTGCCATCAGCAAGCACGGCAAGGTATCAAACGGCCGGACCATCACGTATAACAAGCGAAGGCCGTCCGCGCCGTCTGATATATCTTTCACTAAGAACAATGAAGGGACACTCATTACCTTCCTGGAGATACCGTCTAACTGTATCGGTGCCAACCTGTACATAGACGGCGTGAAGTATCAGACCGTGGATAACGTCTTCCTGTATCCGAACCAGGATATCAAAGAGCTGTATATAGCCTATTACGACCAATTCGGAGAAGGTGAACGTGCTTACCTATCCTGTTTTGTCCCGAACGTCACAGGCTTCTGGGTAGAAAAGAACGGGGCCAACCTGTATTTCTACTGGGATGCTTTATCTATCTACAATATTAAGTACGTCGTGAAAGTCGGGCAGACGCAGGAATGGGAACAAGGTACGGAAATCTTCCGCTCGAAGGTCAACAAATACCGCTATATCCGGCCGAACGAAGGGAACTATTACTTCATGATAAAGGCCGTCGACGACCACGGTAACTATTCCGTGGATGCGACCTGGTATTACCTCTCCAGCGACCCGGAAATCAATAAGAACGTCATCCTCGACTATAACCAATACAAGCTGGGCTATAGCGGGATAAAGACGAACATGTATTACAACGCGGCCATGGAAGGCTTGCGGCTGGAAAAGGAATCCTTCAACGGCGAATATCTCATGAAAGTATCGTTGCCGCAGAAGATAAAGGCCCGCAACTGGATTGACTGTAAAATCAACGCCATTACGGAGCAGACGTTAAGGGTATGCGACATGACCTTTACCGTCGATAGCTACGAAGCGTCACATATCCTAGTATGCGGTATCCTTGGCGACCTGGACGGCGTAGAGCTGAAAAAGCAGATAGCCCGGTATACCGGCAAGACCGATGATACCTTTGATGCTATCATCGACGGCACGAGTAAGGCTACGGGCGGCACACTGCTGACAGAAAAGAACACAAGCTATGCCCCGGTACGCTGGAACGACGGCGCACTCATCACCGATGTAGGCCAGCTGGAATACTCGTGCAGTATCCCCGAAACGTTCTCTATCGGATTCTGGTTCAAGAAGACGGCCCCGCTCACAGACTGCTTCATTGCAGAGATGCGCGGGAACAAGCCAACTCAAACGGACTATATCGCCGTCAAGGATATGACCTTCACCGTCGACAGCTACGAAGCACAGCATTTAGGCGCTGACGGCATATGGCGCGATATTACGCTGTACATCGGGTATGACAAGCGGACGGACTCGTTCTACGTACGGGATACTGTCAATGAACGGATACTCAGCTTACAAATTGATACCGCAGATAGGGACTGGCTGTTTTTCGGACTTTCACAGAGTGCCGACAAGCGGCTTTTCTTCATCCGCGAATTCGACCTCGATACGACCAAATACATAAAGGCATTCATTCCGCCGTGTAGTGCATTTGATCGTATTTTCTTTAACCCAAAGGAGTAAAATCACATGAATAAAGACGAAATGAAAATCAAAGGCTCTTTGAACGTTGTCATCCATCACGCCAACGGCGACGTAGAAACCCGCCATAAAGACAACCTTATCTTGAACGACGGTTTTGACTATATCTGCGCCGCTATGGCCAACCCGACGCGTCCGGCCGTCATGGGCTATACGGCAGTTGGCACAGGCACGACCGCCGTTGCCGCTACACAGACGGCATTGGTTACAGAACTCAAGCGGAAAGCGGCCAGCTACGCTCATAGTTCCGGCACGAAAGTCTTTACACTGACGACGACTTTTGCCGCCGGGGAAGCTACCGGCGCCATCACGGAAGCCGGTATCTGCAACGCCGCCAGCGGTGGCACGTTCCTCGACCGCGTCGTATTCGACGTCATCAACAAAGCCGCTGACGATACCATGACGACGACCTTCCAGTTCACCTTGTCGTAACGCCTATGGATATTGCCAAAACGTTCACGCTGTACAAGCTGGCAGATACCACGTTCACCCTATCTGACAGCCGCGCCAGCAGGACGCTTGATGCTTTTGGCAAAACGGCGTACAGCGCGACGAACAAGGAAACCGTCTGGCTGCTGGAAGAATACGATAGAAGGCATGGAAAGCCCAGAATCATATTCGACACTGCACTCAGATACTACAGAGTGTCCGAAATCAAAGACAAGGTATCAACCATCACGACGCCCGTTGATGAGCTGTACCATTATCTCTTCAATACCCGGCCGCTGGAAAGCCTGCATACGGTAGACAAACGGAAGAGTGCCAGTACCATCAGATTAAAGGACGCATGGGCCGTTCGGGAAACGTATTGGGATAACGTGTTATTCAATATGCACTGTCTCGAAAGTCTGAAAGTACTGGAAATCAAGAAGAGCGGTATGGCATTGGGAACGAAAAGGGAGTCTTTTTCACTGAAAGACAACGAGAAAAACCAATTCGCCAAAAAACAGCGCTATTCGCTCCATATAGGCGATAAAAATTCTAAGAAGCTAACTATATCTAAACATGAGCTAACGAAGCTCACAGAGGCATATAGAAGGGCGAACATATGGAAGCGGACAGCGAAAGAGATAGCTCTCGTCGCGGATAAGGAAAAATCGCAGACACGGAAGGAAACAGCCGAAGATATCGCCGTAAAGGAACGGCCTATCAAGGCTGTTTTCATCAATCCGTGGGAAGCGGTACTCATTGTCGACGATGCGACGGCCTTTTTCAACTGGTTCCGTTCGGTACAGGAAACGTTGTCCATTGCGGAGTATCACAACAAGCTCATACACGCTACGAGGCCGGAATCATTACGGATAACCCTGGCACTACCAAGAAAATTATCACGGGCCTTCCAGGAAACCATAACCGCTATAGAACGATATATGAGCCACGCACAACCGAAATACGATGAAATGGCAGTGACATTCACGGACGGCGAAAACAAAGCCCTTGAGGTTGTCCGTAGCGAAATGATTCATACGACGGAAATATACTGGGACAATGTGTTATTCCTCATCCATATTTCAGAGGATATCCGGACCACAGAAGCCGTGAAGAAGACGGCCGGCAAGCAGCTGGACGACGCCTTTAGCTTCATGGATTCATTGCGTAGAGCCTCCCGATTAAACAAAGGGGAAGACCTAGCTGTTATCGAGGGGGAACGGCAGGCTATAGAACATGAGCTGTATGACGGACTGCATGTCATGGACGAATGGCGGAATGATATGCGTACATTGGCGCGTGAACAGGTAAAGGCTATGGAACACATCGCCAAACATGCCACGTCAGCGCAGTTCGATGAGTTCCATGTACGGGACGGCTATAAAAAGACGTGGCAGGCCGTACAAATCTTCCGGGAAGAGCTGAAAACACTCGATAAGGTATACCGGAATATCTACGCCATTCGTGATGATCGTATCGCCATCGCCGATAAACGACTAGTGAAACTCGAACGTACCCTGCATGAAGCCGTGGAAACCGACGAGTCCTTTAACAGGGATATGGCTTTTATCCGTGGATTCGAGGACCTTGCCCGTATCGGTGACGGCCTCACACGAGATATAGGAAAGAACCCGGCCGAAGATATTGCCTTGTACGACGCGTTCGTAAGGGCTAGTAATTCCTACGTCGAGTCGGTGCAGGTGCTCTCATCGTTCAAAGAAATGGATGATTTTACGGCCATGTCGGATACGCCGCCACTGTACGAACAGTTCACGGACTTCAATGTAGGTGACTACGAATACGAAAAAGCCCTCTTGCGGCTCCGTGTGGTCAGTAAGGCCACGCAGGCACAGCCTTTGTTGTACGATGTATCGCCGCACGTCGATATCGACGATACCGACGATAAGGGCCAGCTTGAAATCAAGGATACAACAGCGGCCACGAAAGTCTATTACAACAAGCATTACTATAACGCCCCGGAAGTCAACGCCATGGTCAAGGGCGGTACAGGCACGACGACGCCCGTACCGAATATCCTCACGACCGATGGGCAGGACGACAAAGGGCGCTACTTTGAAATCGAATTACTGAATAGTTCCGGCAACCGTACAACGGGCATCGTCTCGTGGGTTGCGAAAGGATGGTAATATGCAGGAATATAACGAACTGGTCACGACGGACGCCTGTAATACGTACCTGGAGAAAGCGGACAAAAACATTCAGTCCGTAGCCAGTACGTTCTCCGGCACGGCGTTCCCGACGGGAAAACTTGTTGTCGGGATGCAGTGCATGCGTACCGACGACAGCAACAATATCTATAAATTGACGTCTGTATCGCCCGTAACGTGGGAGTTAGTACCGTCTAAATCTTACGTCGATAACGCCGTTACTACCGGCGTGAAGAGTGTCACGAATTTCAAAGGGGGCACCTCGACCGCCGCCGGCGCGGCTGGCCTTGTCCCGGCCCCGGCTAAGGGCCAGCAGGATACCTATTACCTGTCGGCAGACGGAACCTGGAAACAGGTACAACAGCGGACGGAAAAGCAGGTCATTGATATTGTGTACCCAGTAGGCAGTATCTGGGAAACCACGACGACCGACGACCCCAATACCTTATGGGCTGGTACGACATGGGTCAAGATGGATGCAGGCCGCGTGCTGGTAGCCGCTGGCAGTTATACCGAAAGCGGTACGACGTATACTTATAACCTCGGCGATACAGGCGGGGAAGCGAAACACCAACTCTCTACCGATGAGTTGGCGAATCATGGACATGGTATTTCCATATCAACCACTTCACTTGTTGGCGATACATATACCTGGCGCCCTGCTGAGTATGAGGATGTAAAAGCGAGTGGTGTCTTATCTTGCTCGAAATACGGTGAACATTGTGCTGGCGATAGCGGCAAACAAGGTAACGGGCATATCCATATCGACGTAAGCCATGGGCATAGTGCTTCAATATCCGCAATGGGTGGTAATGCGCGTCACGAAAATAGACCTCCTTTTACGGTGGTTAATCGCTGGAAAAGAACAGCTTAGACAGTGCGTTTCCAACGATTAACTACACAAAATGGTTGCCTATTTTCATGTGCTATGCCACTACCGGTATAGCCAATAGAAATTGAGTGTGAATGGTCGCCGTTATAACTAGTATTCGTATACAACACAATATTTTTACTATCACCCCCATCAACGTATTCACCGCTTCCACCACTATTATTGTTATTTGGTATTTTATGGTTATGATTACCGTTTGTAGAACAAGTGGCGGTATGATTGTGATTTGGCATTTCCTCGGTAGCTACCGATGAACTGGCAGCACATGGCCATGGAGCATCATGCTCTACTAATGGCAATCACAATCATACAATGGGGCACGGCAATGACGTTAATGATGAAAACGCACTAAGCCAATATAACGATACTAACCATTATTTAGCCGTTGATGGTACTAATTTAGGGTATACAAGTTATTCCGGCACACACAATCACACTATAAGCATAGCTAATTCTGGCGGTAATCAACGTCGTGAGAACAGACCGCCTTATACGGTAATCAATCGTTGGAAGCGTACCGCTTAGGCCGTTCTTTTCCAGCGATTGATTACAATGTACGGCATGCGGTTTTCGTGTTTAGCGTTGCCGCCCGTCGAGGTTATCCAGTGGGTATGGCTGCCACTATTGTTGGTCAAGCCAATCCATGCGCCCGCATTTGAACCGTATAATTCAAAGTTTTCGTAACTATTGTGTGTGTATTTGCGAATCATATACAAACTGTTAGTTAATACACTGCCGGTATTTTCGTTGTCATTGGCTATGTAATGTTGATGACCGCCAGCGTTCGAGGTGGAGTGACTATGATTAGCCAGTTCCTCGGTAGAGAAAGGAGATTTTATGAGAGTTTTTCAGATTTTAGATAACGACGTCCTTATCATCAAGGACAATGAGCAGTACACCGATACTGCCGATAATTTCAAGGCAGACAGCGGCCTTTCCAACCTGCCTGCCAAAGTCATTTACGATGACACCCAGAAACAGTGTCTTGTGGATGACGATTTTAAAGACTATCCCAACGCCGAATATGACGGCTATATCGACAACGTGACGGCCTATATCGAGGCGAAAGCCAAACGGGAATATGTACCGCCCACGCTCAATGAATTAAAGGCGCAGGCGCTTAGTGTGCAGTACAGCAAGTACCTTGCCAAGAAGGAAGCCCCCGTTACCGTGGATGACCTGCAATTCAGTACCGACGAAAAGAGTCAGCGTGAATGGCAGATTGCCCTTACCTTGATTAGTGATAAAGGGCCGTATAAAGTCCATGACTCGTCCAACAGCCTCGTATTGGCCAATGTAACGAGGGAACAGCTCATGAAGGCCGGAGAAGCCGCCAGAGCGCAACAGCTTGCGGCTTACGAGTGGTTCATGGGTATCCGCGACGCTATCAATAATTGCAAGAATGAGGAAGAACTCGCGCCGTATATGACCTAATGAACGGCATGGTTAAGCCATTCTTGCACTATTTACGATAAAGAACACATAAAGAGCAGTGATAAACCGCGTAGTTTAGCCGTTATCCTGCTCTTTTCTATTGACATAAAAGAACACGTTAAGAACAGAAGGTGATTGTAACGAATGAGTAATGTTGCAATAGATTTGACTAAAACCGTGAAAGAAATCATCACGACGATGAAGACGGCTATCGACAATCTCAACTCCGACGTGGCGACCAATAAGACGGCTATCGACAATCTCAAAGGGCAGATTCTGGAGGCCGTGTATCCCGTCGGCTCCGTCTACGTCAGCCTTACAAATAGTAGCAACCCGGCAGATATCCTCGGCTTCGGCACGTGGGAAGCCCTGCCAGCTGGCTACGGCCTCGTAGCACAAGGCACGGCAACGGCGGAAGATGGAAGCACGCTGACCTTCACGGCAGGGGAAAAATCGGGCGAGTTCAAGCACCAACTCACTGTCGGGGAATCGGCGGAGGCCGTTTGTCGTGAAAAAGACCGTGGATGGAAGACAAAAGATATTGGGGTACTTCGATACATTTGAGCATGGAATCGCCTACCTTTCGTCTATCAATGAGTCGCCACTATTGGACGACGATATTACTTTCAGTGAGCTTTTCGCCCGTTGGAAGGCTACTAAGTACGACAGGCTATCTCTGTCCAGCCGTAAGAGCTACGATAACGCATACCGCCATTGCCATAAGTTGCATGACATGCCGTTCCGCCGTATCCGTTACGGCCATTTGCAGGATGTCGTAGATGGCATTCAAGCCGGGTATTGTACTCAGAAGAAATGCCGCGGACTCATGGGGCAGCTGTACAAATACGCCATCAAATACGATATTGTCACCACGGACTACGCAAGGTATGTAGAGCTAAAGCCGCATATACGCAAGTATAAGAAAAAGCCGTTCACCGTCCGCCAGCGCAATAAATTATGGCGCGCCGTGGACACTATGCCGGCCGTGCAGGACGTGCTTATACTCATCTATACCGGGCTTCGTATCGGTGAATATCTACGATTGACGCCGCAAGACGTGAAGTGGCGGAGCCATTATTTCATCGTCCGACAGTCAAAGACCGCTGCCGGGCGGGGCCGTGCTGTCCCGATTCATAAGGATATTTACCCATGGTTCGTACAACGGAAAAATCAAGCCTATATCTGCCAGCAGGAAGACGGTGCGCCTTATACCTATGACGCCTTTCGCCGTCGCTTCGATAAAATCATGGCCGCATTTGGCATGAATCACACGCCCCATGAGTGCCGACATACGTGCGCCTCGATGCTTGACAGCTCCGGCGCCAACGATACCGCTGTAAAGAAGATTCTAGGCCACGCCTGCCGGGGAGTTACAAAGCATGACTATACCCATAAGACCATCCATGAACTACGAAAAGCCATTGATTCTATTTAGCTGTCGGGGAGTTACCGGGCAGGACGGCCGTATTTTGGCCTAATCCTGGAAGCTCAAACATACAAAACTACGCTATCACTGGCCCGAAAAACGATACCGTTGCCCCTAACCAATGGGGATACTGCAATATTGAAGACGCCAAGACCTATGGCTTTCCCGACGCTCAAATTGCCATCGATGCTCATCACAATAATGTCAGTGCCTGTATAGCGGCATATTGCTGGCGCAGAACCGCGTAGCTGTCGGGGAATTAGCGAATCACGCCCACGCCTACCGCTTGTTTAGCGGTGCCCAAGGAACATCAGCAACCGATGCAAAGCAAGGCAAATTTATGAGCGCTGTTTACACGGCCGATATAGGCGGTTCGTTCTACTGCGATCCTGGTACAAGCAATGAATTCCATATGTACGGTGCTGGTAATAACGAACGACACAATAACGTCGCTCCGTGTGTATCTGCTTACTTATGGCAACGTACGGTTTAGGCCGTTCTGTGCCACAAGTAAGCACCGATGCACGGGCTGACGTTGTTATGATGTTTATTGCTACCTGTGCTTTCTGAATACCATAGGCCAGCAGATTCTACGGTTCTATCCATAAATACAGCTCCGCTATCGGTAGATGAACCGTCTAATGCAATCTGCGAAGTTGAAATACTGCTATTCCAATATTTTTTATCGGCCCATATCACGCAGTTTGCATAACTACGATGGTTGTGCGTTGCAAGTTCCCCGACAGTCTATAACAGGTTCCGTATCCATTCGGTAATCTCATGTGTATCACTCCATTTTTTTGAATAATTATAACAAGGTGGTGATATTTTGACAGTAGAAGTTGGAGAATTCATTGTCGTTGGCAGTGCGCTGGCTGGCGGGATGATATGGATTTGCAAGGCCTTCACGGCCCCACTCAAGGAAACGCTCCTCAAGGTGAACGATACCTTGGCTGAATTAGACAAGACTATCCAGGGGGAGCGGGAACACCGGCACGAGCTGGAGAAGGATGTGCAATGTATCAAGGACACCACGCAGGAGAACACGCGCCGTATCGAAGATATTGAAGAAAGTATCGAGAAAATCACAGGTGGTTAAATGAAAAATAAAATCGTGGCCCTCGGCCAGTGGGGTCAGAAACACTGGCTCCAATTAATCATCATCATGAGTATTTTGATGATGATATTTTTGTTCCTTGTGCTGTTTAGCTGGCTTTTTGGCTACTGGAGCAACGCACTAAGAGGGACGCACTTTGAATTAATGAGCTGTTGGAGCGGCGTGACGGCCGTTATCGGTGGTATCGCGACCGTTGTAGGTCTTGGCAAAGCGTGCTGGACAAAATACGGTTATGACAGCCGTTTCAACTCCGCACGATATGCAATGCCAGCACAACCACAAAACGCGCCCACAACGGCGAATAGCGTAGAAAAAGCAAAGGAGAAATGAGACATGATTCGAGGATTTGACGTATCCGAAGCACAGGGATACTTAGACGCCGATTTTTGGCAGGCCGCCGTCGATAGCGGTTGTAAATTTGTCTATGTACGCTGTTCCTGGGGTAACGGGCACGAAGATGAACAGTTCCGCCACAACGTCCAGATGGCCCACGAATACGGCCTTAAGGTCGGCGCTTATCACTATGACTACAGCTTAACGCCGGACGTCACAGCGGACCACGCACGGAAATGCGCGGCAATTATCGCCGACGCGGGCGTCCTACTGGAACTGCCGGTATTCTTCGACCTGGAAGATACTGACCATTGGAAAGAAAGAAATGGATATGATTTCACCGGCGAAACGGCAACCGCTCAGTGCCAGGCATGGATTGACAACATTGGCCTGGAAACGGGCGTCTATGCATCCTATGGCTGGCTGGAAGATCGTGTATCTGACAGATGGGGCAACGGCGGGGATACGCCGATTAACTGGCGTGCCCTCAACTGCTCCGTCTGGAATGCGGAATGGGGCGATGTCGACGACATTAAGGCATTTGTCTGGCAGGATACCGACAAGTTGCCGATTGGTGGCCGACTCATCGACGGCGACTACATGTATGCAGATAACCTTTTCGACGACTAACAGGAGGTGATCCATTTTGTATCTTCCGCTGAAAGAGGAGGTTGATAAGATTGCCGAAAATAAAAAGACCCTTATTGTATCTTGCGTTGTCCTTGTCTTTGTGTTCGCCTTTGGCTGGCTTTTGTGCCGATACTACGACAGCCGCGCCCGTGAAGACAGTGCAGATGTCACTCGAACAGTACAATCAGTTAAAGACGACAATCAGAGAGCAAGAGAGAACGTTAGCACAGCTACAGAGCAGATTAGACAAGCTGGACAGCAACTCGACAGCCTTGCAGAATCAATTGACGCAAGCGAAAGAACAGTTGACGACAACAAGGCAGTCATTGACGACAGCCGACAGCTCATTGAGTCAAGCCAGCGAAGCCTTGAACAAGCAGAGTCAATCCTTAGCGATATTGACAGAGCAAATCAACTCAATGACTAAGAAGGAAGCCAGGTTGACCCGGCAACGGGATACGTGGGCCGTGGCGGCCGGCGTCCTTCTGATTGGCTGTATCGCGAAGTAGGGAGAGAACATGAGAAGACTGAATAAACATCAGACACAGTCCGTCGTCTTCTCATCCCTCGTCGGTGGTGTAAATGTATCGCAGGCCCCGGAACAAATCGACGCGTCGGATTTACAGATAGCGCAGAATTACATCTATTCGCGCGACAGTAAACGCCTGACGGGACGTGATGGGCTGGGCCTGCTTTATACCATGGACGGGAACGAGAGCGTACGCGATATGTGGTATGACGTAGACACCAACTTATTACTGGTTTTCACGAACCATAATAAAGCCTATAAGTACATCATCGGCCAGACCCCGGAATATATCGGCGATCTGGAAGGGAGCTACGACCCCGTTTGCGCGAAATTCATGGATAAGGTATGGATTGCCAGCGGCGGGAAACTCCAGTATTACGACTATACGCAGAACGGCCAGTTGACTGTAGTCCAGGACAGCCCGACGTGTAATATCGTGTTCCAGCGGTTCTCTAGGATTGCGGTATCTATGGACGGCACGGACGGCTTCTATCTGTCCGGCGTCGGCGACGGTACAGACTGGGCCGAAGATACGAACCGGGCCGATAAGGAACAGTGGTTAGACGTCGGCTACGGCGACAGCGGCGATATAGCTGCCATCGTACCCCTTGCGACCGATATCATTTTCATCAAGACAAATGGGAAAATCTATCAGTTGTCGGGGGATGCAGAACCAGCTAACTGGCAGGTAACAGAGATTGCCAATAATACCGACATTGCAGGCACGAGATGCGCCGTCAATATCGGCAGTTCCGTCATATTCCAGTCCATACGCGGCCTAAAGACCTTATCAGCTGTTATGGAATATGGGAACATCCAGTCGTCCGATATCGGCGATAAATTCAACGCCTTATTGACGACGAACATGTATGAACCGCGGTTCTATCATCTGCAACGGCACTGCATGATACTCATCCGCCCGACGAGTGATTATAAGTATTTTGTGGCCTATAACTATCTCCTGGGCAGTGCGACGACCCTTGAATTCAACATGCCGATAGACAGTATCGTAGAAACGACGTCAACTATCATCGTAGCCAGCGGCGGCAAGCTGTACGCCTGGGATTCGCAGTACCTCGACGACGACGGCAAGCCTATCGAGTATATCCTCAAGCCGAAGGCCACTATCAGCAGTGAACAGATGCTCCTAAAGAGCGTAGATACGAAGTTCACGGCCGATTATGCAGGCAAGGCGGAATTCATCGACGGCACTCTGGATGTGATAGTCCCCACGGCAGATCGTAATAAGTTCCGGTGCAACCACTCGACGGATTGCCTGGACATTACGGTAAAGTCGAACGACCGGTTCACGGTAGACCATATTATTCTAGAAATTGCAGACCTTTAGGAGTGATAGAATGGAAAGCAAGGAATTAAGTGAATGGATAAGGATATACGAAGAAAAGACAGGCGATAAATTCCAGGCCTTGGCGGGATTCACCACATGGTATCTGCCAGACCGGGGATTCTGCCAGTGGAAGCCCATGCCGGAAAACAAGACTATCCTTTGCTGGAACCTTTGCAACGACGCTCATTTCTGGCGGGACGCCCTGGAATGTATGGGCCTTCAATTCGGCTACGACCGTATCATTACTATCTGCATCCTGCCCATTAAGCCGTATATCCGTTTATGGGGCTGGAAGATAATGCAGGATTTTGATACCAACGGCGTACACCGCTATATCTGTATGGATAGGCAGGGGCGCGAAGTCGTCTGCACCCCGAAGGAAAACGACGACGGCACGATTGATTATTACGTTACCAATGAACTCAGACGGCCGTACAAGCCGTGGAAAAACGCGAATGAAAGGGAGTGATTGAATGGGGAAGAAAAGTAAGTCCAGCAGCTCGTCTCAGACCTACACCCCGTCGGCCGAAGAAAAAGCCCTGCAACAGCAGGCCCTGGAATACTCGAAATACGTCATGCCGAACGCGAAAAAGCTGAACGACACCGCCGCGAACATGCTGTACGGCTCTTTGGGTAGCACGCAGGTAGATTACAATGACCTCATGAACAACGCCCTGGACCAAATCAAATGGGGCCAGCAGGGCCTCAGAGGGCTGGCACAAGGGCAGATACCGACGGCCTACCAGGACGCCATGGAAGCCAGTATCCAGAAAGGCGTGCAAGGCTCTATGGGAAACCTCTTGCAGGACATGGGCGCCCGTGGCGTGGTCAATAGCTCCGTCATGGATACCGGCCTTAGAGGTATCAGTGACAGCGCTAGTGACGCCATGGCACAGAATTGGCAGAATACGGTATCGCAGTTGGCGAATATCTACGGCCAGAACATCGACGCCGCAGGCCAGCCGATTGCCACAGCGGCGGCCGCACAGGAAGGCGCACAGCAACCGGCCATCAACCTTTGGAACGCCTCTTTGGGCCTCAATGGTTCGACGACGGGCGCATTGGGCGCACTGGCAGGTAAAGGCACGACGACCACGACGCAGAAGACCAGTGGCGGCGGCCTGTTCGGGGGTATCCTTACCGGCCTTGCCAGCAACCCGGCTATTTTCTGTTTTGCACCGGAAACGAAAGTGCGCCTGGCAGACGGGTCCGAAGTGCCGATTACCGACGTCAAAGTCGGCGACAAGGTACTTTGTCCGCATGAAGACGGCACGGAATCCGAAGAAACGGTCCTGCATACCATGGAACCGCACTATAACGACGTATGGAGCCTCGTATGTAAAGACGGCGTAGATACCCACTATGTCATGGCGACGACGACACAGCCGCTCTTAACGGAGGACAAAGGATTCGTCGAAATCGGTAGCATGACCCTGGGGACGAACCTCAAAGGTCGCGGGAAAGTCATCAATATGGTTTACTCCGGCGAACGGAAAGTATATGATCTGCACGTTTCCGGGGATAACAACTACTATGCAGACGGCTTCATTGCCAAAGGCGGCAGTACCGACAACTGGGTAAAGGAGGATAACTAATGGCAGCCAAATCGAAATACAACTATATCGAAGATAATATCAGCCAGAACTATGCACCACGGCAGTATTCAGCTCCGTTCACTACGCAGGCGTTGCCGCAGCTGAACTTTGCACAGTACGCGTTCCAGGACCCGCGCTTTGCCCTGGGGATGCTCATTGGCAATGCTGTCGGCGCGAACATCTTGAACCGCAAGCAGAAGGAAGCCGACCAGCAGCTTTGGCGGCAGGACAACCCGGTATCTATGCCGGATAACGTACCGCTGTATGATACCAGCTCGACCCCCACCTTGGCAGACGGCAAGACAGCCGCCGTCGGTAATGCGTATAGCGGTTTTGGCGCGAACCCCTCGCAGGTATCTGACAACTTCCTGGCGAACCTGCAAGGCGTAAACGGCCGCTTGAACTACAATACCGATACCGGCGCCATCAATTACCAGACGCCGACCTTCCTGCCGTCGATGTACGCGGCCAATAACCTTGGGAACTACTACCCCACGGCGACCGACGCCGACGGCAACATGATTGGCAATATCTCGTTCGCGGACTACCTCAACAACCAGAGCAAGGCAGGCCAGGGGCAGGGCCTCTTTGACTTCAATGCCTTGCAGAAAATGGCCGCTGACGACGCCGCAAAGGCCGCCGCGAAGAATCCGCAGGCGACCGTAGCGCAGAGCATGGGCGTCCTTCCGACGGCCAATGTAGACGTCCCGTCTAAATCCGATAGCTACATCCCGGCCATTACAGGCAGGCTTGGCAATCCGATTAACGGCAGTCTGTCTATGAGCGGATTCAATTTCAACAGCAACGACCCGTACAGCAAGTTCTATAGTCTGAATTTAAAAAGCGGTGGTGACGTCGCCGACGCGTCGCCCGTTACAGCTACGTCGGCACAGACCACAGTACCCGGCATGATTGCGCCGGGTAACGTGGATACCAGTAACGGCCTCCCGAAAGTGCGCGTGACCGAAATCGACGGTAAACACTACATCCTGCCAGCGACGGGGGCCGACGGGAAGACACTCGACGAAAACCAGACGGCGTATAATTTCTATGAAACCGGGAACACGTTGGGCGTATTCGATAATAAGAAGGACGCGAAGAAATACGCCGACCAAATCAATAAGGATGCGGGCGATAAGCCTGTACCGGCCGTCCATGCCATGGAAGCACAGCCCACAGATGAAGCCCCGATAAAGGATGTACAGCCTATCCAGCCCGTGGACAACCAGCCGATTAAGCCTGTAGACAATCAGCCTATCAAGGAAGCACCGGCGCCGATACAGCCTGTAGAAGGACCGATTCAGCCCGTGGATGCTACGGCACCGACTGATACACAGCCGACGGCGCAGGCCAACACACAGACGGCTACGCAGACCCCGCAGGCCAATGTCACAATCACGCCGGGACAGCAGGCAAGCGCTCCCCAGACCACAGCCACCGATACCGGCATATTCCCGAACGACCCGCAGAAATTGATGGACCGCCTCTTCCCTGGCGAAACGCAGATTGATAACCCGTATTACAAGGACTTGCTCGACCAGTATAACAAGGAAACTGACCCGGCGAAGAAACAGTCCTTAATGGATAAGCTTAACAATACGCCGGCCTACATGCTCCGCAGTGACAACCCCTATTACATGGCGACTAAGACCTTGTATGACAACGAAAAGGACGCCAATAAGAAGAAGGAATGGCAGGCCGCCCTGAACAACCTGCCACGGTATAACATCCGCCCGTTCGACCAGGTAGAGCAGAGCCTCGAAACGGATATGCTCGACGGACACCCGAAACATGTGAACGCACAAAAGAACGAGTCCGACTTTGTCCATTGGGCCATCCAGCACGATATGCCGATTGACGTAGTGAACTCTACGCTCGAACGGTACAGACCGGTATGGCAGGCCGAAGAACAGCAGTATAACGACTATCAGACCAGCGCGTTGTATCCTTTATATTACCAGGCCGCTATGAACGGCCAGTATGATACCGCTGCCACGATTGCCCAGAGCATGGCCCAGTACAACCCGCAACTGTCGGCGCAGATGCTGGCCACCCTGCCGAACGGCTTGAACTACTACGCAACGGCCGATGCAAAAGAACGTGCGGCCACGGCCCAACAGAATAAAGTGTATAACATGGGCTTGCAGAACAAATATACACTTGGCCAAATCGTAACGCGTGGCAAGATTGAGGATAACCAGTTAAATAAGCGGGAAGCCTATGACTGGAAGAAGACGCAGTATACCACGCAGGCACACGCGGCAGAAGTAGCCGCTACCAATGCGGCAAGAATTGCCGCCGCCAATGTGAGAGCGGCCGCAAAAGGTAAAGGCAGTGGTGGTTCGTCCGGTGGTGGTTCTGGGGATGTCAAATTCTCCGAAGCCAAAGGCGTCATTGAATTGCATAATAAATGGGTAAATGCCCATAAAGGCGATGACGATTACCAGGAATCGAACAGCCCGTATTACAATGCATATCAAGACGCCATTAAAACAATCAATGACCATTTCGGTGAAGGGATGCTCGACCCCGATGACCCTCAAAATGGTTACAGTAATGCTTGGCATAATGCCACTATCCTTCTCCAGCAAAATTATGCACTAGGCAATAAGTACAATATGTACGAAATGGAAGATATCATCAAGCAGAAATGCGGGCAATGGGCCAATGCTATCAACCAGAAATTGGCTGACGGAGATGGAGATGTTTCTTTCTATGATTATGCATTGGACGCCCCGGATTATTAATAGGAGGTAAATATGGCACTTAGTTATCTCGATAAGGCCGCTTATGAAGCTGGCGTATATAAAGACAAAGGTAATGACGACGATACGCAACAGGATACTTCTTCTGAGGATTCTAGCTATTCGGCGTCTGGCATATTGAGCGCCGCCAAGAATTTCCTCGAACACCCGTTCCAAGGCTCCGGCACTGTCATTGCCCCTAACTATACCCCGCGCCCCCTCGACGACAGCGTGTACTCGGATATCCCGGGTACACCTGTTGCCAGTGGGCAGTTCGGGGAACTCGAAGACGAAAGCGTCCGTGATGAACGCATGAAGGATTCTGCCGACTACATGGCGGCTAACTGGCCGCGTCTGTACGGCGGAGTCGTTGCGGCAGACGAAGGTCTGGCTAACGTCGTCGGCGGCATCCAGAACGCCGTCGGCGGTGGCAATGGCATCTTGACGAATGTACAGCGTGCCGAAGAAGGAATGCAGAACTATCGTGACCAGTGGAACAACGAATACGGCGACAGCTATTTCTTAAACCCGAATAAGTTTGCTACCGACGTCGGTTCCGGTATCGGCTCGACCGTGCCTATCATGGCATTGTCGGCCCTCATGCCGGGCGCCGCCGTTGCAGGCGGTACGCGTGCCTTGACGTCCGCCTTGTCCCGTGCCGGGTTGGGGCGCCTTGCTATGTCGAAAGCCGGACAGGCCCTCATTGCCGATACTGTCCGTTCGCCTATCTCATCCCTGGCGGACTCCCTGTCTGAATACGGGACCGTCGTCAACGATATGATGCAGAACGGCATGAGCGAGGACGAAGCACGGCGCCGGGCTATCCCCATGTTCTTCAAAAACATGGCCCTCGATACCTTCACGGTACCTCTTGAGTTAGGCGTCATAAAAGGTGGTAAAGGGATTGCCACCAGCCTGTTAGGCCGGAGCGCCGGGGAAGGTATGGCAAAAAGCATCGCAAAGGGCGTGGCCCGTACCGGTATGCTGGCAGGGGCCAGCGGCCTTACAGAAGGCTACCAGGAAGGCGCGCAGAACGCCCTGGAAAACGACGTAGAAGGCAATCGCGATGGTGGATGGTATAACCCCTTCACATGGACCAACGAGGACTGGGAAGCGGCCCGCGGCGGTTTTGTCGGCGGCGCCTTGATGGGCGTCCCTGGCAACGTAGCGGCCGGATTCCATCCCGAAGCCAGACAAGCCCCGCTTAGTGCAGAATCCCAGGAACAGGCACAGAGCATCAAGGATACACTCAGCCACGGCAAACCGGCAGGCATGAGTAACGCCGCGTATAATGCCTATATCGAATTAGCCAATAGCGGGAACCCAGACCTCATCAAGCAGGCCGCGTCGTCGCTCGAATCATTCCAGCAATCGCAGGAAGGCTCCCAGGAAAGCACGGATGACGCCGCCACGGAAGCTTATAAGGATTATGAAACCTATGACCAGAAGCAGGAAATCGAGAACTTCCTCAACAATAATACGGTTGAGCAAATCGGCGGCGAAGGCAACTTTAACTGGCTCATGGGCGTATTGCGCAACGGCACGCCGGAAGAGGTACAGCATGCGTATGATACCGTTATTGCAGCCGAAAAAGCCACGGCCGAACAGGAAGCCAAGAACCGCCCAGCAAGAAGTGGCGGAAGTATGGCGCCGAACACCGGCAACGCCATGGTTAATATTGTTATCCAGGCAGCTAATGATTCTGGGGTAGACCCACGTTTAGGCCTGGCTATTGCCGCCCGTGAAAGTGGTGGGGATGACGTCAATGCCATTTCCATGCCACCACCGCACGACGGCGTTTATGGGGTCATGCAGGCCCAGGAGGAAACCGTTTCCAATATGGGCCTCGATTCCCAGTACCCCGACTGGAAGACGGACCCCTATCAGAACGCCATGGTAGGTATGGCAATCCTAAAGGCTAAAATAGATGGTGAAAACGGCGACGTATGGGCTGGCGTCCGCGATTACGACGGGGCTGGAGAAGAAGCGGAACAGTATCGCCAGTTAGTCAAGAACAACTATGACAATATGGGCGACATTGGCGGCGGCGGTGGTGGCAGTGCCACTTACGACGGTTTACAGCTGACACTTCCGGATAGCGATGAATTCACCGACCAGAGTGGGAATGTAAGCGGCCTTACGGAAGATACACGTATGAAGTTGCGTGTCCTGGACAACCTTTGTTATCAGAAATTCGGCCAGCACCTCATTGTTTCTTCATCCTACCGGGAAGGCGACCCCAACAACCACGGGGCGGGCGTTGCCTTTGATGTTTCCGGCGGTATCGTTGATGATCCGGACGCACGTCAATGGCTGGAACAGGCTGGCCCGGCTGTCGGACTGTTCGTCATCCCGGAATACCAGGGAGAAGCCGGTGCAGAATTCGCCCACGGCGACAATGTCCATTTTTCCAACGTAGAACCAGGTATTTATGGACAGACCCGGAACGCAGAAGGCCATTGGAGTGAAGAACATGCAGCTCCTTCCATTCAAAGCATCTTGAAAGGTGGTGCATCTAGTGGCGTATCGAGTAAAGCTGCCGGCGATAATGGGCAGTTTGAACGTGAATTAGACCAGGCCGCGCAGGAAGCCAAAAGCGACATGGACAAGATTCAAGCCCAAAGCGACCAGGCCATGAATGAAATCATGAACGACGACTCCGCCGAAAAGACGGCGCAGGACGCCCAACAGGACGCAGAGAACGCCCAGAAGCAGGCCGAAGAATCCCAGCAGAGCGCGCAGGACGACGTCGTTCCGGACGTTGCCCAGACTATCCGTGATACCTCGAACAACATTGATGAAATCAATACCCTCGATGGCATGTTCACAAAGGATAGCAACGGCAATGATAAATTCATTGATACGCCCGAAAACCGTGACTTCATCAAGACGAATTACAAGGATGAAATCGCGAAGGCTGTAAACGACGCTATGAGCAAGAAAAAAGCGCCGACCGCTACACCCGTACCCAAGGCCCAGCAACAGACGCCACACGCCCGTTTAGGCCGTATTTTGTCCACCTATGACCGCAAGGACCCGAAGTTCAAGGAATACATGAACACCTTCCGTAACGGCACGGAGCAGGAACAGCAGAAATTGGCCGACGATTTACAGACGACGCAGGAACTGGAACGGGCTAATTCCTTGAAGGGCAATCCGCTTACGACCCAGCAGGACCAGAACGCACCTCAAAATGCACCTCAGCAGGCCGTAGAAACTCCCAAACAGCCAGAACAGGTAAATACACCTGTACAGGCGAAAGAAAGCCTTGAAACGCAAAAGAAACGCAAAATCTACCTTGCGAAGAAACAGAAGCTCATGGAACGGGTCCCGGCTGGCAAGACAGTCAAGGTACATGCCAGTACGAATGACGCCGGATTCGATGCGACGTATAAGGTTGTCCCGGCCGGTGATATCACTGCCAGCCACGACATGAATTACGCCGTAAATGACCTCTACCCGGAAGAATACCAGCCGCGCGACCGCAACCGTCCTCAGATGCGCGGACAGGTGGAAAAGATGACGAAGGGCATGAAGCCGGAACTACTGGCAGAAAGCCAGTTCGTCAACGAAGGCGCACCCGTTGTCAACAACAGCGGCGTCGTCCTTAACGGCAACGGCCGTGTCATGGCTGTCCAGAAGGCCTATAAAGGACTTACGGACGCACACAAGAAGAGTGCCAAGGCCTATAAGGACTATCTCGTTTCCATCGCTCCGTCGTTAGGGATTGCCCCAGGAAAGGTGCAGAGCATGGACCATCCTGTATTGGTACGGCAGGCGGCCGACGACGCCGATACCAGCGCTATCATCAACAGCACCGAAGGCGGCGCGAAGTTGGGCGGCGCAGAACAGGCGAAGGCTGATGCGGATAGACTGAAACTGTCCACATTAGAACAATTCGTCGATAACGGCACGGGCGAATTCATGAACCCCTCGAACCGTGAATTCAGAAGGGCCGCCGCAAGTGATGTATTCAGTGATGCAGAAGGCAACTCCGTATTCAATGAAAAGGGCGATTTGTCGCCGACAGGGGCGTTTAGAATCCGCAACGCTATCTTTGCCAAGGCCTATAACGATAACTACCTCTTGACTCAGCTCAGCGAAGCGACGGATAATAACAGCAAGAACATTATGAACGCCATGATTGCCGCCGCGCCGGAAGTAGCCAAGGTCAACGAAGGTATCAAGAACGGTACCTTGTATCCCGATTATGATATTTCCGACGTCATCACGAAGACGGCCAAGACTATCATGTCGCTCCGTAATGAAGGCAAACCGCTGTCCTTCCACTTGCAGGAAACGGACCTGTTCTCGCAGGGGGAATCGGAAGCCGAACGACTCGTACTTGAATTCATCGAACGCAATAAATTCAAGAGCCGTACCATTGCCGATATGTACAAAGGGGCTTGCGATCGTATCTTTGCCGTCGGCAGTCCGAAACAATCCAAGCTGTTCGACAGCAAGGAAGCGCCGCGTATCAGCCTTGAAAACATCATCTCGAACGCCATTCAGGAGGTAGAACATGGACAATCGTTATTCGACACCACAGAAGAAAAGCCAGCCGAAAAAACTGTATCCGAAGTACCAGATAATCGACAGGCCGAACCCGCCGGAAGTGGACGCGTACATCAACAAGAAGCTGGCAGAGTACAGAGCCAAGAAAAAGAAGGGAATGAAGTAGATGAAAAGAGCAAGCAAAGTGACCATGTCGACGCCGAACCTCAGCAAACTGAAAGTAAAGACAAGGAAAGTACCCATGCCGAAGAAGGTTCCCAAGGTGACGTACAAGAAGAAGTAAGTAAATTCCATAATGTACTGGATGATGAAAAATCAACGCCTAAACAGGTTATAGACGCTTATAAAAGTATCGTTGATAAAGTCATCGCAAATGCCAACGGAAGCCGTAAAAACGCCAAAATAGGCGATAAAATCGTAACCGACGAATACCAGTCTTTGACTAATTCCAAGCATTGGGGTGCATTCATGAACGAAGACGGCGGACGGAACTGGCACGAAGTTGCTACTATCAACGCCGACGCACATAAGACATTGCGTGCTATCATCAAGACTGCCGGGAAAGAAACGGCTCCTAAAGCGGAACAGTCGAAAGAAACGAAGCCGGCGGAACAGCCCAAAGAAAAAGCCGGATTCACTGACGATGAAATCAAGACTCTCACGGATAGAGGTTTCAATCGCTGGACGAAGAAACTGTCTAATGGCAAGGTGATGGACCGTCTCTATATTAAACCGGAATATTTAGGGCTTGAACTTACCCGGTACAAATCCGGCAACATTTCATCTGCAAAATTCAACGGAGAAGCAATCAGTAACTCAGAAGCCAGACGTATAGAAGGTACAAAGTGCTATGTAGACGTTGCGACAAAAGAAGTCGTATGTGATAGAGATGACTTGAAACAGGTAGCACAAGAAGTCGTTGACGATGCGTTGTCAAAAGAAAAATCCCAAGTCCTCGCACAAGCAGAAACAAAAAAAGCCGCCCCAAAGGACGACGTAAAGACTATTAAAAAGTCTCTGTTGAATTTAGCTACAAAAGTATGGCAAAACCCACGTGCGCAAGGAAAAGTAACTTTCTATCCATCGCAGAAGTTAAAAGACAAAGTAAAAGAATTATTTGGTCATGACATTGATACAGTATTTATTACTGCTGACGACATTCGCCATATAAAAAGCGGACATTCTGAACACGAAGAGAACCGAGGACAAATAAATCTTTCCGAACAAGATATACCCGATATTTATGATGTTGTAAACGATTTTGATAACGCTACTAAACTTCAATCTGATGCTAAAGGCAATCAGAAAATAATGTTTGTGAAAGATGTCAATGGGAAAATGATTTCTCTCCTCATTGAAAGAGGAAAACACAAAGCGCAGGTAAAAACGGCATACAAAAAGCAGGTACAGATGTCCGATGTTACTAGCCCCGAACCGAACGTCCTAAACGACTCTGTACCTGCTTCCACATCCATTATATCCCCAAAGGCAGAAAAAGGGAATAAGCCAGACGAGTTACGTAATCAATTAAGTAATGGCGGGAAACAAGCTTATGACTACGCCTTTGACAAATTGTCGCAGGGGCATGAAAAGGTAGCGCAGTCTGCTAAAGAAAGCGCCTTTATCTATGCACGCATGGCGGAACGATGGTCTGAAATCATGCATGAGTATGGCAATAAAACATATTCCCCGGAAGATTACACAAAATCACATCCTATAGTCATGGGCCAACAATCGGGGAACGCCCAACTGGAACGAGCGTTTGAGCAACGGGCCTGGCATGGAAGTTCTCATGATTTTGATAAGTTTGATTTAGGATATATTGGTACTGGTGAAGGAGCACAAGCACACGGTTGGGGACTGTATTTTGCTGGAAATAAAGACATTTCACAAGGCTATGCTAATAAATTATCGAACCCAGTTGGGGAAGTAAATGTGGCTGGTATTATATATAGTATTGGCCGTGGTGGGGGTTCTTGGCGAGTACGAAACATTGCGACTGGCGAGTTAATATCTAAAATGAAAATCGTTAAAGCTATCTCTGCTTTATATACCGAGCAGGGGAAAGATAAAGCTTTGAAATATTTGAAAGACAAGGCTGACCAGACGCGAAAATTTAAGAAAATTTGGATTGATGCCTATGATTGGTTAAAAAATCAAGAAGTAGATGATAGTCAATGGCACAATGGTAAGTTATATGAAGTAGAAATCCCCGATATAGATACCTTGTTGGATGAACAGAAATCATTATCTGAACAGCCATCTAAAGTGAAGAAAGCCATCTTAGATTATTATCGTTCACGGCCAGATGAATATATCGCACCTGAAGATGAAACCCTTACAGGAAATAACAAGACAGGAAAAGAATTCCTTAAAGATGTAATATTTCAGTTGCGAAGAGAAGGAAGCCATACCCCCGAACGGGATGCATCTTTGTTATTAAATTCGTTTGGAATTAATGGCATAACTTATTATGGTAACAGGGATGGCCGTTGCTATGTCGTATTTGATGACAAAGCCATTCAGATCATCGACAAATATAACCAGGATGTTCATAATGCTAAAGCTGCCTATGACGCAAGTACCGGAGCTATCAGACTGTTTGATATTGCGGACCAGTCGTCTTTTATTCATGAATCGGCTCATATGTTCCTGTCTGACATGGAAAGACTAGCGCAGAAAAAAGACGCCCCTGCCGGATTGGTTAGCGACTTACAAACCGTCAAGGACTGGGCCGGATACAAGCCTGGACAGATGAATGGATACAAAGGTACGGCCCTTGAAAAAGAATTCCAGGAATATGCCGACGCTATACGGGAAGCAAAGAAAACTGGCGATGTCGTAGCAATTAAATCGGCGGAAGCACGCTGGATGCACGAACGGTTTGCCAGAGGGTTTGAACGCTATATTGCTGATGGTAAAGCCCCCAATGAATCGCTGAAAAACGTGTTTGAAAAGTTCAAAGGTTGGATGGTTAGTATCTATCATGATTTGAAGAATTTAGGAAAGAAACCGCCTAAAGAAATTCAAGATGTCATGGCACGAATGATTACACCGGAAGTAGATACTAAATATTCAGTACGAGAAGCAAATGGCCAGTTGACCCGCTCCAGGGAAGACTTGAAAGCGGAAATCAAAGAAGCGTTCCCGAATGCCAAGGAAATCAAGGACGAAGGCGACCGCATGACTTTCACCATGCCGAACGGTTCCCATATCGTCGTCGATGTAAAGAATGAAATCCTCTTGACGGACGAAGAACTGGCGCAAGCGAAGAAAGATCACCATATCGACGATAACGGCAACGTCGTCGTCGAAGGCTACGCACAGCTCCATGGTAAAGACGCTTATATGGCCCTCTCGCAGGGTAGCCGTGAAAACACGGGATTCCATGAAGCCTACCACCTCGCAGAAGGCGCCGTCTTGACGGACCGTGAAAAGGCAGCTATCAAGAAGGCTATCCCAGACGCCGAAAAACGCGCCGATAAGTACGCTGAATGGGTAGAAGCCCGTAAGCATGGCCGCGGCACGGCATGGGGAAAACTGTTCCAGAAAATCAAGGACTTTGCCGCGAAGATGAAGAAAATCTTCACCGGGGCCGAAACCGTACACGACGTATTCCGGCAGATTGAGTCTGGCAAGGTGTGGGAACGTAATGCAAAAGCATCTAATGTGGCGTGGACCAGCGTTACTAATACCGCCATTACCGGAAAAACAAGAGTGCCTATTGTAGATGTGTCGAATTGGGGAAGAATGAACTTGACAAATACAGCTAAGAAAAAGGCCATAATCGAAGAGCTGAAAGGAGCTAGTTTTAAGTTCATCGATAGTCAAGGAAGAGTTGCCACAAAATTAGATAGCAAGCACTTTGTTAACTCCTCTAGCTCTATTCAAATTCATTTAAAAACCCGACAAAAGATATTTTCTAATATCGGAGAAATCCTGAACAATGCTATTTACGTTGAAAAACATCCCGACGTTCGTCATGGCAAATCTGGCGAGTATATAGAACTATTTTCTGCTGTTAAGGACGGAGGGAAGATCGTTTTGTTTAGAATAGTGGCTAAAGAAGGCGATAAAACAGTGGGGCGGTATAATATTGGTGATGTTAAGTTTTACGATATTTTGCAACAAAAAAAGGATGTTCCCCACCACCTATCGCATTCGGATAGGCAAAATGGGGGAACATCCCTTGATACGGTAAGTGTATCAGACTTATTGCGTAATGTCAATGACCGCCATAATAGACCTTATGTCAATAGTGATGGAACTTTGAACTATGAATTTGGGGTATTAAAAGCACTTCCTACAAATAAAACCTCGTATTCTGTTCGTAAAGAAGGGGCTACCAATAGTACTATTGACCAGGAAGAAGCGCCGGTTAAACCGCAAGACATTATCGACGCTATCAACGATATTGTCCATATCTATGAAGGAAGCCGTCTCACGGATAAGGAACGGAAGGAACTGAGAGAGTTCAGTAAATTCGACCCGGACCAGAAGCAGGCCGTCCGTCCGCAGGCTACCGACCTGTATGATCGCCACGCCCACGCAGGTTTTAACCGTATGGGGTACTTCAATCTGAGCAACTACGGCCGTATCCTTGCCCTGCATCTCGACAACGTCATGCAGCTGAAAGGCAACCTGGAATTGGCGAACAAGGTCCTGGACCGGCAGGATAAGAACGCCGCCGAAAACAAGATGAACGGCGTCAACGAACGTCTTACACCGGCACAAGCACGGCAGAACGCTGTCATGGACTTTGGGGCCATGATGATTCGCAACCCGGAACTGGCCCGTGAAACCTATCCGGCTTATTCCAAGATTTTCGACGAAGGCCTGGAACAGCATCCCGATTTAAAAGAAAAGCTCGACAAAGTCATTCAGCTGAATGAAACCTACCAGGGGCAGACCGCCGCGGAACGGGCCGCCGGCAGTATCGCCCGCGAAAAGGAAAAAGTACAGCTCCGTAAGCATCCTAAAGAATGGCTGAGCACGCACTTCGATAAGTTCTACACGAACTGGGTAGATGACAAGCATGCCTTTGCTAAAGTCGTCGCCAGGGCAGAAGCTGAACTGGGTAGAAAACTGGCCTATGACTATGACGTCCATAAGCAGGCACAAATGGCTATTAACGTAGCCTCCAGCCGTGCGCTGTTATTCCTTACAGGTGGCAAAGGCATCGAAGAGACGTATAAAGTATTGAATAAGGTTTACGGCCACGCCATCACGAAGAACGTCACCATGAAAGATATTATGGACGCCCTTAATAAGGTATCTAAGGAAGACGTGTCGAAAACGGGCGCTGAGAACGCCTATGACGCGCTGGGCAACTATCTGATTGCCATGCGTACGGAAGAGCTTGAAAAGCACTACCACGACGCATATGCACGCTCCGCTGGCTTTGATGAAGAAGGTACGCGTGAAATCATCCAGAACACGCCCGAAAGCATCAAGAAGATAGCGCAGATGTACTGGGATATCAATACGAATATCGTCAACATTCTCCAACAGCAGGGCCTTATCTCCAAGGACCTCGCCGGGAAACTCCGCAAGTATAAGCATTATTGCCCCATGTATCGCGATATGTCGGACGGTATCACGGATATGGATGAGATGATAGGTACTATCGGCGTATTCAATAAAGGCGGCGGCTATGCCAACGTCAGTAACGGTATCAAACGTATCGAAGGTGGCGGCAAACGGCCTATCCTCGACCCGATAACCTCGTTGTCGCAGATGGCGGTATCTATGATTAGCAAATGCGAACGGAACGACGTCGCCAAGACATTCGTCAAGCTGGGCCAGGACTTCTCCGGGCTGGGTGACGTCGTCGTCCGCGACCCGACATTGAAACACGCCGACCCGACGGCCTTTGCCTTCACGGTATGGCAGAATGGGGAACAAGTCGTATACCGCACGACGCCGGAAATCTACGACGCACTCACGAATAACGACGCGCAAACGAACCGATTCACGATTAAGATGGCAAGCAGTATCGCGCAGACCTTGCGGACCGGGGCCACTATCAGCCCGTCTTTCATTGTCCGTAACCTCTTGCGTGATACCATGTCGGCTACGGTAAACTCCAAGACCGGGTTTTACCTGCCGTTCGTCGATAATGTACGCGGTGCCTGGAAACTGCACTTTGATAAGGAATTCTCCGCCGAATACCACGCCAGTGGGGCCAGCATGTCGACGTATATGCGGGCTGATGCGGATAGCAGTCGTGACCTCACTAAAGAACTACTGGGCCATAAGTACGACTCGTACCCGGTTGTCGTGAAGCAGGTCCGTCAGCTCATCAGCTATGCATGGCACAAGTACGAAAAGTTCGGCAATCTCATCGAAGACAGTACCCGTGCCGGTGAATTCAGACGCGCACGTAACCAAGGCTTGTCCATCGACCAGGCAGGCCAGCTGGCACGTGAAATCACGCTGGACTTCTCTCGTCATGGCAAGAAGGGCCAGATGATCAATAAGTACGTACCATTCTTCAATGCGACGATTCAAGGTACGGATAAGTTTATCCGGACGTTCAAGGATAACCCCATGCGGGCCATTCTGAATACCGTTATCTGGATTATCCTGCCGTCGTTGGGATTGTGGGCTATCAATCATGATGACGATTGGTATAAGGAACTCGACGAAAACACGAAGTATACCAACTGGGCCATCCCACTGCCAGGCGGAACGCATCTGCTCATCCCAAAGCCGCAGGAAGTCGGCATCCTGTTTGGCTCCGGTATCGAAGCCGTCTTGAACCAGATGACCGGCACGGACCCGCACGGGATGAAAGAATGGGCGCGCCAGTACGCCGAAGCGATGACGCCTAGCCTGTATCCGGCTGTCGTCCGCCCGCTCATTGAATGGATGACCAACTATTCGTTCTGGACGGGCCGGAACCTCGTACCCGCCAGCCTGCAAAAGGCTCCGTCCGAAATGCAGTTTACCAGCTATACAAGCGAATTAGCCAAGTCTTTGGGTGATACCTGGCTTGCCAAGAGTATCAAGCTGTCGCCGATTGCGATTGATAACTGGATTAGTGGATGGTTCGGCAACGCCGGCCGTTTCATAGCTAATATGCTCAATGACCCGATTAGCTACGTACGCGGGAACAGCCGTCCGTCGGAACCGGCTAAGTATTGGTATGAAATGCCTGTCATTGGCTCGTTCGTTCGCCAGAACGGCCAGAACAGCGAATATGTCAACCGAATGTATGAAATCCAGAAAGACATGAACGACGATTACGAACGTTCCGACGCTGGCAAACAGCGCAAGGGCAAGAAGTCTTCCTCGAATAAGCCGAAGGAATTGAAACAAGTCGACACCGCTGTAAGTTCGGTATCGAAGCTCAATAAAGAAATCAAGGCTATCCGGAATGATCCGAAAAAGGACCCGGACCGGAAACGCCAGGAAATCGACCAGCGGCGTACTAAGATAAATGACCTTGCCAAGAAAGCCGCCCTAAAGTTCGATAAATAAAAGGAACAGCCTGCTATCCATCACGGACGGCAGGCTGTTTTCCATTCACGGCTCGTCAAAAAATCGTCAAAAATAAATGTTACAATGTGGTACAATGTGACCAAATCTGGCACCAAATCAATAAATATCAGGGGAAAAAAGCGCTTATTTAAGCCATTTGAACAATTTTGTACTATTCTGTACATTACTTACGATAATTTAACGTTATCGGAAGTAATGAAGGAACTATTTCTACCCTATGCTCAAAATGACTGCAAAAACGCTGTATCGAGTTCTTCGCAGTCATTGATTGAATTCATTTATTTTATCTTGGCTATTTGTGATTCTCCCTGCTGATATGCTATTATTTTTTTGATGAAAAGTTTTTCTGTGTTTTATAATATATATCTGTATCTGTTTGCAGATATATATATTGTTAGGCTTATGCAGGCTGGTTGGAATCGGATATAGGATCCGTGGTATTTTTGGGTACACTAAGCGGAGTCGACGCCTGGATTGTGCGAATCGCTATATAGTCCGCGATATTGTCGTATTATCGCATGATTCGCATGATTTAGTATCAGGTTGATGTGTTATATTATCTATGGATATGGGCCTTTTTTCTATACAGTGTGTTCTAATAGTTGAGCTAATCAACTTTTTTTGCAAAAGCAGCCTTTTCTCGTAAAAATAGTTCAAAAAATTATTTCTTGCGAATGATTTTCTCTGGCAGTATAATTACATCAGCACTTTACAACTTTTACGCCGCCTCAGAAGTTGACGAAGCTAGTTTACACAAGGCCTGAACTAAGTCCGTTGGA
>ENA-UPXC01001176-UPXC01001176.1-human-gut-metagenome-genome-assembly--contig:-NODE-1176-length-39755-cov-5.164600_pt1 | contig 39755 bp, 56 predicted proteins | sample MGYA00250047_ERZ773371 | MGnify/ENA primary metagenome ERZ773371 (study PRJEB29103, sample SAMN06111975) | human gut metagenome | biome: human gut; feature: ankylosing spondylitis patient; material... | reverse complement strand
TTCAAGCTATATTGTATTGGCCTCCGTGGCCTGTACAGAAAATTTATTTAAAGCCGTTCAGTGTTGGTAGCACTGGGCGGTTTTTCATATTTTAGATCATTCCGTTCTTTTTTGCAAAAGCAATATTATTAATAAGTACAAGACCAATGGCAGCTTCTAATATAAGATATGCAGGGGCAATTTGAAGTGAATGTAAAGCAACCATAAAGGACAATGCATAAAAAAGAGAGGAAAGTAATATTAAGGCCTTATTTATTTTTTTGAATGCTATTAGGAAAGATATGCTTCCCAGAATTAAGCACCAACTGATTATCGCGGCATTGATATTTTGCTGAATTCCTCCGGCACTTCTTAAGACTGCAAATGCCATTAATACTCCGAATATCAATAGTAGTATATTAAAAATTCGGTAATTACCTTGTTTTTTAGGGTGTGGGTGTCCACAATTTGGACAAGATTTTGCTTTTTCGCTAATTTCTTTACCACATTCAGGACACTTAATCATACTCATACCTATTTCCTCTTTTCTGTTGATTTTTATTAAAACGCCATAGGCTATTTTAATACATCACTTTCCCGATCACCTTTCCCATGCAGACTACATTATCCCCTTCATGTATGGGGATATTTTTATAATTCTTATTTCTGGAAATCAGTTCTTTTTCCCCTAATTCTTTGATAAAGGCATTCCCATTTACTACAAATACGCCAATATCACCGATGTGCATTTCTGCGTCCCGTTGCACCAGTGCAATATCCTCATGGGAAAAATCCGGTTCCATGCTGTCGCCGTTTACGTCGATGGCAAAGTCGGCTGATTCATATTCTGGAAGTGCTGGGAGTTCGATATCATCTTCGGCTTCATTTCCCAATATGAAGATTCCTGTTCCGGCAGATACTCCGGCCCGGAAGTAGGGGAGGACAAGAATTTTGCTCTTTGGTTTAGGGTGAAATTCTACTATAGTATTAGCTTCCAGAGAGCCAGTATATAGATAACCCTGTTCCTCCTCCATTTTTTGGGCTTTTAAAAGACTGTCAGAGTAATCAATAACTTTCTTTTTGTTAATATCGGAAAGTTGCTCATAGTTTTCCATGAGTTTATTGGGTTTCCCATGGAATTTTAGAAGGTTCTGCGCAAGTTTGATTACTTTTTCATCGGACGCTTCTTTGCCGGAGAAAGATTCATCGTATTTTATCCAGCCCATAAGATATGCAGGGGAAACATTTAATACTCTAGCAGCATCTTCTATTTTATCTGATGGAATATTGGTGATAATATCATTTTCATATTTATATAGGCTTTGCTTTGATACATTAATTTTACTAGCAAAATCAACTTGACTTATGCCAGCCTGTTCTCGTAACTGTTTTAATCGTTTTCCGACTGTCATACAGAATCCTCCTTTGAAGTAACTTTATAATAGCACAAAAATGTTATAAAAGCAATAAAAAATATCTTGACAAGTTACAAAAATGTGGTATCATATAAGTATCTTAAAAAGTTACCAAGGAGGTGATGTGCGGTGATAAGAACAGATGAATTGAGAGGGATTATAGCCAAGAACGGTCTCTCTCAATCAGATGTGGCATTAAAAATTGGTATAACTCCAAAAACATTTTATGAAAAAATGAAGATAGGTGTTTTTGGGAGTGATGAAATTCAGATTATGATAGATGAACTTCATATTGAAGATCCAGCAGCAATTTTTTTTGCCAAAAAGTAACTTTTAAAGATACTACATTAAAAGGGGTGAGAATATAATACCAGGATATATGGTTCTTGTAATTCTAATAGTTTTCTTTGTTACAGGCATTGTGTTCTTTTTTAAAGGATTATATATCGCAGTGAAAACAAAGTGCCGAGATATTGACGGTATGTGTTATTGCCTTATAGGGGCAGTATTTTTAAATGCAACAACACAGATTTTATTAGTGGTGCTCGCATAATCACATAATTCGTTCCGCGATTTCTTGAAGGGGATAGGAAACGTTCTTTATCTCATTTGATGCTATTCGTGGTTTAACCAATTTTCCATATTTTTCTACATCAATGACAAAATGTTCAGTGTAAGTGTGAGTTATTGATTTGTATACAATATCAAAAACAGCTAATCCGCCGTTATATTCATACAACTTGAATGGAGCCAGAATTTTTTGGTTAGGGGCAATGGTATTTCCAATAAGGCTATTAAATATGGCAGGTAAATTGGCTAGATTAGTAGGGTGATTCTTGATGGAATCGCTGTAGGTTATTGAAAGAATAGTTGCTGCTGATGCTCCAAAATTTTTGATTATAAAGTATCCGGTAGGTTGCCCCATGTGAGAGTAGTCAAAATAGATAGAAATAGTAGGCCGATTGGCTTCTTCAATTATTTTATTATTTTGTCGCAATGTAAGTATGGATATAACAATTGCAACTATGCTTGCAGCGGTAGAAACAATAATTCCGCATATCTGAATCCAGTCAGATGGGGACAGGGAAGAAAAAAATGAAGTGGTTTGAGGAATGGCTGATGAGGTAGTGGCAATGGTAGATAACATTTCTATAGTCTCCTTTGTAATTTATATGTGAGATTGTAGCACAGAAATGTAAAATCCACTAGGGTTTAAAGTTTAGGAAGGAGGCACATAAAATGCACGAGTTACAGATTTTTAGCAATGAGGAGTTCGGTCAGATCAGAACGGTCGAGATTGATGGAGAAATTTATTTTGTCGGTAAGGATGTAACAGAGATTTTGGGCTACTCAAATCCACGTAAAGCGATTATTGACCATGTAGATGAAGAGGACAAAACGGATGGGGTAACGATTCGTGACTCCATCGGAAGAGAACAAAATCCTGTATGTATCAACGAATCAGGTCTTTACAGCCTCATTCTTTCCAGTAAGATGCCAAATGCTAAGAAATTCAAGCGTTGGGTAACTTCCGAGGTTCTTCCAACGCTCCGCAAGACAGGCTCCTATGAGATGCCTAATATGTCCACTGAAATGAAAGCCATCCTGATGATCGATCAGAAGCAGGTGAAGATGGAACAGCGCATGGACAGACTGGAATATGACATTCCTCTGTACGGCTCCGAAGCGGATGAGCTGTCCAGTCATGTAAAACGCAAAGGCGTGTCCGTATTAGGGGGAAAGCAGTCGGAAGCTTATAAGGATACAGAAATCCGCTCCAAGGTGTATCGAGATATTTACGATCAGGTTAAGAGAGAGTTCGGTATCTATGATGACAGCGGTCGGCCCCAGTCATACAAAGCGCTGAAACGGAAGTACATAGCAGACGCCCATGAGCTGATTGACTGCTATGAGGTTCCCACTTATTTAGAGGAACTGATTAACGAAGCGAATTCTCAGATGAATTTAGGGATAGCGTAAGGTAGAGGAACTACTAAGGGAGACTGAGGATGGGAGGTGAGAATATAATGTCCTACAATTGGGAAGAAGAACATGAGCGAGCACAAAAACGAATCGAAGAACAGAATAGGAAAATAACGCATATGTTGTGGACAATTTTCCTGAGTATGATTACTTCCATTGTAGTTACCCTTTTATATAAAGGGTGATGACTGTAGTTATTACAGAAACCACAATAGGGACAACCACAGATTTGAAAAGGAAGCTTACCATTTTTTCAAATGTAAAGTACCAATAATGCAACCCCTTATATGTCAGGCACATATTTTGGTAATCAGCACCGTAAGTCGGCAGGAATTTAATATATTTTTTTGATTCTAAGTCATTTACCATTCCAGATATTTGACCTGAAAAAATTCGTGCATTAATGTTTTTATCTGTGTCATATAGGGAGAAACACTGATTATCAGGATCGTAGAAAAAAGTCTGCTCTGTTCGATCAGTTAAGATAGCTATAGTTTTTAATAATTGCTTTTGTTTGTAAGTCATATTTACCTCTTTTGTGTTTTTTAAAATTAAAATTATAAACAAAGTATAGGGCAGAAAAGAGGAAATGGCAAGGAAGTTTAAAGATTAAGAGAGGAGGTATCACCCATGACAGCAAGGGAGTACATGGCCTATAGCAGGCAGCGGAGTGATAACATTAAGGCTATTATCGCAGAGCATAAGCAGCGTAAGGGCATGACCGATGCGATGGTAGCCAAGGCGGCAGGCATCAATCCGGGGACATTCGTCCAACGAAAACGGAATCCCGGAACGTTCCGGCTGAATGATCTCTGGGCGATCTGCAACGTACTGGACGTGCCGCAGGAGCAGAGAAATACGATTTTATAGGAGGGAATCATGCAACCAGAAGCAATTAAATATGAGGCCCCAGTGGAGGGCATTGTAGTCACTCGGGAGGAGGAACAGCAGATCCTCAAGCTGGGCCAGATCGCCGGAGAGCAGCTCAGACAGAGCCATAAGGATGTGCGGATGTTTGGCAGGCTGTCTACCGTGATGGCGTTCCTGTTGGGCGCGGAGACGGTGCTGCTGTTGGTGGCTTCCGGGATGATAACACTGTGAGAGGAGGTGAGGAAGGATGAAGAAGGATGCTTGCGGTACTTGCCGTAATAAGAACCGGTGTATAGAGCGGAGCAGGATGTACCCGTGCCTGAGTTACAGGAAGAAAAAGGACCTGCACAGTTGCAGCTGTGGCAGGCCCAGAAACTAAAAATCAACACCCTCTATTATGAGGGAGAACAGGAGAAAAATCAATGGTAAACACAACAATTTTATATGAGGGAATCAAAAAAACAGTTGAAAGCGAGATTGCTTTTGCAATCTGTCTGACAGGCAATAAGGAGAAGAATGGAGTGGACACAACGGTGATCTGCATAGGTGAGAGAGAAAACATATCCTCAGATGACCTTACTAAATGTCTTGCCAAAAGTATGGTGGATGCAGTTAGCAGTATGGCTGTTGATGATTTGGGTGCTGTTCATGTATTGACAGAATTAGCTCGTATCGTAGGTGAAGCAGCGAAGGAGAAATGCCTGGAAAGGCTGTCCAAATGACCCGCCCCACTACATACCCCGGCAGCCAGGTCAGGATTACATCCCCGTTTTACTTCCTGGCCTGCTCCTGTGGTGTCTGGATGTGGTCCCTCCTTGGGGAGATCACACCATGTCCGAACTGCGGAAAGATTATGAGGAGGGAGGGTGCTGCGGATGGCAGTCACTAAGCATATATTTGCCAGCCGGGAGGAATGGCTTAAGGGCCGGAAGAACCATATCGGCGGGTCGGATGCCAGTGCCTGTGTAGGTATGAACCCGTACAAAGACAACGTGCAGCTGTGGGAAGAAAAGATGGGGCTGGTGATGCCGGAGGATATTTCAGATAAGGATTATGTCCGGTACGGCACAGAAGCAGAAAAACATCTACGGGCACTATTCTCCATGGATTTCCCGGAATATCAGGTATTCTACGATGAAGATAATATGTTCATCAACGACCGGTACCCGTGGATGCATGCTTCTTTGGATGGTGAGCTGGTGGATGAGCAGGGACGGCGCGGGATACTGGAAATCAAGACCACTAATATTCTACAGAGTATGCAGCGTGAAAAATGGAATGGTAAGATACCGGACAATTATTATTGCCAGGTGCTCCATTATCTGGCAGTGACAGAGTATGATTTTGCAGTTTTGAAAGCCCAGCTTAAGAGCGAATGGCATGGGGAACTGCGGATTACAGTCAAGCACTATTTCATCGAAAGAAAGGACATTGAGGAGGATATCCGGTATCTGGTGGAAGCAGAACAGCGTTTCTGGACTTGCGTAGTGGAAGGCCACAGGCCGGATTTGCTTCTCCCGACGATATAAAGGCAGAGGAGGAACGTATGGAATTAAAAATCTATAATCCGCAGGAAGGCGGATATTTAAAGAAGATCGAATGGAATTTCGAGGAGCTGAAGGAAGAGGTTACAGCCAAAGCTAAGGAATATGCGGCAACCGTCTACACAGATGAAACCATCAAGGCAGCCAAGGCCGACCGGGTCACGCTGAATAAGTTTGTAGAGGCCGTGAAGGGAGAGCGGACTGCGATCCGCAAGAAGCTGCTGGAGCCGGATGAGCTGTTTGGTGAGCAGATCAAGGAGCTGACCGGGATCGTCCAGGGTGCCATTGATAAGATTGATACTCAGATCAAGGATTATGAGAGCCGCCAGAGGGAAGAAAAGACGGCAAAGATCAAGGAGTTCTATGAGGCCAATATCCATGATATCGGCCAGTGCCTCCCCTTTGACCGGGTGATGAAGCCCCAGTATGCCAATGCATCCACTACCATGAAGTCCATCAAAGAGGAGATCCTTGCACTGATCCAGAAGGTAGATGAGGGTCTGGCGATCCTGAATGAGGTGGACAGCCCTTATGCTGGGGATATGAAGCAGGTATTTTTACAGACCTATGATATCGGCGCCGCCATGGCAAAACGGAACCAGCTGGAGGCGGAAGCGGAGAACCGGCGCCTGTACATGGAGGAGCAGGAACGCCGGAAGGCAGAACGTGAGGCCGCCCGAAAGGCAGAGGCCGACCGGGTTATGCAGGCCGGAAGAGCAACCGAACCGGAGCCACCTAAGGAAATGCCCCAGAAGATGGAAACCGTAGAGGAGCCGGTCAATGTGATCGACTTCCGGGTATATGCCACCATGGCGCAGCTGATGAAACTTAAGGCATTTTTAAACGATAACGGCATCCGGTTTGAGCCGGTACCGAAGAATTAAGGAGGATAAGGAGTTATGGCAGTAAATAACAATCTTGCAAACAGACAGAGGAGAATGGGGCTTACGGCATATCTGACCCAGGATGTAGTAAAGGACCAGATCAATAAGGTAGTAGGGGGAAAGAACGGCACCCGTTTTATTTCCAGCATCGTTTCTGCTGTCCAGGTCAATCCGGCATTGCAGGAGTGTACCAACAGCAGCATATTAAGCGCAGCGCTTCTGGGGGAATCGTTGAACCTTTCCCCCAGCCCCCAGCTGGGCCAGTATTATATGGTGCCGTATGATAACCGGTCAAAGGGAGAGAAAGAGGCCCAGTTCCAGCTTGGGTATAAGGGCTATATCCAGCTGGCTACCCGCAGCGGCCAGTATAAGAAACTGACTGTGCTGGCGATCAAAGAAGGGGAACTGATCCGGTTCGATCCCTTGAATGAGGAAATTGAGGTACGCCTGATCGAAGACGAAGAAGAACGGGAAAATACACCGACCATGGGATATTACACCATGTTTGAGTATACCAACGGCTTCCGCAAGGCCATGTACTGGAGCCGGGAAAAGATGGAGAACCATGCCAAGAAATACAGCCCCGGATATAAAAAGGACCTGGAGAAAGGGACAAAGTGGACATTCTGGGCGAAGGATTTTGATGGCATGGCGTATAAGACAATGCTTCGCCAGTTGATTAGCAAGTGGGGAATCATGTCGATTGACTTAATACAGGCGATAGACGCAGATATGGCAGTAATTCGTGAGGATGGCACCAAAGAGTATGTAGAAAGTGATGCTGATATGGTGGTTGCAGATGTGCCGTCAGAGGAAAAGGAACAACCAGAATCCATACAGGCAGCTGCTCCTGAGCCAGCATCCCCGCCGGTACCACAGCCTCAGGATGCAGCCAGTGCATTCTTTGGATAAGGAAAGGAGGTGAGCACAGCATATGGCGATCACGTTTGATACGATAGCGAACGGGGAGCTGGCAGAAAAGTTCCAGATGGCCCTGACCCAGATCGGACGCAACATCATGGATCCCAATACGGATCCGGAAGCTGTCCGGGGAATGACGGTAAACATTAAATTCAAGCCCGCTGGCCGTGGAAACCTGAAGGTTGATTTCTCAGTCAGCACCAAGCTGGCAGGATTCAAAAAATCTGAGACCGTATTCCTGGTAGGCCAGGATGGGCGGACTGGGCGGATCAGTATGTCGGAGCCGGGAAGCGGCCTTCCGCAGGTAACTTCCATAAGGGAGACACCTGCGGCAGCTTATACGGATGTCCGGCAGGAACCGGAGTTTGACCCGGAAACAGGGGAGATCTTTGAAGAGCCGGTACAGGCCGGGCCGATTGACTTAAGACAGGCATACGGAAGATAAGGAGAGAGAAATGGCATCAGAAAAGAAATGCTGTGGAACCTGCAGGTATCATCTGCGTGATGATGATGTGGATTTCATCTGTGACTGTGAGGAGTCGGAAGGATACGGAGACTATACTATGTCTCAGGACTGCTGTGACTGTTATGAACCAAGAAACATAGAAGAATAAGGAGGACAAAACCATGTTAGAGGGATTAAAGGATGCATTAGAACACGTTGAAGGGCTGGCAAGGGAAAATGAGAAGACCGAGGTTATTGAGATCTGCGGACATACATACGCCAACAAGAGCTTAAAGCGTTATGACAACGCAGATAAGGCGACGGAGCTGGAGGCTTCCAGTCTTACCGCCCTTCTTGACTACATCGGGGCCTGCCATGAGGAGTTCCCGAAGGATACGGATATGATTATCCATATCGTAAATCCCAAGCGGGTGCGTCTGATCACTGCGCTGGATGCGGAACGCACAAGAGAGTGCCTGTTTGAGGTAAATGCAGAGGTAAATGAATTCCGTTTCGGCCACTGGTACGATCAGGAGGCATTCATGATCGAGCTGCAGGCCAATTTCCAGCCGAGCGAAGATCTGGAACTGGTCCAGAAGATGGCCGGGAATGTGGAGCGCAAGAACGATCAGAGCTATGCAGATGACGGGATCTCCCAGGTGGCTGTTATGACGGTAGGTGCAGCAGCAAAGGCAGATGTGAAGGTGCCGAACCCGGTGACACTGGTCCCGTACCGTACCTTCCAGGAGGTGGGACAGCCTGCCAGTGCGTTCGTGTTCCGCGTGGGTGATAAGGGAGAACCTACCTTTATGCTCCAGGAGGCACAGAACGGCCTCTGGAGGAATGAGGCAGTAGCAAATATCAAGGAATATCTGGCGCAGGCAGTGTCCCATATGCAGCCAAATGTAAGAGACCATATTACAATCATCGGATAAGCAGTGCAGCCTTTTGGTGGGATTTGATATGTCACGGTATTAAATGACCAGAGGTGTTGGCCGGGGCGGCCGGGTTTGTACCTTTTGACCGCCGCCCCTTTTTGAAAGGTAATAGCATGGGAAAATCACAGAGAGAAAAAGGCAAGCGCGGGGAGCGTGAGCTGGCAGGGCTTTTGAGGGAGTACGGTTATGACTGCCGCAGGGGGCAGCAGTATTGCGGGACCTCCGGTGATGCGGACGTGGTAGGGCTCCCAGGCATCCATATAGAGTGCAAGCGGGTAGAGAAGCTGAATCTTTTGGATGCGGTATCACAGGCGGTCAGAGACGCCGCCAAAGGGCTTCTTCCGGCAGTGTTCCATCGGAAAGACCGGTGTGAATGGCTGGTGACGATGCGGTTCGTGGACTGGATGGAGTTATACAGGGACGCTCAGGCCTGGAGGGAATTAAAAGCGAAAGAGAGGTAGGTGACAGCCTACATGGAGATCAATTATCTGGCAGAGATCATAGCCTTCGAACGATGGCTCGAAACTAACTACTTACCGATCCCGTCGCAGTTGTTATGGTACAAGATGATGAACTATTTCAACCGGAGCGGGTGGAGCGAGTGGGTTATAGTAGATAACCTGAGATTGATGGCAGCCATGTCAATGGGTCGAGAAGCCACATTCATCAAGGCGAGGGACGAACTCATAAAGGCTGGCCGGATCATCTACCAGAAGGGCAGAAAAGGAAGCCCTAATAAATACAAAATGGTGTATTTCACTTTCAAAAACGTAGTAAAAAGCGAAGTATATAGCGAAGTAAAAAGCGAAGTATTTCCCGTAGTAGAAAGCGAAGTACAAAGCGCAGACATATATAAACATAAACAAAAACAAAATAAAAAGAGTACCTCTGAAGAGGTACCAGAAAAGCCGGACGACTTTTCCTCCCAGATCACCACGATTCGAGAATTATATAATTCCGTTTGCGGGTCGTATCCCCGCCTGGTGAAGCTGTCGGAAGCGAGGAAGAAGGCGATCCGTGCGAGACTGAGGGCAGGATATACCGTTGAGGACTTCCGCCGGCTTTTTGAGGCTGCGGAGGAAAGCGACTTTTTGAAGGGCAAAAACCGCAGGAACTGGTCTGCTACGTTTGACTGGCTGATTGCTGATGCCAATATGGCCAAGGTGTTAGACGGGAACTACCGGAACCCGACAGAGGGGAAACCTGCCTGCGAAAAGACTCCCGGTCCATCGTCCAACCGGTTCCACAACTTTGAACAAAGGGATGTGGACTATGATGCGATCATGATGGAGCGGACGAGGGAGTTTTTGAGAGAGGGGGAGACAGATGGAAGATGAGAATACCATGGTTCCTGAGACAGGAACCATTGACCATACAGGCCCGGAGTGGTACCAGATGGAGATCCCACTGGATGAGATCGGGCGGTACATACATACAGACCTTAAGACGGCCGCCAGAAGTGTGATATCCATCGGGTACTGGCTGATGTATGTGCGGGATCGTAATCAGTTCCAGGAATACGGATACAGCGATATCAATGAGTATGCTGCCAGGCAGTTCGGTTTCAGCCGGTCAACCACCAAACGCTATATAGACCGGTGCATCCGGTTTTCCAAGGGAGGCAACAGCCCCATACTGGATGATCGGTACAGGGATTTCAGCAAAGCACAGCTTCAGGAGATGCTTGGGCTTGATGATGAGCAGTTGGAGCAGGTAACTCCAGATATGACCGTGCGCCAGATCCGAGCCATGAAACAGCCTAAGGAAATCCCATATGTGGAGCTTCCGGGGCAGATCAGTATCACAGACTTTCCGGGGATTGAGCCGGAGGCCGCTCCAGATGTGACGGATGTACCGCCGGAACCAGAAAGAGCAGCTATGCAGAGCTGTGAGATATCGGTGGAGGACTTGATGCCTGAAGTGGAGCCTCTGCCGGTGGAGAGCGTTGCGACGTCGCAACGGGAAAACTGTCCAGCCCATCAGCTATCGGCCTATGGGACACCCAAGCGGGAATATCCGGCAGACAGCCTGATTGCTACAGAAGGATGTGAGGGAGGCCATTATTGTGATTCCTGCTCTATGGAGTGTGGGATCCGGCAAAAAGACCGGTGGTGTGTAGAGGCACCCTGCGGGAATCCGTTTCCGTGCGAGATTAGAGATCTGGATGGAATCCGTGAACTTGTAGGAGATACTTGTGAGTTCGTGAACCACGATCTGGCTTATCACCGGGCCGGAGACGGGGAGCCAAGCCCATGCTGTAAGCACTGCAAGAGTCCTTGCGAATATATTTGTGGTCGGGCTATGAGGGCGCTGGATCAGGAGCCGGAACGGCTTGCTGCAAAAGTGCAGCAGAATGAGGAAATCTGCTGCGAAAATAGCAGCGGGGAAGAACCGGGGGAAGTTGCGACGTCGCAACCAGAGGAAGATACTGAGCTTACAGACATGGGGCTGCTTCGGGAGATGCTGGAAAAGGAAAAAGCACTCCTGGATGAGATGGTGAAGGTCAATGCAGTGGAAGAGCTTCCGCCGAAACTGCTCCGGAAAAAGAAAATACTGGTGGCAGCCCTTGCGGGGATGCTGTACGACCTGGAAATGCCGGAGCCGGAAGAATCCGAACAGCCGGAGCTTCCGGTCATGAAGAATAATGACCAGCGCAAGGCATGGCTGAGAGATTATAAGTCATGGGGGCTATGGTATGCAGATGAGCATATCGGAGCCCGGTATTACAAGTATGATTTTGATAACGGGGCAAGGCTGATTGTGGAAGTATACACCCAGCATAATGAGTTCACCGGTCAGGATTTTGAATCCTCATACCTTCATCTGGTTGGAGGACCGGAGCCAGAGAAGCATCCGTCTGGGGCTTATGGAAGATGGCAGCGCCATGAGACGTACAGCCGGTATCCAGACAGTGAGACAGAACTGGTGGAGTTTTTGAAGGCATTGCAGAAAGGAAAATAGATATGGCTAAGATATGGATGCAGGGCAAAGAAAGATTTATGTGCCGGGTATGTGAGAATGAGGAGATTGAGCCGGGGCAGAAATACTGCCAGATATGCGGCGAGGCACTTGAGTGGGAGGAGGAAGGCGAGAATGAAGAGATTAACACAGAAAGATGAGCAGGGAAATTGGAGCCTCAGGGGAGTGCCGTGGGAGCATCTGTATGAAGGGAAGATCATCACAAAGGAGTTATGGAAACGCCTGTATGGAGCACTCTGGAAGCTGATGGAGTATGAGGATACCGGTCTGACACCGGAAGAAGCAGAGGCGTTGGAAAAACAAACTAAGAAAGTTGCTCTTAGAATTTGCGGGGCAATGGGAGAAAAATACGAATGCCCTGAATGCGGTAGCGGGCTAAGAGATGCAGATCTGTTTGCAGGGCATTGTAAATGGTGTGGACAGGCTATTAGAGAAAATTAAGATTTAACGGAGGTGAAAGGCCATGAAAATAGGAGATATTGTTAGAAGCAATAAGACTGGGCGTGAATATATAGTAATTTCAAAACCACGAAATAAACAAGGATTTGTATGTAGAGAGATTAACCCTGAAAACACCAGTTATTATTTCTTTGATGAAGAAGTAACGGTTGTTAGTGAAACAAGCATTTCAGATCTGAATAGATGTGCAGTGGAAAATATAAAAAATCATATTATTCTGAAAATGGAAGAAATGAAAAAAGCAGAAGAACAAGCAATCAAAGAAGAGAGAATACAATCTCAAATTGATATGTATCATGATTCATTTTGTTTGTTGGCAGGATTTTTAGCACAACTGTATTAGCTAAACTGACATTTAGCGCAGGAGGGACCAATATGGAAGATCTAAATAAGGCAATAGGAAGGGCAGTAGAGGTGTTTGCGAACCTGGCTAAAAGCATAGTAGAACTGGCAAAGTCAATCGCCAATATATTATTTCCGGTCTTGAAAAGCAATAACTGGCGAAAGCTGCACGGACTACCCATGAGGAGGCGAAGGAGGCCATGTGGAAAAAGAAAAATCCATACCTGGAATATATGATTGTCCTATTACGAGGGCAGAAAGAAGGGATGCAGCTTGGGGATTGTAAAGTCAGAAACCCAGAGACGAGCGAATCGACAACAACGAGCCAGAGCAGTGGCAGCTAGTGACATGGATGCGATCCGAGGGCCGAAGCTGGAAGTATGGTCCGCGCGGATGCCAGCGTATGCGTATACGTCGCTGTGCCCAGATGAGAGATACAGGAGGTAGAAAATTGAATGTACTTAAGAACGTGATAATCATCCTGTGGGCCATCACAGGAACGGTCAATCTGATCCAAGGCAACATTGACCGCTGGGATTACCTGATGGTATGGGGTTCCCTGATGGCGGTGCTGATGATTTGGAGGTGATGTTATGCCGGGGCCAGTATATTATGACCTGTATGATTGCGGAAAACTTGTGGGGCGGTACAGCGGCATTGAGCTGCAAAAGAGATTTGGATGGAAGTGCAGGCCACAGGTCGATAAGTACAGCGACATGGGAGTACTGTACCAGAAGCGGTACCTGATTGTCCGGGTAGAAGCAGAGATGTGGGCGGCTGAGTGGGATGAGGCCAGACAGAGAATTTTGAGGGCGAGGAGGTGATACCGTTGGACAAGCAGATATTGGAGCAATACATAGATGCCTGCGAGCTGATTAAGGACACCAAGGATGAGATCCGGAAGCTGAGGAAGCATCGGAGCCAGATCCAGCAGGACAGTGTCAAGGGCTCTGCGCATGAGTTCCCGTACACGTTACAGACCTATCATTTGGAGGGGCTTGGGTATGCAGCTGTTAAGAATCCGGATGAGTTGGATCGTATGGAGAAGTTACTGGAGGAGCGGATCCGGAACGCAGAGAAGATTAAGCGTCAGGTGGAAGCATGGCTTAATACAATCTCACCCAGAATGCAGCGGATTATCCGATATAGGATATTTGAGGAATTGACTTGGGCGCAGGTAGCTGTGAAGATGGGACGGAAGGCCACGGAAGAGGGAATACGAAAAGAATTTATCCGATTTATGGAAAGTAATTAAAATTTGTCCGTTTTGTCCACAATGTCCGTTTTCAAAATGTTATAGTGTACCATGAAGCCAAAGGCATACCGCCGGCGGCTTTCATTTAACCCGACGGTCGCCCGGTGTCACAGCCCGGTGGCCGGTTCGTCTGGCTCTGGTTCCATCCCAGGGCTGGACGCCCCCTTCTCCGGATCTTTAGCTCAGTCGGTAGAGCAGTTGGCTTGCAAACCACATCGTCCCGGGTTCGATTCCTGGAGGGTCCGTTTGGATGGATAAACCATTTTGTATTTTCTCCTTTGTATGGGTCCCTGCTTCGGTAGGGATTTTTCTTTTTGAATAAAATAAATTTACAAAAAGAGATTGACAAATTAACTATTTTAGTTAATAATATAGGCAAGGGTGATCACCTTAAACGGAGGAAGGAATAGGAGGATGAAGTCATGTTAAATAGTTTTGGCAAGTTTTGTCGGAAGATAAGAATTGACAATAATAAACTGCTTTACGATATGGCGAACCAGTTAGGTGTATCATCAGCATTTCTATCAAAAGTGGAGAACGGAAAAGGTAAACCTCCGGAAGAATGGAGAAATATCCTTATCAATGAATACAATTTGAATGATGGTGAAATAAAAGAGCTAGATAAAGTTATGTTCGAGGCCAGAAATCAGAAAAGTATTGATATGTCAACGTTTAGGGCATCTGATAGAGATATGATGATCTCTTTTGCACGAGCAATGGAATCGTGGGATGAGGATAAAAAGAAGGAACTAAGTAACTGGTTGAAGAGAAATCAAGAATAGGAGATGATGATGTTTGGGGAATTTTTCTGTAGCACCTATGTCTAGGAAAGATATTAGGGGATTGGTAAAAGAATTTAGGGAAATGTTTGGTTTAGAGCAGGTTTTATATTTTCCGATAGTGCAGTTTATAGAATGGGTTTTGGGACGACTTGGGCTAGAGCTTGAAATAGTTTCAATTTCCGATATGCCACAAGCGTATGGTGTGACGAATCCAGGTACGGAAACAATGAAAATACGAGAAGATGTTTATGAAGGTGCGATTAAAGGTAATCCAAGAGACCGTTTTACATTATGTCATGAATTAGGGCATTATTTGATACATTTCCCGGAACGTGTTACATTTGCCAGAGGTACAGTGCCTGCATACATGAATCCCGAGTGGCAAGCAAATGCTTTTGCTGGGGAATTAATGGCACCATATGATCTTGTAAAAGGTATGAGGATTGAAGAAATTGCTGAAAAATGCGGAATGTCAATAACTGCAGCATCTATCCAATACAGACAATATTATTGATGTGATGGAGAAATCCTTTACATAGAAAAAACCAAGCACACAAAGTACTTGGTCATTTGTTGAAAGTGTTACCACTGTTCAACTGGTTTATAATCTAATTTGGCGATTTGATTATATCACAGTGGTACCTCTTTTGCAAGTGAAAACTTGAGAAAGGAGGTGTTTTCATGTGGATTTTCAGAGCTTGGATCACTGGTAGAGACGGTGAGAAGATTTATGCAAAAGACCATGGAAAGAGAGCTTTCAGGTTTTGGGTGGGTCCAGGGCCAGAGCCGACTAAGAAGAACTAGTTAACTCTAAAGAGGCACTTTACCAGTTGGGTGTCTCTGGTTTCAAGAAAGGAGCCAGAGATATGGCAAAGACAAAATCAAGTGTTAGAGGAACACAGCAGAAAAAAATTGTGGTTGTAAAATCATATACAAGAAGTGATGGAACTAAGGTTGATGGTCACAGACGATCTACGCCTAATTAAGCGATTCTGGAGAAGCGTCTGCTAATGTGGAGGCTTCTCTTTGTTCTCAATTTTGATACGATAAAAAGAAAAGGAAATAAGTTACTATGGAAGTTCAAAGATTATTTGTGAGAACACCATTTATATATTTAATAAGTGGGAAGTACTATGCGTTGGGCTACAAAACTTGTATGCTGTTAGGGGAAAGGTATATAACACTTCCAAAACATTATGATCGATATGTTAGTGCATTGAATGATAATTCTATTTCAAGAAAAGACGCGTGGGAAATATTTTATAGGTTAATTGATATTGCATTGTCAGTACAAAATATGCATATATCAGAGAAAGCAGAATTTGAAAAATTAGGATTAAATGCTGAACAAATTCATGAGTTGGAAAAACAACTAGATCAGCAAAAGATGTTTTTAAAAGAATACTCATTCGCAGATTACCTAAAAAATATTCCTTCGCAGATTAGCTAAAAACAGAACGTAGTATGAGCCGCCACCGTGCGGCTCTTTTTCTATACCAAAAAACAAACACGAATGAGAGGTGGTGAGGCTTGGCAAGGGCACCAGATGAACGTCAGGAGCAGGCAAAGGAGCTGTTCCTGCAAGGTATGAAACTGATTGATATTTCCAAGGCTTTGGAGGTTCCAGTGGGGACGATCCGGAGCTGGAAGAATCGATATAACTGGGATGAGAAATCTAATGCAACGTTGCATAAGCGCAAACGCAACGTTGCGAAAGCAAAGGGCGGTCAACCGGGCAACCAAAACGCCATTGGAAACCATGGCGGAGCTGCCCCAGAAGGCAATAAAAACGCAGTCACCACGGGAGAGTTTGAGACTCTCCTTTTTGATTGCTTGGAACCCGAAGAAAAGCAACTGGCCGCAGCGGTTCCAAATGACAAGGAGCAGCTTCTCTTCCAGGAGATCCAGCTGCTGACCGTCAGGGAGCGCCGGATGATGAAACGGATTGAGAACCTGCGTCAGGTTGAAACAGAATCGAGCATTGCGGGTACATATGAGCTTAATGTACCTTCTGGAATGACGGTGACCAAATACAAGGCTGGAATCGAAAAGGGCAAGATTACTGATATGGGTGAATACTCTGGAGTTCTTGGCCAGATCCAAAACATAGAGGATGCTCTGACCCGTGTCCAGGCCCGCAAACAGGCTGCCATTGATTCCCTGCACCGCTTCGGCGTAGATGATGCCCGTCTTGAGATCGAGCTTATGAAACTGGATATGGCAGCCCTTAAACTGGGAGGACAGGAAACTGAGATAGAGGACGATGGATTTTTAGAGGCGCTGAATACCGAGGCCGGAGATCTGTGGGGTGATTCCGATGACGATTAAGGAGCGGATCAGCCAGACAAAACAGAAGATTGAAAAGCTGAAAGGCCAGCGGAATATCCTGACAAAGGTTCAGATCTTCAAGTTTCAGCCCTTTTCACGCAAGCAGAAGCAGGTCCTGACATGGTGGGTGCCGGACAGCCCTGTAAAGGATTATGACGGCATTATAGCAGATGGGGCTATCCGATCCGGTAAGACCGTCTGTATGTCCCTGTCCTTTGTGATGTGGGCTATGAGTAGCTTCTCTGGACAAAACTTTGCCATGTGCGGCAAGACGATCGGGTCATTCCGGCGTAACGTCTTATTTTGGCTTAAGCTGATGCTTAAAAGCCGGGGCTACCAGGTGGTGGATCACCGGGCCGACAACATGGTGGAGATCAGCCGGGGACAGGTCACGAACTACTTCTACATCTTCGGCGGCAAGGATGAGAGATCCCAGGATCTGATTCAGGGTATTACCTTGGCTGGCCTGTTCTGTGACGAGGTGGCGTTGATGCCAGAGAGTTTCGTCAACCAGGCAACGGGCCGCTGTTCTGTAACTGGTTCAAAATACTGGTTTAACTGCAACCCGGACGGACCGTATCACTGGTTTAAGGTAAACTGGATTGATAAGGCCGTCGGCTATCTGGGAAAGAAAAAGGTCGCCAGGATCCGCGAGGAGGCAAAAGCTGCGGGGAAGGAGCCGGATCTTAAAAAGCTGCTGTATGTCCATTTCACCATGGACGATAATCTGAGCCTGTCAGAGGAGATCAAAGCCAGATACCGCAGCATGTACACCGGCGTATTCTTCAAGCGCTATATCATGGGGCTCTGGGCCATGGCAGAGGGCGTTATCTATGATATGTTTGATCCGGATAAGCACACCCGGAAAATACGGGACATAGCCCCTCTTTTGATTGACGGAGGACGCTATGTAAGCTGTGACTATGGTACACAGAATGCAACAGTATTTTTGCTCTGGAACAAAGGTATAGATGGCATTTGGTACTGTATCCGTGAATACTACCATTCAGGGCGTGAGACAAAACAGAAATCCGGATCCGCCTATGCGGATGATTTTGAGGCTTGGCTGGATGGGACAGCAATACAGGGTGTGATTATTGACCCGGCGGCCACTTCATTTGCTGCAGAGCTCAATGAGCGCGGTTATAAAACGATTAAGGCGGCCAATGAGGTGACCGACGGAATTCGGCTGACCATGAGCCTGTTAAACCGGGGAAAAATCATGTTCAGTCGGTCCTGTACCAATACCATAAAGGAGTTTGCGTCTTATATCTGGGATGTAAAAGCAGCGGACCGGGGAGAAGACGCTCCAGTAAAGCAGCACGATCATGCCATGGATGCTGTGAGGTATTTCTGCTACACGATCCTGAATAATAAGAGGGTACGCATAAAGAAGAAATCCTCTTATGGCCTGAGTTAGGAAGGAGAGGCTATGTATATATACACAATGCCCCGGGATGCCTGGGATGAAAGCAACCCGGATAAACGGGCAATTTACACTCTGATTATGAAGCACCGGAGAGAGGCGGAAAAGCTTAGGGTCCTGATGCAGTATTACGGAGGAGAACATAAGATCCTGTCCGAGAACCGGAAAAATAAACTGGTCTGTAACCATGCAAAAGATATCAGTGATACAGCCAGCGCTTATTTTATTGGGAATCCAATTTCGTATAAATCGGATACGGATATTGCAGATTTGACGGATCTTTTAGAAGCTGCCGGAGCGGACGAGGCCGATGGGGACAATGGTTTGGATCTGTCCATTTACGGGAGATGCTACGAATATATTTATCCCAAGGAAGATAAAACCATCCTCGCCGTGAAAAATCTTTCTCCCGAAAATACATTCATGGTTTATGACGATACGATCGAGCAGGGGGAGCTCTTTGCGGTATATTATTATATCAGGAAAGATGATACAGACAAACGGGATATAACCTATGTTGCCACTGTTCTGACTCCAAATTTTAAATGGGTACTAAATATTGAAGCCATAGATACCCCTCAGGCCCTTTTAGAGGAGCCGGAACCCCATTATCTGAGGGAAATCCCGATCATTGAGTATCTAAACAATAAACTGGCAATTGGAGACTATGAGCTTCAGATCCCGTTGATTGACGCATACAATGCCCTGATGAGCGACCGTATTGCTGATAAGGAGCAGTTTATTGATTCCATCCTTGCCATTTATGGGGCTTTGCTGGGGGATCCAGATGCTGTGGATGAGGATGGGAACACGGCAAAGGACAAGATAAAGAAAGATAAGCTGCTGGAACTTCCGGCAGATTCGAAAGCGGAGTACCTTACCCGTACATTTGATGAGACTGGGGTAGAGATCCTTAAGAAAGCGATCGAGCAGGATATCCACAAATTCAGTCACATTCCCTGTATGACGGATGAGAGCTTCGGGGGAAATGTTTCTGGTGTGGCTATGGAATTTAAGCTTCTGGGGCTTGAAAATATCACGAAGATTAAAACCCGATATTATAAAAAAGGGCTTCGCAAACGTCTGAGGATCTTTGCAGGGTGGCTTTACACGAGCAGGCAGATCACAGTTAACACAGCAGGAATCACCCCTACGTTTACCAGGGCGTTGCCGAAGAACCTTCTGGAGATCAGTCAGATTGTGGCGAATCTGTGGGGGAAGGTCAGCCGGAAAACACTGCTTTCTCAGATCCCCTTTGTGGGCGATGTGGACGAGGAACTCGCGGCAGTAGAAAAGGAGGCAGAAGAAGCTGTCAAACAGCAGCAGACCATGTTTGGCCTGGGAAGCAATACGCCGCCCGAAGATCCGGAGGATGTAGATGAGTAGCCTGAAATACTGGGAGAAGCGACAGGCGCAGCGGATGTTTGAATATATGCAGTCAGCAGAGGATACAGCAGACGAGATATCAAAGCTGTACCAGAAGGCGTCCGGATATATATCCCATGAGCTGGACCGTATTTTTGAGAGATATAAACGCAAGCACCATTTAACGGATGTGGAAGCATACAGGCTTTTGAATACACTGGGGGATAAAACCTCTCTTGACGGACTAAAACAGGCACTCAAGGTTCCGGGAAGAGGGCAGACAGCCGCAGACCTGCTGGCAGAACTGGAAAGCCCTGCTTACCAGGCAAGGCTGGAACGTCTGCAGCAGCTTCAAAACCAGATCGACCTTACTATGCAAGAGATTTATAACCAGGAAAAAGTGAGGAATACCAGCCATTATGTAGATCTGGCGAATGAGGCGTATTATAAAAGCATTTTTGATATCCAGCAGCGTACAGGGATGGGATTTTCTTTTTCTCTGATTGATCCCAAAATGATTGAGACTGTAATCAACAGTAAGTGGTCTGGGGAAAATTACTCGAAACGAATTTGGAACAATACGCAGGCTCTTGCAAAGGATTTGAAGCAGGAATTGCTTGTAAGCTTGGTAACTGGTCGCACTGACCGGGAAACAGCTGATATCATTGCCAATAAGCACGCTCAGGGAGCCAGCAATGCCCGCAGGCTGGTGCGGACGGAATCCTGCAATCTTGCAAACCAGATGGAGATGCTGTCGTATGAGGAGTGTGGGATTGAGACTTATATTTATGTGGCTACGTTGGATTTGAAGACCTCCGAGGAATGCCGCAGGCTGGACGGGAAGCGCTTCCCTGTTGCAGAGCAGCAGCCAGGGAAGAATTGTCCTCCTATGCATCCGTGGTGCCGGTCAACAACCATCTGTGATATTTCTGCTGAGGAACTGGCTCAGATGAAACGCCGGGCCAGAGATCCGGAAACAGGGAAAACAATTACGGTTCCGGCGAATATGACGTATGATGAGTGGTATCGTAAAAATGTGAAGGGAAGAGCTCAGGCTGAGTATAAAGAAACAGCAGTTAAAAATCACAGCACGGACCGAAAACAATATAAAAGATACAAAGCAGTTTTGGGAGACGATATTCCAAAATCACTGGATTCTTTCCAGAAAATAAAGTATACTGATAAAAAGAAATGGAACACGTTTAAATATGAATACCGGATTGTTAACCAGTATGATGTGGTATCGGGAAGTGTATCTCCCCAAAAGATTGTGGAGCTAAACGAAAAAAATCAGCAGTTTAGGAATGAATTTAAATCGGGTGTTGGGAAGAAAGGAAATGCCGCGGCTCTCGAATTTAATGGAAAGACGTATTACGCAAACAGCAGTATACAGAGTACCGTAAGCAGAGGGTATTCAAAATATAAGGGAAACCCTGCTGATCTGATTTTATTAAAACCTAAAGCAGAAAGAGCTTTTAAAACGTTTCCCGTAAAATCATCTTCTCCACCTTATGGTTCTTGGGATCGATGTATAGACAGTGAAGCAAAGCTGATGGAATTTTTACATGACAGCAATGACGGGAGAATATCAGAAGCTTACTTGCTGTCTGACTTCCCCATGTGTGACAGCTGTAAAAATGTATTGGAACAATTTAAGCAGCATGACAGCAATATCCATTTAAATGTAGTTGAAAGGAAAAAACATGGAAGCACTTGAAGATATTAAAGACTATATTGATGATGCATTTGATGTGTGGCCGGAACTTGAATGCGGACTGGATGGTTTGCTGGGGTATGTAGGCGAGTATAATGAGTGCTTTAATACTGGAAAAGAAAATGTGGATTGGGCAGAACATATTATTCTGTTTTCGCATACGGCATTGAAAAGGGGGCATGATTTACCTTTGGAAATAAAAGAAGAGTGCCGAAGGGCAGTGAAATATCTGGAGAGGGAGAAAGTGTCAGTTCTCGAAACTGAAATTCAGCTTTTACGAAAAAAAGGAATTTAAAATTGAATCAATAGAAGTGCAAAAGCCACCAGTCAGTAATGGCCGGTGGTTTTTTATACCCATTTTATGTGCGACGTCGCACAGGAGGTGAGGCGATTGATTGAGAAAATGATCATATGGTTTCGGCAGCGCAGATGCTGCCATCAGTACCAAAAACACTGGTGCCGTACATCCGGCCAGCATGGCGGCTATGTCCGGCGCTGCGTTAAGTGCGAAAAAATAATAAGTCATAGAAAGATTTAAGATAGTCATAGAATTAGTCATAGACACGCAGGCAGGACCTGGGTGTTATTTTTATGCTCCGAAATGAGCTTAAACTACGCAATGGCTTGGACTTAACTGGATGGGCTGGGGCAGAGAGGAGTAAGAATGAAAAGACGTACATTAGAAACAAAACGGATTCCCATGATGCTGCAGTTATTTGCAGAGGGCGGCAATACTTCTGGAGCAGAGGGCGGTGATGGGACAGGAGGAGCAGGCACCGACGGATCAGGAGGGGATAACCAGCCTTCTTTTGATGATCTGTTAAAGGGCGGCTATCAGGCAGAGTTTGACCGGAGAGTGCAGAAAGCAATCGACACTGCCTTAACCAATGCAAAAGAGAAATGGCAGGCGCTGACGGATGATAAGCTGTCTGAGGCAGAAAAGTTAGCTAAGATGACCAAAGAGGAAAAAGCGCAGTATATGCAGCAGAAAAAGGAGAAGGAGTTGGCTGACCGGGAAGCGGCTGTGACACGGTCAGAGCTGATGGCGCAGGCGAAGAATACGCTGGCAGAAAAGAAGCTTCCTGCAGGGCTCGCAGGGGTGTTAAATTACACAGACGCAGATTCCTGCAATCAATCCATTTTAGCTGTGGAAAAGGCATTTCAGGAGGCGGTACAGGCTGCGGTGGAAGAACGCTTAAAAGGTGGAAATCCACCTAAAAAAGCACCTCAGGGGGATCCGATGGAAGAGCTGGAAAAAGAAATTTATAACGCTATGAAAGGATGATGTGAATTATGGCAATCAATACACTTGCAACTGCAACTTTATTTCAGACCAATTTGGACAAGATTGCGATCCAGGACGCTGTTACAGGCTGGATGGATGCAAATGCCGGGCAGGCAATCTACAATGGTGGTGCAGAGGTAAAAATCCCCAAGATGACAGTACAGGGAATGGCGAACTATGACCGTGACAAAGGCTATGTTCAGGGCGGCGTGACGCTGGAATACGAGACCCGGAAAATGACTCAGGACCGTGGCCGCAAGTTCCAGCTGGATGCAATGGATGTGAACGAAAACAATTTTGTGACAACGGCATCCTCTGTTATGGGAGCATTCCAGAGAGAACATGTAATCCCGGAGATTGACGCATACCGCCTGTCAGCCCTTGCTACGCAGGCCATTGGATACCAGAGCGGGGCTTTGGTTGAGTATGACTATACTCCGGCAGAGGGAACTGTGCTCCGCAAGATTAAAGAGGGAATCAGGGCGGTCCGGGATAATGGATACAACGGCCCTCTGGTGATTCATGCAATTTCAGAAGTAACAATGGAACTGGAAATTGCCCTTGCCGGTAAAATTTCTGCAGTTGACTTTGCAAAAGGCGGAATCAATACCAAGGTTCCGGCTGTAGACGGCGTACCGATCATTGAAACTCCGGCTAACCGTATGTACACCACCATTAAGATCAACGATGGAACAACTGAAGGACAGGAAAAAGGCGGATACGAGAAGGGAGAATCGGCAAAGCAGATCAATTTTATAGTCCTTCCCAGAACCACCCCTATTGCGATCACCAAGCAGGATAAAATGAAAATCTTTAGCCCGGATAAAAACCAGGACGCAGATGCATGGAAAATGAATTACCGCCGGTTCCATGATATCTGGGTATTGGATAATCGGTTAAATTCCATCTGGGTGAACATTAAGGAGGCAAAAGGCTGATGAGATACATCCGAGGAAACGTTGAGAGAGAGGCAGGGACGAAAGAAATGTGCTCCCGTCTGGAAGCGGAAGGATATAAAAAAGTTATTTTAGAACAGCAGCCGGAAGGGCAGCTGCCTGAGGAAGAAACGATCCCATTGGAGCAGATGAGCGCGGCACAGCTGAAGCAATATGCAAAAGGCAAGGGAATCGAGGGAGTGAACAGCCTTACAAAGGCGGAACTTCTGGCGGTATTGAAGGAAGTGGATTAAATGGACCAGCTTGCATGGTTAAGTAAGATGACAGGGGAGAGCGATGATGAATTGCTCTCCCTTCTCTTATCGGATGCAGAGGAATTTGTGCTGGGCTATACAAACCGCAGCGAGGTACTTCCGGAACTAAAGAAAACCATCCGGGATCTGGCTCTGATTGCTTATAACCGCATGGGGACAGAAGGGGAGACCGGACGGAGCGGAGGCGGGGAATCGTATACGTTTGATGCCGCCCCGAAACAGGTCTATGATGTGCTGAACCGGTACCGTCTGGCAAGAGTAGGAGGCAAAAGATATGAGGCTAAAATGCAGTAGGGTGAGACAGTTTTACCACAGGGCAGCCGTTCCTAAAAAGGATCCGGAAGGAAGCTCATATATGGAATATGCCCCGACAGATACGTTCCGGGCGGAGGAATGGCCGGGAGGCGGAAAGCTCCAGGCCGAGAGGTATGGACAGCGGCTGTCAAATATACGGAACCTTCGGATTGACGGCAGGTACAGGGAGATATCTGATTCCGGAAAGGTGTGTTACCAGATAGAAGGAGGCCCGATGATTTCTGCGGATGATGGTATTTGTTTTAATGTACCGGGAAGCCAGGAGCCAGATTACCGTATAGTGGCTATTTACCCTTATCGCTTCCTCACACTGGAGGTAGAAAAACTATGATCGAAGGCCACAAGGAATTAGGACGGAAATTTGCGACGTTGGAGCAGATTGCAGACCAGCAGATGGAGAGAATTGTAAAAAATCAGCTGAAGCACGTACAGGCAGCGGCGAAACTGCTCTGCCCGGTAAGCCAGGGGGAGCTAAGGAACAGCATCCGGTCCAGTGTCCAGCGTGTGGATGACCGGGTTGTAGGGGCGGTATATACCAACAAAGCATATGCCCCGTATGTGGAATTTGGTACTGGCCCAAAGGGAGAGGCAGACCATGCCGGGATTTCCCCTGCCGTTTCCCCGGCTTACAGCCAGTCTCCCTGGTGGATCCATGAAAGCCAGATAGACAAAGAAACGGCAGAGCGGTACCACTGGTTCTATCTGGATACGCCGAATGGACGTTTCTACCAGTGTACGGGCCAGCCGGCACAGCCCTTTATGTATCCGGCCCTGAAAGATAATGAGGAACGTATTGTGCGCAATATGCAGAACCATATTGCGAGAGAACTGAGAAAGGAAAGCAAATGATTAACGTAAAAGATCAGGTATATCAGGCCCTGCTTGCAGTATCGAAGAATGTAACGGACTGTTACCCGAAAAACTGGGAGCAGGATCTTGCGATTCAGTATATGGAGGAAGATAACCGGGTGATTGAGTACACGGATATGAAAGAGCAGAAGGCGTATGTGCGGTACCGGATTGACATCTGGAACAGGAAAAGTACTTCCGCTGCTGCCGTAGCTGTGGATGCCGCAATCGCTGTGCTGGGATTAAAGAGGACGCAGTGCCAGGATGTGGATGATCCCAGCGGAATGAAGCATAAGCAGATGAGATACGAGATGATTATTGATGTGGAGACCGGACAGGTCTACCATATGGCATAAGAAATGAGGTGAAATGTATGCTGGCAAACGGATCAAAACTGGGATACAAAAAGAAAGATTCTGAGGAAGAGTATAAAGACCTTCCCGGCCTGAAGGAAATCCCGGAAATGGGTATTGAGCCTGAAAAGGTGCAGAATACCTGCCTTACGGATAAAGTTCATCAGTATGAGAATGGGATCGGTGATGCGGGGGATCTGACTTACAAATTCAAATATGACAATTCAAAGGCAGACTGCCCATACCGTGTTATGAGGGCCGCCCAAAATTCCGGGGAAGTGCTGTCATTCAAGGAAACACTGCTTGATGGTACGGAAACTGAATTTGACGGGCAGGTTTCGGTCAAGAGGACCGGAGGCGGAGTAAATGGCGTGATTGAGTTCAATTTGTCAATTTCGCTGCAGAGTGATTTAAAAGTAACTGATCCGGTATAAAAGAAAGAGGAGGAAACGCAATATGTCACAGTTATTTGGTATGGATGAGGAACTGGAGAACGAAGGCAAAAACAAGGTAGAAACCATGGAGGAGATTAAAACCAGGAAACGCCCCTTTGCGTACTGGAAGGTGGGGGAAAATGAGTTAAAGCTTAAGCTCACAACTGCCCAGGTTTGTAAGCTGGAGGAAAAGTACAGGACAAACCTTCTCTCCCTGCTTACCGGCGGCAGTGATATCCCACCTCTTGGGATTATGCTCACTGTGATCCAGATGGCGGCCATCCCCTGGAGCCATGGATTAAAGCTTAAGCACCTGCAGTCCATGTTCGATCAGTATGTGGAAGAAGGTGGTACCCAGATCACGCTGTTTGCAGATGTTATCATGGATATCCTGATCGTAAGCGGTTTTTTTACGGAGAACCAGAGGGAGGAAGTACAGGAGAAGCTGGAGGACGCAAAGATCAACCTGTAACCCTGACGGATCTGGTCTGGGAACTGTATCCTATCGCCCTGGACTGTGGAATCCGGCCGGATGACTTTTGGTGTTATTCGGTCGGGGAGATCCGCGACCTGATGGAATCTTATGCACGGAGGGAGCGGAGCCGGATGAAGGAGCGTATTTCTGCCCGGTTCCAGACCGCTTCCCTGATCGGGCTCCATATGCAGAAGCTGTTTGATGATAAGGATGAAATCCATATCCCCCATACCTGGGAGGTATATCCAGAGCTGTTTGCCGGGGAACAGAGGACGTGGGAGGAACAGCAGAAGAAGGAGCAGCTGGAGCGGGCAAGGGCGTCCCGAAAGGAATATGCCGCAAGGTACAATGAAATGCGCAGGCAGGGCCTGTGTTGAGAAAAACAGACAGGAAAGGTGGTGAGGACAACGGACGGAAGTGGGATTACTCTGGAGAAATTAAAGGTTATCATTGAAGCATATACGAAGCCTTACAGGGAGCAGATGGAAAAGGTAAGGGCCCAGACATCCCAGGTGGCAGACCGGATAGAACGTCAGACAGCCAGGATTTCCCAATCATGGAAGAAGGTAGGGGCTGTGGTTGCTTCGGTATTAAGTATTGGAGCAATCGTGGCATTTGGAAAATCCTGTATTGATCTGGGAAGCAATCTGGCGGAAGTACAAAACGTTGTAGATGTGACCTTTGGCTCCATGTCCGGCAGGGTGGACGCTTTTGCGAAAGACGCGGCAAAATCGTTTGGTCTGTCGGAGACGATGGCTAAAAAGTATATGGGTACCTACGGCGCGATGGCAAAATCCTTCGGGATCGCGGGAAATGCAGGCTATGAGATGTCGGCTGCGATCACGGGGCTTACCGGTGATGTAGCATCCTTTTACAATCTGTCTCAGGATGAGGCTTACACGAAGCTGAAATCAATCTTTACGGGAGAAACAGAAAGCTTAAAGGACCTGGGCGTGGTTATGACTCAGACGGCCCTTGACCAATACGCACTGAATGAGGGGCTTGGAAAGACAACCAATAAGATGACCGAGCAGGAGAAGGTACTGCTCCGATACCGGTTTGTCATGTCCCAGCTGTCGGATGCTTCCGGTGACTTTGCCCGGACAAGCAATTCCTGGGCCAATCAGGTGCGGGTCCTCCAGCTGCAGTTTGAGTCCTTAAAGGCAACTATTGGACAGGGTCTTATCAATGTATTTACCCCGGTTATTACCGTAATCAATGCGATTTTGGAGAAGCTCCAGACATTGGCTAACTATTTTAAGGCATTTACAGAAGCCATTTTCGGTGATGCATCCGGAAACGCCGGAGGGGTATCCGGTTCCATGGATTCGGCTGCCGGATCTTCCGGGCAGATCGCAGACAACATGGGAAGCGCTGCGGGATCAGCCAAGGAACTCAACCGGCAGCTTGCCAAGTTCGATGAGCTGAACAACTTAAGCTCCAACCGTGGATCTGGAGGCGGTGGAGTTGGTGGCGGAGGAGGAATCCTTGAGGATTTGGATCTGGGAATGGAAAATGTACAGGCTCAGGCGGATCTGATATCCAGTAAGATCATTGATGCGTTTAAGGCTGGGGACTATTATTCCGTTGGTGCTTATATTGGAGCTGCCATTACAGACTCTCTTCGCAGTGTCAACTGGAATGAAGCGTATGAATCAGCAAGAGGGTTTGGAAGTGGCTTTGCCCGATTCTTAAATGGGCTTATTTCTCCGGAGCTGTTTGGTGAGGTAGGAGTAGCAATAGCAAGTGCCTTAAATACGGCTATTTATCTTGCGCTGGCTTTTGGATCTGACTTTGACTGGACGAATTTGGGACTTTCCATTGCAAGCAGTATTAATGAATTCTTTAGAACATTTGATTTTGCTTCTTTTGCAGAAAGTATTAATGTCTGGGTTTTTGGGCTGTGGGAAACACTTGATACAGCATTAGAGAATGTGGATTGGAGCCAGGTAATTGCCGGAATGCTGGAGTTTTTAGGCAATCTTGAGATTGAAACGGTCGGGATTATTATTGGTGTGCTGCTGATTAAGAAAATTTTGAAGGTCGCCTTCGGATTCAATCTTACATCTTTCCTCGTCAAGTTGTTAAAAGAAAAGCTGAAAAAAGTCACTTTGGAAGATATACAGCTTAAGATTAATGCTATTTCTTTAGGTATAAAGGAAATCTTACTTACTGAAATTAAGCGGATTTCTTTGGTTGGCGGCTGGGGGCCTGCTGTAGATGTACTCGGCAAAGAGATAATTGATGCCATTGACACGTTTATCCGTGAAAATTTCGGTCAGAGCGTACTAAACGCAATGGGAGAGGGCTTATTGATTGCAGAGGGTGCAGGTATAGGTGCATTTCTTGGCGGCCCTATAGGAGCCTTGGTTGGCGCTATTGTCGCCCTTGTGATTGATACAGTTCAGGGTGGCGAATGGGTCACAAAACTCTGGAAAGGGATCGGAGATACTCTCTTTAACTGGGATTTTTCATCTTCTCTTTTGGAAAAGGCAAAGGGATTTTTTGATAAGGCCTTTCAGGCTGACAATTTCCTTGAATTTGGTGAAAACATAATTGCAGGCCTTGCAGCAGGTCTTGCAGCAGGTCTTGCAGCAGGGGTATCTTTTTTGAGTGAACCCATTGTAGATCTGTTTAACTGGATTGTAGAAGGGATCTGTTCCATTTTTGGTATCGCATCTCCAGCAAAAAATATGGAGATATATGGACAGTATATCCTGGAGGGAATCATAGGTGGTTTTACTGCAACATTCCCAGAATGGACCGAATCCCTGAACCAGTGGTTCAACGAGCATATAGCCCCATGGTTTACGTTGCAGAAGTGGAGCGAATTATACGAATCCATTAAAACCAGCCTGAAAACAAAGTGGCAGGAAACGGTGGGACAGTGGGATACAGATGTAAAGAACTGGTGGGACAGCCATGTTACCAAATGGTTTAAGGTAGAAACCTGGAAAGGAGTTTCATCTGGTATTAAAGATGGCCTCGAATCATCCTTTGATGCAGCTATTGAGGGGGTAAAGGCATTATGGAATAAATTCGCCAGCTGGCTGAATGAGAAACTTACCTTTACTATCGATCCTGTTACCATTATGGGGCAAACCCTCTATGAAGGCGGGAAGATCAGCCTGGGTAAGGTTCCAACCTTTGCAGCTGGAGGCTTCCCAGATCGAGGTGAGCTGTTCATAGCCAATGAAGCAGGACCGGAGATGATCGGACGTTTTGGCCGCAGGTCTGCGGTGGCAAATCAGGACCAGATCACGGATGGAATTGCAACGGCCGTATATGCGGCAAATACGGAACAGAATCAGCTGCTGCGAGAACAGAATGACCTGTTGAGGGCAATTTTAGCAAAGCCTGGAGTCAATAAAGATGATGTGGTAGATCTTTGGAGATCCGGGGCTGGTGAGTACAGAAAGCAGACTGGGAGGCAGCTGGCCTTGGATTATTAAATACGGCGGGGCATTTGATGTCCCGCTTCTTTGCGTAAAAAATGAGGAGGTAGTACATTATGTCCGCATATCAGGGGTGGCTGTTAAAGTTTGACGGCCGCATATTTCCGGAAAAATATATTGCACATGGCTCCTACAATGCCACGCCGAACCAGAAGCAGGACGAGGATTCTTACCAGGATGGTTACGGAAGGCTTCATAGAAATGTACTCCCCCATACCAGAAGCAAGATCGAGTGGACAACGCCGTTTATGCATTTGGACAGCAAGATTGATATGCAGTCCTATTTTCCTGACCGTGTAACCATGGAAGTTGAGTATTGGAACGATGAAACGAACACATATACAAAAGGGACGTTTTATGTACCGGATATCCAATTCCCATATTATGATGCAAGCGGAACAGACATACGGTATAACCCTATCCGTATTGCGTTGATTGAGTACTAGGGAGGTGGTGGAGTGTTAGAGATTGCAGAGGAAATCAAGCAGAGATTCCGGGGAGACAATAACTGCGAGGAGACAGTAAGAACGTTGGAGCTGTCATTCTTCAATCGGAATGTGGACACCCTGTATCCCTCCAATGATTTATATCCTTCCGGTGATTTGTTCCCTGCAGATGCGGGAAGTCCATGGCTTACAATTGGGATGGACCGCATTTGTGCGGAGACTTTGAGTTTGACCGAAAGCCTGAGCTCCGGCGATAACATTGTTTGGGGAAGCTGCGAGTCTGCAAAACTGACGCTTACAGTAGCAGACGTAGAGGACGATATAAAAGGAAAAGAGTTTACGGCTACATTATCCATAGGCGATTACTCAATGGCTTATGGGATTTATACTGTGGACAGTGTGATCCGTCAGGCAGACCGGAGGAAGCGGAAAATAACCGCATATGACCGCATGAAAAAATTTGACACCGATGTATCAGGATGGTATCAGGCCATGTATCCGGAAGAATCCTCGGTACATACCCTCAAGGAACTGAGGGATAGTCTGTGTGATTACATCGGAGTGAGCCAGAAGTTTGTACAGTTGCCAAATGATGACCTGGTGATCGGTAAGACCATTGATCCTGAAACACTGTGCGGCAGGGATGTACTGCGGGCGATCTGTGAGATCAACGGAGTGTTCGGCCATTTTGACCGGACCGGCGCACTGGCGTATATAAGCCTGCAGAACACGGGTGTCTATCCATCTGAAACGCTGTATCCGGGAAATGACCTATTCCCCCAGTCTGGCTGGCAATCTGCGGAGGATCTGGAATACTATAAGACAATCACATATGAGGATTACCTTATTGATGGGATTGACCGTGTCCAGATCCGGCAGGAGGAGGGAGATATCGGGGCAGTAGTGGGATCCGGCAGCAATGCTTATGTGGTAGAAGGGAATTTTTTAACCTATGGCATGGGGAGCGCTGATCTTACAAAGCTGGCATGGTCCGTCTATGATCTGATTGCTGGGAAGACATACCGCCCAGCAAAAATTGTATCGTATGCCATGCCATGGATTGAGGCAGGGGACGGCATACGGGCCATTACAACCGATACTGAGATAGCTACCTTTGTGCTGCATCGGACCATGAGCGGGATCCAGGCAATGATGGATACTATGCAGGCCAAGGGCACAAAACAGCAGGGGCAGAGCTTTGGAATCTCCAATGAAATTATACAGCTCAAAGGAAAGACCGCAGTTATTGTGCGCAGCGTGGAAGAGGTATCCGTAAAACTCTCTGACGTGGAGAAGAATACAACCGCCCAGCTGAAAGTGGTATCAGATGCAATTGAAGCAGAGGTAAAGCGAGCGACCGGGCAGGAGGTGGAGCTTGCCGGGGCCATCAAGGTGATGGCCGGACAGATTGAGCAGAAGGTCAGCGCAGGGGATCTGGTGGCTAAGATCAACCTGGAGGCAAATAAAAGTGGTTCTAAAATCGTAATGGAAGCAGGCCATTTCGTGCTGAAGGGCACTAATTTCTGGGTGAATGAAGACGGCTCCGGCGGTGCTGCTAACGGGAATCTCACATGGAATGCCGCCGGTAAATTGGTGGCAATTGGTATGGAGCTTCGGGGTACTGCAAATACCAGTTCGATCGGGGCGGATGTGATTAACTGTAATCACTTGGAAGCAGATAAAATTAATTGTGATGGGGATTCCAATTTTTTAGGCGAGGCACAATTCATCTATATTTCCTGTCGCTCCATCTACAGCTCTGTTGCAGGAGAGTCGCGGTCTGATAAACGTCTAAAACGGGCAGCAAGACGGATTGACCCAGAAACAGCAGGAAAACTGATTTCTAGGCTGCGCCCCATTACCTATAAGACGAAGCAGGGAGGACTTCCGGGTATTGGATTCTATGCCCAGGAAGTGGCAGAGGCTTTACGGGAGTTGGGACTGGACTACCCCCTGATTGGCCGAAAGCCGGATGATGGGTATATGACCCTTAGATACCAGAATTTCATTCCTTTGCTTGCAGGAGCTTTTGCAGCGCAGCAGAGGGAACTTGAGCAGATAAAGGAGGATTTGTATGGCAGAAAATAAAGGGAAGCTGCTGGTCTATTCCCAGAAGGATATGCAGATGGTGATGGATTTTGTTGACGGTCTCCAGTATACGGGTCTGGCAATGGCAAGGAAGGTAAGCACCATCGGGACCATCCTGGAATCCGGCAGGCCGCTTGATGAGATCGTAAAGAAGGGAGGGAATACAGATGGGGATTCTCAGCAGAATGAAACAACGGGCAACTGAAATGGAAAAGAGTTATTTCCCGTACACTTGGAAAGATAAGCCCAGTATTGAATCGCCGATCAATTCTGTTAATCTGAACCATATTGAAAGTGGAATCAATGAGTTGGATAACCGTATTGTGGTTTTATCCAAGGATAAAGCAGAAAAGACGGAGCTTGCCAATGTGTTTATCAATTTTGAGTTTAATGAGAACAGCGGCGTAATGACGTTTACCCGGTTCGATGGCAGCAAAGTGGAAAAGGATACTGCCATGGAGAAGATTGCCCTTAACTGTTATCTGGAGGGAGATAATTTTGTCCTGGAACTGGCAGATGGAAGCAAACAGACAGTTTCCCTCTCCAAGTTCATTGATACATACACGTTTAAAAGTACGGATGTTATCCGAATGAATGTGAATGGGAAAGAGGTATCTGCGGATATTCCGGATGGGAAAATTACACTTGAGAAGCTAGAAGCTACTGTAATGTCTGCTATCCGGCAGTATGTCCTTGATGCGCAGACGGCGAAGGGAGTAGCGGAACAGGCAGCGAGTACGGCACAGGGCTGGGCTATTGGCGGGGAAAGCTTTGAAAAGAACAATGCTAAATATTTTTCAGACCAGTCCAAGCGGTATGCAGTTGGTGGCGTGGAAGATGGGGATGAGGCGGACAATGCTCAGTATTACTGTGAAGAGGCGAGGAAGGCCGCAGAGCAGGCGGCTGGATCAGCAGGATTTGATGGTACCGCAGCCAGTGTATCAGCGGTAGACACTCATGATCTTACAGGCGCAGGGGTCGGGAAGAAATCCACGGTACAGGACCTGCTGGATGCGATTGTGCAGAAGATGGTTGAAAAGGTTGTTACCTCTGACACCTTCCAGACGGTGCTCGCTAAATATCTGGTTAATAACGGACTTACTACAGAGGCAGGGAAGTTCGGGCTGGACGCGGCGTTTGGAAAGAACCTTCAGGATCAGATTACTCAACAAAATAGCAATATCACATTTGAGAAAACTTTGGATACATCTACATTAACACTTGATGCGAATGTTGCAGCCTTAAGTGGAAACTGGATGAGGTTAGGTCATCAAGTTACTGTTTATGCTATACTTAATGTCGGATCAAACGGAATACAAAGAACTCAGACATTTACTAAAGAAATACCTTCTGAATTTCTCCCAATCCATAGTGCAGGTTTCTTATTATTCAATAATGCAGATGAGAATAAAACGTTTTGTGCATATGTAGAACAAAAGGGGATTCGTGCAACTGAACAAGCCGCAACCCCGGGAATATGGTACGCTTCTGCTAGTTGGTCAGTAAGATGACTATATAGCCTCTATAGGCCCATTAAGCTCTTCTTTGCAAATAGTAATGAGATACTAACAGAATTAAATTTGATCGATGTATTACTGATATTTGCAATTGAAACGCTACTTTCTGTGAAAGCCCTGATTAATAGAGCTTGATTTCCAGTCACCCTAGAAAAGCCACCTACCAATATATAGCCGCTCGGAGTTGCGACATTGTGCGGTATGGTAACTGATGATATCCCTTCTACAGTTCCCGATAGTGGCTCGCTATTTTTTAATATGAGTGCAGATTTTAAATTGCTATTTTGTGAAGTAGAGTAACCTGTAAACAGGCCCGATTAAGGGCTTATTTTTATGCCTTTATAGAGGCGGAAAGGACTATAAAATGAAAGATACAATGATTTTAAAGGACGGAACTGCTGTAGAACTGGAGGCAGGAGCATCCCTTGGTGCAATTCAGGTAGCTGCATTAAACAAAGCAGAAATGTTAAAGACCTGGGAGAAACTGACAGGGGAGAATCTGGCAGAAGTGAAAATTCAGAACGGAGTCGGATTGACAGTTGGAACCTATAAGGATTTGGTACTGGTGTCCGAAACTTCTGTAGTGGCGGCAGACGGGACAGTAATTACCAAATATTGCTTACGGGAGAAGACAGAGGTGGAGAAACGCCTGGATAACGTGGAGGCAGGTCAGGCAATCCAGGACGAAGCCATTGTTGATCTTGGAGAAGTATCCAGCCTGCTCGCAGAACAGATAGAGGGAGGTGAGGTATAATGGCAGCTTTCTATGGCAATCGGATTCGTGCCGGGCTTATGAGCGTGGAAGAGGTACCGAAACTGTGGCGGGCAAAAACAGAGTTATGGTTACAGCAGAATCCGGAAGATTAAGAAAATGAGGTGAGAGAATGAAAGAGAAATCATTTGAATATGTAATTAGCGCCGCCGCAGGCGCATTTTTTAGTTTCTTTGGAATTTTGGCAGTACCTCTGGCATTGCTTATCCCTTGTAACATTATTGACTATTTTACAGGGCTGGCGGCCTCGAAAGTGAACGGTGAAAAGATCACAAGCAAAAAATCAATTACGGGAATCGTCAAAAAGGTAATGATGTACATACTTATTTTTGTCGGTTTTGGAATTGACTGCATGATATCTTATGTAACTGCTACGCTCCACATCGAGATGCAGTTTCCATTGCTGTTTGCGGCCATGGTTGCCTCCTGGTTGGTTGTTAATGAACTGATTAGCATTACGGAAAATTGTGAAGCTACAGGGCTTGTTATTCCGATTCTGAGCCCCGTTCTGAGGTTTGTAAAACGGAAGATTGAGACTGCGACAGAAATCCCAGAAGAAGATAAAAACGGCGACAGTGGGAATTTATAAGGAGGTGATCCATCTATCTCCCGATCTGGTCAGGGTTAGAACCAGAAAGTAACTACTATACAGCATTTAGAAGAAAGAGAGGATAAGAAAATATGGCAAATTTAACAGGCAAACATCAGGACAAAATTCCAGGGATGGGAGGATACGTAAACGCAGGCCCAGATCTGCAGCCCAAACAGCCGACACCGTATCTGTACGATGCCCCGTGTGATGTACCGCATCCGGACAAGCATCAGAGTGGGGTGGGTGGCCCATCTGACCGCAACAATAACGGCGTGGATGACAGCGAGGAGTAAGCTGTGCGACGTCGCAACGCAGACAGGCCCTGGGAGTATCTTGGGGCCTTTTTTTAATTTGGAGGCAGATATGGAGATACGAAAAGAGATTAAGCAGATAAATTGTTATGCAGGTCAAAACCGTCCAGCATGGATTGTGATCCATGAGACAGATAATTACAAAAAAGGTGCCGGAGCACTTAAACACGCCGAAGCCCATCGAAACGGTAACCTCTCTACATCGGTCCACTGGTATGTGGACGATACGGTGGCAGTGCAGACGTTGGATTATAAGGATGGGGCTTATGCCGTGGGTAAACAATACGGTACGCCTCTGGTAGCCGGAGTTACCAATACCAACAGTATAAACATTGAGATCTGCGTCAATCCGGACTCGGATTACGATCAGGCCCGGGCAAACTGCATTGAGCTGGTAAGGCAGATCATGGCAGAGCTGGAGATTGATGCCGACCATGTGATCCGGCACTATGATGCTAAGCGTAAACATTGCCCCCGTAAGATGCTGGATCAGCCGCAGCTATGGACGGATTTCAAGGCGGCCCTGAATCAGCCTACATATGCGACAGGCTGGCACCATGACAGTAACGGATGGTGGTACGCAGACACGCCCCACACCTATTATAAGTCCTGCTGGCAGGTGATTAACCATCACAAGTATTATTTTAATCAGGATGGCTACGCATTAACGGACTGGCATCAGATCGATGGGAAGTGGTATTATTTTGAGCCGGCGGCAGGCCACCCATTGGAATGTGCCTTGTATGTAACTGACGCCAGCGGGGTACAGGGGCCGGGTGAGTTTTAAACCGGATCAAACAAGTGAATATGGAATGTTCAGCCTTGGGATGTTTCCCAGGGCTTTTATTGTACGAAAAATAAACACATAGGAAGGATGGAGTTTATGTTAGTAGAAATTACCGGGAAAAGATATGAAGAAAGATTGATTACCACAAGCCTTAAAGTGGCAGAGCATTTTGAGAAAGAACACAGGCATGTATTGGACGCTATTAGAAATCTCACGGCCGAAAATTCGGCAGCCAGTTTTTTCACCCTGACTACATACAAAAACCGTGGAAAAGAATATCCTATGTATGAAATGGACAGAGATGGATTTTCATTGCTTGCTATGGGATTTACAGGCGAGAAAGCTTTAAGATGGAAACTGGACTATATCAAAGCTTTCAATACTATGGGAAAAGAACTCAAGAGAATCTATACAGAACGGCAACAGTGGCAGATTGAAAGGGACAAGGGAATTATTGTCCGCCATATCCTGACCGATACCATAAAAATGAAAGTGACTGACAGTCCTCATAAGAAATTCATGTATCCCAACTATACCAAGCTCATCTATAAGACTATCTTTGGAAAGACCATGAAGGAGCTCCAGGAGCACTATGGGGTGAAGAGGAAAGGAAGTATTCGGGAATATGTGACAGCGGATGAACTGAAACAGATTGAATCTATGGAGATGCTGGTGAGCAGCCTCATAAACTGCGGCTGGGGATATGACCAGATCAAGGGCTTCATCCAGGAAAACTCCGTGAGGATGCTGGCTGGTTAAAGCACTGTGGGAGTTTCCGCCACAGAAGGAAAATTGTATTGTTATCCTTTGCACCCAGACGTCGATTTATTCTGTCAGACTGACGCCTGATCAGGATGGGGCGCTGCGGTGGCCGGGGCTCATTGAGTAAAAAATATATGGCAAAGTAAAAGCGGTTATGGTATAATCTGGATGTTGTCCTACCGACACCTGGCAACGGGAGGAGGTGTTTTGATGGAAGTTTTCGTCACCTTTTTCGTCACTGTCGCGGCAGGCGTGGTTTGCCACCTCGTCTGCAAATGGCTGGACAGAAAAGATAAGGACAACAAATAGCCTACTGGGTGCTTTGCCAGTATAAAAGAAAAGAAGAAGCCCTCAACTGTGGTGCAACACGGTTGGGGGCTTCGCTCTTTGTTCTGTTGGACTAATCGTCACCTTTTTGCCTATTGGCATTATAGCATATGCAATTCTGAAATGCAATATCCCTATATCTAAATCCCATTGTTTTTCGTGTTGCATTTTCGTGTTGCATAGTAGTTAAAATACTGCTATAAATTGTATTATTAACCACAAAATTTGAATATATTATAATAAGGAAACAACGCATTTATAAGGAATCTTGGATTTAAGCGGTTTTTGGATGCATAATCTTAGGGGTTCGAATCCCGTCTCGCGCTTTTTTTTATGGCTGGAATTGCTTGATTTTTCGAGGGTTCCGGCCTTTTGCGTTCTCTAAAAATCGGTAGACAATTGTAGACAATATAAGTGTTCTGTTTTATGTCAGAGGTACAAAAGTGTGGTATAATTTATTAAATAGTTCTGTTTGCTTTTGTAATCAGATTGAATTTGGAAGGAAACTCATGTCAGGTAAGGTGTAATTTACTGCCTATACCGAGTTTCTGGAGACGAAGTGGTAATATTGAATTAAGCTAACAGTTAAGGAGGAGGCATGAATATGATCGAATCACAGTTAAACGGAAGAATGTTGGTGAGTGATCCGCGGGATCGAGAGATATTTAATACGCAGCTGCTTTATTTTACCTGTTCATCGCTGTCTGAGGATGGTGAAAGGGTTTATATGATCAGCGATAAGACCGGCTCTCCCAATGTGATCGTGAGAGATTTGGTTACAGGAGAAGAAACGTATTTAACAGATAATCATAAAGGAATTTTAAAGAGCTACGTTTACTTTGACGGAACTCCTGGAGAGGGATTGGGAAAGGCCAGCGTGTGTCTGGATTATAAACGGGAAGTTGTGTATTACATACAGGATAATATGATTTATAAGACAGAACGGAGCGGAAACAGAAAGATACTCGCACAGGTGCCTGAGAACCGTGTAACGGCATTTACACATATAAGCGGAGACGGAAAACGCTTGTGTGTTCCCATGACAGACGGTCGCTGTCTGGAGTTCGATCCTGTCACTGAGGGAACAGGATTGGATCGAAGACCTGCTTACGATATAGATGGGAGAGTGCAGCAGGAGCATTTAAGCAGCTATCTTTGTGTTTATGATACAGAAAATGGGACACTTCTTTACGAAAAGGAGATTCCTCTGTGCTGGATTACGCATGTACAGTTTCATCCTCTTGATTCAGAGCTGATTATGTATAACCATGAATGGGCAAGCTTTGATTGCGGAATCAGGAGAATTTGGATCTATGACCACCGCTTGGATCAGCTTTATCCGGTCCGAACGGAAGGAAAGGATACGCTTGGAAATACAAAAGGATATGAACGCAAGGCAGGAGACTGGGTTTGCCATGAGATGTGGAGTGATGATGGTTCCTCAATTATTTATCATGGTGGTTATGAAAATGGTCCTGCAATGGTAGGAAAATATGAATTGGCTTCCGAACGCTATTGGGAAATTGCCCTTCCGGATGATTATAATGCTTATGGACATTTCACAATGGATCATGAAGGAAATCTGGTATGTGACGGATATTTTAAATATCCCTGGGAAATAAAAGCGGTGAGGGAAAACAGTACGGATAATGGCCCTGATCCCCATAAGAAGGATGGAGAATATATCAGTAAAGTAATACCAAATTGGAACGATGGCAGTCTTACATGGATTCCGCTCTGTAAACATAAAAGCGACTGGCTGGGACAGGATGCTCATCCACATCCAATTTACAGTCATAGAGGAGACAGCGTGTTTTTTAACAGCCGCAGCGGAAAAACAGTAAATGTATATTGCGTGTCTGCCTATACACTGGCTCACCAGTCAAAATAATCGACTTCATTCAAGCCCAAATCACGCATAATACAAGCGTGTTTGGGCATCCTCATAAAGGGGAAAATAAAAAATAAAATAAATTTAAAAAAACTGTTGACATTTGGCAATACATCTGGTAAGATAATCTTCGCTGTCGGGAACGACAGAAACACAAAAGAAACGACATTAAAAAATGTCAAAATAAATTTAAAAAAGTTGTTGACAAATGAAAAACAATCGGTTATAATAAATAACCGTTGCGGACGAAAAGTCAA
>ENA-UPXC01001150-UPXC01001150.1-human-gut-metagenome-genome-assembly--contig:-NODE-1150-length-40272-cov-44.247867_pt1 | contig 40272 bp, 36 predicted proteins | sample MGYA00250047_ERZ773371 | MGnify/ENA primary metagenome ERZ773371 (study PRJEB29103, sample SAMN06111975) | human gut metagenome | biome: human gut; feature: ankylosing spondylitis patient; material... | reverse complement strand
GTCCGCTTTGGGCTCCCCTTGGGGTGCTTTCCGGCACGGAGGAGCTTTTTGTTTTCATAACGCCGCAGCATGAGAGCGTCTATATTATCAGCGGTGTACTCCAGCCCGTTCTGGTTCAGCACCCGTGCGTATTTGGCAAGGCACATGCTGGCCAGCCCGTAGTCCTGTGTCACGACCACATCACCGGGCTTCACCCGGTTGACGAGGGCAAAATCTACGCTGTCAGCCCCTTTGTCGAACACCAGCGTCTGCGCATCTTCCCGTTCGATTTGGTGAGCTGTGTCGCACAGGATGATGACCGGAACGACAAACCGCTTTGCAATCTGCAACGTCAGATTGACAACCGGACAGCCGTCTGCATCGATCAAAATATTCATCGGCTTTCCTCCATCACCCAGCGAAATGCTTTCGCCGTACGCAAATCAGCGTCCTTAAAGTGTCCGCCGCTGTTCCACTCAAGTGTGCAGTCTGCGCCACGCTCTGTAAGCCGGCTGTGCAGCGTGCGGATATTATCCCCTACCGCAGCCATGATGGTGTTTTTTGTGTGTTCCTCCTTGTCGCCAAGGCTCAGATAAACGTGCTGTGCCTGTATCGGGTGCTGCTGTTCAAACTCCATCCAGCCCGGAAACCACACAGAGGGCGAGGCGGCGGCGACACCGTAGAACAAATCGGTCTGGGTGGATGCCCACAAAGCGAACAGCCCGGCCAGCGAGTAGCCGCCCAGAATGATTTTGACGTTTTCCGGGAGAGGAAACTGCTGCTCCAGTGTGGGAATGACCTGCTCCGTCAGAAAGCGCAGGGTGTCCCCAGCTTTGCCGCCGAAGCCTTGCTTTCCCCACACGGCAGGGGCTTTCCACGGAGAAAGCGCATCGTTCCAGCTTTCCACCGGGAGAGCCGCAAACAGAAAATTCCGGCTGCTTTGTGCGATCGCCGCCACTTCATAATCCATACTTTGCAGCTCATGCTCACCTGTCATTTGGAGCAGCAAGTATTCTGCATTAGCCCCGCCGTAAATGCGGCAAGGTGTGTTCCCGATTTGCATTGTCTGTGCTGTCACTGCGGCATCCTCCCGAAAAAAATTTGATAAGCCCAGTATAGCAACTAAAAAATCGTTTTGCAATTCAAACGGTTTTCAGAGCAGGCGCAAGCGGCACAGAGGTACATTCCCCTCTGCTCTCTGGCAAATTACAGCGCGGATGTGATATAATGGAGAAAAACCACCGGAGAACGGCACAAAAGACGGAGGATGGCATGATGGGGCAGAGGCAGCGAGAACAGGTTCAAAGAGGCTGTGCGGTGGGCACCGTGGTGCTGCTGGCATGGCTGTGCCGGGTGCTCCCGCTGGAGGGGATGCCCTCCGGCCTGCAGGAAGCCTGCGGCATCCTCCGGCTGTGCAACCGGCAGATGTTCCGGGTCTACCGTGCCCTCTCCGGCCGGGATCTGCAATCGCTGAAGGAGCTGCACCAGCAGGTGTGGGCTCCCGCTCCTGAGACCCCGGTGCTCCCGGCGGTGCAGGATGCCAAGCTGATCCAGACCGGCACCAGCGGCTGGCTGGCAGACCTGATGCTGGGCGCAGGCATGGTGCTGTCTGCAGCGGGATATTGGATGGAACGCAAGCGCAAGGCCATGTTCTACAAGTCCCAGCACTGAACCCCAACCCCCAAAGGCCCCGGGCAAACGCCCCGCTGACCCTTTGGGCCATGCATCACATTCTTTGACGATTCCCCCAAAAAGTTGCTTCCCAGAATCTCCTGTCAATCGCTATCCCCTGAGGCAGCGGGCCCGCACGCCGCTGCCTCGCCCCGGAGGGTCCCGCAAGCCCTCCGGGGCTTTTTTTGTTGGCCGCATGGCCCGTTCCGGCAGAAAAAAACAGGGCTGCTCCACATCTCTGTGGGGCAGTCCTGTCTGGCTGCGCGGGTCAGCGCATGGGCTTCCGGGGTCTCCGGAAGGGTGCGGCTCAGCGCGCGGTTTTCTTTTCCTCCGGAGCCTCCGGGTTGTTTTCCAGGTTCAGCTCGGGCATCAGCTCGTTGCTGATGATGGTCAGCATCTGTTCCAGCTTCTTCACGTCCTCTTTGGGGAAGCGCTTGTTCACCCGCTGGACCACCGTGCTCAGGTAGGAGTAGCTGATGTTGTAGTAGTCGATATACTTCTGGGTGGGCCGCAGGTGATACTCCCGGCGGTCGGTGGTGGACTGGATCTTTTCCACATAGCCCTTGCGCACCAGCGAGCCGATCTTATACGCCGCGTTGGGGGTGGAGATCTGCATCATCCGGGAAAACTCCGCAATGGTGGGCTCCCCCATGGCCATAATGCCCTCCATGCAAAAGGATTCCACCGTGGTCAGGGTCGCCTCACGGGTGGCAAAGCGCTGGAACACGTTCTGGTAGAAATGGAGCTTGAACTTGGTATAGACATCGTTGAATGCTTTTTCCAGCATGGTACGGTCTCCCTTCGAACACTCAATTTCCTTTAGTATATCACGCTTTGGTCTTTTTGCCCAGCTTTACGCGCAGAATGTTCAGCACCACCAGCTCCAGCACAATGGCAACGCCCAGCAGGATCAGCGAGGTCCACAGGCTGGCGCTGCTGCCCAGGAACATCTGGGTCAGGCCGGTGATCACATAGCACGCGGCGGAACAGGAAGCGGCGGTAATGGCGTAGGGCAGCTGGGTGGAAACATGGTTCACATGGCTGCAATGGGCACCGGCAGAGGCCATGATGGTGGTGTCGGAAATGGGAGAGCAGTGGTCGCCGCACACAGCGCCGGACAGGCAGGCCGCAATGGAGACCACCAGCATCTCGCCCTGGGGGAAAGCGTGGCAGACAATGGGGATCAGGATGGAGAAGGTGCCCCAGGAGGTGCCGGTGGCAAAGGCCAGGAACACCGCCACCAGGAAGATGATGACCGGCAGCAGGTACTGCAGGGCAGCAGCGGAGCCGCCCAGCAGGTTGGCAACGTAATATTTTGCACCCAGCAGGTTGGTCATGCCGGAAAGCGTCCAGGCCAGGGTCAGGATCAGCATGGGGCTGACCATGGCCTTGAAGCCATCGGGGATGCAGGCGGCAAAATCCTGGAACGTCATCACGCTGCGGACACGGTAGAACACAAAGGTGAACATCAGGGCAATGCTGCTGCCCAGCACCAGACCGGCGGAGGCGTTGCAGTCGGAGAAGGCGGTGATGAAGTCCACGCCCTCAAAGAAGCCGCCGGTGTAGATCAGGCCAAAGATGCAGGCCGCGATCAGCACCAGCACCGGGGCCACCAGATCAATGACATGGCCGTGGGCATCGTCCTCGGCATCCACATCGTCGCCGTAGGGGCGGTCAGCCGTGGTGAAAAGGTCGCCGGCCCGGGCGTTGTCCTCGTGCTGCTTCATGGAGCAGTAGTCCGTGCCCGTGAAGATGAGGAACAGGCTCATCACAATGGTCAGCAGGGCGTAATAGTTGTAGGGAATGGTGCGCAGGAACATGGTAAAGCCGTTGATGCCGGAGCCTTCGGGCACGCTGGAGGTAACGGCGGCGGCCCAGCTGGACACCGGCGCAATGATGCAGATGGGCGCGGCGGTGGAATCAATGAGGTAGGCCAGCTTTGCGCGGGAGACCTTCTGCCGGTCGGTCACGGGGCGCATCACGGAGCCCACGGTCAGGCAGTTGAAGTAGTCGTCCACAAAAATGAGCATGCCCAGAATCAGGGTGGCAAACTGCGCCCCGGCCCGGGTGTGGATGTGGGTGGAGGCCCAGCGGCCAAAGGCGGCGCTGCCGCCGGCCTTGTTCATCAGGGCCACCAGAATGCCCAGCATCACCAGAAAAACCAGAATGCCCACGTTGCTGCTGTCAGAGAGCTTGGCAACCATGCCGCCGTCCTCGTTGAAGAACAGGGTGTTGAGCGCCAGCTCCAGGTTGCCGTTGGCAAAGAGCAGCGCGCCGGTGGCAATGCCCACCAGCAGGGAGGTGTAGACCTCCTTGGTGTTCAGGGCCAGCACAATGGCCACCACCGGCGGCAGCAGGGAAAGCATGGAGCTGTACACCGCGGGGGCGTAGCTGGCCGGGTCGGCAATGGTGCCGGGGGTGGCTGCGGTGCACCACAGCAGCAGGGCAAACACCAGCAGTGCCCCCACCCAGGAGAGATTTGTCTTTTTCATAAATGATTCCTCACTTGATTTTTTGTCCCGGCCCGGGGCAGACTATCCCCATTGCAAACGGAAAGGGGGCCGCCGCCACGCCGGATTATAAAGCGCTGTATTTTGAGCTGTTCCGCGCCAACGAACAGGCCATTCGCCTGCTGACCGCCGCCCAGCAAAAGGCGGAAGCGCAGGTGATGGAAGAGGACAGAGTGCCGCTGTATCTGCACGGTCAGCCTGCCCACAATGCCAAAGGCTCCCCCTTTGGGGGAGCTGGCAGCGCCAACGGCGCTGACTGAGAGGGCGAGGCCGTTACCCCTTCTTCGCCTCTGCCTTTGCGGCAAACTTGGCGTTGTTGATGATGAACCGCTCGTGCACGCCACCGCCCACGGGGCCTTTCTCGTCGTGCAGGGAGACCTTGAACACCAGCTTGCGGCCTTCCACGGCGGTCAGCTCGCTCTCGCAGGTCACAGTCATGCCCACAGGGGTGGGGGCGCTGTGCTCCAGCTCCAGCCGGGTGCCCACGGTGCCGCAGCCCTCGTCCAGCGCGGCGGCAACGCTCATCCAGCAGGTTTTTTCGGCCAGTGCCACCAGCGCGGGGGTGGCAAATACATCCAGCGTACCGCTGCCCATGGTCTTTGCAGTGTTCTCGGCAGTAACGGCGACACTCTGCTCGCCGCGGATGCCAGCTTCCAACATAAAAATACATCCTTTCCAGATGCCCGAAGGCGAAAATTTAGAAATACATTGTTAGAATACCACACTTTTGGCACAGATGCACCTGTTTGGGCGTTTTTTTCTGCAAATCTCCCCTCCGACCCCTGTTCTTCCTTCATTTTGCCGAAAACCCGGTGGAATTTTTTGTAAAAATGCCGAAAATTCCAAAAGTACTTGACGGGGATGTAGGGGGGGGGGTAAACTGTAAAATGGAAGCTGTGTCCTTGCGATTTTACGACGGCGCGGCGGGGTATTTTTTTGGAATAATATGAGGTGATTAGTATGAGACAAAAACGGAAGCTTCTCAAAGCGGTATCGCTCACGGTCGTGTCGGCAATTGCGGCGCTGGCACTCCTGACCGGCTGCGGCGGGGATGCAGGTGGCTCCCCCACCCCTCCGGCATCGTCCGGGAACCCTGCGTCCAGCACCCCCTCCGGCGGGGATGGAGGGTCGGAGCCTGATCCTGACCCTGATCCGGACCCGGATGAAGATCAGGAAACGCTGGTCACGCAGGAGCAGATCGAATGGGATTATACCACCAATGGTTCCGGTGGCGTGACGCTGACGGGCTATCATAGCAACAACAGAAGCAGAACTATCCTGAAACTGACCGGCGAGGTGAATATCCCCGAAACGGTCGGCGATAACCTGAAGGTCACGGCAATCGGAGCGAACCTGTTCTATGGGTGCAGAAACATAACCAAAGTGACGCTCCCGGAGACCATCACAGAGATTGGGAACAACGCATTTCAGGAATGTGAAAATCTAACCAGCGTCAATATTCCGGAAAGTGTAACGAAAATTGGCTCGGAAGCATTCTACCTCTGTGAAAGCCTGACCAGTGTCAAACTTCCGAAGTCGCTGACAAAACTAGACCAATATGGTGTTTTCCGTAGTTCGGGTCTGACCAGCATTGACCTTTCCGGAATTACGGAGATGGGCTGGTCTGAGTTTGACGACTGTGTGTCCCTCAGCAAGGTAACTCTTTCGGAAGAGTTGAAAGTCATCCCGATGGGAACCTTCTCGGGCGATGAAGCATTGACGGAGATCACGATCCCGGCCAGTGTCACGACGATTGAGGCGTGTGCGTTTGAAGGGACGGGTCTGAAAAAGGTTCACGTCCCGGATACTGTCAAAGTTTTGGAAGAACAGGTCTTTGCCGGTTGCGAAAATCTGACAGAGATCACTCTGCCGTCGAGTATGACAGAAATTCCTAATTTCTTCTTGGGAGGTACGCCTTCTCTTAAGTCTGTCCCGGCCGGTGTGACAAAAATTGGAGCCTGTGCCTTTCTGCAGTCGGGCATTCAAAAGCTGAATCTTCCCAGTGGTGTGACGGAAATCGGCGAACGCGGTTTCTCGCAATGCATGAGCCTTGAGGAAATTTATATTCCCGCAGGTGTCAAAGAAATGGACGAGAGCGTATTCAGAGAGTACAATAACAATCTGAAGATCTACTATGGAGGAGATAAAGATCAGCTGAAATATACGAGACAGTATTTCAACGGTTATGTCTCTGCTCCGGACTGGGCAAACAAAATCGAGCACAAGGACACTTCCCCGCTTTCTATGCTTTCCCTCTTCTCCCTTTTCTGATTGAAGCAACCCGCTATGGGGCTGCCGCGCCTGTGTGCGCGGCGGCCCCTTTTTGTTTGCCCCAAAACGCCGACTGTCTGCAAATTGAAACTGCAAATTTCTTGCGTTTTGCGGTTTGTTTTAACTATTTTGAAAAGTGGACAAAAATCTTTTCAAAACCCCTTGACAGAAGCTCTTCTGCATGATAACATGAACACATGAACAGACGTTCATGTAAAACGCGGCAAAAGGAGAACGGACATGATCGGATTGGAGCAGATGACCCCGGCGGGGCAGGAAAACACGGAACCGGTGGTGATGCCGGATGACGAGGTGCTGTATGAGCTGGCCGACCTGTTCCGGGTGTTCGGCGACTCCACCCGCATCAAGATCTTATATGCGCTGCATGACAATGAGCTCTGCGTGCAGGACATTGCCAACGCGGTGCAGCTGAGCCAGTCGGCAGTGAGCCACCAGCTCCGGGTGCTCAAGGATACCAAGCTGGTGCGCTTCCGCCGGGATGGCAAAACCGTTTACTATGCACTGGATGATGACCATGTGAGAAGCATCCTGTCGATGGGCATGGACCACATTGAGGAGTAAACGGAAAACGCAGTACACTGCCTCCGGGCGCACAAGGCGTGCCTGAGAGGTCTATATAAAATAAAGAGAGGTACTTATAATGAAGAAGAGCTACAAGATCGAAGTTGACTGCGCAAACTGCGCCCAGAAGATGGAGGATGCCGCCAACACCGTTGCAGGCGTGGCGCAGGCTACCGTCAGCTTTATGACCCAGAAGATGAAGGTGGAGTTTGCCGAGGGTGCAGACCCCCACAACACCATGGTGAACGTTCTGGCTGCCTGCAAAAAGGTCGAGGACGACTGCGAGATCTTCGATATCTGAGGAAACAGGGGTTTGTAACTCCGGTGCGGCTCCCCTGCGGGGGAGCTTTTTGTGACGCATTTTTCGGGCAGAACGGCCCAAAAGCCGGTGTGGGAAACTGTGGAAAAGAAAACGGGTTTTCAACAGTTTCCACCGGGTTTTCAACAGCTTCTGCGAAAAAGTGCAAAAAGAAACGCGAAAAAGCAGGTTTTCTCCGGGAAAAGTCCGTGGAAAACTCAGGGGAAAACGTGGAAAAGTCTATCCCGTGGGGAAAACCTGTTGAATCCACCCCGCCCGCCGCGGCGCATTGCGGCCCAGAACCCAGAAAAAAGGAGAGTACAGATATGAATAAAAAGCAGAAGAAGAACCTGTACCGGATCATTGCTGCTCTGGTGCTGGTGCTCATCCTCAAATTGCTGCCCCAGTTTCCCACGCCGGTGGAGCTGCTGCTCTACTGCATCCCCTATCTGGTGGTCGGCTGGGATGTGCTCCGCAAGGCACTGCTGGGCATCAGGAATCGCCAGCCCTTTGACGAGTGCTTCCTGATGGCTGTTGCCACCGTGGGCGCGTTTGCGCTGGGCGATTATGTGGAGGGCTGTGCCGTTATCATCTTCTACCAGATCGGCGAGCTGTTCCAGAGCGTTGCCGTGGGCAAGAGCCGCCAGAGCATTTCCAGCCTGATGGATATCCGCCCCGATTACGCCAATGTTGAGGACGAGGACGGCAAACTGGAGCAGGTGGACCCCGATGATGTGGAGGTGGGCACCGTGATCGTGGTCCAGCCCGGCGAGCGGGTGCCCATTGATGGCATCATCGTGGAGGGAACTTCTGCCCTGAACACCGCCGCCCTGACCGGCGAGAGCCTGCCCCGGGATGTCCGCTCCGGTGATGAGGTCATCAGCGGCTGTGTGAACATGACCGGCCTGCTGAAGGTGCGGACCACCAAGGAGTTCGGCGAATCCACCGTTTCCAAGATCCTCGACCTCGTGGAAAATTCCAGCATGAAGAAGGCCCGCACCGAGAACTTCATCACCCGCTTTGCCCGGGTCTACACCCCCGCTGTCTGCTACGGTGCACTGGCGCTGGCCTTTGTTCCCCCCATCGTTCTGCTGCTGATGGGCCAGCCCGCCCGCTTCGGTGACTGGGTCTACCGCGCCCTGACCTTCCTGGTCATCAGCTGTCCCTGCGCTCTGGTCATCTCCATCCCGCTGAGCTTCTTCGGCGGCATCGGCGGTGCGTCTGCCTGCGGCATCCTGGTCAAGGGCTCCACCTATCTGGAAGAGCTGGCCCGCACCGGCATCGTGGTGTTTGATAAGACCGGCACCCTGACCCAGGGCACCTTCAAGGTGGTGGGCATCCACCCCGAAAACGGCGTGACCGGGGATGCCCTTGTGGAAGCCGCCGCTCTGGCCGAGAGCTGGTCCAAACACCCCATCTCCCTGAGCATCAAGAACGCTTATGGTAAGGACATTGACCCCAGCCGTGTGACCGATGTGCAGGAGCTGGGCGGCCACGGCGTGACCGCAAAGGTGGACGGCAAAGAAGTTGCCGCCGGCAACGCCCGCCTGATGGCAAAGCTGGGCCTGACAGCTCCCGAGATCACCGAGCCGGGCACCATCGTCCATGTTGCCATGGAGGGCAGATACGCAGGCTATCTGCTCATCGCTGATGTGGTCAAACCTCACAGTGCCGCTGCCATCAAGGGCCTGAAACAGGCCGGTGTCCGCAAGACGGTCATGCTGACCGGCGATGCGGAGCCTGTGGCAAAGGCCGTTTCCGCCGAGCTGGGGCTGGATGAATACCATGCAGGCCTGCTGCCCGGCGACAAGGTGGACCAGATCGAAACGCTCCTCGCCGCAAAGCAGCCCAAAGAAAACCTCGCCTTTGTGGGCGACGGCATCAACGATGCCCCGGTTTTGTCCCGTGCCGATGTGGGCATCGCCATGGGTGCTCTTGGCTCCGATGCTGCCATCGAGGCCGCTGACGTTGTCCTGATGGACGATGACCCGGCCAAGATCGCGCTGGCCATGCGCATTGCCCGCCGCACCCTGCGCATCGTGTATCAGAACATCGTGTTTGCTCTGGCGATCAAGTTTGCCTGCCTGGTGCTGGGCGCGCTGGGTCTGGCCAGTATGTGGACCGCCATCTTCGCCGATGTGGGCGTGATGGTGCTGGCCGTGCTGAACGCCACCCGTGCCCTGTACACCAAAGATCTTGCAAAAAAGAATGTGCAGTGACCGTGCTCTCTGCCCCCGCCTGAGTGTTGATGCCCCGGCGGGGGCTTTTCGCTGCCGGTGAATTGCATTCTGCCCGGAGTGATGGTACAATAAGACACAGTGACCCCCGCTGCCGGACGTTTTTCCGGCAGATAGATGGAAGAAAGAAGGCTTTTTATTATGAGCATGAACACGGTTCCTGAGCGTCTGGCTGCCCTGCGGGCTGCCATGAAGGCCAACGGCGTGGACGTTTATCTGATTCCGGTGGGTGACCCGCATTCCAGCGAGTACCTGCCTGACCATTACACCTCCCTGACCTATTTCTCCGGCTTCCACGGCGAGAACTCCAACTTCGTCGTCACCCCCACCGAGAGCGCTGTCTGGGCAGACGGCCGCTACTTTGTGCAGGCCGAAAAGGAGATCGCCGGTACCGAGATCCAGCTGATGCGGATGGGTGAGCCGGGCGTGCCCACCGTGGAGGAATACTGCGGCAAGGTGCTGCCGGAGAACGGCGTGCTGGGCCTGTGCGGCCTGACCGCTTCCTGCGGGCTGGTGCGCGGCGTGCAGAAGAAGCTGGATGCCAAGAAGGGCACCATCAAGACCCTGAACCTTGAGGATGAGCTGTGGACCGAGGGCCGCCCCGCCCTGCCTGCCACCCCGGCATGGATCCTGCCCAAGGAGTATGCGGGCTTCTCCCCTGCCGAAAAGCTGGAGCGCCTGCGCGGCAGGCTCAAGGAGCTGGGCTGCACCGCACAGCTGGTGGGCAAGCTGGATAATCTGGCCTGGCTGCTGAACCTGCGTGCCATGGATATCCAGTGCACCCCCTATGCCATGTCCTACTGCTATGTGACCCCGGAGCGCGCGGTGCTCTTTATCAACACCGCGCGTCTGGGCGCGGAAGCTGCCGCAGAACTCAAAGCCAACGGCGTGGAGATCCGGGAGTACGATGACGTGCTCAAGTTCCTGGCCGCTGAGACCGAGCCCCAGATCGTGCTGGCCGACCCTGCATCCGTGAACTTTGCCGTTTACGAGACCCTGCAGAACAACGCCGCCCTGACCGTGAAGGATGAGGCCGACCCCCTGCTGCCCATGAAGGGTGTGAAGAATGAGGTCGAGCTGGCTCACGACCGCGAAGCCCATCTGCGGGATGCGGTTGCCATGGTGCGGTTCCAGAAGGAGCTGGAAGAGCGTCTGGCTGCCGGGGAAGAGCTGACCGAGCTGACTGTGGACGAGATCCTCCACAAGTACCGCTCCGCACAGGACAAATTCATCGTGGAGAGCTTTGGCACCATTGCCGCCTACGGTGGAAACGCTGCCATGATGCACTACCACGCCACCGAGGAGGACCATGCCAAGCTGGAGCGCAAGGGCTTCCTGCTGGTGGACAGCGGTGCCACCTATCTGGACGGTACCACCGATATCACCCGCACCTACCCGCTGGGTGAGCTGACCGAGGACGAAAAGCTGTTCTACACCTGGACCCTGCAGTGCCACATCGACATTGCAAAGGCTGTCTGGCTGAACTACTGCGACGGCCATATGCTGGATACCATCGCCCGTGAGCCGCTGTGGCAGCACCTCATCAACTACCGCTGCGGCACCGGCCACAGCGTCAGCTTTGTGGGCAACGTCCACGAGGGTCCCCACTCCCTGAACGGCCGCAACACCACGGTGTTCCAGCCGGGCATGATCGTCACCGATGAGCCGGGCGTGTACGAAGCCGGTCAGGTGGGTGTCCGCATTGAGAACGTGCTGGAGTGCTACCACAAGGCCGACAACCAGTACGGCACCTTCCTGGCCTTCCGTCCGCTGACCTTTGTGCCCATTGCCACCTCTCCTGTGGTGCCCGGTGTCCTGACCCGGGACGAGCTGAACTGGCTGAACGCCTACCACCGCGAAGTGTTTGAGAAGCTGGCTCCCCGCCTGAATGAAGAAGAGCGGGATTGGCTGGCAAAGAAGTGCGCTGCCATCGGAGCATAACCACAAAAAAGGGAGACCCCGCAGGGGGTCTCCCGATTTTGGTTTATTCTTTCCGGTTTTTCCAGTATTCCTTGGCTTCCTCAATGATCTTTTTGAAGGGGCCGGAGGGGTAGGTGCTCTCGGCGATATCCACCAGGAACTTATACAGCTGGGGCCGCACCTCCTCGTACATCCCAAGGCGGGTGTAGAGGTCTTTATAATACCGGAACGTCTGGATCTTGTTCTGCACGATGGAGGTCGGGTTGATCTGGGTGTGGCAGATGCTCTGGGGATTCTGGACGTAGTAGTAACCGGCTTTGTCAATGGAGACGAAGGTCTCGGCATACTGGATATACTGCATGTTGAACACCAGATCCTCGGCCCATTTCAGCTCGCTGGTGAACTGGATGTCATTGCCGGTGAGCAGGATGCGGCGGTAGAGCTTGTTCCAGAGCACGCTGTAAAAGTAGGAGGCGGGCTTGTCCATCAGCCGCAGGGCAAAGGTGTCCTTGTCGTAGACCCCGGCGGGCAGGAAACCGTATTCCCGCACCTCAGGGGGCCGGGCAACACTCATCACGCCCAGATTGTCCTCCAGCTTTTCCAGCACCTGCTCGGGCTTTGTGGCCCCGGCGGGGATCACCATTTTGTAGGGCGCAATCACAAGGTCTGCGTGGTGCGTCTCGGCGGCTTCCACCAGATGCTGGGTGAAGTCCGGGTCGATGTAGTCATCGCTGTCCACGAACTGGACATACTCGCCCCCGGCCAGCTTCAGGCCCAGGTTGCGGGTGTCGGACACGCCGGAGTTCTCCTTGTCCACCAGCACGATGCGGCTGTCCTTGGCGCGGAATTCCTCACACACGGGCAGGCTGTGATCCTTGGAGCCATCGTTCAGGATGATGAGTTCGATGTTTTTATAGGTCTGGTTCAGGATGCTGCCGATGCAGCGGGCCAGATGGTTCTGAGCGTTGTATACGGGCAGGATGATGCTGACGAGCGGCTGATCCATGGCGGTGTCCCCCATTTCTTTTTTCGTCCATAATACTCCCTCATGGCGCAAAAATCAAGCGCTGTGCAGAGGGAAAGGAGGAGCGGATATGATCTTTCACATTGCGGTGTGCAGCCCGGACCCTGTGCTGCGGGGCCGGGTGCAGCGCCACTGCATGGAATATTATGCCCGCCGGGCCGATGCCTGCATCGTGGAGCAGCTGGAAAGCACAGCGGCCCTGCTGCAGCAGGAGGAAGCGGGCTCCCGGTACGAGCTCTACCTCATCGAGCTGCCCGCCGCCAACCCGTGCAGCGGCCTGCAGGCGGCTGCAGAGCTGCGCCGCCGGGGTGTGCGGGCCCCGCTGGCCTTTCTGGCCCACACCACGGCTTATGCCTACGAAGCGTTCCGGGTGGACGCGATGCAGTACCTGCATATCCCGTTCCGTCCGGAGCAGCTGACAGCCCTGCTGGACCGGGCCACCGAGCCGGAATACGGCCCGGTCATCCCGGTCACCACGGCCATGGGTCTGCGGGCCCTGCCCTTTGCGGACATCGAGTATCTGGAGTGCACCCATCATGTGGTGCACTACCACCTTGCCAGCGGCGAGGACGTGGCCTCCCTCTCCCTGCGGGTCCCCTTTTCCGAGGTGGCAAAGCCCCTGCTGGCCGATGCCCGTTTTCTGCAGCCCCATCGCTCCTATGTGGTCAACCTTGCCGCCGCCGCCCAGCTCTCCTCCGGGGAGCTCTGGATGCGCAGCGGTGCCCGTGTGCCCATCCCCCGGGGGCGCGAACCCGCCGTAAGGGCGGCGTTCCGGGCGTTTCTGGAAGGATAGGTCTATCACGCAAAAAAGAAAGCGGCCTGCATCTGCGGGCCGCTTTCTGCATGGTGCAGGGTCATACTTTGTTCCAGTCCAGCTCCGTCCAGTCGGTCAGGAACTGGTCGCTGACCTCCCGCAGGGCGGACTCATCGGACTTGCTGGCGGCATCGGCGATGCCGATGACGCGGAAGCCTGCGTCGTGGGCGGTGCGGGCGGCGTAGAGGGAATCCTCACAGACAACGCACCGGTCAGGGTCAGTGCCGCCCAGGCGTGCAAGGGTCTGGAAAAACACATCCGGCCTGCTCTTGTGGAGCGCCCCCTGAGCCTCCACATAGAAGTCGAAATATTCATCGATGCCCAAGCGGGTGAGCACGGTGCGGCACTGGGCGCTCCAGGTGTTGGAGCAGATACACATGCGGGCACCCGCGGCCTTCAGGCGGGCCAGCAGCTCCCGCACGCCGGGCTTAAGCGCCACGGTCTCGTAGAGCTTTGTGATAACATCCCACATCACGTCGTTGTAGTCCTCCATTTTCAGGGGCAGGTCATACTCCCGGATGAGGTAGGCCGCGCCATCGGCCATGCCCATGGTCAGGAGCGTTTTGTGGAGGTCAGATTTTGGGGTGCGGCCATAGCGGGCCAGCAGGGCATCGGGCGCACCCTCCCATACCACGGTCATGCTGTCGGTCAGGGTGCCGTCCATATCAAAGATCCAGTTATTGCAGTGCATTGTTTTACCTCCGCCATCGTTTCACACAAGTTAACAAAATTATACCATGGATTTTGTTCCAAAAACAGGGAGAATTTTTCCGGAAAATATGGTATACTTCTGACAGATTTCCAAAGAATGACTAGGAGGCGTTCCAGATGGCACAGAATGATACCCCGGTCAAGGCACTGGTGCTGGCAGGCGGCGGTGCGCGCGGCAGCTATCAGGTGGGTGTGTGGCGTGCCCTGACCGAGCTGGGCTGGCGGCCCCAGATCATCACCGGCACCAGTGTGGGCAGCCTGAACGGTGCCATGTTTGCGCTGGACCTGTACGAAACGGCCCGGGATATGTGGATGAGCATCCGCAGCCAGGACGTGATGGAGCTGCCGGAGGAAAACGCCGACCTCTCTGAGCTGCACGCCTTCCTGCGGGAAGTGGTGCGGGACGGCGGCATGGACGTGACCCCGCTGGAAGAGATCGTGGAGCGGGTGCTGGATGAGGATGCCCTGCGGGCTTCGCCCATCCGGTTCGGCCTTGTCACCGTGGAAAAGCGGGGGTTGAAGCCCCGGGAGCTGACGCTGGAGGATATCCCGGCGGGCAAGGTGAAGGATTACCTGCTGGCCTCTGCCGCCTGTTTCCCCGCCCTGCGGGCAAAGCAGATCGACGGGGTGCAGTTCCTGGATGGCGGATACCGGGACAATATGCCCACCGCGCTGGCCCAGAAGATGGGCGCGGAGGAGCTGGTCTGTGTTGATCTGGAAGGGGTGGGCATCACCCTGCCCAACCGCACCGGCTTGCCCACCACTATGATCCGCAGCTACTGGGAGCTGGGGGACATCCTCCACTTTGACCCCGATACCGCCAGACGGAACATGGAGCTGGGCTACTACGATACCCGCCGCGCCATGGGATACCTGCGGGGCTGCGCCTATGCCGTTTCCACCAGCGCCGAGAGCTGTGAGGATGCCGCCGCTTTTGCGTGGAAATTCCAGCAGGTGCAGAAGACGGTGCGGGAAAAATACCCCGTGACCCTGACAGCGGATGCGGCACTGCTGCTGGCCAACATGAAGGATGCCCAGCTGGCCCCGCTGGAAGCTGCCGCCGAGGACGCGGGCGTGGACCCCACTGTGTTCTATACCACCCGGACACTGGCGGAAGCCTTTTTGGAAAAATGCGACCGGGAGCGCATCGAGAGCTTTGCGCCCCTGTTTGAGGGCAGCGGCAATGCGGCACAGGCCGCACGGGCCGCTCTGCTGCCCAATACGTTCTTACAGGCATTGGTCTGCCGTGCCCTTACCGGGCCGATACTGCCGGAGGTGATCGAGGAATGAAGGTCTATCAGGGACACAGCGCCTCACCGGGCCTTGTGATGGGACAGGTGAGCCGGTTGGAGCGCTGGCACGAAAATTTTTCTGCCGGGCCGTTCAACGCGGAACGGGAACAGCGCCTGCTGGAAAACGCTGTCAGGACAGCCCAGCGTGAGCTGGACGGCATGGCAGACCGCAGCGGCCCCACGGAGCAGGCCATCTTCCTGTTCCAGAGCATGATGCTGGAAGATGAAGGCTTTATGAACGAGGTCAAATTCCAGATCAAGGCGGGCATCAGCGCTGCCGAGGCCATGTACCGTGCGGGCAACCGCTATGCAGAGCAGCTTGCGGCCATGGAGGACAACGCCTACATGCAGCTGCGCAGTGCAGATATTCTGGATGCCGCCCGCCGCGTGGTGAACGTGCTGACCAACCGTCCCCGGGTCTGGCTGGCGCTGGATCACCCGGTGATCCTGGCGGCAGAGATGCTGATGCCCAGCGATCTGTTCAGCGTTCCGGCGGGGATGATCCTGGGCATCATCACTTCGGAGGGCAATAAGCAGAGCCACGCGGCGATCATTGCGCGGGCCATGCACATTCCCTGCGTGGTGCAGGTGGGGCAGGCGTTCCTGAACGACTGTGATGGCCGCACTGTGGTGCTGGATGCCAACAACGGCGAGTGCATCCTGGACCCGGATGCCAACACCCGCCAGCAGGCGGTCAGCCGCATCTGTGAGCTGCAGTGGGAGAGCGAGGAAGCCGCCCGCATCAGCGCCCTGCCCAACCGGACAAAGGATGATGTGCCGTTTGAGCTTCTGGCCAACTGCTACGGGCAGGAGGATATCGAATCGGCGCTGCAGGCAGGTGCTTCCGGCGTGGGCCTGCTGCGCAGCGGCTACATGATGCTGCCGGGCCGCCCGGTGGACGAGCAGGAGCAGTTCGTGTTCTATCAATCCTGCATTGCCGCCGCAAAGGGCGGTGTGGTAACAGTGCGCACCTTTGATTTTGGTGTGGACCGCGCCATGGCCGATATCCATCGGGGGCTGGAATCCTCCAAGCTGGGTCTGCGGGGCATCCGCAGCAGCCTGCGCCAGACCCATCAGTTTGAAACGCAGATCTGCGCCCTGCTCCGGGCGGCAGCCCACGGCCCCCTGCGGGTCATGTTCCCCATGGTGACCAACCTCGAAGATTGGGATGAGGCCATGCGGCTGGTAGCGCACTGCCGCCAATTGCTGCGGGAGCGCGGGGAGGAGTTCGACCCGGACACGCCCTTTGGTGTGATGTTCGGGGTGCCCTCGGCCTGCCTGACGGCAGAGGAATTCGTGGAGCATGGGTGCAATTTCTTCCTCATTGAGACAAACGATTTGACCCAGTACACCCACGCGGTGGACCGGGATATCTCCATTGCCGAGCGCTACTACCGCCCGGCCAGCCACGCAATGAAAAAGCTCATCCGCATGGTGGTGGAGGCTGCCCGGGAGGGCGGGATCCCTGTGACCATCTGCGGCAGCGCGGTGGGCAATCCGGCCAACACCCTGCAATATCTGCAGCTGGGCCTGCGGAGTTTCTCGGTCAGCCCGCAAAACCTCATTGAGGTAAAAAAAGCGCTGATGAACGCGAGAATAAAGTAAACAAAAAGGACGGCTTGTGCCGTCCTTTTTGTTTATACTGATGTGAAAAATACGTTAAGACCGGTTTATTCCAAGTTGCCCGTCAGGGTCATCACGGCGGAGAGCACTGCCAGCGGGGCGGTCTCGCACCGGAGGATGCGGGGGCCGAGGCCGACCGTTTTCACACCGGCATTGGCGGCCATTTCGGCCTCTTCCACGGCAAAGCCGCCCTCGGCACCGGTGATGAGGGCGATCTTCAGCCGCTGGCCATCGGCAGGCTGTGCGTCTGCCAGCAGCTGACGCAGGGGCGCGCCGCCCAGCTCGTAGCAGAAGAGCACGAGGTCGTACCCTTCCAGACTACGGCAGAGCGCGCCGAAGTTGGGCAGGGGCAGGGCGACATCCGGCAGCACGCCCCTGCCGCACTGCTTGGCGGCTTCAAAGGCGATGCGGTTGTAGCGCTCGTTTTTCTGCTCCTCCTTTTTGGGGGCGGCCACGCAGTACCGGCTGAAGAAAGGCACAAAGTGGGTGCAGCCCAGCTCCACGCCGTGGCGGATGACCTGCTCCAGCTTGTCCTGCTTGGGGTAACCCACGAACAGGGTCACTTCCACGCTGGGCTCGGCGGCGCTGGGATAGCCCGGCTCCACGCTGAACTCCACCGTCTCCGGCCCGAAGCCGGTGATGGTGGCGGTGTATTCCACGGCGTTGCCGTCACATAAGATGACAGTGTCCCCCAGCTTGCCCCGCATCACGCGGGAAAGATGATGGGCATCGGCCCCCTGCAGGGTGGCGGTGCCATTGGAGATTTCGGTTGTAAAGTAGCGATGCGGCATAAAAATAAACTCCTGTTTCCCTCATTACCGGCAAAACTGGCCGGTATGCCAAGGGCTCCCCTATTAGGGGAGCTGGCGCGAAGCGCCTGAGAGGTTTAATTCGACTTTTTACAAATAATGCACTCCCAGCCGCGCTTCTCCTTCACTTCTTGCACGGTCAGGCCAGCGGCTTCCAGAGCGGTGATCACCTCGTCCTTGCGGCTGTCGATGATGCCGCTGGCAATAAAGGTGGCATTTTCGCCCATCAGGCCGGGCACGGCGGGGGCAAGGCTGATGATGGCGTTTGCCACGATGTTGGCGGTGATGATGTCATACCTGCCGCTGGCCTTGTCAGACAGGTCGCCCACCAGAACGGTTAGCTTGTCGGCCACGCCGTTCAGGGCGGCATTCTCGCCTGCGGTGCGCACGGCCACGGGGTCGATGTCCACACCCTCGGCACTGCCCGCGCCCAGCTTGAGGGCGGCAATGGCAAGGATGCCGCTGCCGGTGCCGATGTCCAGCACCCGCTCACCGCCCCTGACCCGCTCGTCCAGCGCTTCCAGGCAGAGGCTGGTGGTCTCGTGGCCGCCGGTGCCAAAGGCAAGGCCGGGGTCAAGGATCAGCTTGACGCGGTCGGTGTCGTACTCCTGCCAGGAGGGCACGATGGCCAGCCGTTTGCCAATGTCCATGGGGTGGTAGTATTTGCGCCAGCCGTTCTGCCAGTCCTCCTGCTCCACGCCCTCGGTCTCCACGGTGTAGGCGATGCCTGCCGCTTCCATCCGGGCCTGAATGAGGGCCAGCGTCTCCACGGGGGAAGCGCCCGGCTCCAGATACATGTGGATGATCACGGTATCACGGGGCTTGTCCAGCAGCTCCTGTTCGATCAGATCCACATGGGCGATCTCGGCCACCTGCTGCTCGATGTCGCTGTAATCCTCGATATAGATGCCGCCCTCGGCGATCATGGTGGCAACAGCCTCGGCATTGTCGGCATCGGCCTTGGCCACGGTCAGGCGGATATCTGTCCATTCCATAAAAAAGAACCTCCCTGGGTCTTGTGTTTTCTATTTATAAGTATAGTACCCGATTCCGGCGCGGGATGCAAGCGGTTTGGGGAGAAAGGGCAAAAGAAAAGTTTTTTCAAAATCCTGCTCTGAAATGCGCAATAATTCCAAAAAGTTTTTCACGAAAGATGCGAATTCAAGGATTTTTGGTGCAAAATTGCGAAAACAGGCGCAGACCCTATTTCTTTTTTTCGGAGGATGTGTTAAAATATTGTTACGCAATTATGGACAGCCTGCAACCAGAGGCCTCCATAACAACAACATTCTTTAAGGAGGAATGTGTCTTATGATGAAGTATCTCCAGAAACTGGGCAAAGCTCTGATGCTTCCCGTCGCTGTGCTGCCGATCTGCGGCATCCTGATGGGCCTTGGCTATGCTCTGGCCCCGGGTGTCATGGGTGTCCCCGGTGCTGCAACCTCCGGCGCAGCTTACACTGTTGGCTTCCTGCTGGTCAAGGCAGGCGGCGCTCTGATCGATAACATGGCATGGCTGTTCGCCATTGGTGCCGCTGTTGGTCTGGCTGATGACCACGACGGTACCGCTGGTCTGGCTGGTCTGGTCAGCTACCTGATGATGCAGCAGCTGCTGAGCCCCGGCGTGGTCAGCATGGTGCGCACCCTGGAAGAGGGCACCGCTACCTACATCGCTTTCCAGAAGGTGGCCGGCAACTCTTTCATCGGCATCCTGGCCGCTGTGGTGGGTGCAGCCTGCTACAACAAGTTCAAGAGCACTCAGATGCCTGACTGGCTGGCATTCTTCTCCGGCAAGCGCTTCGTTGCGATTGCTACCGGCCTGATCTCCATCGTTGTTTCTGTCGCTCTGCTGTTCGTCTGGCCCGTCATCTTCGATGCACTGGTCGCCATTGGCAGAGGCATCGCAGGCATGGACGGCATCGGCGCTGGCATCTACGCCTTCCTGAACCGTCTGCTGATCCCCACCGGCCTGCACCACGCTCTGAACAACGTGTTCTGGTTCGACACCATCGGCCTGGGCGACCTGTCCCACTTCTGGGCAGGCGAGACCTCTGCTGACGTGGGCTGGAGCCTGGGTATGTACATGTCCGGCTTCTTCCCCTGCATGATGTTCGGTATCGCCGGTGCTGCACTGGCCATGGTCCGTACCGCCAAGAACAAGAAGGCCGCCATCGGTCTGGTTCTGTCCGCTGCCATCTGCGCCTTCGTCTGCGGCGTTACCGAGCCCTTTGAGTTCGGCTTCATGTTCCTGTGCTTCCCGCTGTACGTTGTGTACTCCGCTCTGTACGGCATCTTCACCATCATCACCTACTACTCCGGTTTCCGTGCTGGCTTCTGCTTCTCCGCAGGTGCTACCGACCTGGTGTTCTCCGCTTCCCTGCCCGCAGCTGCTAAGACCTGGATGATCATTCCTCTGGGCATCGCTGCATTCGTGGTGTTCTACTTCGTGTTCTACTTCGCCATCACCAAGTTCGATCTGAAGACCCCCGGCCGTGAGGACGAGGATGCCGAAGAGGCTGAGAAGAAGGTCGTTCTGGCCAACAACAACTACACTGAGGTTGCTGCTGGCGTGCTGAAGGCCATCGGCGGCAAGGAGAACGTCTCCAGCGTGGACTACTGCGCTACCCGCCTGCGCTTCACCATCAAGGACTACACCGCTGTGGATGAGAAGGCTGTGAAGGCTGCCGGTGCTGCCGGTGTCATCCGCCCCGACAAGACCACCTGCCAGGTCATCATCGGCACCAAGGTGCAGTTCGTGTATGATGAGCTGAAGAAGATGCTGTAAGCATCCTTCTGAACACGCTTTTGCGCGGAAGGCTGGTTGCTTCCGCATCCATTCCCAAACTGTAAAAATGCCGCCGAGGGCGGGCGTTTACGCCCCGCTTTCGGCGGCATTTTGTTTTGTTCACAAACCGGCTACCCTTTTGGCCGGAAAATATGCTATACTGACAACGACAAAGCAAAATAACAGGAGGTTCCCCATTATGAAGATCATTCGTGCAAAGGATTACAAGGATATGTCCCGCAAGGCTGCCAACATCATCTCCGCACAGGTCATTATGAAGCCCAACTGCGTGCTGGGTCTGGCGACCGGCGGCACCCCTGTTGGCGCATACGCTCAGCTGGTGGACTGGTACAACAAGGGCGACCTGGATTTCTCTGAGGTCACCACCGTCAATCTGGACGAGTACCGCGGCCTGCCCAAGGAGCACCCCGAAAGCTATTGGAGCTTTATGCACAAGAACCTGTTTGACAAGGTCAACATCCGCCCCGAGGCCATCCACCTGCCCGACGGCACCAACCCCGATGCTGCGGATGCCTGCAAAAAGTACAACGAGATCATCCACAGCGTGGGCGGCATCGACCTGCAGCTGCTGGGCCTTGGCCCCAACGGTCACATCGGCTTCAACGAGCCGGGCGAGGCCTTTGAGCTGGAGACCCACTGCGTGAATCTGACCCCTGCCACCATCGAGGCCAACAAGCGCTTCTTTGACGGCAACGAGGATCTGGTGCCCAAGCAGGCCTACACCATGGGCATCAAGACCATCATGCAGGCCCGCAAGGTGCTGGTGGTGGCCAACGGTCTGGCAAAGGCCAAGGCAGTCAAGGCGGTCGTCTCCGGCCCTGTGACCCCCGAGTGCCCGGGCTCCATCCTGCAGATGCACCCCGACTGCATCCTTGTGGCCGATGAGGAAGCACTGAGCCTGCTGTAATGAAACCTCTCCGTCATTGCTGCGCAATGCCACCTCCCCTAATGAGGGGAGGCCTTGGCAGCCGATTTCAGTGAATCTTTTTGCCAAAGGCTCCCCTACAAGGGGAGCTGGCGGGCGCAAGCCCGACTGAGAGGTTGCACGAAGGAAAGCGTGAGAATAAGAATATGATCATCAAAAATGCTCTGATTTATACCCCCCGCCACACCTTTGAGGAGGGGAGCCTGACCATCCGGGAGGGGCGCATCGTGCCCTTTGCACAGCCGGAGGAAGGCGAGGAGATCGTGGATGCAAAGGGCGCTTATGCTCTGCCGGGCCTGGTGGATATCCACTTCCACGGTGCCATGGGCAAGGATTTCTGTGACGGCAATGAAGAAGCCATCCAGACCCTGGCCGATTTTGAGGCCGGTAAGGGCGTGCTGGCCATCTGCCCTGCCACTATGACTTTCTCAGAAGAGATCCTGAACGGTGTGATGGATGCTGCCGCCGCCCATCAAAACGGCAGAGGCGCAGACCTTGTGGGCATCAACATGGAGGGGCCCTTCATCAGCCCCAACAAGGTGGGTGCCCAGAACCCGGAGTATCTCCACAAGGCGGATGTTGCAATGTTCCGCCGCCTGCAGAAGCGGGCAAACGGCCTGATCAAGCTGGTGGATATCGCCCCGGAGGAGCCGGGTGCGCTGGAGTTCATTGCCGCCTGCCATGACGAGGTGCGCATCTCCATTGCCCACACCTGCACCAGCTACGACACCGCCAACGCCGCCTTTGACGCAGGCGCGACCCACATGACCCACCTGTACAACGCCATGCCCGGCATCACCCACCGGGAGCCCGGCCCCATCATTGCGGCGCTGGAACGGGGCGCGGAGGTGGAGCTCATCACCGACAACGTTCACATCCACCCGGCCATGGTGCGGTTCACCTTCAACACCTTCGGGGATGACCATGTCATCCTGATCGCCGACAGCATGATGGCCTGCGGCCTGCCCGACGGCCAGTACAGTCTGGGCGGTCAGGCGGTCACGGTCAGCGGCCCCCGTGCCACCCTGACCGAGCACCCCGGCACCATTGCGGGCAGTGCCACCTGCCTGTACGACTGCATGAAGCGTGCCGTGCTGGAGATGAACGTCCCGCTGGAAAGCGCTGTCCGCGCCGCCAGTGAAAACCCCGCCAAGAGCATTGGCATCGACAATGATTACGGCAGTCTGGCTGCAGGCCGCTACGGCAATGTGATCCTGGCAGACAAGGAGTTGAACATCCAGGCTGTCTACCAGAAAGGAACCCGTATCGTATGAACCCCGAGAACCTGACCTGGCGGCTGCTGACCGCCGAAGAGCTGACGAACGTTTACCTGAACGAGATGCGCCGGGATTTTCCTGCCGGAGAGCTGAAGCCCCTGAGCATGATCCTGAACAGCGAGGCCGCCGGTACCGCCCACACTTGGGGCGTGTACGAGGACGACGCGCTGGTGGCGTATCTGTTGATGGTGCGGCCCGTGGGCTGTGAGGTGAGCCAGCTGGATTACTTTGCCGTTCTGCCCCAATACCGGGCCGGCGGCATCGGAGCCGCTCTGCTGGCCGCCCTGCCTGACCACGAGAAGGGCGCGCAGGCCATCCTCATTGAAGCGGAGTGCCCCGAAAAAGCCGAGGACGAGGCCATGGCTGTGCGCCGCCTGGGCTTTTACGCCCGGTGCGGGGCCAAGGACACCGGCTGGACAGAGCATCTCTTTGATGCCTGGTTCCGGGTGCTGGTGCTCCCCTGCTGCGGCGGAAAGGTGCGCAGCCCCGAGGAGGCCGTGCGGCAGCTGGCAGACTGCTACCGCCGCACCATGGGCGAACCCCAGTGGCGCAGGAACGTCACCTTCTACCGCCCCGATGGCGTGGAGGTGCAGTTCTGAGAGGTTGAATTCTGTCCCTTGACAGTCTGGGTAAATATGGTACTATGGTGATAGGAATAAACCAGATCTGAGATGGGAGGAATTTCTGATGCGTAACGTTTTTTCCCGCCGTGATTTTCTGAAAGCATCTGCCGCCGCTGTGCTGGCCGCTTCTGCCGCTGGTGTCCTCACCGGCTGCGATGGGGGCGGCAGCGAGATCCCGTCCGCAACCATCGGGCTGGGTGAGTTTGAAGTGACCATGACCGGCAACATGACCGTCACTGGTGATGAGGTCGTGGGCAATGAGAACGCCAACGGCTACCTCTGCAAACCCAATGTGCGGATTCGGTACAATGGTGCAGCCAGCGAGATCAAATACAATTTTGCCGGTGTCTTTGCGGCAAAAATTGATAAGACCGCGCTGGAACTGACCAATGGAAAAGAGGAAATCTCCTCTAAACTGACAAAGACTTATGTGCCGCAGTTCCGTGCAAAGGCCAGTGGGTACGGTTCTTTTAAGCAGGGCGTACCCTTCAAGCTGTATGTGACCCTGCAAGGCAGGACAGCTGAGTTTGCTCTGACGAGTGACGGCAAAGTGACAGTCTCCGCTGTCGATAAAGTCTAATATCCCCCCCAAAGAGCCCGAGGTGCACCCGCACCCCGGGCTTTTTTGCGCCCAAATTTTACATTGGGGCAAAAACATGTCCAAACAATTTACCACGATTTTTCCCGCTTGTGGTCGAAGCGGCTTACCGACTGGGATACAATAGTACCGTACCCAAGGAGAACACGAAAACAAGAGCCGGGAGCGGAAAACCCGGATGTTTGGAGGACAAATATTATGAAAAAGATCACGCGTCGTTCGTTTCTCACTGTCTGCGGTGCTGCTGCTGCCGCTGCTGCCCTGACCGCCTGCGGCGGTTCTGCTTCCTCTGCTGCAGCTTCTTCTACCTCTGCCGCTGCATCTTCCACCGCTGCTGCCCTGTCCGGCAACGTTGCTGCCGGTGGTTCCACCTCCATGAAGAACGTCATCGCTGCCCTGACCGAAGGTTTTGCTGAGGTTGAGCCGGGTGTCACCGTCAGCTACGACCCCACCGGTTCCGGCGCAGGCATCACCGGTGCTGCCGATAAGACCCTGGACATCGGCCTGTCCTCTCGTGCCCTGAAGGACGACGAGAAGGCTGACGTGGATGGCACCACCATCGCTCTGGACGGCATCGCCATCATCGTCAACAATGCAAGCAAGGTGGAGGATCTGACCGTTGACCAGCTCAAGCAGATGTTCACCGGCGAGATCACCAACTGGTCTGAGGTTGGCGGCGACGACGGCGAGATCGTTCTGATCGGCCGTGAGGCTGGCTCCGGCACCCGTGATGGCTTTGAGAGCATCGTGGATGTCAAGGACAGCTGCAAGTACGCGCAGGAGCTGACCGCTACCGGTGCTGTCATCAGCGCTGTGGAGGCCAACCCTCTGGCCATCGGCTACGCTTCCCTGTCCGCTGTGGGCGACACCGTGAAGATGGTCACCGTTGGCGGCGTGGAGTGCAGCGAGGAGACCGTCAAGGACGGCAGCTACGAGGTGCAGCGTCCCTTCGTGTTCGTCACCAACAAGTCTGTCACCCTGTCTGAGCAGGCACAGGCCTTCTTCGACTTTGCCACCAGTGCCGATGCTGCTGACCTGATCCGAACTGCCGGTGCGGTTCCTGTGAATGAGTAATTGCGGAAAGCAATGATGCTATGAACAACAAAAAGATTTCTCTCCCCAGAACTCCTGCTGCGTGGCTGGAAGCGGTGATGAACTTCATCTTCTTCCTCTGCGGCATCCTGGCGGTGGGCTGTGTGCTCCTGATCTCAGTGTACATGGTCCTCTCCGGTGTGCCTGCCATCCAGAAGATCGGGCTGTTCCGGTTCCTGTTCGGCACCCGGTGGGCTTCCACCGCCGCCGACCCGGCCTACGGCATCCTGCCCTTCATCCTGTCCAGCGTTTACGGCACGCTGGGTGCCGCCGTGATCGGTGTGCCCATTGGCCTGCTGACGGCGGTGTTCCTCTCCAAAGCCGCAGGCCCGAAGGTGCGCACCGTGGTCGTGACCGCCATTGAGCTGCTGAGCGGCATCCCCAGCGTGGTGTTCGGCCTGCTGGGTATGCAGGTGCTGGTGCCCGCCGTGGCCAGGACCTTTGGCAAGGCCTCCGGTGCCTGCCTGCTGAGCGCCATCGTGGTGCTGGCGGTGATGATCCTGCCCAGCATCGTGTCGGTGTCGGTCACAGCGCTCAACGCTGTGCCGCCGGAGTATGAGCAGGGCAGCCTGGCTCTGGGCGCAACGGATGCCGAGACCTGGTTCAAGGTCAGCGTCCCTGCTGCCCGGAGCGGCATTGCCGCCGGTATCGTGCTGGGCATCGGCCGCGCCATCGGCGAGGCCATGGCCGTGATGATGGTGGCCGGCAACAGCCCCAACATGCCGGACAGCCTGTTCCGCAGCGTCACCTTCCTGACCACTGCCATTGCCAAGGAGATGAGCTACGCCAGCGGCCTGCAGAAACAGGCGCTGTTCAGCATTGCGCTGGTGCTGTTCGTCTTTATCATGGGCATCAATATCCTGCTCAATGTGGTGCTGAAGGGAGGAAAGCGCGATGAATAACAGTGCTTCTGCCTCCCGCCGCACCTGGAACCGCGTGATGAACGCTCTGGTCTGGGCCTCGGCTGTGCTGGTCATCGTACTGGTGGCGGGCATTCTGGGCATGGTGCTGGTGCGGGGCATCCCGCACATCAGCTGGAAATTCCTGACCACCACCGCCAGTGTGCTGAAGGGCACAGACGGCATCCTGCCTGCGATCCTCAACACGCTGTATGTCATCCTGCTGACGCTTCTGATCGTACTGCCGCTGGGTGTGGGCGCGGCCGTTTACCTGACCGAGTACGCCCGGAACCGCAAGGTCATTTCGGTGATCGAGTTCACCAACGAGACGCTGGCGGGCATCCCCAGTATCATTTACGGTCTGGTGGGGATGCTGGTGTTCGCCCAGACGCTGGGCTTCCAGACCTGCCTGCTCTCCGGCAGCCTGACACTGGTGATCATGAACCTGCCCACCATCATCCGCACCACCCAGGAATCCCTGAAAACGGTGCCCCAGGGCTACCGTGAGGGCGCGCTGGGTCTGGGCGCGGGCAAGTGGCACATCATCCGCACCATCGTGCTGCCCTGCAGCATCGACGGCATCGTGACCGGCTGCATCCTGGCTGTGGGCCGCATCGTGGGCGAAAGCGCCGCACTGCTCTTCACCGCCGGTGCCGCCGAGGTCATTGCCAACGGCGTGCTCAAGGCCTACACCTCCAACGGTGCCACCCTGTCGGTGCTGCTCTATCTCCGTGCCTTTGAGGACGGCGATTTCGACTCCGCCTGGGCCATCGGTGCAGTGCTGCTGGTGCTGGTGCTTGCCATCAATCTGGCAGCCCGGCTTGCCAAAACCAAACTGAAACAGAAGCAGTAAATAACTCCCTCCGTCATCGCTGCGCGATGCCACCTCCCTCACGGAGGGAGGCTTATCCTGCCCGCAACGCAAAAGGCTCCCTCTCAGAGGGAGCTGGCGCGGCATAGCCGCGACTGAGGGAGTCAATATAAGAGGAAAACTATGGAAAACGTATCACCCATTATCACAGCCAGAAACCTGAACCTCTGGTACGGGGATTTCAAGGCGCTGAAAGATATTTCGCTGGACATGGGCGAGCGGGAGATCACGGCCCTTATCGGCCCCTCCGGCTGCGGCAAGTCCACCTTCCTGAAGACCCTGAACCGGATGAACGACCTTGTGCCCGGGATCCGCATCGAGGGCGATGTCCGCCTGAAAGGGCAGGATATCTTTGCCCGCGAGATGCAGCCCACTGAGCTGCGCCGCCGGGTGGGCATGGTGTTCCAGAAGGCCAACCCCTTCCCCATGAGCATCTACGATAACATCACCTACGGCCCCAGGCTGCACGGTGTGCACAACAAGGCAGAGCTGGACGAGCTGGTGGAAAGCTCCCTGCAGGGTGCCGCCCTCTGGAACGAGGTCAAGGACCGCCTGAAAAAGAGCGCTCTGGGCCTTTCCGGCGGCCAGCAGCAGCGCCTGTGCATTGCCCGCGCCCTGGCTGTCAAGCCCGAAGTCCTGCTGATGGATGAGCCCACCAGCGCCCTGGACCCCGGCTCCACCATGAAGGTGGAGGAGCTGATGAGCGAGCTGAAAAAGAACTACACTGTGGTCATCGTGACCCATAACATGCAGCAGGCAGCCCGTATCAGCGACCGCACCGCCTTCTTCCTGCTGGGCGAGTTGGTGGAAACCGGCCCAACGGCGCAGATCTTCAGCACCCCGCAGGATAAGCGCACCGAGGATTACATTTCGGGCCGGTTCGGCTAAGGAGAAAAACGCAATGAGCAACCGTACACAATACGAAAACGACCTTGCCGCCCTGAAAACGGCCCTGGCCGAGATGGGTCAGAACGCTGCCGATGCCGTGGAAGCTGCAATGGAAGCCCTCTGCACCGCCGATGCCGAGGCTGCCGCCGCCGTGGCGCAGGGCGATGGCCGCATCAACAACATGGAGCGGGACATTGAGCACCGCTGCATGACCCTGCTGCTCCGCCAGCAGCCGGTGGCAGGCGACCTGCGCCGCATCTCCACCACCATGAAGGTGGTCACGGATGTGGAGCGCATCGGCGACCATGCCTCCGATATCGCGGAGATCATCCCCCATCTGGTCACTGTCCGCAAGGAGGGTGACCCTGCTGTGAGCCAGGCCATCAAGATGGGCCAGAAGGCGCACAAGATGATCCTGGATGCCCTGAATGCCCTGACCTCTGAGAATGAGCAGGCCGCCCTCAGGGTCATTGCCGCCGACGATGAGGTGGACTACGATTTCAACGCCATCAAGCATACGCTGGCGCAGGAGATCGCCGCCGACCCCGGCAAGGTGGATGCCGCCCTGGATCTGCTCATGGTCATCAAGTACCTGGAACGCATCGGCGACCACGCCGTGAACCTGGCCGAGTGGGTGGAGTTCGTCCGCAGCGGGCGTTATCATAACGAAAATATGTTCTGATCTTTTGTTTCCGTTCTCCTGTTCTCCTGAAAAAGAGCTGCCGCATCCCCTGCGGCGGCTCTTTTGAGTTGCCCTCTCAGCCTCGCTCCGCTCGCCAGCTCCCCCAAAGGGGGAGCCAACGCATCAAAGCAATAGACTGCTGCAAATATGCAGAATGTTGACCCGAAGCCGCAATTGCCTCTCCCTTCGGGAGAGGTGGCCTTGCGCCAGCAAGGACGGAGAGGGTGTTTTACCAAAAAAATTTGAGCTTTCTGCAATTATTTCTGTGCCCCGCCCGTATTATAGGCAGAAAGGCTTCCCCAGAAAGCCTGATGAACTGGCTGCGGCGGGTGTCCGGCATCCCCCTGTCCCCGCCCGCCGCTGCCGCAACGGAGGGTTTTACGCTATGGTACAGACCAAGAATTTCCCGCTGGAAACGCGCGGCGAGGCGGTCAGCCGCGAAGCGCTGGTCCAGGCGGCATTACAGGAGATCACCCAGAATTACCGCGAAGCAAGCCTTTCCAATGTGGCCCGCAGCTACGGCGTTTCGCTGGCGTATGTCAGCGAGTGCGTCCGGGCCCAGACCGGAAAGACCTATAAGGAGCTGCTGCAGAAGCACCGGATGGAGACCGCCGCCCGCCTGCTGCGCCGCAGTGACCTGAACATCCAGCAGATCATCACCCAGGTGGGCTACGAGAACACCAGCTACTTCTACCGCCTGTTCCATGAGCGGTATGGCCAGAGCCCCCGGGAGTACCGCCGGGCACGCAGCCAGCGCACATAAGCGCATCCGTGAACGACCCTCTCCGCCTTTGCAGCAGGCTTTGACGGAGAGGGCCGTTTTGTGTTATATTAAAGCAGAACGATCAGGGCGGGCAGCGGCCTGCCGGAAGAGAGGTTGGATGAAGATGTTTCGTGGAGCAAGACGTGCAGATCTGGATGCGATCCTGAAAATTTATGCCCGCGCCCGGCAGGCGATGGCGGATTCCGGCAACCCCACCCAGTGGGGAGATCATTTCCCGCCGCAGGAGCTGCTGGAAGAGGACATTGATTCCAACCGGCTCTTCCTCTACCTTGTCAACGGCGAGCTGGAGGGCGTGTTTGCCTTTATCCTTGGCCCGGACCCTACCTATGCCCGGATCGAGGATGGCAAGTGGCTGAACGATACCCTGCCCTACGGCACCATCCACCGGCTGGCTTCGGCGGGCAGGCACCCCGGCGTTGCCGCCGCTGTGATCACCTGGTGTCTGGAGCACTGCGAGAGCCTGCGGGCCGACACCCACGCCGACAACAAGATCATGCAGCACCTGCTGGAAGAAAACGGCTTTACCAAGTGCGGCATCATCCATGTGGAGGATGGCACGCCCCGCATTGCCTACCAGAAAATGTCCCTTACCCTGCCTTTGCGCCGGGATTGAACCGCAAAAATGCGCCGCCCCACCGGAAACGATGGAGCGGCGCTGTTTTTATATCGGTTTGTCAAGAGCTCTCCCTTTGGGGGCAACGACGACGACCGCCGCCAGTGGCGGATTGAGGGAGGAGTTGTTGGGGCAGTGGCCAGCAAGGTGCGAGTGCAATTGCACGAAGCAGCTGCTGGGAGCCACAACCTGGGCTGTCGAGCAAAGCGAGACTGAGAGGGTGAGCCCGCTTTCAGGAAATCGGATCTGTCATCTGACTTTCAAGCGTGGGTTCGACCACCGCATCCTCTTCCGGCGTGGGCTGGAAATACTTCTCGTACAGCTCCATGCCGATGCGGTAGCCCTGCCACACGATGACCGCCGTGCCTGCACCGGCCACGCCGATGATGGCGGCAGTGCCCAGAATGCTGGGCTCACTCTCGATGGTGGCATCCCGGTACTGGGCCTCCACGGTCACGGTGCTGCCCTTGGCCACGGTGCCTGCCGGGATGGTAAAGCTCTCCTCGTTGTAGGCGACCGCCGGGTTGCCCAGCAGGCTGGCTTCATCTATGGCCCACAGGTCGAACACCATGCCCTCGGGCACGGCGCTCTGGTTCAGCGTCACCTTGACCTCGGCATCCACCGGCACGCGGGCGCTGGTCATGGCTTCGCCGCCGTTGTAGGTGAACGTGCCGCCCTTCACCGTCAGGGTGTAGGTGGGGGCTTCGGGTTCGGGCTCGGGCTTGGGTTCGGGCTTCGGGTCGGGAACAACGATTTTGGTCGAGTTCAACTCCACATCGCTGTCGGGCATCTCAAAGCGTACCACTTTTTTGTTGGTTTCACCGTTCGGGTAAATGCTGTGGAATGCCTTGCCGATTTCCTGACCGTTGATATTTGTAATATCTGCATCCGCTTCTACGGTGAGGACGGTGCCTGCATAAGAATACAGATCCCATGCGGAGCCCTGCACCAAATTATCGGTGGTCTCATCGTAAGTAAGAGGAAGCGTGTCGTTTACCTTCAAGATAGCTCCATCTTTTACGGTAACAGAGCGATAATTTCCACTCAGCCCGATTCCAATGGGGAGAATGCTGTCTTTTCCGTTGAATGCACCGCCGGTTATCGTTCCGTCATTATAAAGCAAACCGGCCGCAAATGTGCCGCCCTCAATTTTATGCGTTTTAGTGGGATCGCCATTGGGCAAACCATTTGCGGCCAGAGTGTTGAAAACACCGTCCTCGATGGTGCTGCCCTCATTGATGATGCCGCATTTCACTGCATCCAACTGGCCGGTTTTATGGACTGGGTCTGTATAACGGAAGTTGTAGGTTTTTTCGCCGGTCAGATACAGTGTGCCATGGCTCATGCCATCGGATGCTTTATTAACATACCAGCCGTCACCATAATAATTATAATAATTGTTATCGGGCGCAAAAGGAGCATTGCCTATAACCGGTGTGCCATCACTGTCCATGATAAGGGGCAAATCATGGGAAGCCTGGTTCAGTATGATATCCGCTTCCGGATTAAAAGCACTCATAGAATTAAGAGATTTTATATTGATGCACACGGTGTTTTTGTTGGAAGAATCCGGATATACGCTTTCCAATAAAATGCGGTTGATATCAAGGATGGGTTTACTGGCGGTAATGGTATTATTCCCGGTCTGGACTGCATAAAGTTTGTTGCCCCAGTCGCCGGACGCAAGACCATTGACTGCTGTAATAGAACCGGTTCCGTTCAGGGTGACTTTTTTGAATGTATCCGTGCCTGCACCTTCAACGGTGGGCTTGTTTTTGAACGCGCCGCCGGTCAGCGTTGCACCGGATTCAACCACCAAATGGACATCCGGGTTCAGGGGGCGCAGTGCGTTTTCCTCACCGGAGAAATCATAACTGCCGCTTTCCAGCGTCAGCGTGTTATTGCTCGCATCAAACTTCCAGCCGTTGCCGCTGTAATCCTGGGTGCCGCCCTTGGTGCCAACGGGGTAGCCGTCTTTATCGATCACCAGCCGGGTCAGCATGCTCAGGGTAACGGTGTCCGCAGTGGCGGGTGGTGCGGTGAAAGTGACAGAAAAATAACCTTTACCATCATCGTAATATCTTGCACTTGGTGCCCAATCTTCTAACAAACAATGTGTGTCGTTTGAGTCCCCGAATGTAACATCAATAGGAAATAATATTGCTTGACTGTTTTTAAGAAAAATATAGATGGTGATGCTGGTATTATGGTTGGAATTGGGAATGACATAACCGCTGTTGCCGAAATAACTGATTTCTGTATCGAAACTCTCATAGCTACCATTCTGCTGGGAATTCACTTTCAAGGTATAGCCGTCAGCGACTTGGCCATCCTCTGGTTTTTTATGAAAAATGCCGCCCTTTATGGTGCCAGTGTTGGTAACGGTAGAACTAAACATGCCGCCGGTAATTGTACCATGATTTATAACGGGCATTGAGTAAACGCCACTCGTTATAGTGCCATCATTGGTAATACTGGAACCGGGATTTTCGGCGTTCCAAAATTTACCATTTACAATCTCTGCGTTTTTCCTTATGATGGCAGAACATAAAATACTCTTTGGATCCAGACGGATGTTTCCGCACTCTTTCAAATCATAGGTAGTAGGGTTTTCGGGGGCGATGGTCAAAACTTTAGCCGTAGCATCATAGCTCCAGTCCTTACCGGTATAAATTTCGTGCCCATCAGAATTGGTTGTAGGAGTTATATCATCGAGAACCGGATAACCAGACTGAATTTGTAAAGGTTTCAAGTTGGAGCCGCCTTCCTCCGCCCACGCTGTGATTGCCGACACAGGCAGGAGCGTTACCGCCATGCACAGCGCCACCAGAAGGCTGATAAGTCGTTTCTTCATAGGGGGTCCCTCACTTTCTTTGGGCCGGAAGTGGAGCTCCGGCAAAAATGGATGCTCTTACTTCCTTAAATACACGCCGCGCGGAATCCTTTCACCCTTTTTCAAAAAAATTTGAAAAAAAAAAAAAGAAAAACCAGAATGCTGAGGTGGCGGCATCTCCTGACGATTGTGACCGAGCGCTCCCGGATACTTCTGATGAAGTATGCGGGGGCGTTTTTTCGTGGAACTTGGGGCTTGTGGAGCGAAAAACGGCAGTCTGACAGTGGTGGATATCCCTTGACAAATCGTTTAAAATTGACTATACTACAAATAGAAAAGGTGCTGACGAGCAATGTTTGGTCAGCTTCCCGTTTCTAGTGGATCAAAAAAGATTGACCGTTTGAGTTGGGGAACTGTGGCGGTCAATCTTCTTTGTTTTTATCGCTCTTCTCGTGAGAAATCTTCCAGCCAGCATCAAATGCGGCTTTCGCAACGGTGACAAGCAGAGCCAGCAGGCTGATTGAGCGCTCCCGGATACTTCTGATGAAGTATGCGGGGGCGTTTTTTCGTGGAACTGGGGGCTTGTGGAGCGGGGGCAATCGTTCTATAATACAAGCTGTGAAATGGATCACAAAAGGGGTGGAACGTATGGACAAAAAACTGAACGATGCCGTGGCGGCGCTGCGGCCCCAGATGGTGGCGGCGCTCCAGCGGCTGGTGCGCAGGCGCAGTGTGGAGGCCGACCCGCTGCCGGGCAAGCCCTTTGGCGAGGAGGTGGATGCCTGCTTTGCCGAGGCGCTGACCCTCTGCCATGAGCTGGGCTTTGAGACCACCGACATGGATCGGTACATCGGCTGGTGCGAGATCGGCACCGGGGACGAGATGGTGGCGGTGCTGGGGCATCTGGACGTGGTGCCCGAGGGCGAGGGCTGGCATCACCCGCCCTACGCCGCCGAGATCGAGGGCGGCAGGCTGTATGGCCGGGGTTCCATTGACGACAAAGGCCCGGTGGTGGCCAGCCTGTTCGCGCTGAAGGCCATCCGGGATCTGGGCATCCCGCTCAACCGCCGTGTCCGGCTGCTGTTCGGCCTGAACGAGGAGACCAACGACCGGGACGTGCTGTACTACAAGGCCCACGGCGGGGAGATCCCGGTGCTGGGCTTCACCCCGGACGGCGAGTATCCGCTGATCAACGGCGAAAAGGGCATCCTGAACGAGAGCTATGCTGTTCAGCTGCACCAGACCGGGGCCTGGCAGCTGAACAGGGTGCAGGGCGGCGTGGCCGGCAATGTGGTGCCGGACTACGCCTGCGCTGTGCTGACTGCCCCGGCGGGGGCCGCCCTGCCGGAGGCAGAGCACATCACCGTGACAGCCGTCCCCGGCGGCTATCAGGTGGAAGCGGTGGGCGTTTCGGCCCACGGCAGCCACCCGGAGCAGGGCGAAAACGCCATTGGGCGGCTGGTGTGCTACCTTGACCGGCTGCCGCTGGAGGGGGATGCAAAACAGGCCGTGCACTTTCTGGCCGAGAAGCTGGGCACCGACCCCTACGGTGAGCGTCTGCTGGGCCACCGGCTGGAGGATGCGCTCTCCGGCCCCATGAGCTGCAACTGGGGGCTGATCGAGGGCGACGCGCAGCATCTGTGGGTCAAGCTGAACTACCGCTATCCCGTGACCATGGAACGGGCAGACTGCCAGCCCGCTGTGCAGGCCGCCTTTGAGGCCGCAGGCTGGGCGCTGGATGCGCAGGTGCACAAGGAAAAGCTCTACTACCCTGCCGAGACCCCGCTGGTCAGCGCCCTGCTGGAGGTTTACCGGGATGCCACCGGCGACAATGCCCCGCCCAAGTGCATCGGCGGCGGCACCTACGCCAAGATGCTGCCCAATGTGGTGGCCTTTGGCCCCCTGTTCGCGGGCGACCCGGTCACAGAGCATCAGCCCGATGAATGCATCGATCTGGAACGTCTGGTGCAGAACGCCCAGATCATCGCAAACGCCATTGTCAAGCTGGCAAACCTGCCGCTGGAATAAGAAGGAGGACGGGACTATGAAAATCACGCAGGTGCGGCTGGGCCGCATTTCTACCCCGCTGCGGGTGCCGTTCAAAACGGCACTGCGCACTGTGAACAGCGTTGAGGATGTTATCGTGGAGCTCCACACCGATACCGGTGCGGTGGGCTACGGCGAAGCACCCCCGACCGGTGTTATCACCGGCGACACCACCGGGGCCATCCTCGGTGCCATTCGGGATCATATCGCCCCTGCCCTGCTGGGCCGCGACCTCGATGAGTTCGAGGATCTGACCGCCGCCGTGCAGAAGGCGCTTGTCCACAATACCAGCGCCAAGGCCGCTGTGGACATGGCCCTGTGGGATCTGCTGGGCCAGAAGTACAGCGCCCCTGTCTACCGGATGCTGGGCGGTGCCCGCAGGAACATCGTGACCGATATCACCATCAGCGTCAACCCGCCGGAGGAGATGGCCCGGGATGCCCGCACCGCCGTCCAGCGCGGCTACGACTGCCTGAAGGTCAAGGTTGGTATCGACCCTGAGCTGGATGTGGCCCGCCTTGCCGCGGTGCGGCAGGCCGTGGGCCGGGACATCAGGCTCCGCATCGATGCCAACCAGGCCTGGAACGCCAAGCAGGCGGTCCGCATCCTGAACCAGATGCAGGAGAAGGGGCTGGACATTGAGTTCGTGGAGCAGCCCGTGCCCGCCGCAGACCTTGAGGGGATGCAATATATCACCCGCCATGCCGATGTGCCCGTGCTGGCCGACGAGAGCGTGTTCAGCCCGGCAGATGCCCTGCGGATCATGCAGACCGGCGCGGCCGACCTGGTGAACATCAAGCTGATGAAGTGCGGCGGCATCACCAATGCCATGCGCATTGCCGCCGCCGCTGAGGTGTATGGCGTGGAGTGCATGATCGGCTGTATGCTGGAAGCAAAGATCTCCGTCAACGCCGCCGTGGAGCTGGCCTGCGCCAAAAAGATCATCACCAAGATCGACCTCGACGGCCCGGTGCTCTGCAGCGAGGACCACATCCTCGGCGGTGCTGTGTTTGACGAAAAGAACATCACCGTCTCCGACGCGCCCGGCATGGGCATTCAGGGCTTTGTACCCGGCAAGGTGTCCTATCTCGACTAAAACAGGAACAGACCGCATCCCGAAACCCACGGGGTGCGGTCTGTTTTTGTAAAATTGTATTTTGTATGCGGACAGTGAAAAAAGTTCGTGTCCGTATGCCTTGAAGTGAAAAACCAAAAAAGCGGGGAAAATCTTTGACTTTTCGGCCTGCAGGGCGTATAATCGTACTTGTTCCGTGTAGAGGAATGGGAAAACTGTGCGCAGTGGGCGCACAATCTGGATAGGGGAGTAGAAAAGTTATGAAAACGTTGAAAGCGGCTGCGGCAAGGTACAACGACACCAGCCTGATCCTGCGCATCGTCATCGGCCTTGTGGTCGGTGCGGTGCTGGCACTGGCGGTGCCCGGTGCGGGCTGGGTGGAAGAGTTCGGCAGCCTGTTCGTGGGTGCCCTGAAGGGCATTGCCCCGGTGCTGGTGTTCGTTATCGTGGCCAGTGCGCTGGCGCAGGGCACGTCCAGGCTGGACCGGCGCTTTGGCACGGTCATCTGGCTGTACATGCTCACCACCTTCCTGGCCGCCGCCATTGCGGTGGTGACCAGCTTCCTGTTCCCTCAGACCGTCGTTCTGGCTGAGGCGGCAGAATCCGAGGTGGTGCCCCAGGGTCTGGGCGAGGTGATGAACACCCTGCTCACCAACTTTGTGGCAAACCCCGTCAGCGCCCTGCTGAACGGCAATTACATCGGCATTCTGTTCTGGGCCTGCCTGTTCGGTCTGGCCATGAAGAAGTACGGCGCGGACAGCACCAAGCTGTTCCTGGCGAACACAGCGGATGCAGTCTCCCAGATCGTCCGCTGGATCATCAATCTGGCACCCTTCGGCATCATGGGCCTTGTGTACACCAACGTGTCCAGCAACGGCCTGTCCATCTTTACCCAGTACGGCAGGCTGCTGCTCCTGCTGGTGGGCACCATGCTCTTTATGGCACTGGTCGTCTCACCCTTTATCATCTTTGTGTATCTGCACTGCAACCCGTATCCGCTGGTGTTCCGCTGCCTGCGTGAATCCGGCCTGACCGCCTTCTTCACCCGCAGCTCTGCCGCCAACATCCCGGTCAATATGGATCTGTGCGAAAAGCTGGGGCTGGATAAGGATATGTATTCCGTCTCCATCCCCCTGGGCGCTACCATCAATATGGATGGTGCTGCCATCACCATTACCATTATGACGCTGGCTGCGGCCAATACGCTGGGCATTCAGGTGTCCTTGCCCGCCGCCATCCTTCTTTCGGTGATGAGTGCTCTGGGTGCCTGCGGTGCTTCCGGCGTGGCTGGCGGCTCCCTGCTGCTGATCCCCATGGCCTGCTCCCTGTTTGGCATCTCCAATGATATCGCCATGCAGATGGTCGGTGTCGGCTTTATCATTGGCGTGGTGCAGGATTCCGTGGAAACTGCCCTGAACTCCGCCGGTGACGTGGAATTTGCCGCCACTGCGGAATATCACCAGTGGCGCAGGGAGGGCAAGCCCCTGCCGGCGTTCCTGTGCAAGTGATGCAAAACTGAAATGGCTTTTCAAAGGCTGCTGTGCTGCTGGCACGGCGGCCTTTTTGTTTGGAACTTTTTTCTGGGCATTTTGCACAGGAAAGCCCTCGCCCTGTTGGAAATTGACGGATTCTGACGGATTTTGCATGAGAGTATCCCATTTTGCAGAAGAAATTCTGGGTAAAACGGAGAGAAAATCTGAAAAAACTTTCCAAACAAGGTTTCAATCGTCCATGTATACAAGAACTTTATTTTTCATAAAAAACGTTTTGTGCTAGTTGCGCAAAGAACGAAAGAACGTTAAAAATGTATCACTAAATTCATAGTTTGTTCATAGAATTTATAAAACGATTTCATAATTGAGTGGCATAATATGGCCATCCTCAGAGAGGGGAACAAAAGAACGAAGGGTTCTGAAAGGTTCCGCTCTGAGGATGCAGGGAGATAGAGGCCCTGCCAAAAAACACAATGACATTTACCGATATACGGAGGATATTTATTATGATGAACAAGAACACTGCTATTCTGGACAACACTATGATGGACGCTTACCTGACTGTTACCGAGGGCGTGTCCGATAACTGCGGCATTGGCCTGGCTTTTGCAAGCCTGCTCGAGAGCGCAAAGAAGAACTTTGTCAACCAGAGCAACCGCCGCGCTGTCAATGCAAGCTTTGCCGGCTGATCTTCTCCAATTTGCCGGTTGAAGATTCTCCTTCTTTTTTGTTACAGCTGCTGCCACACTGTAATATGAACTGAAAAGCCCGGAACCACCTGCCGCCATAGCAGGTACGGTTCCGGGCTTTTTTGCTGTGTGGGTTCGGTCAGCACAGGGGGGTTAAGCCGTCAGCTTTGCTTTCTGCAGCGCGGCCACGATCAGCGGAATGAGGATGAGCTGCGCCACGATGCCGGGCACGGCAGTGAGCACCGCACCGGACAGGAACGCGCTGAACGGGAAGCTGGAGCCGGACAGACCGGCCAGCACAAAGCGCACCGCACCCCAGACAAGGCGGCCTGCCACCATTGAGGTGACAAGAGTGGCGTAGATCATGGGCAGGGTGTGCTGCACCTTGCGGTACATGAAACCGGCCACAGCGCCGTATGTGGCCAGCTCAAAGGCCATGGCGATGGCAATGGGGTACATCGGGGGCATCCCGAACAGCACCGAGCGGAGCAGCGGGGCGGCAAAGCCCAGTGCCAGGCCCCAGGGGCCGCCCAGCACAAAGCCAGCCAGCAGCACCGGGAAGTGCATGGGGCAGAGCATATTGCCGATCTGAGGCACATGGCCGGTGATCATGGGCAGCACGAAGGCCAGTGCCAGAAACAGTGCGGCCAGCACCAGATCACGGGTCGCGGAACGGGTCTTGGTATTCATCAATGATTCCTCCTGAAAATGCGCAGACAAAAAGGGCCTGCCGCCGGCACGCGCGCCAGCGGCAGACCCTTCATGGTGTCTGTTTCAAAATAATGTTTGCGGTGAGAAACACGGGCTTCGGCCCGCAAAGCCCCGGCTTCAGCCGGGAATTGTGCAAAAAGTATAGCAGATGCAAAGCTGCCTTGTCAAGCTCAGCGGATGAGGATAGTTACGGGGCGGTGTTTGCGGATTTTTGAAATTTGTAGATGTAATAAAAGGAATCTTCACCGGGGCCTTCTGCAAATGTACTGTTACAGACATTGGTGTGAGAATAACCATTGTCGGAGGCTGCATTCAATTCGGCATCAGAAAGCGCATGTTCCATAAAGAGCCAGATCTCAGGATCGGAAAAAGTGAAGCACTGAGAAGTATTGGAGGATTCGATTTGAGCATGGACACATCCCGGAAAGTAATAATCAAAGAGTGTCCAGTCTAGGAAGTAGTTCGTTGTATAAAGAACTGCATCCTGAGAGGGGGTAATAACTTCCAGACACTGGGTGGTCGCAAGGTCGATGCGCTTTTCCCGCTGATAGGTTTGGTAGAGATCCGGTAGACTGCACACCAGCGTTCCCAAAATCAGAATACTGGACAGAATGGTTCTCCAACGGACTTTAGACAGAAGAAAGCCAAAAACCAGGTAAACGACTGCGGTGAGCGGATAAAGGTATCGAACGAGAAAAAGCGGGCGAAAGGCATGTGAAACGATCAGCCCGACTGCGGAGGTGCCGGCGGCAGAAAGCAAGCCGGTCAAAAGCCAGATCGTATCAGGGGCGAAGAGCCATTTAGAGGACGATTTGGCCTGTGCTGTGAAATAAAGAAGGAATGCAAGACCGAAAATGAGGACTGTCCAAGAAGGGTTGAAGAAGAATCCGATACAATTGATCGGAGAAGGAATGAAGGTGGACCACCAGTCTGCCGCAGCGCGTTTGAAAGTGGGAAGCAATACCAGAAGCCAGGGAAGGTAGATGACCACTGCGGCACAATAAGTGATAAGGATTTTTTTGAAGTTGCTCTTATCCTGCGGAAGCAGAGAAAGCAGAGCCAGATAGAAAAATGCAACGGAAATCAGGGCATAGTAGTGCGTATAAGCGGCACAAAGAGAGGCGACGCTGAAAATAACCCAATCGGAGGTTTTACCGGAATGAAGAATGTTATGGAGTGCCAGATAGGCCGCTAACACAAAGAAAGCGCCGAGTGAATACATTCGGGCCTCGACATTGAACATGATAGCGGTATCAGTCAAAGAGGCAAAAGTGGAAACAACAACTGCGGGAATCAATCCGAACTGTCTGAAAATCACTGTACAGGCAAGAATCAGAATGAGTCCATAGGGAATCAGAGCCGACAGGTGGTAGACATATCCGTGATTGCCCAGAAGATGATATAGGAGCTGTGTGAAAAGATAGTACAGCGGCGGATGGTTATCTGCCGCTGTGACTTGGAGCATTTCAAAAACATTCATTTGGGCAAGGCCGATGCTGAACCCTTCATCTCCCCAGAAGGAGTTGTCAAAAATGCGGACAAAGTGCATGGCGAACAGCACAAGGGCATACAGGTACAGCAGCCAGGGCAAAATCCTGCGGCTGCGCTGTGCCCGGGATGTGGGTGA